>Ga0182014_10000552_pt1 | contig 49966 bp, 48 predicted proteins | sample 612S2DmetaG_FD_120489 | JGI IMG/M metagenome (GOLD analysis project Ga0182014, IMG submission 120489) | Permafrost microbial communities from Stordalen Mire, Sweden - 612S2D metaG | ecosystem: Environmental > Terrestrial > Soil > Wetlands > Permafrost | place: Sweden: Stordalen | collected... | reverse complement strand
GTTGGACTGCAAAAGAGCCGCGGCCCTCGACGGACGACGTCCGCACCTCGATCTTCGGGCTGAACCAGGAGTCCCTGGGCGCACCGGCACCGGTGGTCACCACCGCGATGATAAGGCGACTTCTCGGCGCTGACGCCGTTTACCACCTAAGCTGACAACTCCGTCACAGACCCGTCGCCGGAGTTGGCCACAAACACCGAAAGCCTGTGGTCGCCAAGGCGGCGACCGTCTACCAGTGCCCGCTCTGCGAGGAGCGCTACCTCGGCGACCAATATTGCAACGACTGTGAGGCGTTCTGCCGCAGGCTGGGCCCCTGGGGGCCCGTGCCCTTGTTGCGACGAAGCTGTTTCAGTGACAGAACTCCTTACCCCAGACCAGTTCCTTGGCTCAGTTGAGGCCAAAGCGGCCAAGACGGTCACAACCCCGGTGTAAAGCCAGAGGCGGGGCCATCGCCGAAGTTCAACAGGAAGCGGGACATCCTCTTCGAGTGCTCTGCGAGCATCGTTTATGCCCAACGCCCCTTCTAGCCGTGCGGCGATGATGCCTTTTGCGTTGATCGTGAACAGCCACGGCTCGGTCTCGAGGTGGAAGCCTTCATCTGTGGGTGTAGTCCTCTGGGTGGCTGGTTGTCGACGAGAATATCTCTGGGTGGATGAACGTGATTTGGCTCGCGAACGGTGCTGGAGTTCGACCATGATGTCGCTCACTGGACCGCAGACTCTGGACGTGCACAGCGCCGGCGTGGAGAACAGCAGCGCAATCGGCCGCTTGCCGAGCACTTGGTTGAACGACACGGCATGCATGTCTTCGGGAGGAATGCGGTTTGTGAGTAGCGTGATGTCTCAGTGCACCGTGGCTAGCGTGTTGGTCTCGATCGCAGGTGGTCGCTGGCCGACGGCGGGGATCGGAAAGGAAGCGGCGACGGCGATCTCGCTCGATGAGCTGATCAGACCGTGCGGGGCCCGCGTCAATGCCAGCAGCGCATAGACACCCGGACGCGGCAGTGGCACCTCGACTTCGTAGATCGCCTTGATCCCGAACGGGTCGAAATTCTGCTCGCTGCGGTATTGCGCTGCGACTCCCATCGGATCTGCGGGAGCGAGGAACGGCCCCTCGGCAGGCCCGCTGGGAGAGGATGCGAAGTAGAGCGCGCTTGGTGCGTAGATGAACCCGCCGGAAGCTGCGTTGAGCCCGAACGCGTAGCGACTGGTGCCCGGCGTGAATGTCCCGGTTGCGGCAGTCAGCTGTGCGGTGGACTTGGCGAGCCGGGCCACCTGCTCGAGCAGGAGAAGACCGAGTCTGCGGTGTCACCCTCGCGGCACAGCACGGTCCCGGCGGGGCGGTCGCTGACCGTCGCCAGCTCGGCCAGCCGGCCACGGGTACGTCCACTCAGCTCTCGCAGCAGCCGGCATCGCGTCGAGCGCGTCGGATAATGAGATGCGCCCGTGAGTTACGGATCACGACAGCGTCAACGCTTCTTGGCCGGTCTGATAGTCGGTGACCGCCTCGATGAACGGGTCCCGTCCGAGCTCGAGCAGCACCGTGTCCATGGTGGCCGTGACCGTCGCCGTTCGTGGGACCGAGTGCAGCAGCGCGATCTCACCGAAGAGATCCCCCGGGCCGAGGTCGGCCACCCACGCGCCCCCCACCGTCACATCGGCGGCGCCGGCGTCGATGATGAACAGGCTTTCTGCAACGGGGTCGCTCTGGCGCACGACCACCTGCCCGGCCGCGACAGGCCGACGCTTGAGCGCAGCGACGATCTGCTCCAGCTCGACCACCCGCAGGTGCTGGAACAACCGGATCGCTCGCACGCGCTCGACGACGCGGAGGTGCTCGACGACGTCTTCGTCGACACGGTCGATCGCGCGCCTGGCGAGAAGCACGCCGAGCACCGGCAGCGCGCCCCAGAGCGCGATCGCCGAGCGCGTGCCGAGAACGGTAACTGACACCGGCACCAGCGCGGTTCCGGCAGCCTGCATCCAGTTCTTGATCGTCTCGTTCATTGACACCACGCTGCCGACGCGCCCTCTGGACGCCCGCGGGATCAGCGCTCCGATCGACATATCCGATATCGCTCCGAAGAGGCCCCAGGCCGCAATCGCGGCGAGCGCGACGAGGACGCTGGCAGACGCCGCGACGAGAACGAGCGAGACGCCCATGCCTATGACCGCGATCGCCGCTATCGCACCCAGCCGCCGACGGCCGATCAAGGCAACGCCGACCGGGATCGAGATCATCGAGCCGACGCCGGCGGCCGTGACGAGCGTGCCTACGCCGGCCGTTCCCATCCCCAGGAAGCCGCGGGCCGCCAACACCGCGAGCCCGACCCACACGGCCCGGTTGGACGCGCGGAGCATCACCATCGCGGTCAGGGGCATGATCCGCCGGTCGAGGATCAACCGCCAATCGGAGGCGCCGTTCTTTCGAGACCCGTGCTGGATGCCTCGCACGCTCAAGCCGAGTGAGGTCAGGCCAGCGATGGCCGTCACGACCGCGGCGAGGCCGAACACGGCCGCAGAGGAGAACAAGGCGGTGACGAACCCGGCGATCAGGCCGCCGAGCACCTCGAAGACGGACTTGGTGTTGGAGGTCATCGCCGACGCAGCGGCCAGCTCCGACGGCGACCGCGCCACCGAGACCTGCACGATCGCCACCGCTGGCACGCAGGCAGTCGCGAAGGCCGCGTCCAGCACGCTGAGCAGGACGACCAGCATGGGCGCGGCCCCGGTCGCCAGCGCCACCGTGGCCGCGCCGATTACCAGCGCGCGTCCGGTGCATAGCACCACCAGCGCCCGGCGCGGCCCGAGCCGGCTGGTGGGGATCGAGGCCCAAGGACCGAGCACGGCAGCCGGCACGTATCGCAGCGCCAGCAGGCCGAGGCTTCCCGCTCCGAGCGAGCTGACCAGATAGATGGCCAGCGCCGTCGATATCAGGTACTGGCTGGCGGACCCGATCGCCTGGCCGATGAGCGCCAGGCGGATGTCACGATTGCACAGCGCACCCCGGAACGTTCCAGAGCGCGCGTCACGATCGATGACAGGATTCGACGGGCCCGCTGTAGTGCTGCACGGCTCATCCCGCAACCTCTTCCTTAGCTTCAGGTGCCTTGAGAGCCCGCCCCGTTGGCGGCGGATCAATTTGATGTAGCTCCTTTCCCGTGGCACCTCAGGCTCGTCGCTGGTGCCGACGCGACATTCGACGGAACACTAGCGAGCCCTGTCGACCGTCGACGACCCCGAGCCCGGGGCTTCCTGCGTGGGCGTACCTGGGACGGCGGTCAAGCCCGGGACGCAGCGCGCCGCCATGGCTCTTGAGCGGCCAATACCTCAGGTGGGCCAGCAGCGACTACGGCGCGTCCCATAACAGACAGACAACCTTGGCTTTTCCAGTGCGAGGCACATATAGCCACATGTGCTACACCGACCCTTGTGGGCAGTTCCATATCCGTCCGCGAATTGCGGAACTCTGTCAGCGAAGCGCTCCGACGGGTTGAGGCCGGCGAGCGGTTGACTGTCACAGTCGACCGGCGCCCGGTCGCTGAGATCGTGCCGCTCCGCAGGCGCAGAGTCGTACCAGTGGCTGAGGCGAGCGCCGTCGCCTCCCGTCACGCCGCGGACCGTGAGCTCCTCGCGGACGTGCGGGGTATGTTGCCCGACACGACCGACGACATATGAGGGCCTTGCTCGACACCTCGTTCTTCGTTGCGAGGGAGCCCGGGCGACCCCTTGGCCAGATGGAAGGTGTGACCGAGACCGAGGTTTCGGTCGTGACGCTGGCCGAGCTGACCGTCGGCGTGCTCATGGCCAACGGCGCTGACCGTCCTGCACGCGTGGCGACGCTGTCGGCTGTCGAGTCGACTTGGGACGCCTTGCCGATTGACGCTGAGGTGGCACGCCAGTTCGATCGGATCGTCGCCGCCCTTCGTCTGGCAGGCCGCCGGGTGCCTGCCCTCGACGCGCTCGTGGCGGCCACCGCACTGGTTGAGCAGATCCCGGTCGTCACTCAGGACCGTGACTACGACGCCATCCCAGGCGTCGGGGTCATCCGGGTCTGAGCCAACAACGCGTTAGGCGCACTCCACGGTTGAGCCCAGTGATTGCTCCCACGGCGTCAAGCCTCAACCGGCCCCAATGACGCCCCGACCGGCGACCTCCGCCCGGTCGCCGGCGCCGCCTCGGCGCTCGGGGCTCACGTCTCGGGCGTGGCAATAACGGCAGCCCTGGCAACAATTGCAACAACAATGGCCATGGAGGGCCGTGGGCGGCCAACCCCAGCCCGGGCACCTGGACCTCGACCGGGCCCCTGAACACTGGCCGTGCCTTCGCCGCCATCGCCACCCTCCCCGACGGTGAGGTGCTGGTGGCCGGGGGCGGCGGGCCGTCGGGGGCGCTGGCGTCAGCCGAGATATGGGACCCCCGCGCCGGCTGTTGGACGCAGGCGCAGAGCATGTACCAGGCCCGGGTAGGCGCCACCGCCACCGGCAGGACGAGGTCCAGCTTTGTCAGGTCGCTGACAGCGCCAGGCTTGCCGGCCAGGCGCATGCGCGCTTCGCTCGTGCTGTTGCCGCTGTCCGGGAGGCCGGGTACAGCTGGCGCCGGATCGGCAAGGCTACGGGCATCCCGCGGGACGCTGGCGGCTTTACAAGGGCTTCATGGCGATAGATGGAAGGCCTCCGAAGCCGGCGGCGTGGGTTCGAAACCCACCGAGGGCACAAGACGTCTTCACATTTGGGACGTCATCATCTTCACATTTGGCAGTGACGGTTATGGCGGGAGCGCGGTAGCCACTGGCTGGCGGAGATGGGCCGCACCAGGTCAAGCCCGGCTGTGGTGGCCCTCTCCATGACATCAGGCCCGTGCCGCCGTCCGGGCCGCCCCCCCGGGAAGGGGAGGACCCTGGTGTCGGGCGTGGCGCGTAGGCGAAGAGGCTGGTGGGGGGGGTGTAGGGGTCTCGGGGCCAAGGAGCCCACCCGCGAACGGAGCGGGCCTGCGTCCCGTTTGGGGGGCTAGCGCTACGCCGCACCGACGACGTTGGGATCACGACCGCCTTGGCTGAGTTGGCCGAGGCAAAAAAGGAACAGGGCCTTCTTGAAGCTAATGCCAGTTCCCTGCCAGTTGCTCAATACCTGGCCAAGTACGAGGCCATTAAAGAACAGTTGGCGGCAGCGGAGGAGAAATTAGGGCAAGTATTGCCAAATATCCACCTAAGGCCACGATGTCCCTGGTCTTGCCGCTGCCTGGGGCACCATGAGCACGGAGGAGTGCCGGGCGCTCCCATTAGCGGTCGTCGGGCCTGCCTTCGTCTGCTCCGATGGGACGAGCGGCCACAAGGCTACGGCGCAAGGGGTTCGGAGCCAGTTGTACTCGGTGAACCCGGTTTGATCGACTTGAAGTGACTTCGGAAAATCGTGGCCGCCCATTCCAAGGTGGCCCGGTCCAACGGAGGCCAGGGCTCGTCGAGCCTGTGCCCTAACTTCTAAGCCCCTTCACCGCTGTCCACTATTTCTCCTGACTTCCCTGTTTTTTCCCGTCCCCCACATTATCAAACGGGCCCTTTTCCGGGATACCCGCGAAAACCTGGACTCACTATATTGACGCCTGTCAAACACTCTCCGTGGTGGCCGGGGAAATATAATGGCTAACACGGGGGCCCAGGGTTGTGGACCTACTGCTGCATTTCTACGATGCTGGTGCACCGGCGCCCATTAGCAGCCAGCGAAAGAAGCGTCCGGACCAAAAGGAGTTTCCGATGTTGAAGAGCCCTCGTCGCAGTTCTGTCACTCGAGGGCTGTGGCTGTTGAGGGCGACGCCCCTCGTCCTCGCAGCAATGGTGGCGGCCATGTTGTCCATGTCGTCAAGCGGGGCGGCCGCGGCGGGAATAGGCGCGCCCGTCCCCGTGGCGGGGGTGGACGCGTTCGGCGTCGGCGCCGGGCAGATCGGTAACCTCGACTCGGTCAACTTCGCCAATACCCCCGACGGGGTGGCCGTCGACAGCAAAGGTGACCTCTTCGCCGTCGACCAGGCGAACAACCGGGTCATCGAGTACGTCCCCAGCTCACCAACTTCCTATCCCAAAGTGGGCACGGTGGTCGCCGGGGTGGGCGGAGAGGGCTCGGGGCTCAACCAGCTCAACGACCCTAGTGGCGTGGCCCTCGACGCCCATGGGGATCTCTTCGTGGGCGACGGTGCCAACAACCGGGTAGTGGAGTACGCCTACAACGCCTCGACGGGCACCTACGCGTCGTCAGGGACCGTCGTCGCCGGTACCGGGGTGGCTGGCTCGGGCCTCAACCAGCTCGACGACCCGGGCGGGATAGCTCTCGACGCCAAGGGTGACCTCTTTGTGGCAGACACGTCGAACAACCGCGTGGAGGAGTTCGCCTTTAGCAGTGCCACCGCCAGCTACGCCACGACGGCTACCGAAGTGGCTGGCACCGGGGGCAGCGGGACGAAGAGCAACCAGCTGGAACTTCCCGCTTCGGTCGCCTTGAGCCCCGAAGGGAACCTGCTCGTCGCTGACTACGCCAACGCCCGGGTCATGGAGTACACCTACAGCTCGTCCCCTGGCACCTATTCGACCAGTGGGACGCAGATAGCCACGTTCCCTGACCCGACCGGCTGGTTGGCCTTTGACGCCAGCGGCGACCTCTTCGTGTCGTACGGCTACCTCGGCTACGGCGAGGTAGCCGAGTTCGCTTACAACTCGGCTACCGGGACCTACGCCACCTCGGGCACCGAAGTGGGCCCCAGCGCCGTGTTGGGCCCTGAAGGCCTCGCCTTCAACCCCAGCGGCGACCTGTTCGTGGCCGAGACGAGCGAGACCTCAGACCCGAGCCAGACCGTGTGGGACATGGTGCTGGAGCTTGTCCCTGGCCCGTCCGGGACCTTCACCCCCCTCGGCACCATCATGGCCCAGGTCGGGCGCACGAACGGTGGGATAAGCGCGGTCGCGCTTGACAGCCATGGCAACCTGTTCGTGAGCGACGGCGTCTCCAACGGTGGAGGTCCGGCGGGGGTCTTCGAGTTCCCCTTCAGCTCCTCTACGGGGACATACTCCGCCACGGGCACGCTGGTCACCGCGACCGCCGGCAACGCGCTCGCCCTGGACGGCAACAACGACCTGTTCGTGGCCCAGACCACGACCGGGGTGCTGGAGTACCCCTACAGCTCCTCTGGGTACCCCGTCACCGGCGAAGCCGTGCCTGGGGCCACTCAGCTGTCCTCGCTGGCCGTCACGGCGGTGGCCTTTGACAGCCACTACGATCTTTTCGCCGCCACTGGCAGCGAGGTGCTGGAGTTCCCCTACAGTTCGTCGAACGGCACGTGGGCTGCCTCCGGGACCGTGGTAGCCGAACCTCCAGCCGGCAAACTGCCGACGGACTACGACAGCTTCATCACGGGGGTGGCCGGGGTCGCCCTGGACCCCAACGGCGACCTGTTCGTCTCCAACCCCACGGCCAGCGACGTCCTGGAGTACCTTTACAACGCCAGCACGGGCACCTACGCCGCGACCGGGCTCGTCGTGGCCGGGACGGCGGGGACGGGCACGGGGCTCAACCAGCTGTACGAGCCGACCGGGGTCGCCGTCGACCACAGCGGTGACCTGTTCGTCTTCGACGCCAGCAACGGCCGGGTCATGGAGCTGACCGGCAACTCGGCCACGGGGGCGTACACGGCCAATGGGACAGAAGTCTTCAACCTGGGATTGGACAACTACCCCCAGAACGGGGGGGTAGCGCTGGACGCTCAAGGCGACGTGTTCTTCGGGGACGATGACAACAGTGCTGTCGTTTACGAGGCGCCCGTCACCAGCACCACGTCGCCCACCACCACCACGGTCCCGCCCACCACCACCACCGTCCCGCCCACCACCACCACCGCCCCCCCCACCACCACCACCACCGTCCGGCCCGCCACCACCACCACGGTCCGGCCCACCACCACCACCACGGTCCCGCCCACCACCACGGTCCCGCCGTCAAACCTGGTCCCCGACCCCAATTTTGCGAGCTCGGCCGTCCCCGCCGACTATTGGGGCAGCACCTTGACCCGCGAGTCAACCGTGGTTTACCCCGGGTCGGCGTGGGCGCTGGCCCAGACCACGAGCTCCTCCAGCGGCGGCTGGGACCTGGACGACAACCCGAGCTGGTACGCTCCCGTCAGCTCGGCCGACACCTACTCCGCCTACATATGGGTGCGGGCCACCGCCGCGGTGAAGGTGGACATAGGCGTCGACCTATTGACATCGAGCGGCTCTTACGTTGACACCGCCAATGGCCCGTGGGTCACCTTGGTGCCCAACACCTGGACCCAGCTCCCCCTCACCGGGATCAAACCTACTGCCAGTGAGGTCTACGCCGGTATGGAACCGGACTACTCCAAAGCGACCAAGGGCACGGTCATCTACTGGGACAACATGAGCCTGGCTTCTTGAGCCCAGCGCCTCCTTTCTTCGACATGGCCTACCCCCTTGAGGCCAACATTTCCTTTGTGCAGTTACGTCTGGGCAAGCCCTTGATGGTCGAGAACATCCGCTCTACAGCGGCGCGCCGGGCGTAGAAGGCCCTCCAGGCGGCCGACGGGTCATCATGCTTTTGGGCCGTTCTTGCCCTATTCGTCGCCGGAGAACCGCTCCCAGGCCGATTGACGGGTCATGGCGAGTGCTTCGCCTATGCGCGCCCAGCTCACTCCTCGCGCCCTAAGCGCTGCGACGTGTTGAGCGACGCCCCGGTCCACGTTTGCGTGAGCAGCATGGGCCTTCACCATCTCGGCGAGCAGCTCGTCGTCTGACAGGCCGCCCCAGGCCTTCACGACGGAGCTTCCACCGTTCCCGAGCAATTGGCCCATCCTCGGCTCATAGGCACTGAGTGCTCCGCTGGAACAGTTAGCTTCTGCCGTGGCGTCCGGCTGCGCCGTCACCGCCAAAAAGGGCTACACGGCCGCCGGACGAGACGATGACGGAGCGATACCGTCCGCAAGGCATGACGGCGGAATCCCAGCCCTCACGGTTCGTTTGGTTGGTGTGCGGAGCCCAGCCGATCAAGAATATGACGCCAGCGGGAGCCCGAGGTCGTGGCGCACGATGTTAGCGTCGGCCACTGCAGTGGAAGCGTCCTGGGAGTAAGCGATGAACCAGTCGGTGTCCGAAGATGAGGAGGCCAGGCCGGATAGTATTCCGACAACACCCTCCACGGCTGCATCGCCCCGCACGACCGCATCGATATCGGCAATCGTGCCTGCCGGCCAACTTTGGCTAAGAAGCTTGTGGTCCTGGGCCTCCATAGCCGAGACGTACGCGTTTACGAACGAGCTAGCCCCGGCATATGATCCCCCGCTTCTTTCCCAGGCTTCGAATGCCTGAGAGAAAGTACTGCTGGCCACGCTCAGGGCCACCCTATCGGCGGTGAACTGGGCCCCGGCGGCAGAAGCACTGGCCGGTCCTGCACTCACGACAACTGCGGAGGTGGCTGCTGCGGCGACAGACAACGCCGCAGCGGCGGCAACGAAAACTTTCTTCATGGGTTCCTCTCGGAGAGTATGACGATGATGTGGTCTCGCCCCCAGAGCCTATGCGGTGTTGCCCTACGAGCAGTGCTCTGGGACATTGCCTTGCTTGTTGGGCTTGACGGCTCACCTAACCCTAGTGGAGTGTTCCACTATCAGGCGGTGATCCGGCCAAGGGCCACCGGGACGCGGCGGACTTTCTCCAGGATCTCGTCCGCGCTGGCCGTCCAGATGAAGGGCTTGGGGACGGCCAGCCACGCCTCTGTAGCGGCGATGAGGTCGCGGACGGAAGCTCGACGTAGACCTGAAATGCCAATGAAAACAGGAGTGTTTGCCACCAAGCTTCGGCGTTGTCATGGCCATGGGTACCGTAGTTGCAAGATCACATGTACGACCACGCCTTTGGCACGTCCTTATCGGCCTTGCACAGGAAGTGGACGAACTCGTCATCGTCCCCGCCAGGCCCTGTTACGGGATGAGCACCACTTTGCCGAGGGTGTGCCGCTGCTCGACCTCGGCGTAGGCGTCGATCACTTTCTCGAGGGGTGTAAAGAACCGGTGGCCGCCGATGTCGAAACGCCACCCGTCTCGCTCGACGCTCCTCGATATCCCGCCCACCTGGTCGTCGGCTTCCAGAATAGTAAAGACTTGGCCCCGCCGCGCCAATTCGTAAGCTGCCGTCAAGCCCGCAGGTCCGGCGCCGATGATGACGACGTCTGCTCCCGTTTTCGGCGTGTTGTCGGGTCGGCCCATAGGTTCGTCAACACTGCCGAGACGTGAAGGGAATGGTTCTGGCACAGACTTGCTCCTGAAGATTAGGCGGCGAAGCCGTCAGGGGGCGGACGGCGGTCGGGCACCCCAATGGCCGGCCACTTGTCCGCAAGGTCGATATTTAGGAGTGTGGGGCTAGCGCAACCGTCCTGTCTGAGTTCTGGTTTGCCTGCCGATGGGCGGCGCCAGTGGTCCCCTGTCTGAACCAGTCCGTCTGGGCGAGGTCCATAAGCCGGCGGCTCCCGATGTGGCTAGAACGACCGGGAGCCTCGGGCCGACGGGGGCCGGCCATCCACGCGCGTCACCAGCCGCTCGACGCTGCCGAGCGCGCTGTAGGGCCCACGGTGGGCGACGACCCTGAGTGCCGGGCCGATCCGTCAAGGACGTACGACCTGGTCACGGGCTTAGTGAGCGCTGACGTGGCGATGGCGTGGGCTCGGCGCCCGGCGATGCGCCAACCGATCGGTGGCGATGAACATACGAGGTAGTTCAGGCTACAATTAGGCGTTGCCATGCTGCCATAGAGTTGATAGATTTAGTCGGCTATTGGGCCCGTCACGGCCCACGGAAAAGAAGGATGCAGCATGCCAATGACTGTTGAACAACCCCCGCCGCTCTCATGGGTCTTCCGTTCGGGACCGGTAAGCATCTCGGTCGAGCCGTTCCCTGGCCACCCTGGCGTGCTGGTCAGTGGTGTCGACCCCGCCGAGCCACTCGACGACGCCACCGTGAGGGCTCTCCGTCAAGCCCTCGATACCTGGAAGGTGCTCTTTTTCCAAAGGCCTGAGCCTGCGCGGGTTGGGCGTACCGAGCGCGTCAAACCCGCCGTCCTGGACAACTCAGCGGTCGGTTGAGCCGACGATGAGGCGGCCGGCAGATTTGGCCGAATAACCGCCCACCCCACCTTCCGGGCAAGTCTTGAGCCAACTGACTCGGGCTCGCCGCCGAGGACGCCCCGGTCTTGTGGTGTGGTGTGGTTCGTCTTCGTGGGCCGTACGGGCCCGGCTCGGGGACCGCTGACGCGTCCGCGCCGATCTCACCGTTCGGGGTTGCCGCCGCACCGGGAACGCTCATGCCGGCCCGGCCCGGAGCTTGTGCTCCGAGTGCCCGGTCAGGGCGGGGATGGTCATCACCACCAGTGCGGCAGTTGAGACCCCGACCATAAGCCGAGCCAGCGGGGCGGGACCGGGGCGTACTAATAAGCTCACGGCGACCACAGCAACAGTGGCAACGCCGGGAGCAGCGGAGAAAAGCGAGCGGCGGGCGAGGTGGAAATAGGTCAGCAGGGCAACGGCGCCTAGGACAGTTCCTTCCACGCTCAGTAGGCCGACCAGCGCGGTTGTGCCTCCGTAGCGGGACCCGAACAGAACGTCTACAAAAATGTGACGAGCGACAACCAGCACCGCCGTAGTGACGAAGCCCAGGCTGAGGACGCCAGCCAGGCCGATGCCAAGGAGCCGGCGAGCCCGCGCCCCGCGCCCTTCGTCGCTGACAAAGCGAGGGAAGACGACGACGGTCACCGCCATGGGCATGAACAGGGCGATGCGGCCTATGGTAACGGCAGCGGCATAGTTGCCCGACTGGACCGGGAAGATGTGGCGGGCCATGAGCGTGTCTACGGCCACCAGGGTGGAGTAACCGGTCAGGGCCAAAATGGTCGAGATGGTGGCCCGCATGGGCAGGACAAGCTCAGGTCGCCCCGACGGCCAATTGTTACGCCAGAAAACCCACAACACGACGCCCAAGGTGACCAAGGCGTTGAGCACCGTGGCCAGCACCGGCCCGTCGATACTAGGGTCGACCAGGCCGGCCAACGCAGTGAAGGCGACTCTGACCACGGCCCCGGCGATGAGCGAAACGGCAATGGGACGCCACCGCAAAGTCCCGATCAGGACGCCATCAAAGAGGGAACTGCTCACTGAGGGGGCCAGCCACAGGGCCAACAGGATCACGGGCAGGACGGTACCCAACCCGAAAAAGCGCTCTGCCAACGGCGACATCGCGGCCACTAGCACGGTGGCGCACAGGCCTGATCCAATAAACAAGGCGCCGGCGCGGCGCACGGTCGGAGGGACGCCGCCCCGGGCTTGGAGCACGACCTCACGCACTATGGCGGCCTGTACCGCGTTTAGGGGTATGGCGGCAATGGACACGACGTTCAAAAGGGCGGCCACTGCGCCGTAGGCCGATGGGTGCAAGAGGTGGCCGACCAGGCCGAAGAAGGCGAAGTTGGCCACGTTGACCACTGTCGCGGCGGTGATGTACCACAGGTCGCCGGCGCGGCGGAGCCGGGTCATACCCATGGCCAGCAGATCTCCGGCCCGTCGGTGGAGGCCAGGCGCTCTGGTAACCATGGTCGGCCCGGAGCCCTGGAGGTGCTGACCTGTTGGGGGCAGGCGGTTTGCGGTAGAGCCCTCGATCACCTGCTACAGGCGAACAACGTCCGGCCGAACTTGCCTCTAAAGGCGCCCGTCCCGTCCGTGTCCACGCCGATCGCCTCAACGCGGTTGAAGTCGGAGTTGGCCTTGACCCAGGATGCTATATGGGCAGGGGCCCACTCTGGCAAAGTCCAACGGAACCACGACTCATGAGCTTGGCCGGTATCAAGGAAAAGGACCCGGCCAGTTCTTGCCGCCAGCAGCCGCATGAGCTCTTGGGCGCTGGATGTACCCCGGCCCATCACAAAGTGGTGCAGGACACTGAAACAAGAGACGATATCGGCCGTCTGAGCCGGGTCGCTCAACAGAGCTACGCAGTCGCCCACCGTGATCTGGGCGGCGTCGATCCCATAGACCAACGGGCCGAGCTCCAAAGCCAGGGGGTCCATCTCCAGGCCTCTCGCCGCGAAGCCGCGCCTGCCCATCTCGGACACGAACCAGCCGTAACAAGAACCCACGTCCAGGTAGCTCAGGCCCGGTCCCGCCGGCGCCATACCCGTCCGGTCAAGGTAGGAGGTCATGAAACCGAGCCGGTCATGGCACTTGCGCATCAACGGCCAGTTCTTGACTTCCGGGAAGTCCACGGGCTGGTAGAGACGGCGGCTGCCATCCAGCCAGGACATATCGAGCAAGAGCTTTTGAAGGTACGTACTGGTCGACCCCGGGGCCACCACGACCTCGAGCTCCTGGGCGCCCTTGTGCATCTCGATGGCCAGTCGATGATGCCCGTCGAGCACTGAGTAATAGTCCGACCCGACTATGCGCCGGACGCGAGGCAGCGTGCCCAGCCGGCTGCGGCCTGGCCGGTACTTGACCGGGAGGCCCCGGTAGCGGTCAAGGTACTCCCTGGTCACCTGGACCAGGCCGGGGACGTCATCAACGCCCCGGTAGTGGCCGGACAGGGTGGCGGCCATGTGGATGCGCTGGAAGTAACCGCTAGCCCGGATATTGTCCTCGTCCAGGGCGGCCTCGCCCATTTGGTCGTAGGAGCTGAGCAGCTCGTCGTAAAAGGAGTCCTCCAGACGGGTGGAGGGGTCCAACAGCTTGCTCGAGCGTAGGGCGAAGTCGAACCCCGACATCCCGTTCCACCCCCCCAACAGCAGAGTGTGGCGAGGCACGACAGCCCGATGGCCTCCGCCTACTTTGTCGCGCAGCAGGAACTGGAGCTGGCGCAGGACACGCACCCGGGAAAACCGGAAGCGGAACTTGTACCAGGGCCACAGCACTGCCATCACGACGTCATTGCTCAGTAAGGACTGCTTGCGGAAGGGGCGCAGTGCCCGTCTCAAGTCGCGACGGCAGTCCAGGGCGAAGCGGAACAGGCGCCTATTGGCCGCCGCCACCCCGGGGACCAGCGCCAGTTGCCGCACAAAACGTTCCCATGTCGTACCGGCGATGCCGGCGGCGACCTGGTTATGTGGTATGTCCGGCAAGCGCTCGGGCACGGACCGGTCTTCGGCCGTCACCCCGTCCTCGAGCGCCGAAGAGGGCGAGGTCAGTGGTCCGGGCCGACTGTCTAACTGGACCCCACTAGATTCTATCAAATCCATGGCCATAGTTAGTCCATGGTACTCATGAACCAGAGGCAACTTCAACATGGGGTGAACCCTGGATGAAGCGACGGGTATCTGCTGAGCCGGGCCGCTACCTACGCCCGGCCCCAGGTGGCATGATGAGTTCCTACAATGCCACTTGCTCATATTGACGTGCTGGTGACCGTGGCGCCCGCTGAGGCGCCCTACTGGCTCGTGGCCCGGTCCAAGCGCGTCCTGCCTTTGGCAGACGGGACCATGCCGGCCGAAACCCTGGCTGAGCTGCGCGCCCGGATCCCGCGCCTGGTAGCGGTGTTCGGCAATGGCCCGGCGACGGGCAGCGCGGCCGCCAAGGTCCATGAGGCCGGGATCCCGCTCGTGCTTTTTACCGACGATGCCAGCGTCGCCGTGCCACCGGGCGTCGAGGTACGCCCAGCGACCGACGCGGGGCCGCCCATGGCGGTCGCCGATAGCCTGCTCGACCTGGTGGGCGAGACGCCCCTGCTGGCGCTGCACCGGACGGGGCGGGGCGTGGCCTGCCACCTCCTGGCCAAGCTCGAGTACCTGAACCCGGGTGGCAGCGTGAAGGACCGCCCGGCGCTGGCCATGGTCGCCGCCGCCGAGCGCGACGGCCACCTGTTGCCGGGCGGCACCATCGTCGAGCCCACGTCGGGCAATACCGGCGTGGGACTGGCCATGGTGGCGGCCCTGCGCGGTTACCGCTGTGTTTTTACGATGCCGGACAAGATCGCCGCAGAGAAGATGCAGTTGCTGCGTGCCTACGGGGCCGAGGTGATCGTGTGCCCGACGGCAGTAGCACCGGAGCACCCTGATTCTTACTATTCGGTGGCCAACAGGGTCACGGCCTCGACACCGGGGGCCTTCCAGCCCAACCAGTACCACAACCCGGAAAACCCGGCTTCTCACTACCGGACCACAGGCCCGGAGATCTGGCGGCAGACGGCCCAGCGTGTCACCCACCTGGTAGCCAGCATCGGTACCGGCGGGACTATCAGCGGCGTGGGCCGGTACCTGAAGGACCAGAACCCCGCCGTCCAAGTGATCGGCGCCGATCCCGAGGGTTCGGTGTACTCCGGAGGCGGGGGCCGCCCTTACCTCGTCGAAGGCATAGGCGAAGATTTCTGGCCGACCACCTACGACCAGAGCGTGGTCGACCGGGTGGTGGCGGTGTCCGACGCCAATTCCTTCGCCACCGCTCGCCGAGTTACGCGTGAGGAGGGCCTGCACGTAGGCGGGTCGTGCGGGACAGCGATCTGGGCCGCCCTGGAAGTGGGACGCGAACTCGGACCAGACGACGTGGTCGTGGTCCTCCTGCCCGACTCCGGCCGCGGTTACCTCTCCAAGCTCTACAACGACGCCTGGATGGCCGACCACGGGTTCCTGCAGGCGACGGGCCCGACCGTTGGGCGCGTGCTTTCTCAAAAGAGCGGTGCTATACCGCCATTGGTCCATATCCACCCGGACGAGACGGTGCGGTCCGCCATAGCCCTGCTGCGCGAGTTCGAGGTGTCCCAGATGCCGGTCGTCAAGGCCGAGCCGCCGCTCGCCCTGGCCGAGGTAGTCGGGTCGGTAAGTGACCGCGCCCTGCTGGCACGAGCGTTGAGCGACCCGGCCTCGTTAGAGAGCCCGGTGTCGGCAGTCATGGACGCACCACTACCCACGATCGGCACCGGGGAGACGATCGACCAGGCAGCGGCGCGCCTGCAGGACAGCCCCGCCGTGCTCGCTCTCGACCAAGGCCATCCCATCGGTATCCTCACGCGGTCTGACTTGCTCGTCTACCTGGCCCGCCAGTGAGCCCTCCCTCCACGGCCGATAACCCCGGCGGCCTAGGCGCCGGCCGCCACAGCATCGCCCTTGGCTTCGAGTCGTTGGCCATCCACGCCGGTCAAGCGCCCGACCCGAGCACCGGCGCCGTGGTTACGCCGATATTCCAGACCTCTACTTTCGCCCAGTCCGCGGTGGGCCAACACCTCGGCTACGACTACGCCAGGACGGCCAACCCCACTCGCAGCGCCCTCGAGAGGTGCCTGGCCGCTCTCGAGGGCGCGACGTACGGGCTGGCCTTCGCCAGCGGGATGGCGGCGGCGGACGCCCTGCTCCGCCAGCTCCGGCCAGGGGACAGGGCCCTCATCCCCGACGACGCTTATGGCGGCACCTACCGGCTCGTGTCCAAGATCCACGCCCCGGCGGGCCTGGACTACCTTCCGGTGGCCACTCATGACCTCAAGGCCATCGCCGAGGCGTTTACCGATAACACGCGCATGGTGTGGGTCGAGACGCCTTCCAACCCCCTCCTACGAGTGATCGACATCGCCGCCGTGGCCCAGCTGGTCCACCAGCACGACGCCGTTCTCGTGGTCGACAACACGTTCGCCACTCCGTACTTGCAGCAACCGCTCGCTCTAGGCGCTGACGCCGTTGTCCACTCGACGACCAAGTACCTCGGCGGGCACAGCGACGTGGTGGGCGGGTTCGTCGCCACCTCCGACGAAGACCTGGCCTCGCGCCTTGCTTTCGTGCAGAACTCGGCCGGAGCCGTCCCTGGCCCGTTCGATTCGTTCTTGGTCCTGAGGGGGGTCAAGACCTTGGCGGTGCGCATGGACCGTCACTGCACCAACGCCGCCACAGTCGTCGAGCTGTTGCGCAGCCATCCGGCCGTCGACCAGGTCTATTACCCAGGTATCCCGACGCACCCGGGCCATGACATCGCCGCTCGCCAGATGCGGGGCTTCGGCGGCATGATCTCGTTCACCCTGCACGCTGGTGAAGCCGCCGCCCTCGCCGTGGCGGGGGCCACCCGGCTGTTCACTCTGGCTGAGTCGCTCGGGGCAGTGGAGTCGCTTATCGAGCACCCGCACCGCATGACCCACGCCTCCGTCGTGGGTTCCGCCTTGGCCGTTGACCCGGCCCTGCTCCGGCTCTCCGTCGGGATCGAGACCGTGGACGACCTGCTGAGCGACCTCAGCCAGGCGCTGGGGATCTTGGGCTGAGCCAACCCGCCCTTGACCAGGACCTAACAGAGGCGGTGCCGCTCCGGGTGGCGCTTGCCAGAGGCTAAAGCCGCCGGCGCTACCAGCCCCGCACTAGTCCAGAGAGGTGGCCTCAAAGGTACGCACCTTGTCGTCAAGCGGCACGACCGTAGCGATCTGGGGGTGGGTGTGTTCTTTGGCCAGCATCTTGATCGCCGTGCCGTACGTAAGGAACTCGACGACATGACTGGCGAAATGTACCGGACGGTCAACGATCTTGGCATCTACCAGCCCGGTCCCGCCCACTTGGCTGATGTGGCTCTGGAGTTCCTCCATCGCCGCTTCCCGAGCTTGGTAGAGCGTCTCGGTGTAGTTGGTCAGCTCTACGTTCTGGGTTGACTGACCGATCGCCGTACCCAGGGCGCGCCGGGGGGCGTGGACGAAGGACACCCCGGCCACCAGGTCAAGCGGGTACCAACCGGCGGTGGTGAGGACGGCGAAGTCGCGGGCCGACAGGTCGCACAGGAACGGGTACCGGTAGCTCACCTTGAAGCGGTTCTGCCCCGCCTCGTCGGTGCACGAGCGCACGGCCGTACCCGTAACGACGACCACAGCGCGGTGATAAGAGCACTTGACCTCGACATCGACCCCCAGCACCCCGACCGCTTTGGCGGCATGAGCCTGCTGGCGTATCGACTCTTTGGCTTCGTCGAGCGCCCGATGGAACGCGTCGTGGGCGTCCGTGACCGGCCCCGTGCTCCACACCCACACGCCGGCCATGATCGACACGCAGCCGACGCCGAACACCACCTCCACCGGCTCAAGGCCTACCGAGTGCAGCAGCAGTATTTCGTCGAGCGACAGGTCGGAAGTAGTCCGGCCAGGCCCGGTGGCGCGGCTGTTTTGGCCTATCCCGAGCATCTGGCCTAATTGGTGCAGGTCGGTCTCTTTGCTTTCCGTGCCGCCCAGCGACGTCATGTCCGGGCTCATGATCCGAGGCTCACGGTCGAGATCGGAGTAGCAAGGGGCAGGGTACCGCGCACCCGCCTCACCAGCGAGCCGAGCAGGGAACAGGTGATGTAGGTGCTGCCGCTGCCCTCCGACTCGTGGACCTGCAACCGCACGTCGTACAAGGACGCGTCCCCCGAGGCCCTTCTCACGGCATCGATTGCGCCCGCACGAGCCAGCTCGTGAGCTTCCTTGAGAGGGATGATCACGTAGCCCGTACCGCACCGTCCCGAGCCGTAATACTCCATGTTGCAGCCCTCGACCAGGACGGCAGTGCAGCGGGTGTACGCGACGGCGCTGGGCACAAAGCCGATTTCGATCAGCTTGGCCAGCTTATGGCCGGCCAGCTGTGTGGTCCATGGCTGCGCAGGGGCAGCAGCCCCTTCGACCACTACGGCCGTGCCGTAGAGATGGACTTCGCAGCTCTTGTCGTTGGTGGGGTGGTTCATCTCCGTGGTGACCCCGACCACCCCGTGTGCCCCTATGTCAGCAGCCTCTTTGAGCATCCGTTCCAGAGCGACCTGGTGAGCTGACCTCCAGGCGCTGTCCAGCGCGTCGACCCGTCCGAGCCAGCCAGTGTTATGGACCGTCTGCTCGTAGCAGGCACATGGATAAGTGGTGACCGCATAAGTGGAATAGCTGGACCAGCCTGATATCTGCCCGCAGTAGAAACCCTGGACCAGGCCCACGGGCTGCAAACCCATGGACAAGCAGGCCACGAAGTCGGGGATGGTCAGGCCGGAGTCGAAAGCGTTGGGCTGGGCAGCCGCGTCCGGGGTCAATTGTCGAAGGTGATTATCGTGGTCGGCCGGGGCAGGGCCACCCCGTCAGAGCCGGCCCGCCGGGCCACGGCGGTCCCCAGGGACAAGAACTCGATCGTGTGCTCACCCCACTGGTGGCTTTTTTCTTCGAGCCTCATACCGACCACACCCGTGGCTCCCACGTTGTTCGCTTCGTCCTGCATCCGTTTCATCGCTAGCTCGCGGGCGTCGTACATGGCCTGAGTGAAGTTCTCAAGCTCTGCGTTCTGGCCGATCTGGCCCAGAGCCTGACCGATGCCCCGGTGGGCAATGTGGTAAACGCAGGTGCCCATGACAAGTGCCTGAGGCATGTAGCCCGTCTGCGCCAGCGTCCAGAAGTCCTGCCCGCTCAGGTCACTCGTGAACGGCTTTCCAAGTTTGTTCCGGTAGGAATTACCGTCCTCGGCCTTGACGGCAGTCCCGACGGCGATGAACTCGGCCGAGTCATGGCCCCATTCGTAGAAATTGACGTCGAGGCGGACCCCGACTACCCCGTCCGCACCCAGCTGGTCAGCTTCCTCTTCCATGCGGTTCATCGCCAGCTCGCGGGCGTTGTACATCGCCGCCGTGAGCTTAGTCAGTTCCTGGGAAGAGCCCCAGTTGCCTTTTTGCAACCCGATGTGGTAAATCGAACTGCCCATCACCAGCCCGAGCGGATGGAAACCGACTTGCTTTACCAACAAGAACTCGTTGACAGACAGGTCGCTGGTGAACAACCCGTGCTCCAGCTCAGCGAGCCGGGCACCGGCGTCCTTGGGCAGGTCCGAAGGGATGTTGCTCATATGGGTCCTCCGATGATCACTTTCTCGAGAGCCGCCCGCGCGCTCTGGTTGTTTACAGCTTCCTTTTGCAGAGCAGTCAAGAGCCGGCCCAGCCATTGCTCGATCGGCAGCTCCTCGTTCCTGATCCGGACACCCCCGGAGGTGCGCCCCACAATGCAGCGCACGGAACGACCGTCGAGCTGGGCCTGGTACTCGTCGGGCCCGAGGTGGACGGTGATGTTCTTGATCTCTTCCGACGAGTGGTGCAGCAGCCCACCGGAGGCATGAGTGACCTCGACCCGGTCCCCGAAGGCATCCTGCAGGGTCTTGCCTAGGACTCGGAGCATCATCCTGACGTCTTTGTTGTCCGCCAGCAGAGCACTGGCAGCCATCTGCATGTCCACCTGTTCGCCCGGGCCCGAGAACCCCATGTCGCTCATCGTGATGGCTCGCTGCTGCCCGCACCCCCACCCGCGGACGTCGTGCCCGGTCCAAGGGCAGCGGGCGCCGGGAGGGACGAGAGGGCGGCCTTGCTCTTGAGAGCCGCCAGCTCGTTTTCGACCTGGGAGGTGGAGCCCAACTCGTTAAGCTGCTTGGCGATGTCGTCGCCATGATCAGCCCCGACGTCCTCGAGCACGCCCGACTGGAGCAGTTCGTCCAACGCCCCGGCGTGGGCTTGGGCGGCAGCGATCTTGTCTTGCGCTCGCTGCAGAGCATCGCTGGAATCATGAAAAGTTCCTGAGATCCCGGCGATCTGGTCGTTGACCATGGAAGTCGCCTGGGCCGCACTGTACTGCGCCTTCAGGCTTTCCTTCTGCGTCCGGAACTGGTTGACGCGGGCCTGCAGCGCTTGCATCGTCTGAGTCATCTTCTCTTGCTGTTCCGAGAGCTGTTGGTGCTGGGGCTCCAGGGCGTCGACCTGTTGCTGGGCGGCCGCTTTACGGCTCAGCGCCTCCCGGGCCAGGTCGTCCCGGCCGAGCTGCACCGCTTGAGCCGCCTGTTGGTCGAGGTGGTCCACCGTGTGCTTGAACTGGTCCTCCTGAAGCTCGAGCTGCTTGCGAGCCGCAGCGATCTGGACCAGAGCGCCACGGACCTTCGTGATCTGCTCGAGCATCTGTTCGTAGCTGAGGTCAAGCATCTCGCTGGGGTTCTCCGCTTTGTCCAGCGCTCGGTTCGCTTTGGCTTCGACGATGTCGTGAGCACGTTTGAAGAAGCTCATTCAGTCTCCATTAACGAAGTGGACAGCTCCGTTGCCAGGCCGGCCCGTTGGTGATAACCGCAGGCTACTACCACTGCGCAGGTACAGAGCGCAGCTGGCCAGAGGCTGGTTAGTGGCGGTTGGCCGCCCTGCTCCGCGCCCAAATATGGACGATGCCGGCGACCAACAAGACCAGCACGACGATCTTGATCGTCGCCCACACCAAGCCGACCACCACCGATACCGCCGTCATGATCAGCAAGGCGATCAGCACGGCGGCCGCCACCAAGACACCGGCTCGGACCAGAGGATGACCGTGCTTGGCAACGTCGCGGATGCCCACGGACCGAATAGTAGGCCCAATGGTCAGCCGGCACGCATCGCCGCCGGCAGGTTGCCGACCTAGTCCGGGGCAATACCCCGCTCTCGCCCGAACACGTCGGTTTCTTCCGGCGCGAGCACCAGTGCCGTGGGAGGCCGTAACCAGAAGAGCCGGTGGAGCTGACGGTGTTGGGCTGGGCCGTTCAGGAAAACAATGTCACCGAGCAACCAGTTCGCTTAGCCGTCCCCGGGCCGCCCTTGCCGCTCGGCCCAGGGCGGGGTCGGGTTGGTACCGCTTGGTCGGGAACGACCTCGACACCAGCGCCCGCATATCCCGACGGTCACCGACCTGGCCGGCGGCTCGCAACTGGACCAACAGGTTGCCGATGGCCGAGGCCTCCACGGGCCCGGCGACTACCTCGAGGCCGGTGGCTGCGGCGATGAGGCCGAGGAGCAACTCGTTGGCTACGCCGCCCCCGACGACGTGCACGACGCTCACGCTGTGCCTGGCCAGGCCCAAGGCCTCTTCAAGGGTCCCGGCGATGGCGAGGGCCATGCTGTCCACTATGCACCGTACGAGCTCGGCGTCACTGCCCGGGACGGGCTCGCCGCTCCGGGCACAGGCCGCCCGCACCAACGCGGGCATGTTGCCCGGCCGGGCAAAATCCGGGCCCCCGGTATCGACCAACGATCGGAAAGCGGGCTGGCGGGACGCCTCCTCCAACAAGGGGCCGATGCTGTGCGGCTGGCCGGAAAGCGCCCAGGTACGCTCGCACTCCTGGAGCATCCAGTGGCCCATTACGTTACGCAGGAAACGCACGGTGCCGTCCACGCCGAGCTCGTTGGAGAAGTTTGCCTGTCGGCTGGCCTCGTCGATAACCGGTCGTTCGAGCTCTAGGCCCACCAGGGACCACGTGCCGCTGACTACATAGGCAAAATCGTCGACTCGGGCGGGGGCGGCCAGAACGGCCGAAGCCGTGTCATGAGAAGCCACGGCTACCACCGAGACCGCAGAGGCCATTTCTACGCTGGCCGCAACTTCCGCCAGCACCGGCCCGACCAGCTCCCCGGGCTGGACGGCCGGCGCGAACAAGTCCCCTCGCAACCCGAGCAAGGGCAATACCCATTCGACGAGCTCGCTCGTGCGCACGTCCACCAGCTGGGTGGTCGAGGCGTTCGTCCGTTCGAACCGGCGCTCTCCGGTGAGGAAATAGGCCAGCAGGTCGGGGACAAGCAACAGTTGCGATGCGGCGCGATAGGCGGCCGTACCTCGGTCCGCCATGAGCTGGAAAATCGTGTTGATCTCCATCTCCTGGATCCCGGTGGCGTCGTAAATGCGCTCGGCGCCCACCAGCCGGTCGGCCTCTTCGGGCCGACCTGCCGTGCGGTGGTCCCGGTAGTGGAAGGGGGGCCCGAGAAGGTGCCCGGCCGCATCGAGCAGGCCGTAGTCCACGCCCCAGCCGTCGATACCTGTCCACAAGGGCCCGTCTGCCTGACGCGACATCCCGGCCAAGCCTTGGAGCATGCCCTGGTGGATACGTAGCACGTCCCAGTGCAGGCCATCCGGGAGCCTTACCGGGCCATTGGGCAACCGGACCACCTCGGTGGCGAGCAGGCAGTCGCCTTGGAGGTGCCCGGCGAACAAACGGGCGCTCGAAGCGCCGAGATCCATGGCCGCGAAGAGGTGCGGCGCCGTCACGGCCGCACCTCCGCGATCACCGAGACAAGCGGCCGCTGGACGCCACCGGTTTCAGCCTCCCCAGCTAGAGCCGCCGCCGACCGCCCGCTCCGACCGTGCCTGCTCGGCGTGCCCGCAACGGGAATAAGCCGCGATCGGGTCAGGGTCGATGCCCATTTCTTCACGCAACTCAGCCAGTAGAGGCCGAACGTCCGTACTGAAAGCGTCGACGAGCGCGCCGTTGGCCGCCATCACATCGCCCTCCCGCTGGGCCGCCTTCAAGGCCTCGCGGTCGACAAGCAAAGCCTTGGCCGTGGCCTCCTGGACGTTCATGACCGAGCGGATTTCGGCCGGGACCTTGTCCTCGATGTTGTGGCACTGGTCGAGCATGAACGCCACGCCCGAGCCGGGGCGGTGAGCGCCCTCGGCCACTATCTCGTTGAGGATACGGAACAGCTGGTAGGGATCCGCAGCGCCGACCAGTAGGTCGTCGTCGGCGTAAAAACGGCTGTTGAAATGGAACCCGCCGAGACGGCCGAGGCGCAACAGGCCGGCCACGATGAACTCGATGTTGGTCCCCGGAGCATGATGGCCCGTGTCTACCAGCACGTTGGCCTTGGGGCCAAGAGCCAGGCAGTGTGCCAACGAAGTGCCCCAATCGGGCACGTCCATGCTGTAGAAACCGGGCTCGAACAGCTTGTACTCGAGGAGCATGCCGACACCTTCGGGCAAGGCGTCGTAGGTTTCCCGCAATGCCAGCGCCAAGCGGTCCTGACGCGCCCTGATATCGTCCTGGCCCGGGTAATTGGTGCCGTCTGCGAACCACAGGCTCACCAATGGCGAGCCGACGGCGGCGGCGATGTCCACGCACTCCAGCAGATGGTCCGTCGCCTTCCTGCGTACCTTGGGGTCGGGGTGGCAGACGCTGCCGAGGCGGTACTCGTCCTCTTGGAAAATGTTGGGGTTGATGGCGCCGATACGCATGCCGAGCTCGGCGGCGTGCTTGGACAGCTTGGAATAATCGTCAACGCGGTCCCAGGGAATATGCAGGGCTACCGACGGGGCAACCCCGGTTAGGCGGTGGACCAGAGCGGCGTCGGCGATCTTTTCGTACGGGTCGCGGGCCGCGGCCGGGTTCCGGAACACTTTGAAGCGGGTGCCGGTGTTGCCATAGGCCCACGACGGCGTCTCGATCCATTGTTGGCGCAGCTCTTGTTTTATCTCTTTGGCAGATGTCATCGGAACCTTTCCCCGCTCCGGGAAGCCACGTTGAAACGTTCAAATCGCTTCGCGTGTGAGACTACAGCCTTAATAGTCGCAGTGTCAAGGGCTAGCGCTAGCTAGGACGGGCTTGGCCCGTCCGCCCCTCTAGGGAGCGACCACCACCATTTCGATTTCCAGGAGCTCGGCCAGGGCTGCCAGCTCGGCGGACCGGTGCCCGGTCCCCAGGGCCCAGTGATGAGCCGACTGAGCCGACCAGGCGTCGCACCATACGCCCGGGTCGCAGGCGAAGTCCACCCGGGACGTGGTATTGCCTATCTGTAGCAAGGGACCGGACCGGACGGTCCCCTCCGAAACGACGAAGCGCAGGTCCCCCCGGCGTCCCTGGCTGATGCCGAAAGCCGTGACCGGGCCGTGGGCCACGTCGAACTCCACCGAAACGCCCCAGCCCCTCTTGCCATGAAAGACGCCCAGTCCCCGCAGGAGAGGGCGGCCCTCGCTGATGGCCAGATGAGCGGGGCCGTCGTGGCCCATTTCAACCACGTCATCGTGAAAATTTAGTGCCTGCATCTCGGTGAACGACCCTCCCGCCCCCAGCCGGTCCAGGATGAGCATGGCCAGTGAGGTGCGCAGCTCGTACTCCCCGCAAGCGGGCACCCCTGCCGCCGTCAGCAACGAAGCGCCCAGGATCAACCCCGCTCCCAGCCGCTCGTGCAGTTCTCCATCGAGCCCCCGGTGATAGTAAGCCAGGGAGTCGATCCCGAAATCCTCTACTAGGTGGTCGAGGCCAACCGAAACCCTCGCCGCCCAGTCAAGGTCCTCGCCTTCCACTGACGGGTCGATGTCGAACACGGAACGGACCTGGTCGAGTTTGGCGGCGACCTCGGCGGCCGTGACTTTGGCGACCAACACCCGCAAGTCGTCCATCTCGAGCACCTCGACGTGCCCGCCGAGCATGGCCGGGACGAAGGTGAGGTCGGTGGAGACGTCGTACATACCGGGGTACAAATGCCCCATGAGCCCATGACGCCCATTGCGCAGGGCCTTGCGCACCGAGGCCGCCCTGACCCAGCGGGCGATGCGCTCCCATGCCCGTTCATCGCTCAGGTAGCCCGATACCGATCGGAAGGCGATGCCGCAACGCTCAAAGGCGTTGGCCACCTCGGGCAGGGGGCAACAACCGCAGTAGGCCAGCCACTCCCCGGTACCAAAAGTGGCGTGGTCCATCGACTCGCTGGGTTGCAAGTTGAGCAATAGCAGGGGCGCACCCGTGCGTTGCGCGATGGGTACGACCATCGTGGCGGTCATGTAAGTGGTGAGGAACATGACTATGAGGTCGCACCCGGCCGCCCTCAACACCTCCGCCGCCCGAGCCGCACCCGGTGCGTCGGATATGAAACCGGCATCGACGACGACAGCGTCGAGTTTCCCAAGACGGTCGGCCACGGTTCCGGCGGACCGCTCGAGCTGGGGCAAAAGGTTGGGGAACTGTGGCCAATAAGCGCCGAGACCACCGGCGACGAGCCCTATCACTGGCCGCGGCACGGGGCGGAAAGGCACCACCGTGGCCGTCATCGGAGTGGCCGGGGCCTGCTGTGGCCGAGATCTGTGGTGCCCGGGAATGTCATGATCGGAGACTAGTTTGTCGCGCTCAGTACTAAGAGCTCAGTCGAGGTGGAAGACCTCGACCTCGGGCCGCATGCCCTCGTCGGCGGTACCGCCGTCGAGGTCGCTGAAGAAGCCGGTCATATCAGCCTGCCATCGCGCGTTCACTTCAGTGGCGGCCATACCCGCCTGAGCGGCGGCAAAATCCTCGCATTCCAGGTACCCGATGAGAGTGCCATCGTCACCTAGGAACAACGAGTAGTTCTTCCAGCCGGTGACCCGTAGAGCTTCGAGCATCTCCGGCCAGACCGCGCGATGGCGCCGGACATATTCGTCCCGCGCCTCAGGACGAATGCGAAGCCGAAAACAGATGCGTTGGGCCATTTCATTCACCGCGTTTCTCTCATTACCGGAACTTGCCGGCCAGTCCGGGCTACTAGCCCTGACTGGCCGGCAACGGACCTGGGCCTCAACAGAGGCTGAGGCCGTTTGTCCTTAGTTAGAAGTTGGACGAAGGAGCGTTGATATTGGCCTTGTTGAACACCGTCGGCGGGCCGAGGACGACCGAGGGGCCGGTGGTGCCCGAAGCCGGGAGGATCTTGTAGCTACCAAGCTTGCCGGCACTGAAGGTCTGCCCCGGCTTACCGGTGATCAGGCCCGATGCCAGCGACGCCGCCGCATAACCGGCAAGGTAGCCCAGGTTGCTGGGGTTCCACAGTTCGAACTCCGCGCACGTCCCGTCCAGTACGTACTTCTTCATCTGGGAGGGGAGGCCGAGACCGGTGAGGGTCAGGTGCTTGAGCAAGGACTTGTGGGTGTCGAGGTACTGCGCTGCGGTCGAAATGCCCACCGTGGTGGGAGAAATGATGCCTCGCAGGTTGGGGTAGGCGGACAGAAGGCCCTGGAGCACCGTCAGTGAGGTGGCCGGGTCGTCGTTACCGTAGACGATTGAAACCAGCTTCATCTTGGAGTACTTGGGGAGCTTGAGCTCCTGCTTCATATACCCGATCCAGGCGTTCTGGTTGGTGGCCGTGGCCTCGGCCGACAAAACGGCGATCTGGCCCGAATACCCGATCTCGGCGCCGAGTAGCTGAACTTCCGACGTCCCGATCTGCTCGGTATTGGCCTGGTTGATGAACACGTGGTTGGGGCAGTTCACGTCGGAGTCGAACGAGACCACCTTGACGCCTGCCGCCTGGGCCTTGGCCAGGGACGGGCACAGCGCACTGGGGTCGTTACCGGCGATGACGATGGCCGCCGCCTTGGCGGCTATGGCCGCCTGGATGGAGGGGATCTGGGCTGCGGCGGTGTCGGCGGTGCCGCTGCTGATGACCTCTTTGTCCCCGATGGCGGTGAGTGCCGTCTTGCCACCTGCGTCGGCAATGACCTCGTACGGGTTGAGCGTGTCCTTGGGGATGAAATAAATGGTCTCGCCGGACTTGAGCGTGCCGGCGCCACTAGCTACCCCGGCCACGGCGACCAGGGAGCCGGCGGCCATGACCGCCGTTGCCGCTGCCAGCGCCAGCCGGCTTCTGCGGAGCATCATATTGTACTTCCTCTCTTTTTTAGTTATCGATCGTGACGGTACTACCGATTGCTCCGTGAGTACTGTCGCTCCCCGGAGCTTCCCTGACGCATCGGTCCGTGGCTGGCAAACACCATGGGCCTGGCCTCAAGAGCGTGGCCGGCATAGTCGGTCCAGAACATTCATGACCTCCGGGGGACAGCCCGTACCCACCTGGCTCGCCACTCGCCCAGTGCCGCCCCCGAGTTGGGCAAGACGACGCTGATGATCAGCAGGCACCCGGTTACCACCTCCTGTGCCTGCGCCGAGACGTTGATCAGGGTCAGGGCGCTTTGTATCCCCCCGATCACGCAAACGGCCATGATCACCCCGATGATGGTGCCTTTGCCCCCGAATATCGAAATACCGCCGAAAAGCACGACGGTTACCACGTCCAGCTCCAAGCCCGTCCCGGCGTCGTAGCGAGAACTGGCGTACTGGAACGTCCACAAGATGCCCGCCCCGGCGCAAATGACGCCCGAAAGCGTGTACAGCAGGAGTTTTATGCGCTTCACCCGTATCCCGGAGAAGAAGGCGGTGTCCTTGTTGAGGCCGATGGCGTACAAGGACCGGCCCAACGGGGTGGCATGAAGGACGACGCCGAAGACCACGGCCAGAACGATGAAAATGCCCAGTGTCCAGGTGAACTGCGTGCCGGGGATGGGCGAGGTACCGACCTTGTCATACGAGTTGGGGAAGCCGGTCACCGAGCTGCTCCCCAGGATGATCTCGGCGATACCCCTGTACAGGGTCAACGTCCCGATGGTGACCGCCAACGAAGGCAAACCAAGATGGGTGACGAGTATCCCGTTGAAGGTGCCGGTCACGACCCCCATGGCCAACACTGTGAGTATGGCCAGAGGAAGGGGCCATCCGTGCTCGAAAAGGTAACCGAGCAGCGAGCACGCCAAACCAAGAGTCGACGCCACCGACAGGTCGATCTCACCCGTCATCACGATGAAGGTCAGCGGCAGCGCCATGAGGGCGATGGGGCCGATATTGAGCCCGAAGTCGAAAAGGTCGCCGCCGCTCAGGAAGTAGTGGGACTCGGCCGATCCGAACAGCACAGTGGCTATCACGAAAGCGACGAGGGCCACCTCCCAACGGCCCAATGATTGCCATCGGAACCCGGTCCCTCTGGTCGCGGCGGACGCGGTGGCGGTGACAGGCTGGGGCTGGTCGACGGTGGGAGGGCTGAGGGGCGCCTCGCCCGCGCCGGCTTCGGTCTCCACTACGTCACGCTGTGGCATGGGCTGCGATCCTTGCTCGATTAGCTCGCTCGCGACGCAGGAAGACATAGCGGTCGAAAGCGATGGCAGTGATCAGGAGGGCGCCCGCCAGAGCTTCGTCCCAGAAGGAGGAGATGCGGAGGGCGACCAGCGCCTGGTTGATCGTATTGAGAAGGATAACGCCGAGGGCCGCTCCTAGCACTGTGCCGCTCCCGCCAAAAATCGCCACCCCGCCGACGACTACGCCCGCTATGACCAGGAGCTCGTAGCCGAGGCCGGCTACAGAACTGACGGTAGCGAACTCGGAGAGCCACAACCCTCCGGCGAAGCCGGCTATGGTGCCCGAGAGCACGAAGGTGAAGAAGACCCGACGTCGGGCGGGCACGCCGGCCAGAACGGCCGCGTCCGGGTCGGAACCGATGGCGTAGAGGTCCCGGGCCGGCCTGAACGCTCGCATCACGTAGCCGACCAACAGCACCAGTATGGCGGCGATGATAAATATCCAGGGCACGCCCAGGATGGTCTCGTAACCTACGGCGAGGAAACTATTGGGGATGCTGCTGGGGTTGATCTGGATCCCGTTGACGAAAATTGCGTCGAGCCCCCGGATGGCGTACAGCGTCCCCAGGGTGACCACCAGGCTCGGCACTCGGGCCACGACCACAATGGCGCCGTTGACAACCCCGCAGAGCATGCCTACGCCGGCACCGGCGACAAAGCCCAAGATGACCGGGAAGTGAGGGTTATGGAGGAAGATGTCACCGACGGCGTAAGCGGAAATTCCGAGGACCGAACCGATCGAGAGGTCGACGTTGCGGGTGATTATTACCATCGTCTCGCCGACGGCCAGGATCATCATCACCGACGCTCCCACCAGCAGCTGCTGGACGCTCAAAACGTCGGCGAAACTGGTGTTGTAAGCCGTTGTCAGACCGAAGACGGCCAAGACGACGATGAGGATGCTGACCTCGCGGGCGCCGAAGAAAACCTTGGCGAGGTGACGCCATCGCCCTGGGGCAGTCGCGATCATCGTCCCACCGCCGAGCTACGCGCCAGCTGGCCCGTGGCGGCGCGCATTATCAGCGCCTCGTCAGCCTCGTCTTGGGAAAACTCTGCTGCGATACGGCCCTCCCGCAGGACGAGGATGCGGTCGGCCATGCCTAGCACCTCCGGCAGTTCGGAGGAGATCATCAACACAGCCACACCCTGGTGCGCCACCTCGTCGAGCAACCGGTGCACTTCTGCCTTGGTCCCGACGTCGATGCCCCGGGTGGGCTCGTCGACGATCAACAGGGACGGTTGGCGGGCGAGCCATTTGGCCAGGACGGCCTTTTGCTGGTTCCCTCCGGAGAGCGTGGCGGCGGTATCCCTCAACCTGCCGTACTTGAGCCTCAGCCTCGTCGCCCAGTCAGAAGCCATGTTCGTTTCGGCCGACCGGCGGATTAGCCGGTAGCGGCTGAGGGGGTTGAGGGAGGCAAGGGCGATGTTGTGGTCGATGGCCATGTTCATGACCAGTCCCTGCTGGCGGCGGTCTTCAGGCACGAAGCCCATCCCCGCCGCCATCGAGGTGGTGGGTGACCCGGCGGGTATCACCGCGCCGTTGAGCACCACCTTGCCCGCGTCCCGGCCGTCGATGCCGAAGATCGCCCTCGCCACCTCGCTGCGTCCGGCCCCCATCAGGCCCGAAAGGGCGACGATCTCGCCGGCATGCACGTCCAAGGAGATGTCGGTAAAGACCCCCTCGCGCGTGAGGTGCTCGACGTGCAGCACCTCTTCTCCGAAGACTCCCGGGGTCTTAGGGAACAGGGCGCTGATATCCCGCCCGACCATGGCCCGGATGATGCTCTCGACGGTCACGTTGCTGATGTCGTCGGACATCACTGACCGACCGTCACGCATCACGGTCACCCTTTGGCAGGTCTTGAAAACGTCGCTCAGGCGGTGGGAGATGAACAGCACGGCCCCGCCCTGGGCACGCAAGGTGGCAATAACCTCGAAAAGCCGTTCTACCTCGGCGTTGGAAAGGGCGGCGGTGGGTTCGTCCATCACAATGACCCGGGCATCGAACGAGAGCGCCTTGGCGATCTCTACTATCTGTTGGTCCGCCACGGAGAGCCCTCGAGCGAGAGTAGAGATGTCCAGGTGCACTCCGAGGCGGGCGAGGACGGCGGTCACCACCTCGTTCATTGCCGCCCAGTCGATCCGGCGCCAGGAGCGCAACGGTTGACGGCCGATGAAAATGTTCTCCGCCACCGAGAGATCGGGGAAAAGCGTGGGCTCCTGGTAAATAACAGCGATCCCCGCGGCGCGAGCCGCCGCCGGGCCACTGAGCGAGAGCGCTTTGCCGCCCAATGTCAGCAGGCCGGAGTCAGGGCGGTGGACGCCGGCGAGGATCTTCACCAGGGTCGACTTTCCGGCCCCGTTCTCTCCCACGAGCGCATGCGCCTCGCCGGGATAAAGCTCGATGGAACCGTCCGACAAGGCGTGGACCGCCCCGAACGACTTGACCACATGCTCCAGGACCAGCACTGGTGCTGTCGCCGCGGCTGTCGGAGCGGGCTCGGGTGCACCATTGCGGTCTCCGTTGTCGGTGACCTCAGACGTCATTCTGCCCCCCTCGAACTGCCGCCGGCTTATCGTGCCGGGCAGGCCGCCCAAGCGTCCCGGCGGGACCGTGCCGGTCGCTCACCAACATCAGCTCCTCCCCAACAACCTGCTACAAGAGCGCTCCCAGAGGACCCCTTTGTATGAAGATCCCGCTCCCGAGATGAATCGTTTCAAATCAGGCGCACGAACCCAGGGTCGCGTTCTGACTCCGAGTTCCGACGAGGGGGTATGCTAACTGGCTATCGATTATCTGTCAAGGCACTGTGCGAGGGCGGGTGCGGGTTCTAATGTGCGACGCCCGTCCCGGCGCCCGGGGACCTGAATGGCGACCTCGGGCCGTCCCCAATTGCCGCCGCCTCAGGCCGGACTTACCTCGGCCAACCGGCGCGTCACCATACGCGAAGTCGCTTACCTGGCCCAAGTGTCCCTCGGTACCGTGTCCAACGTTCTAAACAACCCAGGGGTAGTCGCCGAGCCGACGCGGCGGCGCGTCCTCGACGCCATAGAAGAGACAGGCTTCGTACGCAGCACCGCCGCCCACCAGCTCCGCGTCGGCAAGAGCCGCACCGTCGGCGTGGTCCTCCTGGACATTTCGAACCCGTTCTTCGCCGAAATGGTTAGGGGAGCCGAAGGAGTGTTGCGCGACAAGGGTTATGTGCTCATGGTGTGCTCGACCGATGAATCGGTCGAGCGAGAAAGGCGTTACCTCCGCGTGCTCGAGGAGCACCGGGTGGACGGCCTGTTGATCACTCCCGTGGAACACGACTTGTGCGAGATCGCCCGACTGGCGGCGAGAGGTGTTCCCACCGTCCTGCTCGACCGGGACAGCGGGGAACGGGAGCTGTGCTCGGCCACTGTCGACGACGTCCGCGGTGGGGAGTTGGCCGCCGGTCATCTCTTCGAGCTGGGCCACGACAACATCGCGTTCGTGAACGGGCCCTCCTCGATCCGCCAGTGCGCCGACCGCCACGAGGGCGCAGTAAGGGCGCAGCGCCGGGCTCGGCGACGGAGGCCGACGACGCTGCGCGAGATCATGGTCAACGCCCTCAGCGTCGAGCAGGGCGAGAAAGCGGTAGGAGCTCTGTTGTCATTGACGCCGCGGCCTTCGGCGGTGATGTGCGCCAACGACTTGATCGCTCTCGGGATATTGAAAAGGCTGACCGAGGCCGGCGTCGCCGTACCCCAGGACATGGCCGTCGTGGGTTACGACGACGTCAGCTTCGCGTCCATGCTCTCCCCGCCGCTCACCTCGGTCCGCCAGCCCAAGTACGAGCTCGGCGCCATAGCCGCCGAGCTCCTGCTCGAGGAGGCACTAGGCGCCAACCATAAACATCGTTCCGTCCGCTTCGAGCCGGAGCTCGTGGTCCGCGCCTCGAGCGGTCCCAGCGTCCGTCCAGGAGCGTCTCGGCGCTAAGCCTCGGCCTCGAAAGCCCGCTGCACGGCCCGGCGGACGGCGCTGTCCAGCATCTGCTGGGTGAGCCGCCCTGTGAAGGTGTTCTGCTGGCTGGGGTGGTACGAGCAGACCAGAGTGCGGCCGGCCGCCAGCGGTACCTCGGTCTCATGGCCGAACGGGGGCCTCGGGCGCACGCCCAGCACTCGACAGACCGCCTCATAGGCGAAGTTGCCCAACGCCAGAACGGCCCGGACGTCGCTCAGCTCGGCCAGTTCCCGTTCGAGGTAAGGAAGGCAGTTGTCGCGTTCTTCGGGCAACGGCCGGTTTTGCGGCGGGGGGCAACGGACGGCGGCGGTGACCCATACGCCCTTGGCCGCAAGCCCGTCGCCTGCCCAAACGCTCTCGGGGCGGTTGGCCAGCCCGGCTCGCCACAGAGCCGCCCACAACCACTCACCGGAACGGTCACCGGTAAAGACACGGCCCGTGCGGTTGCCGCCGTGGGCGGCAGGGGCCAGGCCCACGACCAACAGCCGGGCAGCGGGGTCACCGAAGCCGGGCAGTGGGCGGCCCCAGTACTCCTGCCCGGCGAAAGAGGCCCGTGGCGCGGCAGCGACCGCTTCCCGCCAGGCAACCAGGCGCGGGCAACGACGGCACGACACGATCTCGTCCCTCAGCCTGTCCAGGCCGGGCCCCGGCATTCCTCGACGATACCTGCACCCGGGGGATCTCCATGTTGCTCGCCACGGGCTAGCTTTGGCAGGAAATGCCAACTCGTCCCAAACCCCTCCCCGCCACCGTCGTGCTACTGGTCCGCCACGGCTTGACACCGACCACCGGTAAGGAAATGCCGGCGTCGGGTGCCGGCCCCAATCTCTCCGAGGAAGGCTGGAAGCAGGCGGGACAAGCTGCTGAGCACATTTCCGCCTGGCGAGCTACGCTGCCGGCGCTCGCCGCGCTCTATAGTTCGCCGCTTTCGCGGACCAGGGAGACGGCTTCGGTGCTCTCCAAGGCTCTCGGTCTTGCGGTCAACGAGGAACCACGGCTCATGGACACCGACGCCGGCGAATGGGCCGGGGTAGCGCTCAAGGAGCTGGCGAAGAAGCCCGAGTGGGCAACGGTGGTCGGTTACCCCAGCGGCTTCCGGTTCCCCGGCGGCGAGTCCATACAGGAGATGTACGCGCGGGTGGTCGGCACGGTCCGTTCCCTGGCGGCACGCCACCCGGGCCAGACAGTCGTCGTCGTCTCGCATGCCGATCCCATCAAGACCGTCCTGGCCGATGCCATGGGCGTCCACCTCGACCTCTTCCAACGGGTGAACGTGTCACCGGCCTCGGTTAGTGCCATCAGTTACTCGGAGCCGGCCCCCAGCGTGATGCTCGTCAACTGGACGGTCCCCGAGAGCGGGCCGGACAAGGAGCCGAGCCCCGGACCGGGAACGAGGAGGTCAAACTGAGCGTTTCGTTCGATCTGCCGAGCCCGACCCGCGTGACGGTGGGAGCGGTGGGGCCGCCCGGCGCTCGCGTCTTCTACTTTCAGGCCCGCCAGGCGGACCGGCTCCTCTCCCTCAAGCTCGAAAAGGAGCAGGTCCTCTTCCTTGCGGGCGGGCTCAGCGAGGTGCTGGCCGACCTGGCCAGCCCTGCCGCCGTACCCGGGGAGACCGATCTCGAACTGGAGGATCCCGTGGAGGCGGAATGGGCCGTTGGCTCCATGCAGCTGGCCTACGATTCGACCACCGACCGGGTTGTCCTGGTGGCCAAGGAGGTTGGCGGCCCCGAGGAGGACGACCAGAGCGAAGGCCAGACGGCTTTAGAGCCTCCCGCCACCGGGACGGCCACGGCCCGCATCGCACTTACGAGGGACCAGGCGGCTGGCGTGATCGAGCACGGTAAGCGGCTGTTGCGCGGCGGCAGACCTCCGTGTCCCCTGTGCGGGTACCCCCTGGGACAAGACCACTCCTGCCCGAAGACAAACGGCCACCGCCCTCCGGCGATGTAAGGGGCCGGCGGCGCATTGGGCGAAAGTGGTGGGGCGCCCCCCGAAAGTGCGGCCGCGGGCCGCCGCCAGCTTCTAGCCACCCTGTCCAACGGCGAGATCGAGTTGCGGGGGCGGCTCCCGTGGAGCTCCAACGCCACGTTCCTGGTAGCCGTTCGCCCGCCGCCGCGGGGACCGGGAGGGCGGCAGGCCAAGGGCAGTCGCTCTGATGACCGGGGTGGGGACCGGGAGCCCGTGCTCGCCATTTACAAACCGGCCAGAGGTGAACGGCCTCTCTGGGACTTCCCCCGCGGGCTGTGGAAGCGTGAGGTGGCCGCTTATGAGCTGAGCGCCTTCTTGGGCTGGGGCATCGTGCCACCCACCACGGCTCGCGCCGACGGGCCGCTCGGCCCCGGGTCCCTCCAGTACTGTGTGGATGCCCTTTTCGACGAGCACTACTTCACCCTCCTGGAGACGCCCGAGCACCGCGACGACCTGCGCCGCATGGCCGCCTTCGACGTGGTCGCCAACAACGCTGACCGCAAGAGCGGTCACTGCCTCATCGACCGGGAGGGCCACATATGGGGCATCGACCACGGCCTGTGCTTCCATGCCGAGCCCAAGCTGCGCACCGTCATATGGGACTTCGTCGGCGACCAGGTTGACGACGACCTGCTCGCCGACCTGGGGCCCATGGCTGCCGGGTCAGTGCCGAGGGCGGTGACGAGGCTGCTCGGCACGGAAGAGATAAGGGCTCTCACGGCCCGGGCGGCCGCTCTCAGAGCCGCGGCCAGGTTCCCCGGACCGTCCACCGACTTCCCGTACCCCTGGCCGTTGGTATGACCAGGAACAAGCCGGAGGCAGCTAACCTTGACTACGGCCCACCATGGCCCGGGGAGTGCCGGGAGCGAGGGCGCTGCACGGGCACGTACCAGCGCGAGAGGAGCCCTGCCGAGTGAGCAGCCAAGACGAGGTGCGTTTGGCGGTCCCCGCCCGGCCCGAGTTCCTGGGCCTAGCCCGAGTGACCGCCGCCGGCCTCGCCGGTCGTCTCGGCTTCACTTTCGACCAGGTCGAAGACCTGAGATTGGCCATAGACGAGATCTGTTTCGGGCTTACCGGGAGCAAGGGCAGGGACGGCATATTGGAGATGACCTTCCTGCTCGGTCCCGACGGCCTCACCGTCAACGGGCGCGGCCATTTTTCGGGGGCGGCCCCCGTGCACTTGTCCGAACTGTCCGAAGTGATACTCAACGCCTTAGTGGACGAGCACTCCGTGAGCGACGGGGCCGGAGGGCCACAGTTCCGGTTGGTGAAAAGGCGCCAGCCCCATAAGGACGGCGCGGAGCGCGAGGCACCAGGGGAAGGACAGTGAGCCTGGAGCCGAACCGGCGCGAAGAGCTCACAGAGCAATTTCTCGCATACGCGGAGACCCGGGACGCCAGTTTGCGCGACCAGCTCGTGGGCGCGCATTTGGGGCTGGCGGAGTACCTGGCGCGCCGTTTTGCCAACCGGGGCGAGCCTCTCGACGACCTCGTGCAGGTGGCTTCGCTCGGGCTGATAAAGGCCGTCGACCGCTTTGACCCCACCCGGGGAGTGGCGTTTTCCACTTACGCCACCCACACCATCGTCGGGGAGCTCAAGCGGCATTTTCGCGACAAGGGCTGGGCGGTACGGGCTCCCCGCAGGATGCAGGAGCTATACCTGAGCCTGGGCAAAGTCGTGGCCACTCTGGGCCAGGAGCTCGGCCGCTCGCCGACTATCGCGGAGCTGGCGGCGGAAGTGCAAGTATCCGAGGAAGAGGTGCTCGAGGCCCTGGAGGCAGGCCAGGCCTACCGCTCAACGTCCCTGGACGCGCCTGCGGGCACCGAAGAGGGCGAGACGCTGGGGGCAAGGCTGGGCGGGGAAGATGCCTCGCTGGAGGACGCCGAGAGCCGGGCCACGCTTTCCCCGCTCCTTGGGCAACTCGGCCAGCGTGAACGCCTGATCCTCCATCTGCGGTTTTTCGAAGGCCTGACGCAGTCCGAGATTGCCAACAGGCTCGGGATCTCCCAGATGCATGTCTCGAGGCTGTTGGCGCGCAGCGTCTCCCAGCTCCGTACCGCCGCGGAGACGCCGGCGCCCTGATGCGGCTGTTGTTAGTCGTAAACACCTCTGCCTCGTCTGTGACCGCCCGCGCCCGCGTCGTCATCCACAAAGCTCTTTCGGCCGACCACGAGGTGGTGATAAAGGAGACCAACCGGAGAGGTCATGCCGCCCGCCTGGCACAGGGCGCGGCAGCAGACGGCCTCGACGCCGTTGTCGTCCTCGGTGGGGACGGGACACTGAACGAGGCGGCCAACGGGCTGGCCGGCTCGCCTACCGCTCTCGCCGTGCTCCCCGGAGGCTCCACCAACGTCTTCGCCCGCACCATCGGTATGGCCAACGACCCGATCGAAGCCACCAGCCAACTGCTTTCCGCCCTCGCTGCCGGTTCGGTCGAGCGGGTGGGCCTGGGCCAGGCCAACGCCCGCTACTTCCTGTTCCATGCCGGCATCGGCTTCGACGCCGCCGTGGTGGCCGGCGTCGAGAAGCTGGCGTCCCTGAAGCGCTACGCGGGACCGGCGCTTTTCCTGGGGGAAGCCATGTTCACCTGGGCATACGGCTACGAGCGCCACCACCCGGCCTTCTCGGTGACCTCGGACGCCGGACCGGTGATAGACGACGGTTACTTCGCCGTTTGCCTCAACACGGACCCGTACACCTACCTCGGCAACCGGCCCGTGAGCCTGGCCCGAGGGACATCCCTCGACACGCCGCTAGCTCTGGTCGTCCTGCGCAAGCTCACCTTGCGGGTGCTCCTGCCCGCAGCCGTCGCCGCCCTCGGTGAAGGCCTGGCCAACACCGGCCGCCGGCACACTTCGGTCCTCGGTCGGGTCGGCGAGGCTACGGTCAAGGGGTACCGCCCCGTCCCCTACCAGGTCGACGGCGACTACGTAGCAGAAGCTGAGCACATCGAACTGCGATGGGCCCCCGGGGTGCTGTCACTGGTCCTGCCCAACAACCCCTTGCGCGTCGCACCACCGAGGCTATAATTCACCCTACGCGCGAGCTTTTTGCCACTTGATTCTGGTGGGCCACGCACGTGAAGGATTTCACAAGCTTTTTTCGGGTTTGGGCCTGTTCGTTCGGCCCTTGACCGCGGCCCCCGGTCAGACGTTGTTGATCGCGCCAGGAGGAAAACTGAGTTGGCCCTGACTTGGACTCGGAGCATCGAGTGGGATGTCGAAGATTGGCGCGAGCGGTCCGCGTGCCGTGATACCGATCCTGACCTGTTCTTTCCCGTAGGTAGCACGGGACCGGCAGTGGAGCAGATCACGAGCGCCAAAGCCGTGTGCGGCACCTGTGACGCCCGCTCGAGTTGTCTGGACTTTGCCTTGGCGACCAACCAGGAGTCAGGGATTTGGGGAGGTACCACCGAAGAGGAGAGGCGCAAGCTTCGCAAGGTGTGGCTGGCTCGCCAGCGCCGGGCGGGCTGACCCGAAGAGCGGAGCCCCCAGGCCTCCGCCTGCGTCGCAAGCGGAGCTCTGTGTTCGGGAGCTCAGATCCGGGCTAGTTCGTCACGGTCGGAGTGCTTGACGGGCACCACGAACTCCACTACCGTCCCGCCGTCGTTGTACATCTTCATCGTGCCGCCGAGCTGGCTGTTGACGAGCCCTCTGACGATGGAAAGGCCGAGGCTGGTCGTAGCTTCGATAGAGAAGCCTTCCGGCAGCCCACTACCGTTGTCCCTCACCTGGACCGAAAGCAGGTCGCCTTCCCGGCTGAGCGAGACGTGGACCCGTGGCCCGGACGCGTTGTCAGGGTCGTCTGCCGGCCCGGTAGCGCCGCTGGCAGCTCCCGGGGAAGGTACCCCGTGCCCGGCCGGACCAGAGTGATAATGCTCGGCGCCGTGCCCCCCGAGCGCGACGAAGGCGTGCTCAACGGCGTTCTGCATGAGCTCGTTCAAGGCCACGGCCAGCGGCGTGGCGACCTGGGCGCCCATCTCTCCCGCCTCGCCTGACCAGGTGACCTTGGTGGGCACCGTGGCGCTGGAAAGGTCCTCTGCCATGCGGACCAGCGACGGCAGTATGTCGTTGAAGTCGACCTCGTCAGTGGTGTCCCGGGAAAGGATCTCGTGGACAACGGCGATACTGCGCACCCGCCGTTCCGCTTCCTCCAGGGCATGGCGGCCGTCGCCCTTCGGTAAGCGTCGTGCCTGCAGGCGCAACAGGGACGAGATCGTCTGAAGGTTGTTCTTCACCCGGTGGTGCACCTCGCGGATGGCAACGTCCTTCCCCAGGAGGAGCCGGTCACGGCGGCGGAGATCGGTAACGTCACGTACGAGCAGGAGCGCCCCTGTCACCTTGCCCTGGTCGAGCAGCGGTATGCAACGCATGAAGACGGCGACATCGCCGAGCTCGAGCTCCTCTGACACCGGGAGCTGCTGATTGAAGGCGACCGGGACCGGCGTGTGCTCGAGGCCCAGCTCGGCGAGGCTGGCCCCCATGATCCCGCGGTAGATGCCCAACCGGTGTAGGGCGTTGACGGCGTTAGGCGAGCTGAACTCGATCCGCCCGGCCCCGTCTAGCGTCATGACCCCGTCACCTACCCGGGGCGCCTCGCTTGAGAGGGGCTCGTCGGCCGGGAACGGGAAGGTCCCGGCCGTGACCATCCGGGCCAGGCGGTCGAACACGCCCACATAGACGCGTTCGAGCTCGCCCGCCCGTCGGCCGACTACGAGAGGTGCCTCCCTGGTGAGCACGGCTACAATGTCGCCCCGCATCCGGACCGGTATGCAGACGACCCGGGCTCGCTCGCTCCGGGCCGTCACCGGCACTTCGCCCTCCACGACGCTGCCCAGGGCGCAGGCCCGGGCCAGCAGCGGGCGCTCGTTGTCGCCGACTTCCCGGCCCAGCAGGTCCTCAAGATGGAGGGTCTGGCTAGTGGTCGGCCTTACCTGGCCAACCACCACGAAGCCCCCTTGCTGAGCGGAAATCGGGACAAAAAGCAGCAGGTCCGAGAACGACAGGTCCGAGAGGATCCCCCATGAGCTCACCAGGCGTTGCAAATGCTCGACGACAGCCTCGGGCGCTAAGGTCCGGCCCCTCAGCAGTTCGGCCAAAGTCGCCATGACAGTCCTCCTTTATTGCCACTGAGAGACATAAAAATGCGGGACGGCCGCCGGTTGTCCACGACAATGCTCACGACCAGATATGGCGGCCCAGTGCGAGCACGCCTTCCAGGTCGTGGACATCCTGTTCGAGCTCGGGCACAGTGACCACGACACCGAGGGGGCCCGACAGATCCGAGCGCAGGCTGGCCTCTCTTCTGGCCACGACGCCTAAGTTATTGAAATTGACGCCCACCTCTTGTAGGACTCGCTCGACCAGGACCGGGTCTGTGCCGCGCAAGGGACCTTTCTCGGTGCAAAGCAGGCCCGCCAGGTGCTCTGCGTCCTCGGACAGCCTGGCGGCGCGAGGCGCCAAGCCGGGGGAAAGAAGGTAGGCGGGCAGCACCCGGTTGAGGACCAAGCCGCCGAGATGGAACCCCTTGGCCGGCAAAAGACCCATAAATGTTCCTGCTTCACGCACCGGGACGCTCTCCAAAGTGCTCACCACTATAAATGTGGAGCGGCGGTCAGCCAGCAGCCTCTGGACCTCCTCGGCGCGCGACACAAAACCCTCCGACAGTGTTTGGAAGAGTATGAAGAACTCCGCAATGTCCTGGAGGAACTGCGAACCCAGGATCCTGTCAGCCACATGGTAGAACGGCCGGGACGCCATATCGGCAAAGCGGCTCCGGTACGGGACGGTGAGGAGGCGCAACAGCCGGGAACTGAAAAACTCGGCCATACGCTCGGGAGCCAGGAGAAAGTCGATGGCGTTACGGGTCGGCGGCGTGTCGACGACGATCAGGTCGTAAGCACCCTGTGAATGGAGCTCGTATAATCGTTCGACCGCTATGTAATCGTGGCTTTGCACGAACCGGCCGGAAATGTTCTGGTAGAGGGGGTTGTCCAATATCCGTTGGGCGGTGGCCCGGTCGGGCGCGTGCTGGTCCACCAGGCGGTCCCAGCTCCACTTGGTGTCCAGCATCTCAGTCCACAACTCGCCGTGCGGCACGATACCGGCTTTGGCAAAGGCGCTGAGCGGTACCTGCTGGGCGCCCGCCCGGGCCGGCGACAAACCTAGGGCATTGGCCAGCCGGCGGGCGGGGTCGACGGTGAGCACCAGGACCTTGCCGCCCTGACGGCACGCAGCCATCGCCGCGACGGCCGCGGCCACAGTGGTCTTGCCGACGCCGCCGGGCCCGCAGACGATGACGATCTCCCTGGCCGCCACGAGCGCTTCCAAGGTGGCCGGTACCTTCCTGGCCCTGGTCAACTTTCAAGCTCCGCGGCGAGGGCGGCGGCGATCTGGCGGGTCGAGCGCAACCCGTAAGAGCGCAGGAAGAGGTACGGCACGTACAGCAGGGGGACAGCGGCCCCGCCGGGCGCACCGGCGCTTACCGATTCGCGCAACCGCTCGAGGTGAGCAGCCCGGGACCGGCGCATCTTGACCATTAACCGGGCCGCGTCGAGCAGAGGCTCGGGCCGGCCCCCTATCTTCTCGGTCAGGAACTCCCGCGCCGGCTCCCCGCAGACGGCCTCGAAGGCTCGTCCCTCCCTCGTGCCGAACAGTTCGGGGAGCACGCGGTTGACAATCACCCCGGCCAGGCTCACAGTCGTCTCGGCCTTGAGCCGGCCGATGAGCTCGATGGTCTCGGTGACGGGCATTTCCTCCGGGGTGGCGACGACAAGGACGCCCGAGGTCCGAGGGTCGGAAAGGATGTCCAGCATCCAACCCGTCTGTTGGCGGATGAGGCCGACCTGGACAAGGCGGTTGATGGCCTGAGGGGCCGCCAGCTGACCGACAATGTGGCCGCTGGCGACGGCATCGACCACGACGAGGTCGTAATGGCGCTCGCGGACCTCCCAGCACAGCTTGCCCACAGTGACGATCTCGCGAACTCCCGGCGCCGCCGAGGCCACGAAGTCGAACATCTTCGCCACGGGACCGATGTGCGCCGCCTTTGGTAATTTGAGCTGCAGGGAAAGGTACTGACGTAGGGACGCTTCGGTGTCCATCGACATCGCCCAAAGGTGCGGCGCCACCTCACGGGCATCGAAGCTCGTCGGCCCGGCCTCGAAGCTTGCCGCCAGGTCTCCCTTGGCGTCCAGCTCACATACCAAGGTGCGCTTGCCTTTGCTCGCCGCCAGCAGGCTCAGCGCGGCGCTGACAGTCGTCTTGCCGACGCCCCCCTTACCGGTGACGAACAAAAGCTTGCGATCAAGCAGTTCAACCAACGGAGCTGCTCTTCCGGTCGTTCAGACGGCGGCCCCGAAGCCGACACGGCGCGTCTCGGTGGCCGTGTCCAGCTCTATGTACGCCAGTTTGGCGGCCGGGACGCCGATGCGCCGACCACGTTTGTCGGTAAACCAGATCATCCCGTCCGCTTTGGCCACGGCCGCGTCGATCTTTGCCACCAGCTCGTCGGGGCTTGTGCTGTCCGCCAGCTCCACCTCGATCTCCCGGGGCGCCTGGGCCACACCGATACGGACGTCCACGTCGCTGCTCTCCTGTCTCGCGCACTGGTCAAGCCAGGCACTGGTCAAGCCATGTTATATAGAGGGACCTCATCAGCGGGCCGGGGCATTCGGACGGTCGGCTGCGCTGGGTACGGTGGGTGCCGTGCCAAGTGACGAGCAGGGCGGTCGACCACAGGTAAGTGCCGCCGCCAGCTCCCAAGCCGGCCTGTCCCCCCCGAGCGACCGGGCGGCAGCCTGGGCGGCGACCATGACCGGTACGGTGTCGCCCGAAGGCATCGTCCTCGCCCATTCGCTGTCGGGGCGCCCCCGGGCCCGAGCACAGGCGTTGACCCGCCTGGCGCGTGAGGACAGTGAGGACCTCTGTCTCGCCCCAGGCGCCACCAGGTCCTCGGGCGCAGGGCGGCGCGCCGTCCTCGAAGAGCCCGACCCCCTTCGGACTTGTTTCGAACGCGACCACGACCGGATCCTCCATTCCAGCGCCTTCCGGCGCCTGGCCGGCAAGACCCAGGTCTTCGTGTTCCCACGGGACCACCAGCGCACCCGCCTCACCCATGCGCTGGAGGTGGCCCAGGTGGCCACCGCCGTGGCCCGGGCCACCGGGCTCAACGCGGCCCTGACCGAAGCCATCGCTCTCGGTCACGACTGCGGGCACGGCCCCGGAGGCCACGCCAGCGAAGAAGCGTTCGCCCCCTACCTGGCCGACGGTTACAACCATGCCATCTGGGGGGCCGATGTGGTCCTGGCACCGCTCAACCTGTGCATCGAGACCCTCGACGGCATCCGACACCACAGTTGGTCGCTCCCGAGCCCGGCCACCCCCGAGGGCGCCGTGGTGAGCTGGGCCGACCGTTGCGCCTACTGCGCGCACGACCTCGAGGACGCCGCCGGGATAGGCATTGTGGACCTGGACGACCTTCCCGCAGCCGTCGTGGAGGTAGCCGGCCGCTCTCGCTCGTCCCAGCTCCGGTGCTTCATAACAGCGCTCGTCGACTGCATCACGACGACCGGGGAGATCGGTATGCGCCCACCCGTCGCCAATGCCCTGGCCGAGTTACGGGCGTTCAACTACGAACGCATCTACACCCGTGCGAGCTCGATTGCCCAGGGCCGGGCGGTAATTGCCGTCTTGAGCGCCCTCGTCGAGTACTTCGCCGAAAACCCGGAAAAGCTCGGTGGCCCAGGCCGGCATGACTGCGCTCCCGGCGCGGTCATGGAAGGTGGGCGGGGGGCAGCCCTGCACAGGTCCATCGCGTATGTGAGCGGGATGACGGACCGCTTCGCCTTCGACACCGCCGTCGAGCTCTTGGGATGGCCGGTCGACAAGCTCCCTCGCAGTGTCGCCGGCTAAGGCTATGAGCATTACCGGCGTTAGGGGCCCGTTTCCAGGTCTTCCAGCCACAGGGGAGCGTGGCGCTTGGCCCACGCCCGGCTCACCTTGCCGGTGAACATGGAGCGCAGGGCGGGAGGGTGGGTCACGGCCATGCCTATATGGCCGATCACCACGACCACGAAGAAGATCGCCACCACATCGTGCATGAAGGTGGCGCCTGTCCGCCATGAAAGGGGCCAGTAGTAGGGCCAGTGCATTACCGAACCGGTCATCAACATGACGAGCATCACTCCGCCGGTGATGGCGGCGTTCAACTTCTGGCCGGCGTTGAACTTACCGACGGGGACATCAACGGTCGGTTGGCGATGAACGGTGAGCCTCAACCACTGGCGGTCGCCCGGGATCCAGCGGTTCATACGTCGGATGTCGGCGCGAAGGCCCTTTCCCCATGTGCCGGCCAGGCTGATTATGAGAGGCAACGGCAAGGCTAAGCCCACATCGACATGGATACGCTCGACGAGGCCCCGGCGACCGACGAACCCGATTACGGCCGGTATGTAAAGGGCGGCGCCAGTGGCGATCAGGGCTAGAAAAAACGACGCTGTCAGCCAGTGGGCCAAGCGCTCTATCCCATCGAAACGGCTGAGCTGCTCCACCTTCCGCCGCTTCTTGCCAGGCGGTGGCCCCATTAAAGACCGTTGCTCCGACCGATCCAGGCATCGACGGCGTAACCGTTGTCCTCCCAGTAGCCCGGCTCGACGTGGTCCACCACCGATATGGTGCTAAGCCACTTGATGGACTTGTAGCCGTACATGGGTGCCACGTAGAGGCGCACGGGCCCGCCGTGCTCCCTTGTGACGGGGCCACCGAGCATCTGATAGGCCACTATCACGTTGGGCAACCTGGCCTGGTCTATGGTCAGGCTCTCGGTATAGACGCCGTCGAACGACGTGAAGTGCAGAGCCGTCGCCCCCTCGGCCAGGCCCGCCTCGTCCAACAGATGGCCGAGATGGACACCGGTCCAGTGGACGTCGGGGACCACCCACCCGGTAACGCATTGGAACGGATGGACTAGCTTTGTCGCCGGCATCGCCTCGAGGTCAGCGACGCTCAGGCTAAGAGGACGCTTGACCAACCCGTCAACGGTAAGGCGGTAGTCGGGAGGGGGGGCCGGGTAACCACTGACGACGGTATAGAGCTGGAAATTGTCGGCCCCCGGGACCAGGCTGGCGATCCCCGCATCCCCCGCCGTCAGAGGCGCCAGGACGTCGCCTATGGCGCGCGACACCGGGTCCCCGAAGATGACACCGGCGACCCCGACACCAAGCATCCCTAGTACCACCCGCCGGCCGACCGGGGTCGGCTTGGCACCCTCAGGCTCCGCCATCCACTCCATGATCGCGCTAAAAAGACGAAAAATGGCGCGCATAACGCCGCCTAAAGCGGTACCGGGCCCGGCCCCTGGCTGTCCGCTTCTAGTTGACCCGCAGCTCCGAGCGGAACACCCGCGTACGGCCAAGGCCCACGATCCGATCAGCCACTTGGCGGAACGCCGCCGCCGCCTCCGAGGACGGCGCCTCCGCCACCACGGGACGGCCGGCATCGCCTCCTTCCCTGATGGCGGCTACCAGGGGGATCTGGCCCAGCAGCGGCACGCCCAGCTCCTCGGCCAACTGAGCGCCCCCACCCTGGCCGAAGATCTCGTACCTGGTCCCGTCGGGGGCACTGAACCAGCTCATGTTCTCGATCACCCCCCGCAACGGCAGGTTCAGCTTGCGCGCCATGTACGCGCTGCGTTGCGCCACCCTCTTCGCCGCGGGCTGAGGCGTCGTGACCACGTAGACCTCCGACGCGGGCAGGTACTGGGACATGGACAGCGCCACGTCCCCCGTCCCGGGCGGCATGTCCACCACCAGGAAGTCGGGAGCCCCCCAGTCAACGTCCACCAAGAACTGTTCGAGCGCTTTGTGGAGCATCGGCCCCCGCCATATGACGGGCTGGTCGTCCGGCACGAAAAAGCCCATGGACATCACGCTCAACCCGAAAGCGGTCAGGGGGCTCACCCCACCTTCGCCGGTGACCGGCTCCCCGGAAAGGCCGAGCATCGCCGGCACCGAGAACCCGTAAACGTCGGCATCGAGAAGACCCACGCGGTTACCCGCCAAAGCGAGGGCTATGGCCAGGTTGACCGTGACCGACGACTTGCCCACGCCCCCCTTGCCCGAACTGACGGCGATAACCCTCGTCGGCGAGGAAGCGTCCGAAAAGGGGTTACCCGCCATGCCCTGGTCATGCTAACGGGCCGTCGGGCGTGCATGCCGGGCTTTGGCCGTCCCGGCGGGTTTGGCGAGGCAGGTCTTAGCCAGCGTGTTCCCAGTACGATGGGGGTGAATGGCCCAGTCTCTCAGCGGTGCCGAGTTCTCCGCCATGGTCACCGCGGTGACGTCGGCCTTCGGCGATCCCACTCGTAGGAGGGTCTACCTGTACGCCAGGGAATCGGGCGGAGGAGTGACCGCCTCTCAGGTTGCACAGCACTTTTCGCTCCACCCCAACGTGGCCCGGCACCATCTGGACAAGCTGGCCGCCGGCGGCTACCTCGACGTTTCCAGCAGCCGGTCCGGGACGTCGGTGGCAGGGCGGCCCTCCAAGCGCTACCGGACCAGCGGGCCGGCCCCGGTCCTGGAGGGGGCCAAACCCGGAGAGGAGCTACTTGTCACGCTGTTGGGGGGGGCGCTGGCCCTGGTACCTCAGCAGGCCGCCGAGGAGATGGCCGAGCGGGTCGGTTTCGCCTACGGGTGCAAATTGGCGACATCCATGGCTGTAGCTGAAGGGCAACGGTCTTTCCGGTCTGCCCTGCACGCGGTCGCCGATGCCCTCACGGCACACGGTTTCGCCGCCCACGCCGAGGCCCGGGGCCGGTCCGTGGCCCTGGTGAAGGAGGCGTGCCCATTTTTCGACGCCGCCCTTCAGCACCCCGTCATCTGCGCGGTCGACCGAGGGATGGTCAAGGGCATGTTGAGCACCCTCTACGGCCAGGCGACAGGGCCGGCAGAGTGGTCATCTCGGGCCATGGGGGACGAGTCCTGTTCGACGAGCTTGCCCGTTGGAGCGTGAACGCAGCGGGCGGCGCCGCCATCTGGCAAGATCGGGCGTGAGCTCGGAAGGACTTATGGGACTACCAACTGACATCTCGGGGCCTCTCGCTCCAGGCGTACGCGTCAGCCTGGAGTTCCCGCAGGCGGGGACGTGCGTGGGCGTGGTCGCCTCGGTCGAGGCGACGTCAGTCGTGCTCGACCTGCTTGACGAGCTCCCTGAGGGCCACCTGGTGTCGGGCCTGACCATACAGCTGTTCATGCCGCGCTCCGAGGGCCTCTATCACTGGTTGGGCGCCTTGAGCGGCGCGCCTGTAGGTCAGCAGGTCGGGATAGAGCTGCTGAGCTCGCCCCTGTTCGTCCAGCGTCGTTTCGGCAAAAGAGTTGAGCCCGAACTGCAGGCGGAGGTCCGGCGGCTCCGCTCGACGCGCCGGGGCAAGCCCCATGAGATGTCGGTGGCCGACCTGTCCCGTGGCGGCTTGAAGCTCGAAGGACCGTTCCCTCTCAGCACGGGCGACACCCTCGAGGTCACTGTGGACATCGGGCCCACGGTCCAGCTCGTCGGGCGGGCCGTCATGGCCTATCCGGTGTCCGAAGGTACTTGGGCGGCTCATGTCACTTTCGTCGACGGCCAAGCGGATCTGATCAATCTGGTCGACGACTACATCGCCAGCCACTTGCGCCTCAGGTCCGTGTAACCCAGCTCGGTCTGCCTCGGGCCCGGCCGCCAGAGCCCAACTCGCCCGCAACGGCGGCAGAGGCTTACCAGCGCCTAAGGCTCATGCCGCTGCTGCCTACCAGGCCGGCGTAGCGCTCCGGTTTCTCGAAAATCGACCTCACCGCCACCCGGCCCGGCCCTTGGAGGCGCATCCAGACGGTCCGGTAGTCGTAACTGCCCCACCTGACCCCTCCGCTGGCCGGGTATTCGGCATGAAGGCCGAAGGTCACCGAAGTGTCCGCGTACACCCACGACCCGGGCTGCACGAGGATGGCCTGGCCTCTCTGTAGATCGCGGACGAACAGGTTGCCGGGGCAGTGCAGGAGCAGCAAGCCGGGACTGCCCCCGCCGGCGACGAACACGTCGAGGTAGGGACCGACCGGGTACTCGAACTCCGACTCGTTACCCTTTTGTACCTGGAGCCAGACGGGAGAATTTTGCCATGTGTAATCGACGCTGTCGCTGGCTGCCAGGAAGGCATGCTCTCGCACCAGGAAGGCCCGGCCCGCAGGGATGGGGAGCGCCACTACTTCGCCGGGGTGGTCCTCCGAGAGGGCGACATGACCGGGCCCGCTCGCCCGCATGAGCACCACGGGCATACCCGCGTACATGCGATTGAAGAACGACCCTTTGGCCCAGGGTTCCAAATGAGTGCCGGGGGCCGTCCACAAAAGTGTGTGGTGCGAGAACACGACCCCTTCGCCCGCGGCTAAGGCAAAATCGGCGCTCGGTACGAGGGTGCCCTCGACCTGGCAGAACGACTGGCCGAACTGGATCTTGGCCATGTCCTTGATGGCGGGTTGCTCCACCCAGCCCGAATCGGAGACGGCGGCCCGGACATCGACGGGGGCGCCGCAGTTGGGGCACGACAACCCACCCGCGTCGGACGGGAGCCGGCAGAAGCGGCATATGTACCCCGTGGCCGGAGGCGCAGGTGTGACAGGTGCGTTCGACATGGAGCTCACTCGCTCGCGTGGTGGTGGTACATCGATTGGATCCCCACGCGCCCAGGGCCGGTCATCTCCGCCAGGTACATGCCGTGACGGAAAACGCCGGTACGGACGTTCAGCTGCACCGCCTGCATCGTGACGCTCGAGTCCTTGTAAAGATAACCGCCGGGTTCCAAGAGGATCTTCTCGCCCGGGGCGAGAGTCCTCTCGAAGACGTTGCCGTACCCGTGCAGAAGGACGATGCCCGGCTCGCCGGCCGTGACGAACCGGTCGAGGTACATCCCGCTCCCGCCGTGCAGGATGTTGGCCAGCCCCTTGATGCGCTCGAAACTGTAGCGCACAGAGTGAGAGGCAGCGAGGAACGCGTGCTCCCGGACGTCGATCTCCATGGTCGGATGGAGCAGTAGCGTCACGATCTCCCCGGCCGCGTCGCGCGAAAAGGCGATCCGGCCGGGACCGCCCGCCTGGGTGACCACATAAGGCATGCCACCCAAGGACCTTTTCAGGCCACCGCCCAGAGGGTACACACCGACGGGTACGCTCTCGTCCTTCCACAACATGGTGTGGTGCTCGAAGATGACCCCGTCGCCTGGGCTCAGGTTGATCTCGGCCACCGGCACCAGCTCACCTTCGACCTGGCAGGTGCTGTTGGAGAACTGGAACTTCGCCATGTCCCGTAGCCGCGGCGCCTCGCGCCATCCCGAATCGGAGACCAGGGCAGCCCGGTCGAGCGGAGCGCCACAGTGCTCGCACGACCGCGCCTCAGACGGGTTTTGAGCATGGCACCATTGGCATTCGAGGCGGTCCATATCTCCTCCTTCGATCGGGTTCCCTCAGGGATCATTGCGCACCGGCGAGCGCGGCGCCAGAACCCTGCCCCGACCAGAGGGTCGCCGCTCGGTCTACGGGCGGCTGCCTGACGGGTGCAAGGCGCCTTCGAGCACTCAAGCTTTAGCCTCGGCTTGTTCCAACGCAGCATGGGCTGCGGCCACCAACGTCGAGGCAGGCCCGTGGCCCAGGTACCACTTGAGCTCTGCCGCGGCAGGGCCAGGACGGCGCTCGTCGAGCAGTACCAACGCTCGGTAGAAGTGAGCGGCGTCATAGGACGGGTCAACCTTCTCGGCCTTGTCCAGTCGGGCCATAGCCTGGTCGACTAAACCGCCCTCGGCGTAGATCCAGCCTTCGTCCGTCAAGGCCTCGGGCTGGTCGGGCTGTGTGGCGAGTACTTCATCGTAGACCGCCAGGGCCGCCGCCGGGTCAGTGGTGGCGAGGGCCGAAGCCTGTTGGAGCGCGGCACTGGTGCCGTTCTGGCCCCCGGTGATCGTGTCACCGGGCAGCCGGGGCGCGGCCGAGCGGTCCACCAGCCACAAAACGGCGGCCAGGAGCACCAGGGCCATCCCCGCCGCCAGGCTCACCCGCCCCGGCATCCTCCGGGCCGGCATCCTCCGGGCCGGCATCCTCCGGGCCGGCATCCTCACCCGGGCCCCCGAGGGCCGACGAAATGCCCCGAGGCGACCGGACGCCTCCGGCGCACCGACGGGCTCGAGTTCGAACAACACCTGCTGTTGAACGACAGCGACGTCCTCGGCGTCCGGGTCGGCCAGGTCGGCCGGAACAGGGTTGGCCAGGTCGGCCGGAACAGGGTTGGCCAGGTCGGCCGGAACAGGGTTGGCC
>Ga0182014_10000551_pt1 | contig 50001 bp, 38 predicted proteins | sample 612S2DmetaG_FD_120489 | JGI IMG/M metagenome (GOLD analysis project Ga0182014, IMG submission 120489) | Permafrost microbial communities from Stordalen Mire, Sweden - 612S2D metaG | ecosystem: Environmental > Terrestrial > Soil > Wetlands > Permafrost | place: Sweden: Stordalen | collected... | reverse complement strand
GGTGATCGAGACCGTGAGGGAGAAATTTACCTGCCGGGATTGTGAGAAGATCAGCCAGGCGCCGGCCCCCTTCCACGTCATCGCCAGAGGCTGGGCTGGGCCGAGCCTTCTGGCGATGATCCTATTTGAGAAATTCGGTCAGCATCAGCCGCTCAACCGCCAGGCCGAGCGCTATGCGCGTGAAGGCGTGCCAATCAGCCTCTCCACCATGGCCGACGCCGTGGGGTCGGCTTGCACGGCACTGGCGCCATTGAGCCGGCGGCTTGAGTCCCACGTCCTGGCCGCAGAACGCCTGCATGGCGATGACACGACGGTTCCGGTTCTGGCCAAAGGCAAGACCGACACCGCCCGATGTTGGGTTTATGTCCGCGACGATCGGCCATTCGGTGGAACATCTCCACCGGCCGCAATGTTTTATTATTCTCGCGATCGCAAGGGCGAGCATCCACGGCTCCATCTCGCTGGATATAGCGGGCTGTTCCAGGCTGATGCCTTTGATGGATATCGCCATCTTTATGCGCCGGACCGCAGCCCCGGACGCATCCTGGAAGCGGCGTGTTGGGTTCATGCCAGGCGTCCGTTCTTCGCCATGGCCGATCTTGATGAGAACGCGCGGCGAAAAGCCTCTGGTAAAAAGGAGATCCCCCTCTCCCCCATCGCGATCGAAATCGTGCGCCGTATCGACGCGTTGTTCGAGATCGAACGGCCCATAAACGGTAAAACGCCAGATGAACGCAGGGCTGTGCGCCAGATGCTGAGCAAGCCACTCGCGGCGGAGTTGCAGCTCTATATGCGCGAGCAGCGCGCCAAACTCGCCCGCGGCCACGACCTTGCCAAGGCCATCGATTATATCATCAAGCGTTGGGACGCCTTCACTTTGTTCCTGGATCACGGCCGCGTCTGCCTATCGAACAATGCCGCCGAGCGGGCGTTGCGCGGCATCGCATTGGGCAGAAAATCTTGGATGTTCTGCGGCTCCGACCGCGGTGGTCAGCGTGCCGCCGCCATGTATAGCCTCATCGTCAGTGCCAAAATGAACGACGTCGACCCGCAAGCTTGGCTGGCGGACGTCCTCGCGCGGATTGCCGCTCATCCTGAGCATCGCCTCGATGAGCTGCTGCCGTGGCACTGGAAGCCAGCGGTCCCCGCGGTTGCCGATGTCGCGGCCTGATCATGTCATCGCAGACCAATAAGGAACACCACGTCCATACCATCGCACGCGTCGCCGAGATGCTGGGTGAAGACGAGGACTGGCTGGGAGACATTGCCAACGAAATGGACCGGGAGGATGGCCTCATCTGGGTCTACGGAGCTGGTGACGAAGGGGTCATGGCATTCACCGATTTTGGAATCGAGACGCTGCAGAACCTGATCGAAATCTACAAGGCCGACCCTGGCCTGCTCAGGCGATCAACAGATCCGCTATAGCCCTGCGGCCCACGCCGAATGCTTACATTCAACCAGCACAGGGAGCCAGTTGCATGGATGGGATACTCACAAAGGTCGTCGGCTTGCTCGTCGTTGCCATTGTCGTTGCACTTGTGGCCCGGCGCTTCCGGCTGCCCTACACGGTAGGTCTGGTCGGTATAGGAATAGTGCTCGTGCTGACGCGAATGGCCGGAGGAATTGTTCTCACCCATGACTTCATCTTTGACGTCATTCTCCCGCCTTTGTTATTTGAAGCTGCAATCAACATCCACTGGCCGGATCTTCGGCGGGATTTTCTCCCTGTTTTTACACTCGCCATTTTAGGCACGATCATTTCGGCTGCTGCTGTGGGGTTAGGGATGGTCTACACGCTAGGCTGGCCTGTTCGATCCGCCACTTTGTTCGGCGTTCTCATTGCCGCGACCGATCCGGTGGCTGTGATTGCCATGTTTAAGGATAACGGAATTACCGGCAGGCTGCGTCTTCTGACTGAAAGTGAAAGTCTTTTTAATGACGGGGTCGCGGCAGTTCTCTTTACAATCGCCCTCACCTGGGGCCAGGCAACGGCAGGCGGACAGATCGCGCCCATTTTTGTGCTGCAAACGCTAGCGCTCACTGTGGGCGGCGGCATCCTCGCAGGTCTCTTATGCGCTGGCGTGGCTTTAGCCGTAGCCGGTCGAACTTCCGATCATCTCATTGAAAGTACCCTTACAGCCGTGACAGCTTATGGATCATTTCTACTCGCCGAGCATTTTCACTGTTCTGGTGTTCTAGCTACGCTCACGGCGGGTATTTTAATTGGAAATTTTGGATTTTTAGCCCATGACGATCAAAGTCGCATGTCATCAGTCGGTCGTGAATTTACGTTGGCTTTGTGGGAATTCATTACGTTCATAGTAAACTCCCTTATCTTTCTCCTTATAGGAATGAGCGTGGCGATGATCTCGTTCAGCCAGCTTGGTATTGCTGCTTTTTTAATAATTATGGCACTTGTTCTGCTGGCACGAGCACTCGCGGTATATCCGTTGTGTTTTCTTTTTATCCGGTCACGCGTGGCAATGTCTCTTTCAGAACAGCATATCCTTTGGTGGGGTGGGTTGAGGGGGGCTCTCGGATTGGCATTGGCCCTCGCTTTGCCGCCATCGTTCCCGTTCAGAAGTCAAATTCTGGTCGCTACATTTGGTGTTGTTTCATTTTCCGTGATTATTCAGGGTCTAACAATGCCTCTTTTGCTCAGAACGCTAGGTTTCGCAAAGGGTACTTCGATTTAGGGACAACTACTATTGTGACAACCTTAGAGCCGAAACTGGCCTCTTGAACCAAAATGCGCGACTGGAGCCACCTTGATCTTGCCGTTGAGCAACCCAGCACTTATAGTTTTGTCGTCATAAGGTTAAGTGGAGGAACGGAAAATGTTCCAACTTATTGAGGGCCTGCCGGCGAGTGTAATCGCGATCGAAGCCATAGGCGAAGTAACGGACCAGGACTATCGTGACGTCCTAATTCCAAAGGCCGAGGCAATGATCGCCAAGGGGCCGATCAAGATGCTCTATGTTATCGGAGAAGATTTTACAGGTTTCAAGCTCGAAGCGCTGTGGGACGACACAGTGTTCGGCATCAAGCACGGGCACGATTTTAGCCATATCGCCGTCGCGGCTGATCATGCCTGGCTCCGGGCCATGGTGAGCATGTTCCAGCCATTTTTCCATGGCGAAGTCCGGCTGTTCAGGCTTTCCGAGTTGCCCGCCGCCAAAGACTGGATCTCAAATGCGAAAGAAGCTGTTTCCTCTATCAGTGCGAGCCCCCGGGGTCCGCGAACGGCTAGTTAATCACCACTTTACATCAAGAGAATACCGGCGTGATTATCCGAGACCGAAGAGTTCTCGCATACGGCTGGCCAGTCTATCGACTAAATTGTTGCCGTGGCCGGCATCCTCAGGATGTTGTTCCAGAAGTTTCTTCCCCATATCCTCGCGCCGCGCCAGGATATGACTAAGTTCCGCGGTTATTGCCGGCCTCTCCGAAAGAATCGGGGCAAGATCATCCTTCGCGATCTCGTAGACGGTTGCCTTCGTCAGCGCCTTGATCTTGAACCTCGCAGAGGCTCCAGTCAGCAACCCTGCCTCACCGAAGCTGTCACCGGGGCCAAGCCTGACCACCTCTTTTTCTCCTGTCTCACGATCTTGCAACGCGACCAGCACTCCAGAGCTCAGAATCGCTAGCGCCTGGGCCACGGCCCCCGGTTCAACGACAATTTCCCCGGCTTTATAAATCCGGCGCTTCAATTTTGGGGCAAGAGCAATCCGCTCATCGTCTGAGAGCGGCACAAAGATTGGCAGGTTTTCGAGTAGCCGCCTAGGTATGTCTTTGGGATCCTGCCGGGTAAGACGCGGCGCCAGGACGATCGGACTTTCCGTAGGTGGAGCAAGACGGATACCGGCCGCCGCGCAATGGCGATGCACCAGATCGAAGACCTCGTTTTGAGCTTCAGAACCATTTTCGATCGCGGACACAAAAAATTGCACCTCGCATTCCAGGGCCGCAGCATCGAGTGACCGAATCGACACTGACGGCGCCGGTACCCGGAGTATCCGATTGCAGCTCAACAACGCGGTCTCCAGTATGGCGCACTCACGCGAGGGCGCGATTGTCGGTTCCAGCCTGATAACGATCGTAAGGCCGTGCGCCTTTGTCGGATGGCTGGCGTTGGTGAGTTTTCCCTTGGCGATGACGCTATTCGGGACGGTGGCTAGGTCATTGCTACCGGTAAGGATCTGTGTTGCTCGCCAGTTCGTCTCGATAACTCGCCCCTGGAGACCATCATCGAGGATCACCCAATCGCCCGGGGAATATGGCTTGGCAATATTAAGAACAATACCCGAAAAGACGTCGCCGAGCGTGCTTTGCAGTGCGAGACCAAGCACAATGGCGATGACGCCGGATGCCGCGAGCAGGCCGCTGACAGGCATGTCGAATACATATGAGATGATGGCAAAGACTGCGCCGACATAGACAACGCCGGAAAAGAGATCCTGAACGATCCGCGTTTCCCTGAGGCGCCGTTCGAAGACCGCGTGGAAGGCGCCAACCGCCAACCACGCCGCCGCCAGCCACCAGATGATCTTGAATACGCTGGTTACAATATGTGTGGCTGTGTGATCGAGTGCCGGGGTCGGGACCGACGGTACAATTCCCGCAATCAGGAGCATTATGGTGAAACCGGCAAAGGACGAAATCTGGCACAGCAACCGCCCTACCGGGCGGTTGCTGAAGATGAGCGACGTCGCCAGGAAGCCTACCAAAAGGAAGGCTCCGGCGAACACCAGTGAGGCGAAGGGCAGTTGGATCATTTGTGAAGTTTAGCAGATCGGAAGGCAGTCATCTATCGCAATTCCACCAACACGGACCAGAGTCTGATTCGTGTCAACTTTGTTCGTGAACCTCAATTAATCAAACTAAAAAACTATAACACGAAATATTATGGAAGCCGGCAAACATGAAATGATGCGTCGCCTTTCTAGGAATCTTTTAAATATCAATAAAAGATCAATAAGTGAATTTGACGGTCAGCAGTGGAATGATGTGATCGTGGCGATTTGGGATTGCTTTGAGGTGGCGTAGGAAGGTGCGAACGTAAAATGATCGTATCCTAATGTTCTGACAACAATGCTGCTTCGAAGGTGTTTTCATCTGTGAGCTCAACACATTGAGGTGTGACCAAGCGAATGATCCCCTGTCGATTGAGTTGATTTAGATTACGGCTGACGGTCTCAATCGCAAGCCCCGCATAGTTTGCAATATCCGCACGGCTCATTGGTAGATGAATCTGCTGTGTCTTTTGTTCAGAAGATTCGCCGTGCATCTTTAAAAGATTGATTAGCATTAAGAGCCTTTTCTTCGCGCTAGATTGGGATAGCACAATGGCATGCTGCCGTGCCAGCCATAACTCGTGAATGGTTTTAGTCAGAAAATAAAAATGCAGATTTGGGTTGGACCGCAATAACGTTTCCAGTGCAGAAATCGGCAGGTGAAAGGCTGTCACCGGCGTAATTGCCTTGACAGTGTTGATGTAACGGCCATTTTCCGCGAATCCAATGAGGTCATTGGCAGAGAAAAAACCCTGAATGATCTTCTTACCGTTCGGCATAAAGTTAAAAGCCTTTACCACACCGGAAGCGATGTTGAGGAGACAGGTGGCTTCGTCATCCTCATGAATCAGGCAATCGCTGGCATTATAATGGCGGACCGAAGCGATCGACGCTAGTTTCAGCCGGTCCTCTTCACTCAAAAGCGGCTTGAATGGGCCGATGTTACCTGGACGCATCGGCACAGCGCTGATATTCGGACTGCCACCAAAAAATCTATTAAAATCAGTCATGATACACTCTTAGTTGATATTTTTCGTATTGCACGCCCCTCTACCCATCATGAACGAAAAAGTGGCCGCATTTAAGGGCTTTTGAGAACTGGGCGAGAATTTTTTTGTCCCCCTATGGAGAACCTAATTCTGGGAGGCACGAACGTAGCGCGGCGCAATTAACATTCATCGAAAATCCCTCGTCTATCTTGATCCGGTCGATATGGAGATCAGGGACATAGGTTTCCCTTGCCTTGCGGCCCAGTGTCTCAGGCGTGTCCGGGCCACTACCTGTCTTCACCTGGTCGCCGCGCCCTTGTGACACGGGAAACGCAACACCACGCTCCCCGACACTCGCAAGTTCGGCCGACAAATCGGTGAGCCGGTGCGCGCTGACATGCACAACATCTCCTTCCCGCGGCACCCGCCCATAGACGGCCATCATGCCCGATGAACGGATAATCCGGCGCCGTTTCTCGTAAAGGTCTGGCCAATTGGATGCGCCCGCAGGCTCAAGCCCATATGCACATAATCCTCTACCACCTCCCGTCCGCCTCGGCGATTTGCACGAGTGCCGCCGCCGGCACACTCAGCAGAGGGCGGCCTGACCGTCTCGGCTCTTTCGCGATGACAATGCTCTGTCAGCCGAATGTGGTGTGCGGCCAGCGCGCCAGGCCCGGATACCCCAGACGCCTGGGGTTCACAATCGGGCTGCCTTGAGCCGCAGCGCGTTGCCAATGACGGATACGGAGCTCAGCGACATCGCCAGCGCGGCCACCACCGGGCTAAGCAGGATGCCGAAGGAGGGGTAGAGCACGCCCGCAGCCACCGGGATTCCGATCGCGTTGTAGGCGAAGGCAAACACAAGGTTCTCCCGGATGTTGCCCATGGTCGCGCGGCTGAGGGCGCGGGCGCGGACAATGCCGGCGAGATCGCCTTTGACCAGCGTGACGCCGGCACTCTGGATCGCAACCTCCGTGCCCGTTCCCATCGCGATGCCCACATCGGCCTCAGCCAGCGCGGGTGCGTCGTTCACGCCATCGCCGGCCATGGCGACAATCCTGCCATCGGCGCGCAGTTTGCGAACGATGCGGTTCTTGTCTTCGGGCAGGACATCTGCCTCGACATCGTCAATGCCAAGCTGCCGGGCGACGGCTTCAGCCGTGGTTCGATTATCGCCGGTGAGCATCACAATATGGATGCCATCCGCGCGCAGGCTATCAAGAGCGGTGCGCGTGGTCGCCTTAATGGGGTCCGCGATCGCAATGATGCCTCCAGGCTTACCATCCACGCCGATCAAAAGAACGGTGGCGCTTTCGCCGCGGAGTTCATCGGCTTTTCCGGCGAAGTCACCCAGGTCGATCCCCTGGTCTGCCATCAGCTTGGCGTTGCCGAGCGCCACGGCCCGCCCGGCGACCTTGCCGGTCACACCCTTGCCGGTTGCGGAACTGAAACCGCTTAGCTCTTCTGCAGCGATCCCTTTCTCCATGGCTGCCTTAACAATCGCGGCGGCCAGTGGATGCTCGCTCAACTGCTCCAGGCTTGCGGCGAGACGCAATACATCGCCTTCGCTCAGCCCGTTGGCGGGAATCACTGCAGTCACCTTGGGCTTGCCCTCGGTCAGTGTGCCGGTCTTATCCACGACCAGCGTGTTGACCTTCTCCATCCGCTCCAGTGACTCTGCCGACTTGATGAGCACGCCGGCGCCAGCACCTTTGCCGACTCCGACCATAATCGACATCGGAGTGGCCAACCCGAGTGCGCAGGGGCAGGCGATGATGACAACGGACACCGCCGCGATGAGCGCGTAGGAGAATGCCGGCGGGGGGCCCCACACCGCCCAGCCCGCAAAGGCCGCAATGGCGATGGCCAGTACCGCCGGGACGAAATAGCCCGCGACCGTGTCGGCAATGCGCTGGATGGGCGCGCGGCTGCGCTGCGCCTCGGCGACCATGGCGACGATGCGCGCAAGCACGGTACCGGCGCCAACCGTCTCGGCGCGGATGATGAGCGCGCCGGTGCCATTGACGGTACCGCCGATGACCTTGTCCCCCGGCGCCCTTTGCGTGGGCATGGATTCGCCCGTAACCATGGACTCATCAACAGCGCTTTTGCCGTCCAACACCACGCCATCTACGGGAATGCCGTCGCCTGGACGGACGCGCAACCGATCTCCGACCTTGACCGCCTCCAGCGGGATTTCTTCATCATCGCCGCCGTCACGCAAACGGCGCGCGCTCTTGGGCGCGAGGTTGAGTAGGGCACGGATGGCACCCCCGGTTTGGTCGCGCGCCCGCAGTTCGAGCACCTGGCCGAGCAGGACCAGAACCGTGATGACGGCGGCAGCCTCGTAATAGACGGGAACGGCGCCGCCCATTGTCCGAAAGCCCGGCGGGAAGACTTCAGGGATGAAGGTAGCTGCAAGGCTGTAGAGGTAGGCGGTGCCGGTACCCAGCGAGATGAGCGTGAACATGTTGAGGTGGCGGCTGACCAGCGAAGCCCAGCCACGCTCGAAGAAAGGCCATCCAGCCCACAGGATAACAGGCGTCGCCAGTACGAATTGTATCCAGGTGGAGAGGACGGGCGGCACGAAGGTCTCCAGCTTTAGGCCAGGGATGTGGGTGCCCATTTCGAGGATGAAGACCGGCAGGGTAAGCACAAGGCCGACCCAGAAGCGCCGGGTCATGTCGGCGCGTTCGTGGTTCGGCTCCACCGTTCCGGATATCTCCAAAGGTTCGAGCGTCATGCCGCAGATGGGGCAATTTCCCGGCCGCCCCTTGCGGATTTTCAGGTGCATGGGGCAGGTGTAGATAACACCGGCCTTGGAGGGTCCAGGCGTTGCGGTCTTGGGCTTAAGATAGGGCTTAAAATATGTGTTAGGGTCTGCTTCGAACTTGGCCTGGCAGCCAGCCGAGCAAAAGTGAAAAATCGTCCCGCCATGGTCGAAGCGGTGCTTCGATGTCGCGGGGTTCACCGCCATACCGCAGACCGGGTCTGTGGTCGGAGCATTTTCAATCACGGCCTTTGCCCCCGAAAACGCGTCATGACTTGCGGCCACGGAACGCAAAAACCACGATCGCCACGATGGCTACAAAGATCAGAATACAAAGCCCTCCGTAGCCGCCGAGCCCCCAACCCATCATCCCCCATCCGCCGGTGTTGCTAAACATTTTCGTTGTCCCCTAAATGCAAATTGCCAAATTGGTGCGAATGGCCGTCCAATGCACATCGGACCAAATATTTTCATGGTTCATTCGGGTTCCCTCCACTCCCGCAGCATTTTCCCATCCGCTAAAGTAATTTTAGCAGGAGTCCAAAGCAATAAGCTTCGATAATTGCCTTTGCACAGAAGGTAGAATGCTAGCGTCCCCGCATCTGCCTGTAACGGATGATCAACGCGTTGGTTGATACGTCGTGAGAAAGTGTTGGCTCCGCACAGTGGCTCAATTCTGGAATGATGCGGCTGGCCATGACCTTCCCTAACTCGCCGCCCCACTGGTCGAAGCTATCGATCGCCCAGATCGCGCCCTGGGTGAAAACGCTATGCTCGTATAACGCCACCAGGCTGCCAAGTGTCTTTGGATCAAGTGTATTAGCGAGAATCATATTGGTGGGGCGGTTGCCCTCCATGGCGCGAAAGGGCGTCTGGAAGACTGGAGAGCCCTCGGCTATCAGTTCCTCAGCCGTTCGGCCAAAAGCCAATGCCTCTGCCTGCGCGAATAGATTGGCCATCAATAGATCATGCTGTTCGGTAAATGGACTAAGCGGTTGACAAAAACCGATCATGTCGCAGGGAATTAACTTCGTGCCCTGGTGGAGAAGTTGATAAAACGAGTGCTGGCCGTCGGTACCTGGCTCTCCCCATATGATCGGGCCGGTTTGATAGTTTACAACATGTCCATCCAAATCGACATGCTTGCCGTTACTCTCCATCTGCAATTGCTGGAGATAGGCCGGAAGGCGCGCGAGATGCGCGGCGTAAGGCATGATCCCAATGGTCTGGGCGCCGAAGAAATTATTGTACCAGACGCTGAGAAGCCCCAGCAGCAATGGCAGGTTGCGGGCCGGGGGGGCGGTCCGGAAATGCTCATCCATGGCGTGAAAGCCGGATAGCATGGCGCTAAAATTATCCGGTCCTACCGCGATCATTGTCGAGAGGCCAATGGCGCTATCCATCGAATAACGCCCGCCGACCCAGTCCCAGAAGCCGAAAATATTAGCGCGGTCGATACCAAATTTCGTTACGCCCTCTATATTGGTTGAGACCGCTGCAAAATGCTTCGCGACAGCAGCTTCGGAGCCAAGCTTTTGCACGAGCCAGGCGCGTGCAGTCGCTGCGTTGGTCATCGTCTCCAGCGTCGTGAAAGTTTTGGAGCAGATAATGAACAGAGTCTCCTCGGCGTCCAAATCGAGTGTGGCCTCATTGAAATCCGCGCCGTCCACATTGGCGACAAATCGGAAAGTCATCGACCGATCGCCAAATGATCGCAACGCGCGGTAAGCCATTTCCGGTCCCAAGTAGGATCCACCGATGCCGATGTTCACGACGTTACGGATGCGTTTGCCGGTGTGGCCGGTAAAGGTGCCGCTACGCAGACGTGTGGAGAAAGACGCCATGGCGTCAAGCACTTGATGCACGCCGGCCACGACATCGGCCCCCTTAACCTTAATGCGGATGCCCCGTGGCGCGCGCAAGGCAATATGGAGCGCCGCACGATGTTCGGTGGTGTTGATCATCTCGCCAGCAAACATCGCATCTCGCCGTTTCGTAACGCCGCGCTCTTCCGCAAGCTGGAGCAACAGGCGTATCGTCTCACCGGTGATTCGATTTTTCGAGTAATCCAGAAAAAGACCGGCACCCTCGGCCGAGAAGCACTTTGCGCGGCCGGGATCATCGGCGAACAAGGTGCGCAGATGCTCATCCTTGATTTTCGCATGATGCGTTGCCAGCTCTTTCCAGGCCGGAGTGGCGGTGAGGGTTGTCATCGGCGTCTCCCGGATTCAGGTCAGAACCTTGCTCTTGGATTCAATCGCGCCCAGAAGTTCGTTCCATGATTTGACAAAGCTCGCCGCGCCTTCGGCCTGCAATTGTGCCGAGAGAGCCGTTAGGTCGACGCCCGCGTTGATGTGTGCGGCAAGCACTGGCTCCGCGTCGCCACCATCCCGCGACAGCGCCATCCCGGTCTTGCCATGGTCCGCGAAGGCCAACAGCGTGGCTTCGGGCATCGTGTTGACCGTGTTCGGCGCCGCAAGCGCGTCGATATACAGCGTATCCGCGACGGTCTTATCCTTTGTACCCGTGCTGGCGAACAGCAACCGTTGCGCACGCGCGCCCATATTCTCCAGGCACAGGAACCTGTCGCTCTCCAGAATGTCACGGTACGCCTTGTAAGTTTGTTTGCTGACTGCCACGCCGAGTTTGTTGCGAAGCACTTCGGGCACTTTGTTAGCCACCGCGACGTCCCACCGGCTGACGAAAAGGGAGGCAACGGAACGCACATCTGGCGGCAATCCGGCCTTCACGCGACGCTCCAGCCCTTTCATATAGGCATCGGCCGCAGCCATGTATTGATCAGTGGAGAACAGAAGTGTGACGTTGATCGGTACGCCGGCGAAGATTGAGTCCTCAATCGCCGGTAAGCCTTCTTTTGTCCCCGGAATTTTTATAAATAGGTTCGGTCTATTTGCCTGCGCGTGCAGCATCTTGGCCTGTTCAACCGTCGCCTTGGTATCGTAGGCGAATACCGGCGAAACTTCCAATGAAACGAAACCGTCGACCTTGCTAGTGCGCTCATAGACGGGCAGGAACAGCTCGGCTGCCCGGCTGAGATCCTGAATGGCAAGCTTAAAGAATAGTGCCTCGCCGGTTGCCCCGGAATCTAGCTGCCTACGGATTTCGTCGTCATACCAGGTGTTTTTGGAAATTGCGTGGTCGAATATGGTGGGGTTGGACGTCAGCCCGGTGATCGACAATTCGTCGATATAGCGCTGCAATGTGCCATGATCGAGAAGATTACGGGTTATATTGTCGAGCCACAGACTCTGACCGAGTTTTTGCAGATTCCCGGGAGCGTTCGATACCATATTCAGCGTCCTTTATCGTTTAATCAGGGCTCCTAGATCATATTCCAGAAAGTCACCGATATGTCCTGCCATTTTGTCCACGTCGAGGAGAAAGGTGGCACTATTTGTCTCATCCGTGCGGCCAGCTCTTCATTACGAACTTGCCTTCCTCGCGGCTTCGGCGGCTTGCGGGTCGCGCCATGGACCGTCGCCGCCGATCAGCTGCAATGCCTCGTCCGGACCCCAGCTTCCCGGCTCATAGGTATAGAGCGGCGCCGCGTCGTCCAGAATGCCTTGCACGACGCGCCACTGGGCATCCACGATGTCCTCGCGGCCAAACAGGTCACCTTTCCCGTGCAACGCATCACCGAGCAGCCGCTGGTAAGGCGGACGGTAGGTTGCGGCCTGTGTGCTAAGCATCAGCTCCATGTCGTTGCCGACCATCCGTTCGCCTGGCTGCTTCACCCGCAGACCCATGCCGATCGCCATGTCAGGACCCAGCCGGAACCGCATATGCGCCGAGCCGCTCGGCACCAGCTCGCCGAAAGTTTCACGCGGCGGCCGGTGGAATTCGACAGATACCTCGGTGGCGGTGACAGGCATATTTTTGCCGGTGCGAATATAGATCGGCACGCCCTCCCAGCGCCAGCTTTCGATGAACAGTTTTACCGCGATGAAGGTCTCGACGGTCGAAGCCGGCCGCACACCTGCAATGTCGCGATATCCGCGATATTGCCCGCGTACAACGTCCACCGGATCGATCGGGCGAACCGCCTTCAGCAGACTCGCCTTCTGGTCGCGCATGGCTTCGCTTTCCTCACCAGTGGGCGGGTCCATGGCGATATGCGCCAGGACCTGCAGCAGATGATTCTGCAGCACATCCCGGTTCGCGCCAGTTGCATCGTAGAAGCGCGCGCGATCATCCACGCCGAAAGACTCGGCCATTGTGATCTGGATGCTGCGCACATGCTGCCGGTTCCAGATCGGCTCGAACATGGGATTGGCGAAGCGCGTGTAGAGCAGGTTTTGTACTGGCTCCTTACCAAGAAAATGGTCGATACGAAAAATATTCTCTTCAGGAAACGTCTTTCGTAACATCGTGTTGAGCGTTTTTGCCGAGGCGCGATCATGGCCGAAGGGCTTTTCAATCACCAGCCGTGCGTCCCGCACGGTGCCGGCCTTTGCGATCCCCCCGGCGACAGCGCCAAACATGGCGGGCGGCACGGCAAGATAGTTTAGCGGGTGGGTGGCGTTTCCCAGTTCGGCATACAATCTCGAGAAGGTTGACGGATCGGCATAGTCACCATCGACATAATGCAGCAGCGATAATAGCCTATCCTGGGCTTGGGCGTCGACTGGGCTGTGCTGTGCCAAGCTCTTCTTGGCATGATCTTTTAACTGGTCGAGCCCCCAGCCGGATTTGGCGACGCCAACAATAGGCACGTTTAACCCCTCGTCGCGCACCAGCCCCAGAAGCGAGGAAAATATTTGCTTATAGGCCAGGTCCCCGGTGACTCCGAAAATGACGAGCGCGTCCGAGGGTACACCACTCATTACGAGGCGTCCTTTGGCTTTTCGACGTGCCCGCCAAATTCGAAGCGCAATGCGGACAGCAGACGATCGGCGTAATCACTCTCGCCACGCGAGCTGAAACGTGAAAATAACGCAGCCGAGATGACCGGCGCAGGCACGCCCTCCTCGATGGCGGCCTGCACCGTCCAGCGGCCCTCGCCGGAATCCGATACGCGACCTTCGAAGTCTTTCATATCCGGACTCTTCCGCAATGCACTTGCGGTGAGATCAAGCAGCCAGGACGCGACCACGCTGCCGCGGCGCCAAACTTCCGCGACCTGGGCGATATCGATATCATATTTATAGTGCTCAGGATTGCGCAGCGGCGTCGTCTCCGCGTCCGCCGCTGCGGTTTTGAGGCCGATATCGGCATGTTTGATGATGTTGAGCCCTTCAGCATAAGCGGCCATCAGCCCATACTCGATGCCGTTATGCACCATCTTCACGAAATGCCCGGCGCCGTTGGGCCCGCAATGGAGATAGCCCTGTTCGGCGGTACTGGGATTGCCCGCAGCACCCGGCGTACGCGGTGCGGCGCCGACGCCAGGCGCCAGCGAATGGAAGATCGGGTCGAGCCGTTTCACCACATCCGGTTCACCGCCGATCATATGGCAATAGCCGCGCTCGAGCCCCCACACGCCACCGCTGACACCGACATCGACGTAGTGAATGCCCTTGCCGTGCAATTCTCCGGCGCGGCGGATATCATCGTGATAATAGGAATTGCCACCGTCCACGACGATGTCGCCGACTTCCAGAAGCGGCACCAGCGATTCCAGTACCGGATCGACCGCACCGGCGGGAACCATCAGCCACACCAACCGGGGTTTGCTGAGCTGGTGGACGAAGTCGAGCAGGCTGGTGGTGCCTTTGATGCCTTTACCGATTTTTGCATCCACGGCGGCCTGATGCGTGTCATACACCAAGCACTCATGGCCCGCCTTGCTCAGCCGGGTCACCATGTTTCCGCCCATTCGTCCCAGGCCGATCATTCCTAGCTGCATCGCACCACTCCTTGGCTCACATGTGAAGCTCGCCCCGCCTTTGAGTCAGGCGGAAACGCCTGTACTTGTCGTGATCGTTCGCTTCGCCGCCACCACCACATGCTCGACGGTAAAGCCGAAATGCGCCGCCACCACCGTGATCGGTGCCGACATGCCGAAACTGCGCATGGCGAGCACAATGCCCGTGGGTCCGGCGTAACGGTCCCAGCCGAGCGGGGATGCTTCCTCCACCGTCACCCGCGCGGTGACCCCGGGCGGCAACACGCTGTCGCGGTAAGCCTGGTCCTGATCTTCGAATAATTCCCAGGACGGCATGGAGACGACCCGCACGGCAACACCTTCGCCAATTAGCGTCTCGCGCGCCGCCATGCACAGCGACACCTCGCTGCCGGTCCCGATCAGGATGACGGATGGCTTGCCATCGGTCGGATCGGCGAGGACATAGGCGCCTTTCGCCAGCAGCGCGGCTGCTGAGAATTTGCTGCGATCGACGGTTGGCAGAGGCTGGCGGGAGCAGATGATCGCCGCGGGCCGGTGCTTGAGCTGCATCACCACCCGCCAGGCTTCGGCCGCCTCGTTCGCATCCGCCGGGCGGATCACCACCATGCCCGGAATCGCGCGCAGCGACAGCAATTGCTCGATCGGCTGGTGCGTCGGTCCGTCCTCGCCGACGCCGATCGAGTCATGCGTCCACACATGGATGACGGACAGCTCCATCAGCGCCGCGAGACGAATGGCGCCGCGTGCGTAGTCGGTGAAGATCAGGAAGCCCGAGCCAAAAGCACGCAGGCCGGACAGCGTCATGCCGTTGACCGCCGCGACCATCGCGTGCTCGCGGATGCCGAAATGGAAGTTGCGGCCGTGGTAGTCACCAATCGGACCAGGCGCCTCGAAGCTGCCGGCGCCCTCGAAGGTCAGGTTGGTCTTGGTGCTGGGTGCGAGGTCCGCGGCACCGCCGAGCAGCCAGGGTATGCGTTGCGCCAGCACGTTCAGCACCTTGCCCGAGGCGTCGCGCGTCGCGATGCCTTTCGCGTCGGGCGGAAAGACCGGCAGCATCGAATCCCATCCATCGGGCAGAGAGCCCGCCTCAATCGCGTCGACCTGTTTGGCAAGCTCGGGATAAGCATCACGGTAGCCTGCATGCAGCCTGTCCCATTCCGCATGGGCCGCGGCACCTCGCGCGCCGATACCGGCGGCGAAGTGTTTCGGCACTTGCTCCGGCACGACGAAGTTTTGGTCCGGCGGAAAGCCAAAAAATTCCTTGGTCAGCTTGAGTTCCGCGTCACCCAGCGGCTCCCCATGTGCCTTTGGGCTGTCCTGCAGGTGCGGCGCGCCGTAGCCAATATGGCTATGGACAAGGATCAGCGTCGGTCGGTCCGTGGTCTTCAGGAAAGCCTGGTAAGCGCGGTCGAGCAGCGCCAGATCGTTCGGATCGGCGACGGTCGTGACATTCCAGCCATAGGCGAGGAAGCGCGCGGCGACATCCTCCGAAAAGGCGATATCGGTGTGGCCCTCGATGGTCACGCGATTGCTGTCATAGATCCAGCACAAATTCGATAACCCCAGATGGCCGGCGAGCGAGGCCGCTTCACTGCTGATGCCCTCCATCATGTCGCCGTCGCCGCCCAGCGCATAGACATTGTAGTCGAACAGGGCGAAGTCCGGCCGGTTATAGGTCGCGGCCAGCCACTTGCCGGCAACCGCCATGCCAACGCTGGTAGCAAACCCCTGACCGAGCGGTCCCGTGGTCGTCTCGACGCCGGAGGTCGTGCGGTATTCGGGGTGGCCCGGGCAATGGCTGCCCGCCTGGCGGAAAGTCTCGATATCGTCCAGCGTCACCGCCGGGCGTTCGGCGCCGTCGTAAACCTCGGGGCTACCGCGGACGCCGCTGAGATAGATAAGCGCGTAGAGCAGCATCGAGGCGTGACCGACGGACAAAACGAAGCGGTCGCGGTTCATCCACTCAGGTGCTGCCGGGTCGTAGCGCAGATAACGCTGCCACAGCGTATAAGCCGTCGGGGCCGCGCCCATCGGCGTGCCGGGATGGCCGGATTTCGCCTTTTGCACGGCGTCGGCCGCAAGCAGGCGGATCGTATTGATGGCCAGTTCGTCGAGATCGATCGCGCCGGACATCTTGGTTCCTGCTTTCCGTGGAATGGTCCCGGGGTTAAGTCCTGCCATTTGGTTCATTTTTGAGTTCTCTCCAGCCCATATATGGCCGCCCCGAGAAGAGAGGCAAAGCCGCCTTTGGCGGTGAAAGCCCGCATGAAGGCGCCACCCTGAAGCTGCGGCACGATCTGAGGTGGCATACCGCCGCCGAAATAGACCCCGCCGGTTGCCACGACCTTCAGCGCGAGATTCCCCGCCTCGGCACCCCAAACATCAAATTGGACACGCAATGTCTGGGCGGCCATCCGAGCACCGATATTGAGCCTCGCACCGTGCGGTGCTGGCACGTCAGGCCGCCTTTCAAGTTCAACCGTCATTTTGACACTCCTAAGTGCAGTTCATTGCCTGGAAGTAAGGCGCGGGCCGACCTGACACTATGCTAAATAAGCAAGGATGTCCTTGCTTCAAGGCAAGAGTGAGTCCGCCGATATGCGTAATTTCCGAACCTACGCTTTTTCCGCCACATCATTATGTTATATCTTACTGCGCATTGAAGTGCAGGCGTTCTGCCAAGCCAGCCGGTACCGGCTGCTCACCAACATCTCGACCGGAGTGGTTAACTTGGAAAGTGATGCAGACTTTAAAAGACAGGCAGTCATTGTCGCTCCGTCAATCCTTTCCGCCGATTTTACACATCTTGCTGCGGAGGTGCACGCCGTCGATGAAGCGGGGGCCGACTGGATTCATGTGGACATTATGGATGGACGATTCGTTCCGAACATCACTTTCGGTCCGGTCGTTGTCGCAGCGCTTCGACGCTGTACACGTCTGCCAATTAATGCGCATTTAATGATCGTGGAGCCCGAGCGATATATTACGGCATTTGCTGAGGCTGGCGCAGATCACCTTCTGGTTCAGGCGGAGCCATCGGCCACCGTTCATCTGCACCGCGTCCTCTCGCAGATACGTGAGCTTGGCAAAAAGGCGGGCGTGGTACTGGATCCGGCGAGTCCAATAGAAATGATCGAATATGTCCTTCATCTATGTGACATTGTTCTCATTATGACCGTCAATCCTGGCTTCTCCGGTCAGAGATTCCTGCCGGAAATGATCCCAAAGATTCGTCGGGTGCGAGAGTTGTGCGACAGGCGCGGGCTCAATCCAATCATTGAGGTTGACGGGGGAGAAAATTCGCAAACTGCTGCGCAAGTGATCGAAGCGGGCGCAAATGCCATTGTCGTGGGATCGGCAATCTTCGGATCGCATGATTACGCCACGGCAATCGCCTCCATCCGAGAGGCTTGTCGCCCAACTTCCGCTAAGGTGTCATCGTGACCGACAGTTTCGAGGCAAAGCTTACAATTTTTGCCGATCTGGAAGCCCTGTCAATCTCGGTCGCCGGTTGGATATTCGACTTGGCGACCGCTAAAGAAGGCGTCTTCGCCATCTGCCTGTCAGGCGGCTCAACCCCGAAGCGGCTTTATGAACATCTGGCCGCGCCTCCATTTCATGACACGTTCCCTTGGTCGCGAACGCATTTTTTCTGGGGGGACGAGCGCTTTGTACCGTCTAGTGATATATCAAGTAACTACCGCATGGTAAAAGAATCGCTGCTGGCGCAGGTTCCGATTCCAGATAAAAACATCCATCCTATTCCGACAGATGGAATAAGCCTTGCGGCCGCTTCGGCAGCCTATGAACGAGATCTCAAATCCTTCTACGGGACGAAGCGTCTCGATTCCGCGCGGCCGATCTTTGACGTGACCCTTTTAGGCCTGGGGCTCGACGGACATACGGCCTCATTGTTTCCGGGTTCACCGGTACTTGCAGAAAAAACCCACTGGGTCGCGCCGGTAATTGGCCCAAAATCGGGTGCGCGCATTACCCTCACTTACCCGGCACTCGAGAGCAGCCGGCATGTGGCTTTTCTGATCGAGGGAACAGATAAACAGACGATTTTTGAACGGTTTCATCGTGGCGACCACGACATTCCCGCAGCCCGTCTATCACCGGCTGGAGAGCTTCGCGTTTTCGCGGATAGAATGGTGGTTGGGGAGAGCTACAGTTGACTCGATGGGGAACGACAATATGCGCCCTTCGATAGCCGGAAATTGGAAGATGAACGGACTGTCGAGCCAACTCTGCGAGATCGAAGAAATGACGCGCGCGGTCACGGCGGCTCCTGCATCGGCCGATATTCTGCTATGTTTACCAGCGACGTTGATCACACGAGCGGTGGAAATGGCCGCAGGTTGTCTTCTCATTGGCGGAGAGACCTGTCATTCTGAAATCTCCGGCCCTTTCACCGGCGATATCAGTGCGGAAATGTTGAAGGACGCCGGTGCTTGCGCCGTTATCGTCGGGCACTCGGAGCGCCGTCAACATCATGGCGAGACGGATACCGTCATCGCGGCGAAGGCCGCGGCAGCTCGTCGCGCCGGACTGCTGGCGATCATATGCATCGGCGAGACAAAATCGCAGCGGCAGGATGGCCAAGCCCTCCATGTTTGGGCGCGGCAGCTCGCCGGCAGCGTGCCGGTGGGCATGTCTTCTTCGGAGGTTGCTATCGCCTATGAGCCGCTTTGGGCCATCGGTACCGGGACCATACCCTCGACAGAGCAAATCATGGAAGTGCATGCGCACATTCGCCAGAGGTTAGCGGCGCAGCTTGGAACTGACGGCCGATCGGTACGTATCCTCTATGGCGGGTCGGTCAAGCCATCCAACGCACGGGAAATTCCGGAGCTGCCTGAGGTCGGCGGCGCATTGGTCGGCGGCGCGAGCCTTACGGCAAAAGACTTTGAAGCGATCTTCCGCGCCGTTCCTTTGAGAGGTTGAAGGTGCGGGACAAATCCGATTACCCGTCGTGCAAAAAGACAAATTATCGGTCGCGGTGGGGGCGGCCTGAACGCCATGACATGCCCTCGGGAATTTGCGAAGATGTGCTTATGTTGGCTTTGACCGGGGGTGCCCCCGGGGTGCCATTGACCCACTTCCGCCGCATATACAAGTGGTGGCTCTAAGTTTTTGGGGAGAAGGATAATGCGGGTTGGAATCGCTGCAGATCATGGTGGGTTCGTCCTAAAAGGAGAAATCGCTGAGTTCCTACGAAGTAAGGGATACGAGGTTGAGGATTTCGGCGCATATCACATGGATTCCGCGGATGACTATCCTGACTTCGTCATACCTCTGGCCCGGGCAATCGCCTCGGGCATCGTTGAGCGCGGTGTGGCACTTTGCGGTAGTGGTGTGGGGGCCTCCGTTGCCGCGAACAAGGTCCCTGGTGTTCGCGCCGGCCTGATCCATGATGTGTTCTCAGCCCATCAAGGCGTCGAAGATGATGACATGAACGTGTTTTGCCTGGGGGCGCGAGTAATCGGCCCCGCTCTCGCCCTTGAACTCATCAATACTTTTCTAGCCGCTAAGTTCAGTGGTGCTGTCAGGCATAAACGGCGGCTGGCAAAATTGCATGTGCTGGAGAACGAGCATAATTGACTACCCGTCACATCTCTGCGGTCAAGCCGACACCACCACGTGACATTTCACTTTTCTACCCAATTGACGCCAAAATATTTTAGGAACTTTTCGTCGTATGCGCCATCCGCCGTGCTGGAGGGATCATAGACTGGGCTATCTTTGACCATCCGGCGGTCGACGTTAAGATGAAAGGTCTTTTCTTCCCAGTTGATCTCCCGCATCGCGCGAGGAGAAACTAAGACCTTCTCACCAGGCCACCAATTCCTGGTATCGACAATGACGTAGCGGATGGTCCAGTTGTCATCCTGCACGAGGAAGTCGTCGATATGCCCGATATTACCGTCCGTGGCATGTATATTATACTGCGTGACAACTGCAATGCTGCGAAGATTCGGATCGCTCTCGGGTAGAACGGCGCCGGCGCCATCACGCGCGGTAGGATTTGGCTCCAAACTCTGTAATGGTATGACGAGAGGCTTTACGATAGAGTTACTTAGTAGGGTATCACTATTTCGCCAATAAGGCGCCCAGCCATAGAAATGATACAACGCCTCTTCAATCTGTCGGGATACCGGCAAATCCAGCTCAACATCCGGGCTATTATGGACTTGCTGCATGGTTAGATTAACCGGAAATTTATGCAAGGATGCATTGGGAATACCCAGGGCGGAAACCGGCAGGAGGACCTTGTGCTCTGCGGCAGTGTCGCCTGTATCGACAACGAGCCATCGAACGACCCAATCGATATCATCAAATAACAGGTCCTGAACGGTCCCAATTTGACCATCATTTGCCTCGATGGTGAAACCAATAAGTGACGATGCGTTCCATAGCATTCTCGATTTCTCCTTGCTTGATCGGCCGAAACGGTAAGAAGACGACGAGGTAGTACCCCGCCGGAATCAGTCTCAGCCGTTGAAATTGTATAAATCCGCAGCGGACACATCCGTGCAGCCACTCTTGCACTCTAGCTGGGCTGGGCTGGCGTTCCAGAGGGATATCATCCGCACCTTAGGATAGCTCGGGCTAATGCCGAGTATGCTCAGTGACGCCGGTCCGAGCGCCAGATGCTGTCCTTCGATGACCTGCAGGCCGATCCATCGTGCCGCGAACACGGCACCGAACTGGCCATGGGAAAACAGCGCAACATTGCCTTCTATCGTCAGAAGTCGGGCTATCAGCCGATCGGCGCGATTTGCGATGGTGGCGGGCGTTTCACCGTTTGGGCAGCCGTCGCGGAATATGCTCCAGTCCGGCCGTTGCTCACGAACGTCCTCGGAGCGCCGTCCTTCGTAATCGCCATAATGCCACTCGGCCAGGTCCGGCTCAATTTCGGCCATCATTCCCAATCCCGCTAATTCACACGTGGCCCGCGCACGTTGCCGGGGACTCGTGATGACGCTGGTGAACGGAATTTTCCGCAGCCAGGGTCGCAGCGTGCGCGCCTCCTCCTGGCCGTGCTCAGTCAGCGGAATATCAGTATCTCCGGTATGCTGACCCGATAGTGACCATGCCGTTTCGCCGTGCCGAACGAAGTAGATTTGCGGGCCAGTCGGGACAGAGCTCACGCTGCCTCCATCGCCGCGCCATATTCGCCGCGACGCGCGGATCGGTTGCAGTTGGCGCGATGGTAAAGTGCCTTTTGCGCCGCGACAGCGTTTGCTTCCTGGCCGCGCCAGATTTCCAATGCGGGCTGTTGAATCGCGCGTGCAAACGAAAACGCCAACGCCCATGGCCGTCTTAATTGAAATGCATTGGACGTCGCGTTCATGGCGTTCAGCCGGGCTGATGCCAGCTCGCCGGATTGCCCCCCTGACAGAAACGCGATCCCAGGGACAGCCGCCGGTACGGTGCGCAGGAGGCAGGTTAGTGTCGCTTCGGCAATCTCTTCGGCGGATTCCTGTTTGGCGCATTGCAGGCCGGGCAGCACCATGTTTGGCTTCAGAATCATCCCTTCCAAAATCACGCCTTGGACATACAATTGTTCGAACACGCCATGCAGCACTCTTTCGGTTGTCTCCTGGCAGTGCCGTAGCGAATGCTCACCGTCCATGAGCACTTCCGGTTCGACGACCGGGACAATTCCGCACTCCTGGCATAATGCCGCGTAGCGGGCCAGTGCTTGCGCGTTGGCTTCGATGCAAGCCCCGCTGGGGATACCCTGACCAAGGGCGATCACCGCCCGCCACTTGGCAAAGCGTGCACCGATTTTAAAATAGTCTTGCAGGCGCAAACGCAACCCATCCAATCCCTCGGTTATTTTTTCTCCCGGATGACCCGCCATATCCTTAGCGCCGAGATCAACCTTGATGCCTGGAATAATGCCGGCATCGGCGAGGATTTTCACAAAGGGAATACCATCGCGCGTCCGCTGCCGAATGGTCTCGTCGTAGAGAATCGCGCCGTTGATGCATTTACCGAGACCGGGTGTGGTCACGATCAACTCGCGATAACGTCGCCGAGCTTCCTCGGTTTGCGGAATGCCCGCCGCGGCAAATCTCTTGTTGCAGGTCGGGGTACTCTCATCCATTGCCAGCAGTCCTTTGTCACCGGCAACCAATGCGTTTGCAGCCTCCCCGAGTGCCTTCACGTTCACGATCCGCTGCTCCATTTCCAGTTCCGGATCTCCGGCAGGTCTTCACCGCGCATGTCAATGTAGTTTTTGTGTTCGATGAGCTTGTCCGCCATTAGTTGCTTGAGATAGGTCCCTCTGCTGCCTAGATTCGGCACCTTATCCACGACGTCGCGGACCAGATGAAAACGGTCCAAATCATTCTGCACGCGCATGTCGAACGCGGTCGTGATGGTGCCTTCTTCCTTGTAGCCCCGGACATGCAGGTTGCGGTTGGCCCTGCGGTAGGTCAGCCCGTGCACCAATGACGGATAGCCATGGAAGCCAAAAATAATCGGTTTGTCCTTCGTGAAAAGCGAGTCGTAATCTGCTTCACTCAGCCCATGTGGATGCTCAGCGCTGGGCTGCAGCCGCATCAGATCGACGACATTGATCACCCTTACTCTGAGCTCAGGCAAATATTCGCGAAGGATCGAAACGGCGGCGAGAATTTCCAGCGTCGGCGTGTCTCCACAGCACGCCATCACGACGTCAGGATCGGCGTCCTGGTCATTGCTCGCCCATTGCCAGATGCCCAGCCCTTCCGTGCAATGCATGATCGCCGCCTCGATCGTCAGCCATTGCGGTAACGCATGTTTGCCGGCGACCACCACATTAACGTAATGGCGACTGCGGAGGCAGTGATCAAAGACCGACAGCAAACAATTGGCATCCGGCGGCAAGTAGACGCGTACGATATCGGCCTTCTTGTTGATGACGTGGTCGAGAAACCCTGGGTCCTGGTGTGTGAAGCCATTATGATCCTGCTGCCAGACATGAGAGGCGAGCAAATAATTCAGCGACGCGATTTTCCGGCGCCAGGGTAGTTCCCGAGTCACCTTAAGCCATTTGGCATGCTGGCTGAACATCGAGTCGACGATTCGAATGAAGGCCTCATAGCTGTTGAAAAGCCCGTGCCTTCCGGTCAACAGATAGCCTTCAAGCCAACCCTCGCATTGATGTTCACTGAGCATCGAATCCAGGACCCGGCCATCGGGCGCCAGAAATTCATCATTCGGTTCTTCCCGCGCTTCCCATTGGCGGTTGGTTACCTCGAAGACCGCACCAAGAAGATTCGAGACCGTCTCATCGGGACCAAAGATACGAAAATTCCGTTTTGAGTCATTTAACTTTGCCACGTCCCGAAGAAACTCGCCCAATACGAGCGTGTCCTGGGCGGTAACGGCGCCAGGTGCAGGTACAGTTACCGCGTGAGCGCGAAAATCCGGCATGCGCAGGTCATGTAGTAATATCCCGCCATTGGCGTGTGGATTGGCCCCCATGCGCCGGTCGCCCTTTGGCGCCAACTCAGCCAGCTCCGGTATCAGACGCCCATCCTGGTCGAAGAGTTCCTCCGCCCGATAGCTTTTCATCCAGCTTTCGAGTTGTTCGACATGGTCGGGGTGCTCATCATCCACCAGCAGAGGAACCTGATGCGCGCGAAAAGTGCCTTCGATTTGTAAGCCGTCGACGCGTTTCGGTCCGGTCCAACCCTTGGGCGATCTGAGTATGATCATCGGCCAGCGCGGCCGCGTGGTGCTACCATTATGCCGGGCGTTCTTCTGGATCTCCTGGATCTCCTGAACGGCCCTTGCCAACGTCGCGGCCATGAGCTGATGCATCGTTTCCGGGTCATCACCTTCGACAAAATGCGGCGTCCAACCGCAGCCCCTATAAAATTGCTCCAATTCGTCATGTTCGATGCGCGCCAGCACTGTAGGGTTGCTGATCTTGTAGCCATTGAGATGCAGGATCGGCAACACGGCACCGTCCGTCACGGGGCTGAGAAATTTGTTCGAGTGCCACGCGGTTGCCAAAGGGCCGGTCTCCGCTTCACCATCGCCGACGACGCAGGCGACGATCAGATCGGGGTTGTCAAACGCGGCACCGAAGGCATGGCTCAGCGAATATCCAAGTTCGCCGCCCTCGTGAATCGAGCCGGGCGTAGTTGGCGCCACATGGCTGGAGATCCCGCCAGGAAAGGAGAATTGTTTGAACAGCTTCTTCAGGCCCGCTTCATCCTGGGTGACCTCCGGATAAACCTCGCTCCACGTGCCTTCGAGGTAGACGTTGCCGACCAGTGCCGGGCCGCCGTGACCCGGGCCGGCGACATAAAACATGTTGAGGTCGTAGGTTTTGATCACGCGATTCAAGTGCACATAAATGAAATTCTGACCCGGCGTCGTGCCCCAGTGGCCTACGACCAGCGGCTTTACATGAGCCAGCGTCAGTTTTTCGCGCAGCAGAGGATTATCGTAGAGATAAATCTGGCCGACTGAAACATAGTTGGCGGCGCGCCAATAGGCGTCCATCTTCGCCAATTCATCTGGCAGCAAGGCGTCGGGCTGTGCGGAGAGTTCCGCGACACCGTCCCGGCTTACAGTAACCAGCGACTGAGTTGTTGTGTCCATTTTGATGGCCTCTCATATAATTGGCGCCGCTTGAAAAGATGCACTCCGTTTGGTATCAACTGCGGAATAGTGGCCTTCGTCCGGGAGCAGTCTCCTGATGCGTCGGAACCAGCGTTGCATCACCCCGCGGTTCTTGTTTTTCGCCGGCCTCGGCGTCCAAGAACCTCAACTCAGTCTGAGACATCTCCGGAAGATCCTTTGTATTCAAGGGTATCGTGTTATCTGCCATGTCAATCTCCTTCTGCCCCAATCGGGCAACGCATCAATGGACCTCGCACGGGACTAGTCGTGCGAGGTTACGATGTAGCTGTATCGGGCGCTTTGTCACCGGACCCATCATATCCGAGGGACACATGCCCCGGTAGGCTCGGAAACTACGCAGCGAACGTCCAGACTCGCAACGGACCGGTGCTACTGGCGGCTGGCACAGTCCTGGAGAATTTTAAGCGTATTCCAGTTTCTTATGACAAATGGGCAGCTTCATGGACTCATTGTAGCCGGTCCCACGTAATTTCCAAGAAACCCAAAGCATAAAATTATATTTTTCTAAAAAGGCGAGAAATGAGGGTCTGCGCTTCGCCCTGAATTCGCTTCAAATGGTCTTCGCCGCGGAAACTTTCCGCGTAAATCTTGTATACATCCTCGGTTCCAGATGGCCGTGCGGCAAACCAGCCATTTTTTGTAATCAGCTTAATTCCGCCTATTGCTTGGTTGTTGCCTGGGGCGCGGATCAGTTTCGAGTCGATCGGCTCTCCAGCGAGTTCCTTGATATCAATCTGTGCCGGTTCCACATTCGCAAGAAGCGCTTTCTGCTCACGCGATGCCGTAGCATCGATCCTCGCGTAAAAGGATTCGCCAAGGTCTTTCGTCTCTGATGTGTAATACTGTTGCGGATCATGTCCCGTTCGTGCCGTCATTTCTGCGGCGAGCAGCCCCATGATCGGTCCATCCTTATCGGTTGTCCACACCTTCCCATCGCGCCGAAGAAACGATGCGCCGGCACTTTCTTCGCCGCCAAAGGCGAGCGATCCATCGATCAGCCCGGCGCTGAACCATTTAAATCCTACCGGAACCTCGATGAGCTTGCGTCCCCGCTTAGCCGCGACGCGATCGATCATGCCGCTCGAGACGACGGTTTTTCCTATGGCGCTATCATGGCGCCAGCCCAGCCGATTCTCGCACAAATAGGCAATCGCTGCCGCCAGAAATTCATTTGGCTTTATCAGGCCGCTCGAGGGGCAAACGATCCCATGGCGATCCGCATCCGTGTCGTTGGCAAAGGCAATATCGAATTTATCCTGCAAGGCAATCAACTTCGTCATCGCGTAGGCCGATGAGCAGTCCATCCTGATCTTTCCGTCCCAATCTACCGTCATGAAACGAAAATTTGGATCCACGGCGTCATTTACCACCGTTGCCGTGAGTTTATAGCGGTCGATGATGGGTTGCCAATATTGGATGGCGGCTCCTCCCAAAGGGTCGATGCCGATGCGGATTCCGGCCGAGCGGATCAAATCCATATCGACAATATTGCCAAGGTCATCGACATACGGCGTTATATAATCATACGAATGACAGGTTGCTGCCTTGCGCGCGTGTTCATAGGGAATACGGACCACGCCGGCCAGCTTGGCCGCAAGGAACTTATTGGTCGCCTTCTCGATAAAATTGGTTACATCCACATCCGCGGGGCCGCCATTGGCCGGATTGTATTTGAAACCGCCTTCATCTGGCGGATTATGCGACGGACTGATGACGATCCCATCCGCCAAACCACTCCTACGCCCATCATTATAGCAAAGAATCGCATGCGAGATCACGGGGGTCGGTGTGTATCCCCCCTGCGCGTCGATCATTGTCTCTATGCCATTTGCGATGAGCACTTCCAGGGCGCTGGCAAAAGCGGGCTCGGACAACGCATGCGTATCCATGCCCAGGAATAGCGGCCCGTCGATATTGGCACGGCGGCGATACAGGCAAACAGCTTGCGTTATTGCCAGGATATGCGCTTCGTTGAATGACGCCGTAAAGGCGGAGCCGCGATGCCCGGAAGTTCCAAAGGCGACGCGCTGCGAGGTGACATCAGCGTCGGGTACGAGCGTGTAATACGCGGTCACCAGCCGCGGAATGTTGACCAGAAGTTTTGGTGGCACTGGTTTACCGGCGAGCGGGCTTATATGTTCTGGCATGCTATCCTCCTCTTCATCCAAGAATGACCCGCACCCGATGCGTCTTCCCGTCGTCCATCAGTGGGATAAGAAGGCTCTTGTCATCGGGGAGCGTCTGGTCGTCGAGCTTGAGCGCAATGACACCGCGGCAGACGCCTTGCGGGTTTTCCACCTCGATTTCATAGCGCGCTGAACGATATCGAAAGACGATTTCGAATCCCGGCCAGTTGCGGGGGATGCACGGGTCCAGCAGCAGATTGCTGCCCTGCACCCGAAATCCTAACGCAAATTCCAAGGCCACGCGGTACATCCATCCGGCCGAGCCGGTATACCAGGTCCATCCACCGCGTCCGACATGCGGCGCCTCGGAATAAACATCCGCACAGGCCACATAAGGCTCAACCTTATAGCGATGCATGGCGCTGGGGGTATCGGCGTGCCTAATGGGATTGAGCATAGACAGTAACTCACCCGCTTTGTCGCCATCTCCCTGCATGAGGTGAGCGAGCGCGGCCCAAACCGCGCCATGGGTATATTGTCCGCCATTTTCGCGGATGCCAGCCGGGTACCCTTTGATATAGCCTGGGTCACGCACAGGATTGTTGAACGGCGGGGTGAACAGCAGCGATAACTTCTCGTCCTCCCGCACAAGATATTTATCAAGTGCCGCCATGGCGCGGGCGGTATGCATCGGGTCCCCGGCGCGCGAGATGACGGACCAGGATTGCGCAATCGAGTCGATGCGACATTCATTGTTGGAAACAGATCCAAGGGGGGTTCCATCGTCAAAATAGGCACGGCGGTACCAGTCGCCGTCCCAGCCCGCCTGTTCGAGTGAGACCTTTAGGGCCGCCGCATGCTGGCGCCAGCCCTCGGCCCGCCGCAAATTCTCGTTCTGTTCGGCTATATCGGAGAAGGCGTTTAGCGTTGCGTAAAGGAACCAGCCAAGCCACACGCTCTCGCCCGTTCCACCCGCACCGATCTGGTCCATGCCATCGTTCCAGTCGCCAGTGCCCATCAGTGGCAGACCGTGCATGCCGGTCTCCAGGCTCTTGTCGAGGGCCAGGGCACAGTGCTCGAACAGGCTGGCGCTCCGGCCAGAAATCGTCGGCGCGAAAAACGCATCCCGCTCGCCGTCTTGCAATACCGGCCCCTCCAGATACGGCACAAGCTCCTTAAGCACGGCAGCGTCGCCAGTGACCTGGACGTAGTGCGCAACGACATAAGCGAGCCAGCCGCGATCATCCGACACGCGGGTACGGATGCCGTTGCCGGTCTCCGGTAACCACCAATGCTGAACATCGCCTTCAAGAAATTGCCGCCCTGCCGCCCTTAGTAAATGTTCACGCGCGATGTCGGGCCGTGACACGCAAAGCGCCATCACGTCTTGCAACTGGTCCCTAAAACCATACGCGCCGCTCGCCTGATAAAAAGCGGTGCGCGCCCAAACGCGGCAGGAAAGAGTCTGGTAGGGCAGCCAGCGATTGAGAAGAATATCCAAAGCGCGGTCTGGTGTTTTGACCTGGACAGCGCCGAGGATATCGTCCCATTGCCCGGTCACGGCGGCGAACACCGCGTCGAGTTTGGCGTCACGGTATGTCTTGATCAGAGATTCTGCTTCCTCCCGGCTCGCTGCTTCACCCAGGAAGAAGACAATTTCCGTCGTTCCGTGAGGCGGCATCTGGATCATTGTTTGCAGCGCGCCGCATGGATCGAACCCCGCACCGGTGCGATTAGAGAGGAGCGTTCCGGGGGTCAGACCCAACGGGCGGTCCATCGCGCCGTCCCGCCCAAGAAACTCCGTGCGGTCACAGGTCCAAGATGTCTGCTGGCCGCTCAGATCTGCAAACGCCACACGCTCGCCGAACTGCTCATTCCAGGGATTGCGCGCGAAAATCGCACCGGTTTCGGCGTTGAGTTCGGTTAGGATGAAAGGTGCGCTCGCCGCGCGGCTCGTACCCATGACCCACTCCACATAGGCTGTAATCGAGAGGGAGCGTGGCCGTCCCGATTCATTGGTGATTTTCAGCCGCGAGATCTTGATCGAGTCCTCAATCGGAACGAATTGCAACAGTTCGAGCGCTATCCCGTGCGAGACATGATCAAACCGGCTGTAACCCTGCCCGTGCCGTATCGAATAGCAGGAGGTTTCCTCCCGTATGGGCAGCGCTGTCGGCCCCCAAAGCTCCCCCGTTTCTTCGTCGCGCACGTAAATTGCTTCCCCCGGTTTATCGCAGACGGGGTCGTTCGACCATGGTGTGAGCTGATTCTGCTGACTATTCACCGACCAGGTGAAGCCGCTGGCATCGGTTGAGACCTGAAACCCAAATGACGGATTGGCGATGATGTTGAGCCACGGCGCCGGTGTGCACTCGTTGTCTTTAAGGATCGTCAGATAATCCCGGCCATTATTTGCAAAACCACCAAGTCCATTAAAAAACTCCATCTCTGGCCGCGCCGATTGCGGGGCGGGCAATTGTGCCGGTGGTCTGCGCCAAGCCGGGGGCGGGCTGGCCGGTTTAAGGTCGCGGGCGCGGTTAATCTGGTCGGCCAGAGACCCGCGCTTGCCGTCAAGCACGGCACGGGCACAGCTGTAGAGCAAATTCTGAATTTCAGCGGAAACGAGATCGACGCGCAGCGTAAATACGGTGCCTCGCGACCCATCGGTTGCCAGCTTGGGCATCGATTGGTTCATGCGCAACAGCGCCTCCAGCGAGCCTTGCACATCCTGCACATACGACGCGGCGCGCGCGTTAATAATCACAATATCGACGGGCAGTTGCTTCAACCGCCAGTATTCATGGGCGCGCAGCAGCTGCCGGACAAGTTCGAGATGATTATCCTCCTCGATCCGGACCAGCAGGATGGGCAGATCGCCCGAAATTCCCTGTGGCCAGAGCATCGAGGCCTTGCCAGCGCCGCGCATGAGGATCTCGACGGACGGACGCAGCGTCGGATCGGAATAAAGAATATGATTGGCAAGGCGTTGGAATAGATTCGCCTCCTCGGTGTCCATGCCGAGATGGCGCAGCTGCATTTGCGCTTGCGTCCAGGCAACCCGCTTTGTCCGCTCGAACGCTACTGGGTCGTGATGCTTGTCGGCAAGAGCGAGCACGTCTTCGCGCGAGCCAGCGGCGATCGTCCAGAAGGCGATGCTTGCCGTGGCGCCGCGCGGGATTCGCACGCGCCGGCGCAGGCTGAAGATGGGATCGAGTACGGCGCCCGCGGTATTTGAAAGTGGCCAGCCGTCGGTGATGGCCGCAGGTGAGCGGATAGTCCGCCCACGTCCGAGAAAGCGCGCGCGATCCGTCTCGAATTGCACCTCATCGTAATTTTCGCCTTCAACCACGGCAAGATGGGCCGCCCAGACCAACGGGTCAGCGCTTGAACGGCGCCTGCGTGTGGCAAGGATTGCGCCAAGTTCCGGGACAAACTCCGTCTGTACGAAGAGTGCTGCAAAGGCGGGATGCGCGACGTCATCTGGTTGCCGCGCCAAAGCAAGTTCGAAATAGGAGGTGAGTTCGATTTCGCGCGTTCCGGCGCCGTGGTTGGTGATTGAAACGCGCCGCACTTCCGCATCATCCTCGGGCGATACCATGATTTCGAAGGTTGTCGTGATGGAGCCGTCATACCGGACGATCTCCGCGCGCTCTTCCGAAAATGTCACATCGTAGCTGTCAGGTTCCGCCGTGCTTGGCTGGTAACCTGCAGACCAGGTTCCGCCACTCTGGACATCCCGAAGAAAGACGTAGCCACCCCAGCCATCGCCGGTGATGTCCTCGCGCCAGCGCGTGATCGCAATGTCATTCCACCGGCTATATCCAGATCCGGCCGCGGTTAGCATCACCGCGTACTGCCCATTCGACAAAAGATGGGACTGCGGAATACGCGAATGCGCTGACGCATAATGGCGCTGCGTGCCGGGTGTGAGTTCTGGGTTTCTTGTTGGCTCCGTTTTCGCCTGTTTAGGTGGAGCAATGGCGACTACGACGTCGCGGGGCATACGTTCCTGCAGCAGGAGCTCCGCTGCACGCACGATCGGTTCGGCATGGAAGCGTGCCCGTATCCGGCCGTCCTGCAGCGCATTTGCGATGCCGACGACGGTCATTGCCTGGTGATGGGCCATATAGGCGCGGATAATCTCGACTTTCGATCCTTCCGGCCGCCGGCTTGGCGTGTAGTCCAGCGCTTCGTACCAGCCATAGAGGCCCCGAGCACCGACGCTCTCGAGGCGCCTGAAATTGGCTGCTGCTGCGCTGGGGGCAACCATTGATGCCAGACCGGTCGCATATGGTGCAATGACGATGCTATCGCGAAGTCCGCGCTTATAACCAAGATCCGGTACACCGAAGCTTGAATACTGGTAGGTTTGCTCGGAATCACGTACGTTATATTCCGATTCCGACATACCCCAGGGCACGCCGAGCCCGTCGCCATACTTCTCCTGCCGCCAGACAATCAATCGGCTTGTCTGTTCCAGCAGGCTGCCGGCCGGTGCGCGCATGACCAGGGAAGGCATCAGATATTCGAACATCGATCCGGACCACGACATTAAACCCGAGCTACCATCGATCGCTGTCAACGTGCGCCCTAGCCGAAACCAATGCTTGGCGGGTAGATCGCCTTTTGCGATGGCGATAAAGCTCGCAAGCCGTGCTTCCGACGCCAGCAGATCATAAAAATTGTCATCCAGACTGCTATCATTGGGACGGTAGCCGATGGAAAGAAGCTGGCGGTCGGAACTGAACAGGAAGCCGAATTCCATTCCATGGAACATGGTGTTGGTGAGCTCCGCAATGGCGGTCAGACGAGCCATGAGCAATTCGGCGGCACGGGACGAAGCTTGCAGTGCCCGGACCAAAGGGGCGTGACTTTCCTGGATACCACTCCCTGGCAGGCGCGCAAGGCAGCCGATGATCGCTTCACAATGGTCTGGGAGTGCGGCCAATAGGGGCCAACTGTCCAACAGCCCGGTGACTTCAGTGCCGGCCAGATGTTCGGCCGTCAACAGCTCAGCCCATGGCATAAGCGCCTCGAAGTCATGAAGATGGGCGAGAAGGGACGTATGTAACGCCTCGACCCAGATCACGAGATTGTCACTTGGTTTACCAGTGCGCTCGAGCGACCACGCGTTCGCGCAGGCTACCAGGTTGCTGGCCAATCGCAGCATCTCCCGGAGGAACTGAGCTGCAGATTTTGGCGTCGTCGGCGGGTTGCGAAGTATGGAGGCAAATTGCTCGATGGCTTCATGCAGCCCGGGCTGTGCAGCACTTGGCTCGCCCCCCTTTTCGTGGGCCAGCCGTGCCGCTTCACGCACCAACTCCACCGTGTCGCCAAGTCCCATTAGCCAATTTTGATTTCCGGCAGGGGAAAGGGTAATTTCGCGGCAGGCATTGCCGAGCGCGATAAGATGGCCGGCAAGATTGCCGCTATCCACCGAGGAGATATATTTAGGCTCTAGCGCACGCAAGTCGCTGGTATCGTACCAGTTATAGAAATGGCCGCGGAACCGCTCAAGTTTGGCCATAGAAGCAAATGTGCCCTCGAGACGATCCAATGTCTCGAACGTTCCCGCCCAGCCGAAATCACGCGCTGCAATCGTTGCAAGGAGATACAACCCCAGATTCGTTGGCGAGGTGCGATGGGCGACCTCCGGCCTTGGATCTTCCTGAAAATTATCCGGCGGCAGCATATTGTCTTCGGCGGTAATAAATTTTTCAAAAAAATGCCAGGTGCGGCGGGCCACCAGCCTGAGTGCCAAGGCGTCAGCCTTCGTGACCGATAAGTGATCACTCGCGGATGGCGGCAGACTTGCCCAATGCGCCACTAATGGTGAAAGAATCCACAAGACTAAAAACGGCAACACCAGCGGCCAGTTGCGTTCTTCCACGGTAATGAGGATTATTCCCAGGAACCCAGCAGAGATAACACTCGCGGTAATCTGCAGGACAAGGCTGCGGCCGTCAAACTCCGAATCGTCATTGCTCTGCGCGCTTGGTACCCACTCCAGCAGATGGCGACGGAGAATGAATAACCGAAACAGCGTACGCCCAACGGCGTCGACCATGACCCATGCTTGATGCGCGAGAAAGGTGATGAGGAACGCACTCTGCAAAAGCCCAAGGGTACAATCATCGCGCAGGGCACGCAGATGATTGTGCAGCGTGACGCCTGGGCGACGTGGAGCGATGCGGGCAATAGCGGGCAACAGCGGCGGCAATGCGAGGGTCAGCAGGATATAGCTCGTCCAGATTTCCGCGATTCTCATGGGCTGAAACCAGCCGAGCAACAGCGCCAGGAGAGCGGCCGGGGCGGATAGCGAACGGCGCAGATTGTCAAGTAATTTCCAGCGTCCCATTAACGGCAGCGCGGCTAGTCGCGCACCGCTGCGGGCTTGCGGCCGAAAGCCGAAGATCCAGGGCAGAAGCTGCCAATCGCCCCTGACCCAGCGATGCTGGCGGGCCGCTGAGACGGCATAGCGCGACGGAAATTCTTCGACCACCTCAACATCGGTTACGAGTCCAGCGCGCGCAAAGATACCCTCCAGTAAATCGTGACTGAGAACGGTGTTCTCCGCGATTTTACCTTCCAGCGCTGCCTCGAAGTTGTCGATTTCGTAGATTCCCTTGCCGCAAAAACTGCCCTCTTCGAACAAGTCCTGGTAGACATCTGAGACCGCAAGCGCGTAGGGGTCGAGCCCATTCGGGCCGGAAAATGCGCGCTGAAATAGTGATCCCTCACTAGCCATAGGCAGCGATGGTGTCACGCGGGGCTGAAGCACGGCGTGGCCTCGCGTGACGGTTCCGGTATGGGGGTCGAAAATGGGACGGTTGAGCGGATGCGCCATCTTTCCGACCAGCCGCTTGGCTGTCCCGATCGGCAACCGTGTGTCGGCATCCAGCGTAATCACATAGCGGATTCCAGAGGGCAGCAACGGCCGGCGCCCGTCGACCTCCATAAAGCTCGTGTCGGTCGCGCCACGCAGCAGGCAATTCAGCTCATGCAGCTTGCCGCGTTTGCGCTCCCAACCGATCCATGCTGCCTCGCCCTCGTTCCAAATGCGCCGGCGATGAAGGAGAAAAAACCGTGGGCTATTTCCGGCTGGTCCATACAGCTCGTTTAATCGCGCTATACCTTTGGCAGCTGTCTCAAGAAGTGCTTCATCGGCGGCATTGTGCTCCGCCGCGGCGTCGCACCAGTCCGAAAGTAACCCAAAAACAAAATGATCATCCGTATTGGAGAGGTGATGAACCTCCAGGCGCTCGATATGCTTTTCGATGGACGATGCATCGACCAACATTGTGGGCATAACAATAATCGTTCGAAGCTCAGAAGGTATTCCGTCACGCAATTCCAATCCAGGCAGAAGTATGCCGCCGACTTGCCTTGTAATCAGGCGATTAACGATTGCGATGGCCACATCCGAGGCTGGTACAAGACCAACAATCCCCAGGACACAAAGAGCCCAACTCCCAATGCCCGCATGACCGATTATAATTAACGCGAGCGCGAGAACAATAGCCGTCATGCTTGCGATCATGACCACATAGCTCATCACGCCTAGTTTAGAATGGATCCGGAATATCCGTGTCCCGAGAGGAACCTGGCAGCCAAGATCTTGCTCGAATGCGGGGCGGCCTTTAGCGATCAGATAGTATCCCGGATCACTTTCGCGAAGCGTGGCGGATTCCATACCGACCGTATCTTTTCGCGCTAGGTTGGCGGCCGCAATTGCGCGCTTCGCAATTTTTGATTCTTCCTGACCTGATGCGCGAGCCAGTTCCTCAATCGCGCGCCGGTAGAGATCACGTGTCTGAAAATCCATCATCCCAAAATTGCTGCCTGCGCGAAGCACCGCATCCACAGGACTAACGCTTTCAAAAAATTCGGCCCAATTGATCATCGAAACCAGCCGCATGGTGGTGATCACGTTACGAACCGTTATGTCCATGGCGCTTTGGCTTTGGAACTCATCGTGGACGATTTGGTCGGTGGTCGTTCCTTCAACACCCAACCGGTCATTTAGCCAGCGCAATGCTGGCGTCGTATTTGGATCGTGATCCCGCAGGCGCTTGGCAAGCTCAACGGCAAACGCCGTTGACCAGGGCACTTGCCCAAGACTCTGCAAGGCCTTCAATCCCGGCTCCGGATCGCCTGTGGCCGTGCCCAAAATTCGATCGGCGAGCCTATCTGCCAGTTGGCTGGCGGATAGCTTTGCCACAATCGCCTCGGACAAGCGCCGCAGATTTTCCACCAGTGTAATTCGTAGGGTAATTGCAAGTGCCCATAATTCTCCAATAGTCAACGGTTGTACGCGTTGATACGCCTCGACAAAGCGGGTCAGCTTTTGAATGTCGAAGGCGCTGTCGGTATGGGCGACGAGGGCCCAGGCGACGCCGAACACCCGCGGATAACCTTGTAAGGGTCCATCCGAAAGCTTCGGAAGCAGACGATAAAATCCCGGCGGAAGGCCGTTTTTAATCTCACGAACCTGCTCATCGATGATATGGAAATTATCCATCAACCACTCTGCTGCTGGCGTAACCGGCTGACGCTCTGAAGTCGCCTGAACGATGGCACGATAGGTTTGGTTGAGGACCTTGGTATTGTCAGAGAGTCGCTTTGCTAGCCGACGTCCCCGCTCCGGATGGGACGTGATTCGCTGCGCAATAGCTAGGCTCTCCGCATGTTGCTCAAGACGCTCGACACTGAAAAGTTCCGCGCGGATCGGCGGCTCGGGCAACCGTAACCGAGCACGCCTGAAAACACGAAAGCGCGGCTCCCTCGTGCTATCGAACCTCTGAGCAAATATGTCTTCTGCAAATCGGGCTGTCATTCGTGCTTAACTTCCAATATTTCCTCTGCTCCGAATCGGATCATGGATTGTGCGCTCGCCGCTCCGCATTGACATCTATAGCTACGGCGTTGCACGGATTGCCGTTTTTTTTGCACCGCGAGATGCCTACATATCCCGGTGGCCGTTCGCGAATAATGCGCTCTTTTGCCGGCATCCCGCTCAATTTCCAGTTATTGCGCATCTCAACCACCGCCAACCGGCATTTTCATCTGGGCCCTGGTGGAAGTAACAGTTTGCACGGCACTGTTGAGTCTGGCAGTGGGATGAAATTGCGTTAAAATTACTTGCGTTCCGAGCATGACTGTAAGCGCAAAGAATACCAGCGACAAAACAAACCGTCGGACCATCAACGCCTGAGCCGCGGGATGCAAAGCCTGAATGGGGAGTCTCGATGCCGGAATTTTACCTCGAATTCGCCCAGGCAACAGCACGGTGAGACGTGCCGCGATCTTAGTTGAATCGACAGCGACTGACGGGATTTCCGGAAAGCAAGAAACCCACTCTGCTAGTTTTTGCGTTGCGATACCTCCCGGCAGACGAGCCAAGATCGCCGCTTCGGCCCAAGGATCGAGGTCAAGCCGTGCCAGAGCGGACACCACGGTTAAGTACGTGCCACCCGCATCCGCTCCAATCGCGGCAAATAGAAAATCATTAAATTCCGCCCCCAGAAACGCTGGCTTGCGGTAGTCCCTAATATCAACCATAGTATTTTGCCTTTTTTTCCGACAGCGAGCATCTCGCCGATGGTCAAAACGAACCCCACACGTCATATTTAGCGATTCCCTTATTTGGGGTGTCGCCTGTTACTGGGGCAGGCTCGGAAATTACCTATGGGTTGACGCCCCGGTCGTACGCGGGCTTATAGGTTCCGTTGCGGTGCAGATGTTTTTCCAGATCTGTTATCGAATGATACCGGTCATGCCAGATTGACTTTTCGCCGCCGGGCGCGTGCTCCACCGCCTCTGCCTTTAGCAGTTCCTCATATACGCGGACGACCAAAACTTCCTCATAGTAGGACCGATTGAAAATGCCGATCCGGCCACGTTCCGGAAGATTGCGTGTGTTGCGCCAGAGAAAGTCATGCTGTAACTCGATAGGACTAGGATGCTTGAAGCTGAATACCTGGCAACCTTGCGGGTTAACGCCAGACATTACATGCCGGATGGCGCCGGTAGCACTCGCTTGAGGCGCCATCGACTCTACCGCCGGCGGGTCGTCCGGTACAGCCGCATCCTCCAGCGCAAGACGGGTTGCGCGATTGCCGTGCCGGTTGCGCTGATCCCCGACCGGGATATTCCGCCTGCGGAGGCCAAGGCGCTGGTCGGGGATCGCAAGACCGCGAACGAATTGACCGAGGGAGAAATTGCCACGAGGATGAGGACGCTGCGCCGATTCTTCCACCGAAGCCGTTTAATCGGCACCTGATAGCCGGCGTAATCGGCGATCCACTCGGTCGCGTAGATTTCGCCAAGATCGCCGGACCGAATCTGCTTGGTCGTGGGAAGCTTACCTTCGATAAACGCAGCGGCTCGTGCCTTGCCGAGACGAACCAGCAGCTGCGCCACATGCTCTTCAGCTGCGTAGTGTCCTGGCACTCCCGCGGCTGTAACGCCGATGCCCAAATCTCGCCGCGAGGGATCGGCTGTGACAATACGAAGATGATGCGCCCCGATCTGCGTGTCGGCGCTTGCACACCAATTGTCGAATTGAATCATGTGCGGACCGCCTCCCCAATTTACTGTGGGAACAGGTCGCGAACCCGTGCGAAGGGCGACCCCGTCTCGGCCGCACGCCGAATTTTACGTTCGAGGACATGGTTGAATGGTATTTCGCGATTTAGCGTCTCATAGAGGTCGTAGCCGTCCATACACACAACGCGCTTGCCTCGGCCAAAGGCTACTAGCCCTTCCTCAGTGAAGCCGCTGTTGCTGACGAACAGGCCACGGGTCCAGGCCGCCTTCTGCTCGATTTTGCCGTGGAAGGTGTGAAGCTCCGCCACCCCCATAGGCTGGCGTTGCCACTTAGCCTCAACCAGATAGGTTTCGTGGCCGAACTGGAAGCTGCCGTCGATCTGCTCGCCGCGCAAGCGGAAGGGTTCCTGGGCGGCCAGGCCGTAGGCGTCAAAGATATCCTTGAGGAAGGCCTCGAACGCATAGCCCCGCGCTTGTGGAGCTAGCGCGGAAAGGCCGATAAGATTGGCCTTGATCTTGGCTATCTTCGGGCGATCGAAGGCTGGACTTGGTACTGCGCCTGGGGAAGATGCGGACCCGTTTCGTCCCTCGATCCGACTGATGAGCGCGAGCAATTGGCCGTGCGCGTTTTCGATCTGGTCGGCCTTGCCTGAGCGATGCCGCAGTGTTTCTCGATATTCCCAGAGGCCATTGAGAGCGCGAACAACCGTGGACTTGTCGACGGTCCGAAGAAAATGCCGCAGGCGCTTGCCTTTCGAACTGCCATTCACCGCGTAGGCCGGGTCTTCAATGTCGAGGTTCAGCTCCTCTGCAAAAAACCGAGCGAACGTCCGATCGGAAAAATTGAGAACATACCCGCCGTTCATCTCGAACAAATCTTCAAGAAACATTATGTCGACGGCGCGAATGTTGGTCACCCCAAATGTCCGCGCAGCGGATTGATGACCTGGACGTCGGCGAAGTCCTTTTCATTATCGGTGACCACAGTGCAGCCGTGCGCCTCGGCCACGGCCGCGATGATCGTGTCGAGCGCGCTCCGCGGCCGGCCCTGCGTTTTGCTGTTGGCCATGAGTCGTGCCCAGATCAGCGCGGCATTCTCGTCAAAGGGTAACACCCGGCCGGCGAACAGCGCTTGCGGGCCCTCTGGCCCGGAGAACCAAGCGTCGAGCTGGTCGCGGCGCTTGCCGGCGGCCTTTTCAAGAACCCCTCGGCGGATTTCGGCCACCGTCAGCGACGCAATAAATAGGTCGTCGTCATTTTGCTCGTTCATCCAGGCAAGCAGGGACTCCGAAGGTGCCGGTTTCGCGATGTTGCTGATAATGTTGGTGTCGAGCAGGTAGCGCATCAAATCTGGACTTTACGTCCTTCCTCGCGTGGACGAGTCAGATCGAGATCGGCCCCCACCAGAGGAGAGCGGCGGAGCGCCGCCAGAATGCCACCCTTCGCGGGCGGCTCTCCGGCGATTGTCTGGCTCACAGCGGCACGGAGGCGTGAGGCTTCCGCGCCATTTTCCGCCAGCCGGCGTGCTAACGAGCGGATCAGGTCGCGATCAGCATCTCGACCGAGTACCTCGAAGCGCGCCAACCCGCGCTCGCTGAGGCGAGATCTATAGTTTTGAATTGCGCGCTTCTGCGAACTGCCCATGTGACCCTCGCTTATTTCCAGTAATATAACCGGGAGTCTGATGTGCGGCAAGGGGTTCAGCCGATACGCAAACCAGGCTTGCCTCGGGAGCAAGTTTCCCCGCGCGATTCCTGAGAGCTCGCTAGGCCAGGTCATGAGACCTTGCCCGCCGATAGAATCAGCCCGTTGTCAGGTTGCATTTAATGCTGCGAATTTCGTTAATCCGCCTGGTTTCTGTATTTAATGATGAGAATTATTTTCTGAAAGTTTCTCCGTTATGCAGCAATTGATGAGAAATATTGCTCTCCGCTCTCCCGGCTCCGCACGTTCAAAGGAGCCCGAGTTCGGGCTGGACGGGAGATCTGCAATTCAGACGTCGACAAGGCTCTGAAACAAGCCACGCCAATCCCGACGCTACTTTGTCCAGGGCCCCGACAGTTAAACCGTCGCGGTGTACGCTTACCAAATCAAAGACAGCCGCCTCGTGTTGAGCGGCCTCGACCGAACCTCGACCATAGCAGTTGTTCTCGTCGGTCATGACCAAGCTTGCAGCAACGTGCGGTCGTCATATTCTCACATTAGCTACAAACGGTAAGACAAAATTCTTGGAGTGAACTGCAATTTCGCACATTAAATGCAATCGTAATATATTGATATTCCTCGAATCCATTTCGCAGCATTAAGTGCAGCGCCACACTGGCACCGGATGGCGGTTCCTGGGTTTGGATTTTGCCTGGACAGTCCACGTCCCTCGCACAAACCTTGGCACAATACGGGCGGATTTATGGTGCGATGAGTAAAGCTTGCCGTCATGGACAAGGTCGATGGCCGCATGAGCGCGAGGAACTGTGTAGTCCGTAGCGGAGCTGCTGACGTGCCCCCCAACTTGTTACCAATCAAACGTAGAGTCCTACCCTTTGCTGTTGGATGGTTGAAGGGGTTGCAACGTTATTTGGGGCAGGCCCCAAATAACGTTGGCCGACGATTTCGGCCGGGGTTCTCCCGCCGAGTTTTGAATGTGGTCTGACGTTATTATAGTCGTGCCGCCAGAGGCTGAGGACCATTCTGGCGTGCCGCAGCGAGGTGAACAATGTCTCATTCAGGTATTCACCCCGCAGCCGCCCATTGAAGCTCTCGGCATAGGCGTTCTGTGTCGGCTTGCCGGGGGCGATGTAATGCCATTCCACCCGCTGATCCTTCGTCCAGCGCAGGATCGCGGTCGATGTCAGCTCCGTGCCATTGTCGCTGATCACCATCATCGGTTTGCCGCGGCTGGCGATAATGGTGTCCAGTTCGCGCGCAACCCGTGCGCCAGAGAGCGAGGTGTCGGCCATCAGGCCCAGGCATTCCCGGCTGAAATTATCAATGACGGCCAGGATGCGGGCGATGCTGGTGTCGGGTTGCATTTAAAGCTGCGAATTTCGTTAATCCGACCAGTTTTTGTATTTAATGTCGAGAATTATTTCCCCGAAATTTCTCATTTATGCTGCAATTAATAAGAAATCCCGGTCACTGCTCCCCCAGTTCTGCGCATCACAAACGAGGCCGAGTTCTGGCTTGCTGGAAATCTGCAATCCAGGTGTAGTCAGGGTTCTGAAGCAGGCCATGAGGCGCTTCCAGTCGCGTCTATCCGCACTGCTGAGTAGGCGCTCCGCCCAATAGCTAGGTTGGGTGGCCACAATGAAAACCCCAGCCAGAACCGGAATTCGGACGCTCATGGTCAGTAATAGAGTGGCGGGCCGGTGAAAATCTGGATGGTGGTCATGGAGGTACCGGTCGAAGCCGGGAACGACGATATTCAGCAGCCTTGGGATCGTAGTTGGAAAATGCCGATATCCCGGAACCTGTGATCGAGGCAAAAGCAGAATCCGCATGAGTTCGATTAATGGTTGGCTGACCTGACGAGGCTTGCTCAGATTCCGATCCATAAGAAGTTCTCCATGCCTGGCGTTGTCCGCTGCACCGATGAGCAAAGGCTCGGTGGCACTCACCTTGGTCAACAAGTCGCACGGTCTAACATCCTCAAGAGGGGCCTGGCATACCGGACACGCCACGCGCCATCCTTCCATCCAGCTGCGCAGGCGTGCCCCACGGGTCGGTTGAGTGGTTTTATGGCGGGAAGAACAGCGCCCGCAAACCTGCATTGGACGTGATGTGGCGATCAAACCCGCCTTGCGACACGCCCCCATCTGCACCTGAGTCATCTTACGGATGGTCACATGACTACATCTGAACATATGGCAGAGCTGATGCAGTTCACCGCGGGTCAGCTCAAAATCGAGCTGGCGCAAAGATAATGCCTCCGACCCGAGGTGGCGCAACATTCTGCCTCCGCTGACGCCGTAGTATTCGGCGTGGCGTTGGATCCACGATGACAAAAGTTCATCGCGCAAGGCTGGCAGAATGACAGGTAATGGCCTCACGGCCACATGACGGGAGATCATGCGAATGCCGCTTCACGGTCAACCGTCGGATGCCAGTGTTCGACGGCCTCATCCGTGATCCGTTCGGCGCCCGTTTCTATGGCCTCAATCGCCAATTCGTTGAGTAATCGGAATACCCTGGCGGTAATTCCACCAGTCACCTGTAGAATGCGCCGGACCGCCCGAGCGGACAGGACAGTCGGCTGCCGAAGAGGCAGGTTGCGGATAATGGCAAGGATCAATTGTTCAAAACTTTCTTCCGCTGACCAACGTGGAAGAGGATACTCATCAAAGCGCCGCGCCAGCTGTACATCTCCACTGATCGCCTCCCTCGCTTCCGCGACACCGAAGCATACAAGGGAAATCTTCAATTCATTGCTGAGATAGCGTAGTGTGTTGAGAACAATCCGTTGCTCCCTGAAGGTTCCTGCCAGAATGTTGTGGATTTCGTCCAGCAGCAGAATATGAACATCGACGGCGCGCATCAGCCGAAGTGTCACCTGTTCAAGCTCAACGACCGTTGCTCTCGGGTTTAACGGCGCGCCGAGTGCTGCAATGATCTGGGCATAGAGCCTACGTTCTCCCGGCTTCCCGGCCATCTGCAAGGCCAAGACGCGGGTCCGCTCAACGTTGGCACCCGGGTCAAATTCCGGAGGATGATCACGGCGGAACTTCTCCATGATCATCGTTTTCCCCATGCCGCTGTCGCCATAAATCGCAATACTGGGCATCCGAGTCGTGCGAGGGTGATCCAATAGCCTGTTTAGAACCTGATGGACCTCCCCAGCCCGCGGGTACTGAATCCATCGTTCGGCAAGAATGGCGCGGATGCGTAATTCGTTGGGTCTGGAGAGAAACTCCGCGGCCGCCGCAGTTAAGTGTGAAGTGCTATCGCTCACGCCAAGTCTCCGAACCCTCATCAAGGCCAGAAGCAGTGCGGGAATCGATGCCCCGTAACGATCCTGTCTCCTGGTTGTTGATCAACGATTTGGGGCGCCGCTCCCGTCGGCGGCGCACTGCAGCGGTCTGCCTCACCGCCTCGTCTTCGATCTCGCGCTGACGGATCGTCGCGTTGAAAATCATCCCCTCGTCAATCTCATTGCGTCCCTGCGCACGGAGGTGCCTTACGGCAGCTTTTTGCTCCCAAAGCGTGATCGCGGGCCAACTCAGGTTCCGATAACGGGCCTCAACGAACCTGCCCGATGGCCGGCGCACAAAAATCCGCGAAAGATCACGCGGGTCATATTTTATCAGGACCTTGGCGTTGCTTTTACCAAGATCCGCACTCAAAGCGTCAGACCAATATCGAATGTTGCAAAAATGGATGCCATCCCGGCGTAAAACGCGCTCCTCCTCAGGCAAAAACGAAATCCAGAACTTCATAGGATCAACTGGGAGACGCAGATTAAGTTTCTCCTCCTGCTCGCGCCAAACCGCCAATGGCGGGCGGAGTAAATTCGAATGGATACGCTGATGATAGTGGCCAACAATCTCCCATCCAATCCAGCGCTCAAGCTCCCGTAGCGTCATCCGCGCCGATTTTTCCGAATCATAATCTCCGCGCTGTTCCGGATTGCTGAAGGTGGATCCTGGCAGCAGATGTACAGCACCCATTTGGGTGCCAATCAACCGTTCAATGTGGCCGCCATAATGCGGTTGTCCCGGATTCCGCCAGACGGTGCGAATGCCATGATCTCGGCAAGCGCGCACGAACACGTGGCTACGAAAGTCAGAACCATTGTCGGCATGCAGTGTCTCAGGCAGGCCCGCCACGGGCCACGCCCCTTCGATTCCACGGTCCTGAAGCCAGGCGGTCTTGTCGTAAACCGCGTGCAAAAGGCACAAGCTAATCGATACGCGCGAGGGAGCATCAAGCGAGAGATAGAACCCGGTCACCATTCGCGTCATGACGTCAATTGCTAATGTAATCCAGGGTCTGCCGATTGGCATGCGACTTTGTTCGTCAACGACGATCACATCAACGGGCGTGTGGTCAATCTGCACCACGGCGAGGGCCCGAGCCGCGACATATTGGTCCGGCACAGGCGTAGCCGCCTGGATCAACTCTTTGTCCCCGCGCCGGCGCGCTCGCACCGCTGTGTCGATCTGAAGAACGCGCGTCTTAATTGTCCTCCAATTCGGTGGCGCCAAGCCGGCTTGTCGGCAACGGCCCCGGATTGTCTCGACCACCCGGCTGAAAGGCGGCCGCGTCAGCTTCAGGTAGTCCTGCTCGATCACCTCGTGCATCAGCGCTTCTTGCTCAGGCTTCAAAAACCGGCTGCCCTTTCTCCGGCCGGGTCTCTGGGCAAGCAACCCCGAGACTGTGCGCGTGGCCCGGAAGCGCTCGACCATCCTGTATACCGTCGCCCTGCTCAGGCCCAACTCCGATGCCACCCGGTCGACGGCCCCAACGGTTAGACGATCAGGGTGGCGACCAACCAGATCACTGATCGCCGACTCGCGGCGAACGGCCTCTTCCCAAACCCGATGATCCGTGTCGTGCTCGTCGGCCATATCCATAGGGCAACCTTGCCGGAACGTGTCAGTACGATATTCTCATATTAACTACATAACGTGCAATAATATTCGCAGCTTTAGCTGCAATTTCGCAAATTAAGCGCAAACGTAAGGCATTGATTTTCGCGGAAGCCATTTCGCAGCATTAAGTACAGGCCGACAGCCACATCGTGGACGGGCAGTTGCGGCCAGGTGCTGCCCTGGACGAGTTGGTGAACGCCGAAGCGGCGCGACTGGGCGAGAGCGCGTTGGGGCGTGACGGCCGGGCGGTCGAAGGCGACGAATTGCGCTTGCGCGCGCTGGCTGCGTTTGCGGCGGCGGGCTTGATCCAGCGGGAAGAGGCGTTGGCCAGTTATACGCGGCTTACCGGGCAGGCCCCCGCGTCCGACCAACTGGATGCCGCGATCGAGATCGCGCGCACGGAGCGTGATTACAGCAGTGCGACGGCGACACCACGCCGGGATATGAACCCGGCGCTGGCGAACCGCTTGGGCATCAATCCGAACCGCGGGCTCACGCCGAAAGAAGTTGCTTTCCTGCTCAACGGGCAGCGAACCGACGGCGATGCCATCCCCGGCCAGAAGAAGCAATCCGCCACGTTGTCGCTTGGAGAATTGTTCGGGCTTGATGCCGCGCGCCGGCCCACGCGCCCGGAACTGGAGCGCGTGCTTGCCGGTCAGACGATCGATGGTGAACGCTTGGCCCAGGACCAGGCGGGCAGGGCGGTCGAGCGTTTTGCATCGGCCATGGGGGCAACGGCGAAGATCCTCTCGCCGGCGGAACGCGAAAACATACTGGCCGGCCGCAAGGCCGATGGCAGCGAATTATCTGACCGGGATTATAAACTGGTGATCGAGGCCAGCAAAGCGCGGATCGGTTATATCGACTTCACCTTTTCGGCGCCAAAATCGCTCTCCGTCGCCTGGGCCCTGGCGCCGACACAGGCAGAGCGCGCGATGTTGCACCAGGCGCATACCGACGCGGTTCACGGCACATTGCTGGCCATCGAGGCGGAGATCGGCCGGGCCAGATTAGGGCAGGGGGGTAAGCAGGGCTTCGAGCCTGGTTCAATCGGCTGGGTGATGTTCGAGCATTATGCCGCCCGCCCGACCGTCGAAGTCGTGCGCCCCGATGAACAGGGACGTGCCACGACCGAGCTTTATACGCTGACCGGCACGGCTGGCCGGTTGCCGGGCGACATGCAGATCCATACCCATGCCGCAGTGATGAACGCCGTCGAAACGCCGAGCGGGCGCATCGGCGGGTTGGACCTCGCCCAGCTCGAAGGCCGGATTCATGAATGGGGCGCGCTCTATCATGCCTATCTCGCCAAAAATGTCCGCAAACACGGCGTCGAGGTGGTGCTCGACAACCGCACCGATATGTCGCGGCTCTCCGCCGTGCCGGAAAGTGTGGTGGCACAATTCAGCAAGCGCACCTTGGGTGGCACCGAAGCCGCGCGCGCCTATGCGCAAAGCCAAGGTGTGGATTGGGATAGCCTCAGCCCGGAACGCAAAATCGTCCTGTTGAAATCCGGGGTGCAGGACCCGCGCGGGGCAAAATCCGATGATGTCAGCGACCTCACAGCCTGGCGCAAAACGGCCGAGAGCATCGGCTACGAACACCGCAGCGTGTTGCGCCCGGATGATATTAAGCCCGAACTCAGCCGCGACGAGAGGCTGGAAATGGCCTATCGTGCGGCGTTGCCCTTGCTCGAAAAGCATTTTGACCGGAGGGCCGTGATTGATGGGTCCGATGCCCGCGTCACTGCCGCGAAGGGGCTGATCGTCGCCGGCATTGAATCGCCCGAAGATGTCAGCACCCTGACCCGCGCGTTCCGTGAGCGCGGCATCAACCGGCGGGGCGAGAGTGCGGCGCTGGTTTGGGGCAGTGTCGCCGGCAAGCAGGGCAAAGAGAAAATCTCGATCACCACCACGCTGGAGGAGCGCGAGGAAACCAACCTCATCGTCACGGCGAGGGCAGGGGGACGGGACAAGAGCGCCACGCTGACCTCAGCCAAGATCGAGGCGGCGGTTCGGGCCTTCCCCGAGTTGAATTTCAAGAATGAGCACGGCCAGGCGCAGCGCGCGATCATCGACCGGTTGGGAACCGGCGGCCGGATTGGGCTCGCCATCGGTGTCGCCGGTTCTGGCAAAAGCACCCTGCTCAAACCGCTGGTCCGGGCCTGGCAGGAGGAGGGCAGGGTGGTGTTCGGGATGGCGCTGGCCTGGCGGCAATCCGATGATCTGACGGATGCCGGGATCAAACGAGATAACATTCGCGCTGTGGCATCGTTTCTCAAGGGGATCGAGGCCAGGACGATCCAGTTGACCCGAGACTCAGTTGTCATCGTCGACGAGGTTGGTTTGCTGGGCACGCGCCAGCTCAATGATATTCTGGCCGCCCAGAAAAAATCAGGGTTTCAGCTGGTGATGATCGGCGATCCGAAACAGATGCAGGCGGTCGAGGCCGGGCCGGTGATTGATCTGTTGCGCCGCGCCCTCGGTCCGGAGAACGTGCCGGAGTTGGGTAGTTCCGTGCGTCAGAAGGGGGCGGAGGAGCGGGAAACCACGCTGATGTTCCGCAATGGGCAGACGGCCGAGGCGTTGGATCGCAAAGCGGCCAACGGCACCCTGCATATTGCGACTGGGGGCTACCGGGAGGCCATCGCCCATGTCGCCGAGCTTTGGCAGCAGCGGCATGATGCCAACCGCGACCGGCGGGAGTTTACCATCAGCGTCAGCGCGCCGACCAACGCCGAGGCGCATGACATCAGCATGGCGATCCGTGAACGCCGGCGGACCATGGGCGAGATCGGCGCGGACAAGATTGTCGTGCAGGCCACGGACGGGGAGGGGATAAGGCAGTATAGCCTGCCCCTCGCGGAAGGTGACCGGGTACGGCTGTTTGAACGGACGAACGCTAAATTCACCGGCACCGACACCGTCGGAAATATCGGCCGCAACGGCACGGTGCTGGAAATCACCTCGATCCGTGATGACGGGCTGATGCTGCGCAATCCGGCCGGGAAGGAGGGCTTGGTTGCATGGACAACGCTCAAAGATGCAACAAGCGGTCAGGCACGGCTCGCTTATGGCGACGCGCTGACCACGAACACGGCGCAGGGTTCCACCGTGACCGAGCATATTCACGCCATGCCGAGCGGTTCACGGATGGTTTCAGCATTCGGGGCGTACACGTCGGGCAGTCGCCATCGTGAGCAGAGTTTTATCGTCACGTCGGAGGGGGCGGAGCGGGCGGAAATTGGCGGCCGGCGCCCGCTTGGTGACCGGCGTGCGGTTTCACATACCGATGTGCTGGACAATCTGAAGCGCAACCTGGCGCGCCAGCCTGAGAAGGAATCATCCATTCATTTGGTCGAGCGGGCGAGCAATCTGCGGCGGGGGACGGTTCAGAGTGTGCAAAAATCCCACCAGAAGATGCAGGCGCGTGCCGTAGCCCAGGAAGCGACGACGAGTTTGCCGGCGCGTTTTACGAATCGGCGTCTGACCCGCGCCCTTGAAAGTCGTTTGCCCGGCCTGTCAGTGCGGTTGCAGCGCTACGGTGAAACCGTCGCTCAAATCGCTCGATCCGGCACAGCTCTCGCCGAGCGGATTGCCACCATGGCCCGGCGCCAAGTCAAAGGCCAGACGGTAGAACAGTATTGGGAGAGCGTGGCGGCCAAGGCTTCGCCTAAGTCGGAACAAGGTCACGTCCAAGATCTTTCAAAACAACAAGGCCAGACAATTTAGAAATAATGGGGTCCGCCAGAGCGAGCCGAAAGTATAGAATTTGTATATTTTTAGTTGAAATTACAAAATCTCATGATATAGAGACTTATGGGAGCTTTTTGATGGCCATTCTGAGTAAGGACGAAGCCCGCGACATTTTACGTCCGTACCACGCATTAATCTGGGAAGTAATCCACGATGCCTGGAGCGAATGGCGTTCCGTTCAATCTCTGCGGGTGGAAGCGGGTTTGTCCCCTCTTATTTACGGTCGGACAATTGCAAATTATGTATTCGACGCGATCGCACGCCGCGCGATCCGTCTTTTTGCTGCAGAACCCAAGGTTAGCGTCGAAATAGAAGCGCAAACGTTTAAGCTTATTTTCGGTGGTCTACTTTTGGCGCGCTTTAAAAAAGGCGGCGAAGACAAGCTGGGCTGTAATGTCCCAACGCAAGCGGCCATGGCATTTATTGAGGCAGATGGCGTTTTGCCCGGTATGCCACCTGAGACAGCCAAGGTTGAGTTTATTTGGCTGCCCAATGAAATTGGAACTAAGATCGATAGTGTACTTGTAGTCGCACGCGACGGCGATCTTCTCGTTTGGGAGTATGAGATTTCTGGTCCATCCGAAGGGGTGTTACCTATCCCGTTCCCAACACATCCGGACGGGCCGGAGACGCCGGACGATCTTGTCAAACCGAAAGCTCAACCGGCGGCAAAGCCCAAAGGTCAGTAATCGATGTCAGACACTGGTGAGATGCTGCGCTTGGCGCGGCAGCGTAAAGGATTCTCTCAGAAGGAAGCGGCACTTAAACTTGGTGTCGTACAGCCGGTGTTGTCTCGTTTTGAGAACGGGGTTTCCGTTCCCGATGAAACGATTCTGTTAAGAGCATCACAAGCCTATGATATTCCGCGGCCGTTTTTTGATGTGCGCGCGCCTGTTTATGGTCCAGCCGTAAGCGTTCATCCTATGCCGCGAGCCAAAGCAGATGTTACGGCTCGTGATTTGGACATGGTGACGGCCGAGTTAAACATCCGTGTTATGCAGATGCGCCGTTTTTTGGAGGCGGTAGATTTTGAGCCCACAGCTCCGCTGCCCCAATTGGATATTGAGCAATTTGAATCACCTGAAAGTGTGGCCGCAATGGTTCGTGCTCATTGGGCTGTTCCATCTGGGCCGATCAAAAACCTCACGTCGTTAATTGAAAGAGCCGGTGTTATTGTGGGCACCTCGGACTTTGGAGGAGCAAGCATAAGCGGCATGACCTTTAGGGTACCGGGACAGCCTCCACTGGTACTCTTGAACGAGCGGCACCCTGCTGATCGCATGCGTTTTACGCTGGCGCATGAATTAGGGCATCTTGTAATGCACAGGTTTCCTACAGCGACGATGGAAGATGATGCCAACCGTTTCGCCGCGTCATTTCTTATGCCTACGGCGGATATCAGAGTATCTTTCGAAGGGCGCCGTATAACACTTGAACTCTTAGCATCGCTAAAATTAGAGTGGAAAGTTGCTATGCAAGCCTTGTTGATGCGGGCAAAATCTCTCGGCTTCGTCGATCATAACCAGAACCGATATCTTTGGCAGCAACTGAGTTCCCGTGGTTGGCGCCTGTCCGAACCGCCGGAACTGGATTTTGATAAGGAACTCCCGACAGTATTAAAGTCCATCGTCAAAACGCATCTTGGCGCATTGGGGTACTCAATGACTGATCTGTGTGGATTTGTTCCGATATATGAGCGTGAATTCCTGAAAATGTATGGACCTATAGATGAAAGTGGCCCGAGCCGACCACGCCTGAGAATCGTTTCGTAGATAAGTTTGCGCCGACTGACTTTCCATAATTAACATTCTGCGAGCAATATTAACTATTGAATTTCCTCAAGAATTTACGACTTTTGCTTATTGAGTCATGGATATCCGTTTAAAAATAACCGTGCCCTCGCTGCGTTTGATG
>Ga0182014_10000549_pt1 | contig 50023 bp, 53 predicted proteins | sample 612S2DmetaG_FD_120489 | JGI IMG/M metagenome (GOLD analysis project Ga0182014, IMG submission 120489) | Permafrost microbial communities from Stordalen Mire, Sweden - 612S2D metaG | ecosystem: Environmental > Terrestrial > Soil > Wetlands > Permafrost | place: Sweden: Stordalen | collected... | reverse complement strand
CCGCGTAACGGCTGCCAAGCGCCTCGACAAATGCCGCTGCCTGGTCCTGTTCCACCAGGTTGATCGTGCATCCGCCGAACCCTCCGCCGGTCAATCGCGCCCCAATCAGCCCCGGCAAATCCTGCGCCAGCGCCACCATCGCGTCGGCCTCCTCGCAACTGCCCTCGAAGTCCTGGCTATAGCTCTTGTGCGCCTCGGCCATCAGCCTACCTACTTCGGCCATGTCGCCCTTCAGCAGCGCCTCTGAAGCGGCCACGGTGCGCAGGTTTTCGCTGATCACGTGACGGGCGCGCTTGAGCGAGTTGGGCGCCATCTCGTGGCCCCATTTTTCCAGGTCCTCAAGCGTCGCATCGCGCAGGAAGGGCACTCCGCCGCGGTGGCTGTTAATAATGGCGCAGGCGGCCTCGGACTCGGCGCGGCGCGTGGCGTAGTCGCCCCCGGCAATCGAGTGTTTCACCATCGTATTGGCAATCACCAGCGCCACGTTGGGCGGAATCGGAGCCAGCTTGAAGCTCAGGTCGCGGCAATCCAGCAGCAGCGCATGGTCCTTGGCCCCGTTGGCCGAAATGAACTGGTCCATGATGCCGCAATTGGCCTCCACAAACTCGTTCTCCGCCCGCTGGCAAAGCCGCGCCAGCACCGGCCCCGGATAGCTCACCCCGATCAGCCGCGTAACCGCCAGCGCCGTGGCCACCTCCACCGAGGCCGAACTCGACAGCCCCGACCCCAGGGGTACGTCGCCCCAAAGGCTCAGGCTGAAACCCGGAATCGCATGGCCCTCCCCGGCCAGAATCGAAACCACACCCAGCGGGTAGTCCGTCCAGCGCTGGCCGGCCTTCGCAGGCAAGGCCGCTGCCTCAAAACTCCTCTCTTCGCCGTAGTTCTCCGAATAGAGAACGATCTTGCCGTCCGAGCGCGGCGAAATGCCGGCCAGCGTGGCAAAATCGATCGCCACCGGCATCACAAACCCCTCGGCATAGTCGGTATGCTCACCGATCAGGTTCACGCGGCCCGGCGCCGCAAAGATCGCCGGCTCCGCATGGAAGCGGGCAACGTGCATCGCACGAAAAACATCGGGATCATGCATATCAGTTCACACTCGCATTGGATTCAATTTCAACCACCATTGGCCAGGAAAAGGTTTCCCCGGCGGCCAGCACCCGCGACCACGGCCCCGTTTTCGCCAGCGAGTCAACGGGCGCCGTAGCCGGTTCCAGCGCCACGCAGATCTGTTTCGGTCCCGGCCGGTCCGGCCAGCCGCCGTAGCAGATCCACAGTCCCAAATAGGGCGTCGCAGCCGTGTCAAAACCTACCTTGATGCGCACTCCCGCCTGGGGCCGCTCCAGCGCGCACCAGTTCTCTCCTTCGTTCAGAGGGCCGGCAAACAGCTTGTCGCCGATCCCCGACTCCGGCGGTTGCGCCACGCTCAGATCGCTTCGGCTCCCGTTGGCCAGCGTGGCCACAGGCCAGCTCACCCGTTCGCCACCACTCCCCAGCCTGCCGCCTCCGGAACCCTCCACCCGCAGCGTTTCGATCGACCCCGGAAGCACGATGCAGTCTCCCGCCTCCGCCCTAAACAATGGATGCGCCGACCAGGACCATGGAACCGGGTAGCTGCCCGTATTCGTCACCGTATAATCCAGCCGCACCTGCCAGCCGCGTCCCGCCCCGCCGTCCAACTCGGCCAGCGTCACCGTCCGCTCCAGCACAAGAGGCAGCGAAAAACACTCTCCGCGAAACGTAGCCGAACTCGCACCCGCGTCTCCGGGGACCTGTTCCCTGTTCGCTATTCCCTGATCCCTGTTCTGCCACGCCACCCGCCACAGATCCCCGTGATCCGGAATCGAGGCCGGTCCCGCTTCAGTCTCCACCGTGCAATCGGCAACCGATGGCAGGCACTCGTCCCAGCCGCTGGCGTCGCCTGCATCGAAACTCATGGTCCGGCTGCGCGGGCCGTAGGGCGCCAGCGGACCCTGCAACAGTTCGCGATCGTTCACGAGAATGGAAGCGATCTTGCCGCCCAAGCGCGGCAGAATCGTCAGGGAACAATTCCCCTTTCGGATGAGAACGTTTTCTTTTGTAACGTCGATCATCTCTCCCATCGCCTCTATTCTCCCCAAACTTCCACGCTGGCTGCGGTCAACCTTTCCCAGATCCTGTCCAGCCACGCCCCGTGTTCCGGCTTCATCAACACTGAGCGAAGACAGGTAACCGGTCCCGCTTCTACTCCCTTTTCCTCAAAATCGGACAACTGAAACCAGCACAGCGGCAATTGTACTAGAGCCAGATGCAAATCACGCGTGGCGCAGGCCGCAAATATCTGTTGCGCCATCTTCGAGGCCCGTTGCGGATCCTCCGCATTCACCTTCCACACCACAATATCGAGCTCCGGCGCCCCCGCCGCCAGCGCCGCAAATCGCTGCTCCTGCCGCAACCGCCGGTCCAGTTCCAACGCCGCCGCCCGCCCCTGAGCCAGACCGCGCGCAAACTCCCCTCCCGGCGTTGGCGGCAAAAGCTGCTGCGTGGCCCACAATGCCACCGCCGACGCTCCCGCCCGGGAGCACTCCAGGCTGATCTCGCCCAGGTGCAACTCCTTCGACGTGAAATACGTATACGGCGAATCGTGCTTGTAGAAGCGCCCCACCCCCGGATCGCGGAACAGCACGCAACCGCACCCATACGGCTGCAAACCGTGCTTGTGCGGATCGATCACCATCGAGTCCGCTTCGCCGGTTGCCGCGTAGGCCCTCCGCGCCGGCTCTTCCAGCGCCTCCGGAATCAGCCGGAAGTACCCGCCGTAAGCCGCGTCCACATGCACCCTGAAGCCATACCGCTCCCGGAGCGCCAGCACCTCGTCCAGAGAGTCCACCGCGCCGATGGCCGTCGTGCCCAGCGTCACCACAACCGTGCCCACATCGCCCTTGCCGAGTTCGTTCTCCAGCGCCTCCAGGCTCATCCGCCCGCGCCCGTCGGCCGCAATCTCCGTATATTCCAGCTTCAACACGCCCGAGATCCGCCGGTGGGTATAGTGCGCCTGCTCCGAGCCCACAATCCGCCGCCCCGGCGCCAACTGCCCCGCCACCCACAGCGCCTCCAGGTTGGCCAGCGTCCCGCTCGAAGTCAGGTGACCCAGATACTCTGTCCAGCCAAACATCCCGGCGATCCCTCGAACCGCCTCAATCTCCATCTCCGAGCTCGCCCGCCCCCCGTCCCGCGCATGGTTGTTCGGGTTGATGGTCATGGCCAGCGCATAGGCCGCCCGCGCCACCGGATGCGGCGGCTTCAGCATCTGCCCCGCATACAGAGGATGGAAATACGGGTAATTGTCCCCCAGTCGGTGCGCCGTGGCCTCCAGAACCTTGGCCATCGCCTCCGTGTCCGCGCCGGCCTCAAACCCCGAAACATCAGCCGCCCCAAACTCTGCCCCAAATCTTGGAAGGCGCGCGAACTCCGCTTCAAGCACCTCCGTGGCGCGGGATAACAGGCCGGGAACGGGATCTTTGGGCATCGCGACTTCTCACACTATCACAGCTTTGCATACGATGGTAAGCCCATAAAAATCAATACGTTCCAAAAGCGGAAAATCACGATAGTGACAGACCACTCAACAATTTATGCACTCTTTTTCCACGGCAATGCTACACTACCGTCAGCGTTAGAACCGAACCGGGCGTGAGCAGCAACTCGCCCAACAAAGCAAGATTCTGCCAGTGGTCGCTCCGATTCATCCAGCGCAATTCAATCCAGGAAATACGAACAAAATGGAACAAGGCACTGTGAAGTGGTTTAATGACGCGAAGGGCTTCGGCTTCATCTCGCGTCAAAACGGCGAAGACGTATTCGTGCATTACTCTGCAATCAACTCCAGTGGTTTCAAGAGTCTGCAAGAAGGTCAAGCCGTGCAGTTCAACGTGGTGAAGGGGCCCAAGGGATGGCAGGCTGCCGACGTGCAGCCGCTCTGACCTTCCGTCCGGATTCCGGCAGAATCTAGCAAACACACCAGGGCTGGGAGCAATCCCAGCCCTGGTGTTGTGTGTACGCCGGCCTCGGGCCTCAGTTCACCCGCCAGAACGCCCAATTCAACACGCTCGCAAAGCTTACCCACGCCAGATAGGGCGCCATCAGCCACGCCGCAACCGGCGCCACGCGCCCAAACACCAGCGTCGTCGCCCCGATCGCGGCCCACAGCACCACCACCTCCGCCAGCGCTGCCCCGATTGCATGGTTGCGAAAGAAGATCCACGACCACGCAAAGTTCAACCCCAGCTGCACCAGAAACAGAACCAGCCCCCAGGTCCGCAGTGGCGACGGCGCCGCCAGACCCACTCGCCACGCCGCAATCGCCATCAGCGCATACAGCAGCGTCCACACCGGCCCGAACACCCAGTTAGGCGGAGCGATCGCCGGCCTCGCCAGCGTCCGGTACCATCCCGGAATCTCGCCCGCCGTCCAGTGCCCGCTCACCCCCGCAACCGCAAAGCAATTCCCCAGCCAGGCCGCCAACCAGATCCAGCGCATTCCCGCCTTCCTTCCTCTTCAGGAAGAAGGATTCCCCGCGCACAGCAAGGACTCTCTTGAATTCTCTCGCTTCGATCCCATTCTGCTCCCGCGCAACTCCTGTTCACCGGCTCAAATCGCCGCCGGCAAGTCTTCGTCACGGAAGGGGTGCTGCGCATGCCCTCGACAGCCCGGCGTGGCCGGAGAGCTGGTACTGCACGGGAGAAAAAGGCAACCGGAAAACAGATGCCGGCCGCGATGACCTCAATGGGTAAAGTCGCTGACCGGCATCCGGAACCAAGGCACATTGTCAGAGTTCAACTGCGTGCTCAAAGCTACGCTCGGAACTCCAGGATCAACAATTGCTCCTTCTCGCCTGACCTCATCTTTTCTTTTTTCCCGGCGAATTTAACTCGCCTTCGCAGTTCAAGCCCTTCTCTCAAAAAAACCCATCTGTACACCGAAGTTGCTTCGGCCATTCTGAAAGATCCTTAAAGCGCCCAGCTTGGTACATGGCCCATAATCGCCGCTCCCGATGCCGCAACGGAACCGTTCCATTCCGGAACCAGGAAGCCGCCGTTCGGGTGAGCCTCAGGGCCTTTCTGGTTGCGGTGATGTTGGCGCAGCGTCTTTTGGATCTCTCTCTGAGCTTCCTGGCGCTCCCAGCGCGATTGTCGCTCCCAGAACATCACAAATCCCTGCCCACACACATAGCAATGGGTCTCGGCGCTTCCATTTGTAGTCTTGCAGAGAACCTGCATCGTTCCTGCCTCCGGCTGCCAGTTTTCCCTCAGCCTCAAAGGTCACCATAGCCAATGTTTGCGTAGACTGACCATCCCCCGTCCCGGCAATCCGGCCTGTCTTTCGCGCCAGCCTTCCCTCCCCTTTTCGTGGAATGGGTGGCTCCTCACCCCTGCGCAGGCAAGCACAAACCTGCCCCGCCGCTCGACTTCATACCCATCGGCCTTTATCCTCAAATCATCGGCCGCGTTTTTTTCAAGCCACGGCCCCATTGGACACCAGCCCACTATGAGCACGCTGACCATTTCCGTACACCTGCCCGATGGGGCCATTCGCGAAGTGCCCGCCGGCACCACGCCCCTCGATATCGCCAACTCCATCTCCCCGCGCCTCGCCGCCGCCGCGGTCGTGGCGCGCCTCACCCCGGTTATCGGCGCTCTCAAGCAGGCAGACCCCGGCCAGGAGCCGTCTGAAGCCGCCATATACGCCGCGGAAGACTCGGCCGCCCCGCGCCTGGTGGACCTGACCACCCCCCTCACCGCCGAAACCCGCCTCGAACTGATCACCGAGAAGGACCCCGAAGCCCTAAATGTCGTTCGCCACTCCGCCGCCCACGTGCTGGCCACCGCCGTCCTCGAGCTCTTCCCTGAGACCAAACTCGGCCACGGCCCGGCCACCGACGCCGGCTTCTTCTACGACTTCTATCGCGAAACTCCCTTCACGCCCGAAGACCTGGTGCTGATCCAGGCCAAAATGGCCGAAGTCGTTGCCCGCGATGAGAAATTCGTCCGCGTCTACGAACCCCGCGAGCAGGCCCTCGCCGAGTTCCAGCGCGACGGCGACTTCATGAAGACTCACTTCGTCACCAAATTCACCCAGCCCGGCGACGAAGTCAGCTTTTATCGCAACGGCAGCTTCGTCGACTTCTGCCGCGGCCCGCACGTTCCCTCTACCGGCCGCGTCAAAGCCTTCAAAGTTCTCTCCCTCGCCGGCGCTTACTGGCTCGGCGACGAGAAGAATCCCCAGCTCCAGCGCATCTACGGCACCGCCTTCTTCTCACAGAAGGCTCTCGACGAGCACTTCGCCCGCCTTGAAGAAGCCGCCCGCCGCGACCATCGCCTCCTCGGCAAGCAACTGGACCTCTTCAGCATCCAGGAGATCGCCGGCGCCGGCCTCATCTTCTGGCACCCCAAGGGCGCCATCATCCGCAAGGTCATGGAAGACTGGATGCGCGACGAATGCCTCCGCCGCGGCTACTCCCTGGTCTTCACCCCACATGTGATGCGCCGCGAACTGTGGAAGATCAGCGGCCATGAGGGCTTCTACTCCGGCAACATGTACACCCCCATGGAACTGGACGATGCCGAGTATCGCCTGAAGCCGATGAACTGCCCCGGCCACATCCTCATCTACAAGAACTCGCCGCGCAGCTATCGCGACCTGCCCGTTCGCCTCGCCGAGCTGGGCAACGTCTACCGCTACGAGCGTTCCGGAACCATGCACGGCCTCCTGCGCGTCCGCGGTTTTACTCAGGATGACGCCCACATCTTCTGCACCCCCGGCCAGATCGAGGACGAAGTCGTCGCCTGCATCGACTTTGCCGAAGCCGTTCTCAAGACCTTCGGCTTTCAGGAGTTCAAGGTCGAGCTCTCCACCTGGGACCCCAACGACCGCGCCCACTATGCCGGCTCCGACGAAAACTGGAACCTCGCCTTCAGCTCCCTGCAGCGCGCGCTTGAACGCAAGGGAATTGCTTACAAGACAATCCCCGGCGAAGCGGCTTTCTACGGCCCCAAGATCGACGTCAAGCTGGTCGATGTGCTGGGCCGCCTCTGGCAGCTGTCGACGGTTCAATTTGACTTCAACCTTCCCGCCCGCTTCGAGCTCGAATACGTCGGCGAAGACGGCGAGCGCCATCAGCCCGTCATGGTCCACCGCGCTCTCTTCGGCTCGGTGGAGCGCTTCTTCGGCGTCCTCATCGAGCACTACGCCGGCGCCTTCCCGCTCTGGCTCGCCCCCATCCAGGCCGGCCTGGTCCCCATCAGCGAGCGGCATCACGACTACGCGAAAAAAGTCGAAGCCGAACTCAAAGCCGCCGGCCTCCGCGTCGAAGTCGACGACCGCAACGAGAAAATGAACGGCAAGATCCGCGACTTCGCCAACCAGAAGACGCCCTACATTCTCGTCTTCGGCGACAAGGAAGAAAGTGCCGGTTCTGTCAGCGTCCGCACCCGCGCCAAAGGCGACCAGGGCTCCGTGCCCCTCGCCGACTTCATCGCCAAATGCAAGGAACTGGTAGCTAGCCAGTCGACGGAGTTGTAGATTTGGTTGGGCAGGAGGCAGCGTGAACGAGAATGTTCGTAGGCTGCCGCGTGAGGCGTAACACTCGGAAGCAAACTCGCAACTGGAAGCACTGCTGATCGAAGGCCTGACCACGGGAGAGGATGTTCCTATGTCGCCGGATTTGTGGCGCAAACTCAAGCAAGAAGCTAACTCGCTAACTCGCTGCCTCACGCATTGATCGCCATCCCCTCCACCGCCCCATACGCATCCAGCAGCGCCTCCGACAGCGTAGGATGCGCGTGAATCGTGAACATCAGCTCCTCGACCGTCCCTTCCAGCTCCAGCGCCACGACCGCCTCCGCAATCAGCTCCGTAGCCTGCGGACCCAGGATGTGCACCCCCAGAATCTCCCCATACTTCGCGTCGGAGACGATCTTCACAAACCCGTCGTGGCTGCCCAGAATCGTCGCCTTGGAGTTGCCCGCGAAGGGAAACTTGCCCACTTTCACCTCGTAGCCCTGTTCCTTCGCTTGCGCCTCGGTCAGCCCCACGCTCCCAATCTGCGGTTCGCAATACGTGCACCCCGGAATCCGATCTTTCCGCACCGGCCGAAAATGCTTCCCGGCAATCTTCGCCACCGCCACCATCCCGCTCATCCCCGCCACATGCGCCAGTTGCGGCAGCCCCGCCACCATGTCCCCAATGGCAAAGACTCCCGCCTCCGCCGTCTCCTGCGCGCCGTCCACCTTCACAAACCCGCGTTCCAGCTCAATCTTTGTCTTCTCCAGGCCCAGGTCGCCGGTCCGTGGAGCCCGCCCCACCGCCACCAGCACCTTTTCGGCCTCCTTCACCTGCGTCTTGCCGTTCGCATCAGTAAAAGTCACCTTCACGCCGCCCTCGGTCTTTTCGACCGTCTCCACTCGTGCGCCTGTGTTCACGTCGATCCCGCGCTTCTTGAAGAGCCGCGTCAGCTCCTTTGAAATCTCCTCATCCTCTACCGGCACAATGCGCGGCAAGAACTCCACAATCGTCACCTCGGCCCCAAACGTCCGGAACAGCGAGCCGAACTCCACCCCCACAGCTCCCGCCCCGATCACCAGCAGCGACTTCGGCGCCTGCTCCAGGGCCAAAATCTCGATATTGGTCAGAATGCGGTCGTCCGCCTCCAGCCCCGGCAACATCTTGGCCTCCGACCCCGTAGCCAGAATCACGTTCTTCGCCTTTACCTGGCTCACTTCGCCCGCCGCCCCGTCGTGACCGGCTGTAGTCACTTCCACCGTATGCACCCCGGCCTGCGCCGCTCCCGTCAGCCGCCCGTACCCCTCGATCCGCGCAATCTTGTGCTTCTTCATCAGGAAATCCAGCCCCTTGGTGTGCTTCGCGATGATGGCGTTCTTCCGCTTCTGCACCGTCGCCCAGTTCAGCACCGGCGTCCCCATTCCCTCAATCCCGAACTCCGCCGCGTGCTGCAGGTGGTCCCAGATCTCCGCGTTGAACAGCAGCGCCTTGGTCGGAATGCAGCCCACGTGCAGGCAGGTCCCGCCCAGCTTGTCGGTCTTCTCGATCAGCGCCACCTTCAGCCCGTACTCCGCACCCCGAAACGCCGCCGTATATCCGCCCGGCCCGCCGCCCACAATCGCCACATCGTAAATCGTCTCTGCCAAAGGAACTCCGTTCCGCGGCGCACCGCCTGCTGCCAACGCCGCCCACCACCGCTTAGTCTAAATCTCCACCGCTTCCGCCGCTCCGACCGAAATGCCGTCTTGCCACCCCACCGACCACGACCTGTCGCTGGCGACCCCGGCGTGTGGTACTCTTTCCCCGCAAGTGCCCTGCAAGTCCGCAGGCTTCCATGCCGCGAAAAATCCTCCAGTTCGCCGCTCTCCTCGCAACCAGCCTGCTCGCCCTCCACGCCCAGCAACCATCCAATGGCACTCCTCCTGAAGGCCGCGCATCCGCCGTCAGCGGCATCACCATCCCCTCCATCGCCGGCGCGCCCTTTTCCGCCACGGTGGTCATCGAATTTCAGCGCGATTGGCCCGATGGCTCCACGCAGGTCCGGCGCACCATCACGCTCATCGCCCGCGATTCCAAAAGCCGCACCCACAACGAAACGCGCCGCCTCATGCCGGAGTCCTTCCACGGCTCACCCCAGTTGATGAGCGTTCGTCTCTTCGATCCCGAATCGCGCATCCGAACCATCTGCGATCCCAGCACCCACATCGCCCGCCGACAGGTGGTCCCCAGCCAACCCACGCCAGCCGGCTTTCCCAACCCCTTCGTCCGCGTCGAAGACCTCGGCGTCACCACCTTTGACGGCCTTCCCGCCAAGGGGACCCGACGCACGTTTACCGTCTCCGCATCGGCGGGTGAAACCGGCGAACCTATAGAAGTCGAGGATGAAGACTGGTATTCCGAGGACCTGCACCTCAACCTGCTCGTCCGGCACTCCGATCCCCGTATCGGCGTGCAGACCGTTGCCGTCTCCGGCCTTAAGCGCGAGGAGCCTCCCGCGTCCATGTTTGAAATTCCTCAGGGCTACAAGATCCTGGATGTAATCCCAGCCCCTGCTCCCGCCCCAGCCACTCAGCCGGCGCCAGGCAATACCACGCCATAAAGCTGGGCAATCCCTGGTACTGCTCCGGGTCCGGGCCTTACAAGCTGCTGAAGCGCTCCTTCCCGCTGAATGGTGCGGGCCGGTAGACAAATAAACCCCGCAAATCATTGCGGGCTTTCGCTTCCATGGCCGCCGCGGATTGCATGGCGCACGGTTCGCCGGTTTGTGGTACTCTGGCCGCACAAGCGTGGAGGCTCCGATGAAGCGTACGCTCCTCTTGGCTTTGGCCTTGCTGATGGCCGGCAGGGTCGCCGTGCCCGCCCAGCAGATCAGCAACGACGCCAATCCTCTGTACCATCCCTTATCCATTCGCATGAGCACGCTGGTTGTGCCGCCTATCCCCGGCCTGCCCTTCTCCGCAACGGCGCTCATCGAGAACAAGCAGTTCATGCCCGATGGCTCGGTGGCAACCACACGCAACGTCAATCTGATTGGCCGCGACTCCCGGGGGCGCACCCACGGGGAGATGCGCTCGAGAGTGCCAGTGTCGTTCCAGGGCATGCCGCCTTTGCTTGAGGTTCACCTCTTCGATCCGCAGACCCGCCAGCAAACCGTCTACGAACCTGCGGCCCGGATTGCGCGCCGGCAGTTGCGGCCCGAACCGCGCCAGCCCGCAAACCCCTCCAATTCTTCTAATCCTCTGGTGAAGGTGGAAGATCTGGGCTCAAGCACCATCGAAAACATCGACGTGAAGGGCACGCGGCGCACCGTAACGATCCCCGCCCAGGCGAACGGGACAGGCGCGGATCTGACGGTGGTGGACGAGTACTGGTACTCGGAGGACTTGCACGTGAACCTGTTGCTGCGCCACAACGATCCGCGCACCGGCGAACGGACCGTCGCACTCTCTGACATCAAGCGCGAGGACCCCGACCCGGCTTTCTTCGAGGTTCCCCAAGGCTACAAGATCGTCGATATGACGCCGCCTCCCGGCGCACCCGCAGCCAACCCCGCTTCCGGTCCTGCCGGTTCTACCCCGTAGACTTCCTGGAGAGTCCGGCTTCAACCAGTTCCACCGCCGCACGCACCGTCTCCGCCTCGTCCCCAAACCCCTCGATCCAATGCACCTCCGGCTCTCGCCGGAACCACGTCAACTGCCGCTTCGCATAGTTCCGGTGCCCCTGCTGCGCCGCGGCGATCGCCTCTTCCTCGCTCAGCGTTCCCGCCAGCACGGCCAGCGCCTGCCGATAGCCCAGCGAGTCCAGCGCCTTCACCCGCCCATATCGCGCCACAAGGCTCCGTGTTTCTTCCACCAGCCCCGCGGCAAACATGGCCGCCGCGCGCCGGTTCAGCCGCTCGTAAAGCGCCTTCCGCGGCGGGTTCAGCCCGATTCGCAGCAGCCGGAACCCGGTGAGCGGATCGCGCTCCAGCACTTGCGACATCGGCTTCCGCGCCGAGAGGCAAACCTCGATCGCCCGAATTAGCTTCGCCGTGTCGTTGGCGTGGATGCGCTTGGCTGAAGCCAGGTCCAGCCGTTCCAGCACCCGGTGCAGCCAACCCTCCGCCTGCCGCTCCCGGCTCCGGGCCAGACTGCGCTCAAGCCGCGTCCGCAGTCCTTCCTGTCGCTCCGGACCCGCAAACAGCCCCTCCGTCAGCGCCCGCAGATAAAGCCCCGTCCCGCCGGTCACAACCGGCAGTCTGCCCCGCCCACTGATCTCCCTGAGCGCCGCCCGCGCCCGCCTGCTGTACTCCCCCGCCGTAAACGGCTGGTCCGGCTCGGTCACATCGATCAGGTGGTGCCGTACCCGCGCCCGCTGCTCGGCTGTAGGCTTGGCCGTCCCCAGGTCCATCCCCCGGTACACCGCCACCGAGTCGCAACTGACGATCTCCCCGCCAAACCGCTCGCCCAATTCAACCGAAAGCGCCGTCTTCCCGCTCCCCGTCGGCCCCAGCAGCACCACCACCAGCGGCTCAGCGGCCGAAGAAACCGTCCCCTCAGAAAAAGTCATTCCCGCAGAAGAATTCGCCCCTTCACCGGAGTTTCGGACAATCCTTGCCTGGGAAACAGGGGCTATACCGGAACCGCAGCTGGAGTCGAGCATCACAGCCGCCACCACCCCACTGGAAAGATCCACTTCGGATTGGTCCGGAACAGCCACCAGATCAAAATCGCCCCCGCCACCATGACCAGCCCGAAGACCTGGTTTCGCCGGTAAACTCGCGTCTGCTCCTCGCGCCGCGCTTTCTCTGCTAGTTCCTGGTAGTACGGTTTGATGCGAGTTTGCACCATCGTGCGTCACTCCTGCTGGCCCCTGCTTCCGGTCTCCCGGCTCACCACGCATCAGCATAGGGGACCGGCACTCCTGCACATTTCCGCTCCCCCCGTTTGACTTCCCCCCTCCGGTTTGCTCAGATAACCTTTTCAGCATCCGGCAACATCGAGAAGACAGGAAGAGCAGGGAAGCGCCAATGAAAGTCTTGATCTTGGGTTCGGGAGGCCGCGAGCACGCGCTGGCCTGGGCGGTAAAGCGCAGCAATCGAGTCACTGAAGTCGTCTGCGCCCCCGGCAACGGCGGCATCGCCGAAATCGCCCGCTGTGTCCCCGTCGACCTGCGCGACCTCGACGCCCTCATCCGCGTCGCCCTCGCCGAGCAGCCCTCGCTCACCATCGTCGGCCCTGAGCTGCCGCTCTCCCTCGGCATTGTCGATGCCCTCCAGGACCGTGGCCTCCGCGTCTTCGGTCCGACCCGCGCCGCCGCCATGCTCGAAACCAGCAAGGGCTTCGCCAAGCGCTTCCTCCAGCGCCATAACATCCCCACCGCCAACTACGCCGTCTGCACCACTGCCGCCGAGCTGGAAAAAGCCGTCGAAATCTTCCATCCGCCAATCGTGGTCAAGGCTGACGGTCTCGCCGCCGGCAAGGGCGTCCTCATCTGCCAATCTCGCCGCACCGCCATCGAGGCCGCCCAGGGCCTGTTCACCGGCTCTCTGCTTGGCGAGGCCGAGCGCCAGGTCGTCATCGAGGAGTTCCTCCAAGGCGATGAGATCAGCTTCCTCTGCCTCTCCGATGGCAAGCATGTCGCTGCACTCGTCCCCTCCCAGGACCACAAGCGCATCGGCGAGGGCGACGCCGGACCCAACACCGGCGGCATGGGCGTCTATTCCACCGATACCCTCCTCGAGCCCGGCATGAAGGAGTGGATTCTCCGCCACATCGCCGAACCCACAGTCCGCGGCATGGCAGAGGAAGATACGCCTTTCGTCGGCGTCCTTTACTGCGGCCTCATGATGACAGCCCGCGGTCCCCAGGTCCTCGAGTTCAACGCCCGCTTCGGCGATCCCGAGACCCAGGCCATCCTGCTCCGCCTCGAAACCGACCTCGTCGATGCCCTCGAAGCTTCCATCGACGGCCGCCTCGCCGAAACCGAACTCCGCTGGTCCCCCGGCGCCTCTGCCTGCGTCGTCGCCAGCTCCGCCGGCTATCCCGGCAGCTACAAAACCGGCTTCCCCATCACCGGCCTCAGTGCCGCCGCCCGCGTTCCTGGGGTCCAGATCTTCCACTCCGGTTCCGACCGCCTGGGCAGCCAACTGGTCACCGCCGGTGGCCGCGTGCTGGGCGTCACCGCCGCCGCGCCCTCCCTGGAAGAAGCCTTGGACCGCGCCTACCAGGCCATGGCCGAGATTCATTTCGACGGAATTTACTACCGCCGCGACATCGGCCATCGCGCCCTGAGGAGAACACCATGACACCTGCCATCACTTTGGAAGAATTGCTTGCCTGGAACCAGGAGTCCGCGGACTTCTGGAAAGCTCACCTTGACTCCAACCCCGCGCTCTTGGAGTTGCCCTGCGCCATCGGCGGAGCCGACAACGTCCAGGAGTTCGTACGCCATATCTGGGGAGTGGAGCTGCGCTGGAGCCAGCGCGCAGCGGGTCTGCCTTTACTGGCCAGGGAAGAAACCCCGACCGGTCCGCTGGACGCACTGTTTGACTTGCACCTCAAGGCCGTCCAGGTCTACCGCACACTCCTCGACAACCCCGCTCAGAATTGGAACGAGACGCTGACACTGGCCTTGGAATGGCTGCCAGCGGCCACAAGAACTATTTCCCGGCGAAAGATCACGGCCCACGCGCTGTTCCACAGCCAGCGCCACTGGGCGCAACTGGCAACACTGGTCCGTGCGGCCGGATTCCCATCGGGCTTCAAGGGGGACCTGATTTTTAGTCCAGCCCTGTCGTAGCCTCCGCCGCCGGCCTGGAAGCCGCTCCGCTTTTGGCGTCATCTTCCCGTGTCTGTTCGACGGCCGTCCTCTGCTGCTTGAAACAGACGCGGCATAGCACCGGCCTGCCCTGGGTCGGCTTGAAGGGAACCGTCGTGGCCTCGCCGCACTGCGAACAGGTGGTCCGCGTCTCCGGGCGCACCCTGGAGCCTCCGCGCACGCGCTTCGCCTTGCACTGCTTGCAATGCTTGGGGTCATTCGTAAATTGTTTGTCGTGGAAAAACAGCTGCTCGCCGGCCGTGAACATAAACTCGGCGCCGCAATCGATGCACTTCAATATTCGGTCGGTAAACTCCATGGCCGGCTCCCCAAAGAAGGGAATTACGCTGAAATCGGCCATGACTTCGAAAGACTTGCCGTTCCCGTTTCCCTGTCTTCGTGCGTCTATCCACAACAAGGGCCCGGGCCGCAACAAGTTAGCGGCAAATCATTTGTCTGCCCGGCGATTCGGGAAGACTTGAACAACACTATCACGCTACGCGAATGCCGCGCGATGAAGCAAAAAACAGCTCGCAACCGGCCGCCCCGAGCCTTTCTGGATAGCTTGCTGTCTCCCACTCACTTTCCGCGGGAGACGCCGGGGCGGCGCGTGTCACGAATTGGTTCAACAACTACAGAGGAACCAGAGTAGATGTACCTCGAAAGCAAGCCCGCCAAGTGGCTTTTTCCTGACCGCGGTCCCCGGCGACAGGTCTTTGTCGCTGGGGTGGAAGTAAAAGCCATCCAGAAGACTCTCTGCAAGGGCACGTTTACTCTGGTTCCGCTCTAGTCCTGCTCTTTGCGAGCCTTCTTGCGATTCCGCTTGCGCGCCAATGCCGCTTTCACGCGGCGCTTCTCGCCGGGCTTCAGGTAGTAGGAGTGACGCTTCACTTCCTTGATGATGTCCTCCTGCTGTACCTTCCGCTTGAACCGGCGCAGCGCATTTTCGAGCGGTTCGCCTTCCTGTACGCGAACCTCTGCCAAAAAATCCCACCTCCAAACCTGCCAAAGGGGCTTCTCTATGATACCGGAATCCTTGAATCTTGGGTTAACTGCGGGACCCATCTTTTGTATTTATCTACTAATAACCCCTCCTTCCCGATCACTTCCACTCGTCCCTCCCGTCCACATTCGGCAAAACTTGGCGCCTATCCGGTGTTGCGGCGCTCGTGGCGGCCTGAGTGGCTTTGTCTCCCACCCCATCGGCGAAGACCCGTCTCTTCACCCCAGCCAGGAAAAAGCCACCCAGCTAAAAACAACGCCTCAAAACTTCGTAAGACCAACACTCTAAACGGTGAACGCCGGGGCAGTCAGATTCATCCCCCGCGGGTCGGCAACGCTGGTGAGGACTGAAATAGCTTAGCATTCCAGCCACTGGAGAACCGCTGGGACGCGGAGGCCGGAGGGCGGGTGCTGGCGCCGGGTGGCGAGTCAGCCCAGGTCCGCAGGCGAGCCCCATAAGGAGAAGACGAAATCTTTCAATGGCTTCCGCTGGCGGGGGGTGGTTTCCTGCGCGAGCAACTGCTCGTTGGCGAGGGCGGCAGGTTCGCCTTGATAGCCGAGGGCGATGACCGCGCCGATGGCGTAATCTTCCGGGATTTCAAAGGCTTGGCGGGCGGCGTCCTGGTCGAAACCGGCCATCTGGTGGGTGGCGAGGCCCAGGGCGGCTGCCTGGAGTGTGAGGTAGGATGAGGCGGCACCCAAGTCATAGAGGGCGTTGCGGTTAGCGGCTCCATTGTGGGCGAATCTGGTGCTGGAAGCGCCCAGGATCAGGACCGGCGCAGAGCCTGCCCAAGCCTGGTTGAAGGCGCCGAGGGAGTCGAATATCTTCTTGTAAGTCAATGAGTTGCGGGTGCCAACGAGGTAGCGCCAGGGCTGCTCATTGTAAGACGAGGCAGCCCAGCGGAGGGCTTCAAACACCCGCGCCAGGTCGGCGGGGCTGACTTCGCGATCGGAAAAGGAGCGCGGGCTCCATCGGGCGTGGAAGACGGGCAACACGCCCCCGACGGCGGGGGCATGTTTCAAATGATTGACTTCATTGGCAGATAGGGTCATAAGGGAAGGCTCCTTGAGAGCGGAATCAGGCTCGCGTGTTTGATTCCAGGAGGGAAGTGAAGGATTCTTCAGAGCGGCAAGTCAGCGGTTGAGCGATTGGAGCGGAGTCAGCGGGGCAATACGGCATTCTTTCGAAAATGGCAAGGGTGCGCCTTATTGCTTGGGCCGTTTGTAGAAGGGGGTGGGGACTTGTTTGGCGCGGGCGTTTTGGTTTTGGCGGACCTGGACTAAGACGTCTTCGCCTGATTGCGCGACCACAGTGGGGACCAGGGCGAAGGCGATGTTGGTCTTTAGGAATGGAGCGGGGGAGCCGGAGGTGATGACGCCGATTTCCTGGCCTGCGAGGTTGAGGACGGGGTAACCGTCGCGGGCGATGCCACGGTCAACCATTTCGAGGGCGATGAGCTTGCGTTTGGGGCCGCCGGCGGATTGAATTTCCTGAAGGGCCTGGCGGCCGATGAAGTCGCCTTTGTCGAGCTTGAGCCAGCGGTCGAGGTTGGCTTCGAAGACGTTGATGGTGTCGGAGATTTCGTGGCCGTAGAGGCTCATGCCGGCTTCAAGGCGGAGGGTGTTGCGGGCGCCGAGGCCGCAGGGACGGATTCCGAATTCCTCACCTGCGGCGAGTAACTCATTCCAGATTTTGACTGTGGTGGGCTCGTCGGCGGGGAGATAGACTTCAAAGCCGTCTTCGCCGGAGTAGCCGGTGCGGGCGATGAGGACGTTGGGGACGCCGGCGACCGCGCCCCAGGTGAACCAGTAGTTTTTGATGGCGGAGAGGTCGGTTTTGGTGAGCTTCTGGAGGGTTTGAAGGGCGCGCGGGCCTTGCAGGGCGAGCTGCGAGTAGTACGGGGAGTAGTCGGCGATGTGGACGGAGGGGAACGAGCCGGCGTGCCGGCGAATCCAGGCGTAGTCCTTGTCCTTGGTGCCGGCGTTGACGACGAGGAGATAGTCGTTGGGGCTGAGGCGGTGGACGAGAATGTCGTCGACGAAGGTGCCCTGGGGGGTGAGCAGGGCGGAGTAGTGGGCCTGGCCGTCCTTCAGGCGGGAGGCGTCGTTCATGGTGATGTGCTGGACGGCGGCCAGCGCGCCGGGCCCGCGGAACTGGATTTCGCCCATGTGGGAGACGTCGAAGAGGCCGACGGCGGTGCGGACGGCGAGGTGCTCCCCAATCAATCCTCCGCCGGGGCCGCGATACTCGACAGGCATGTCCCAGCCGCCGAAGTCGACCATTTTGGCGCGGAGGGCGCGATGGGTGGCGTTGAGGGCGGTCTTTTTGAGTTCGGGGGCGATGGGGGGCTGGACGGGAGTGGTCATGCGGCGGTCCTCGGCGGTACTGTGCTTACGATAGGGATTGGGCGGCGGCGGGGTCAAACCCGCGGTCTTGGTTCGTAGTTTCCAACCCTTGCCGCTGGGTCTGGGCGCAGAGATACACCCGTCTAGATTTGTGATTTCCCTCCCTTTCGCCAGAAGAAAGGCGAAAGGATGGGGCACGGGGCTTTTGGGGCAGCGGAAGTATGGAAAGACCCGGTGGGACGGACGAGAGGATGGTCGGAGATGAATCATGTGCGAGGGGTTTTGATGCTGGTGGCGGCGGGGATCGCGCTTTGGCGGGGATGGAAGATTCACACCGGGTTCTATGCCTGGTCGGCGTATGGGTTGGGGCGGCGGCGCTGGCACTGGCGGTGTGGCATCTGACCCGCAAGGCCGACAGGCGGCGGGTGTGACGGGCGGGGCGACGCTGTGCGTGATCGACACGTGGGTGAGCATTGGGGCGATCGTGCTTGTGCAGCTGAATTATGCGATTGCGCCGCGGTGGTGGAGGCGGAAGAGCGCGGTCGCGTTGCTGAAGAGTTAGTGGATACAGCGGCGTTTGCGACTCGGGCAACTCGAGAGGCAACGCCTGGTTCTTACCCATGCAGCGGGTCGGCGTTGAGGCCGGCAGTGGAGAGAAGAGATGGGGATCGCAATGAGCAACGCGCTGGCGCTGGCTCGCTGGCACGGTTTACGGGAGTTTCGGCACGCCAGCCAGAATACGATCATTCTCTGGGTGCTCGTGGGGCTGGTGGTCCTGGCTTTGCTGGTATGGGCGGTTCAGCGGCGGAGACGGCGCTGGTTTTAGGCAGGCTTCCCCTGGTGGGTGAATATGGGGGTGATGGTGCCGATGCAGTTGAATGATGGGATTGCGCCGCAGGAGTGGGGGCGGAGGAGCGGAGGAGGGTTACTGCGCAGGTTGGCCGGCGGCAACTTGCTTGAGGATTCCGGGTCATTACCGATGCGGCGGGTGGGCCACGAGCCCATGACCGCGGAGGGAGAAGAGGATGACTGCGATTGCGAATGCTTTGGCGCTGATGCGGTTTGGCGGAGGACGGGGCGGCGGATTTGTTTTTACGCTTTTTGGGCTGGCGGTTGTGGGAGTTCTGGTGTGGGCGCTGACGCGGCCGGACGGGAACGATAGAGCTCAACGCGAAGGGCGAACAGGCGGGAGCTCACCTGCGGCGGGCGCGCCAGAATGAAGTGACGGTGAGATAGAGGAAGACCGCGACCATGGCGGCGTAGACGAGGAATCGCATGTGGTCGGGGCCGTGGGCATAGCTCAAGCGGGTGATCCAGGCGAAGCGGGCGAAGACGACGACGAAGAGGAAAAAGAAGACGCCGGTGACTTCAAGCCATAGGATTCCGCCGACGCGGCGGAAGGGGCGCAGGAAACCGCCTACGCCGTGGGCGACGCCCCTGGTGGCCTGGCCTGCAGCTTGGCCGGCGGCGCGGCTTTGGGCGGCACTTGCGGCGGCAGGGCGGGCGGGAGCGTTGGCCGCGGCCTGGGCGTTGGCGGTTACGCGCTGGCCGGCGATGCGGCCGGCGACGCGAAGGCCGATGCCCAGGAAGCGGCCGATGGAATGAGGCTTCATTTCGCTTTGATGGTAACAGCGAGGCTTGCGGAGCGTGTTTGCACAGAATGTTGGCGGTTGCCTGTTGCTCCCCAGGGGCGTTGGAAGTAAGGTAGAGGAATCCTACGCCGGGGCTGCGAATCCGATTCGCGGCGGCCGCCGCTCCTGGAGGTACCCGTGACAACGCGTCTGCGCGAACTGATTCAGCAACTGGGCGAGGCCATCCACGAGTCGGTGGTCGAGAGCGAACAGATCGCCGGAGTGGTGCAGGACATCCGCAAGCACGGGTTCGACGTGCTGCTGATGCTGGAAGCGACGATTGGCCTGAACCAGGTCTCCGCGAAGGCGGCCGAGGAAGTTCTTGCCGGTCGGGGGCAGGAAGGCGCGGAGGGACCATTCACCCAGAACGATCGGGATTTTCTGCGCTCGCTGCGGATTTCGGTTGAGGGCGAAGGGGAAAATGCGGCGGAGGGGGATGCGGAGTAAGCGGGCTTCCGCTGGCGGGGTGGTTGGTTCGGGACGATAATCAGCGTATGGCGACGGTGCCCAATTCGGAAGAGCTCTGGACCGTGCGGGAATACCTGCGGACGAGTTGGAGCCCGGACCGCGAGTTTGTGGACGGACGGATCGAGAAGCGGAACTTGGGCTAGAAAGAGCACTCCAACATTCAGCGGTACCTTACGGTACTTTTTGCGATAAAACGCGCGGATTGGGGAGTCGAGGTGTTTCCCGAGCTTCGTACACAGACCAAGCCAAGGAATTTCAGGGTTCCGGATGTGCTGGTGGTGCGGGCAGGGGAAAAGTTTGAGCGCTATGTAACGCAGCCGCCGCTGATTGCCATCGAGATTCTTTCGCCTGAGGACACGCTGCGCGCGATGCAGGAAAAAGCCGCCGAATACAGGCTCTTCGGAGTCGAACATATCTGGGTTCTCGATCCGGAGCCGCGCATCGCCTACCGCTATCAAGGTTCCGCACTCGAAGAGGTCAGCTCTGGCGAGCTTGCCGTGCCGGAGACGCCGATTCGCGTGGTGCTGAGCGAGATGTTTGCGGAGTTGGATCGGATATAGTGGCTCTCGTTAAGGGATGCAAGAGGATTCAGCGGAAATGATGCCAGAGAGCGATGAAAATGCGCCTCAAAAGCCCATAAAGATAAGCTGGTGGAAAGTAGCAGTTGGGCTGCTTCTGGTTCTCGTTGAGATCAAGAATTGCCTAACGCCCAATCGAGACATTCCCGATGCCTTAAAAGCCTCCAATGAGACACAGCAGTTCGTCATCTACCTTGTATCTTGTGCGATTTTTGTAGTCGGGATCGGGTTTATTGTAGCTGGAATCCGGGCCATCTGGCTAAAGCGCTCATAATCGGCTCTTACCGAGATCGGGCTGGCGGCTGCAGGATTCCCGATGGTCTGTTCCCGATTCAGGAACGATGAGCATACGGCGCTCCCATCCCAATGCATCCATCCCGCTAACTCTTGAGCGCCACCCGAATATGAAGTTCCTTTAGCTGATGGTCGCTGACCGTCGTGGGCGCGTCGGCCATCAGGTCGATGGCTTTGGCGGTTTTGGGGAAGGCGATGACTTCGCGGAGGCTGGACGAGCCAGCCAGAAGCATGACGATGCGGTCGAGGCCGAGAGCAATGCCGCCGTGGGGCGGGGTGCCGTATTCGAGGGCGTCCAGGAAGAAGCCGAAACGGGCGCGGGCTTCAACGTCCGAAATGCCGAGGGACTGGAAGATCTGCTGCTGGACGTCCTTGCGATGGATGCGGATGGAGCCGGAGCCGAGTTCGAGGCCGTTCAAGGCGAGGTCATAGCAGTTGGCGCGGACACTGGCCGGATCGGTGACCAGGTTGGCCATGTCGGCTTCGTGGGGCGAGGTGAAGGGATGGTGCGCCGGGACCCACTTGGCTGTGGCCAGGTCGTACTCGAACATTGGGAAATCGACGATCCAGATGGGATGGAAGGCTTGGGAGCCGTCGATGGGATTTGAGGCGTTGCGGGCGTGGGCGTCCTCGACGACCTGCTCGGTGACGCGGAATGCCTGGTGCCGGTCGGCGTATTTTTTCGCTAGCTCGGTGCGGAAGTTGCCGGCGGCGGAGTAGACGTTGATTTCGCGCTCGGAGAGGCGGCCTTCAAACTTGGTGTCGCTGGCCTTTACAGGGTGGGCGGGGTCGCCGGCGACGATGATCACGAAGTCGGCTTCGGCCGGGCCGGCTAGCTGGCGGACTTTAGCGGCGCCCTCGGGGAACCCCTTGGCGAGGCGCTTGAAATCGTCGATGAACTTGGCGCCTTTTTTGAGGTCGAAGAGGGGGTGGTTGTCTTCGCGCTCCTTGCGGCTGAGTTCGCCGACCAAGGGGATGCGGAGGGCGACGACGGGGAGAGCGGGGTCGATCTGGAGGGTGGCCAGAGCCTCGTCGGTGAAGGCGGAGCGGACGTCGGTGAGGCCGGGAAGGCGCAGGTCCGGCTTGTCGGAGCCGAAGCGGCGCATGGACTCGTCGTAGGAGATGCGGGGAAAGGGCGTGTGGAGGGTGACGCCGGCGGCGGCGAAGGCCGAGGTGAGAAACTGCTCGACGACGGCGAAGACGGATTCCTGGCGCGGAAAGCTCATCTCCAGGTCGACCTGAGTGAATTCAAGCTGGCGGTCGGCGCGCAGGTCCTCGTCGCGGAAGCAGCGGGCGATCTGGAAGTAGCGGTCGAAGCCGGAGATCATGAGTATCTGCTTGAAGATCTGCGGGGATTGGGGGAGAGCGTAGAACTCGCCGGGATGGACGCGGCTGGGGACGAGGAAGTCGCGCGCCCCCTCGGGGGTGGACTTGGTGAGGATGGGAGTTTCGATTTCGAGGAAGCCCTGCTGGCTGAGGGACTCGCGAATCGCGAGGGTGATCTCGTGACGGAGGCGGAAGTTGCGCTGCATCTCCGGGCGGCGGAGGTCGACGTAGCGGTACTTGAGGCGGACTTCTTCGTTCTGGATGGCTTCCTCAGAGGGTGAAAAGGGCGCCAGGCGGGTGTCGTTGAGGACCAGGAGCTGGGTGGCCTCGATCTCGATTTCGCCGGTGGGCATTTTGGGGTTGATGGAGTCGGGATCGCGGAGTGTCACCTTGCCGACGGCGGCGATGACGTACTCGGGGCGCACCTGTTCGCCTTTGGCGTGGCCGTCGGGGGTGAGCTCCTTGTCCAAAACAATTTGAGCGATGCCGGAGCGGTCTCTGAGGTCGAGGAAGATGAGGTTGCCGTGGTCGCGGCGGCGGTTGACCCAGCCCATGAGAACGACCTGCTGGCCGGCGTTGGCGGCGCGGAGATCGCCGCAGAGATGGGTTCGTTCGAGGCTTCCGAGAAAATCGAGCAAAACTTGTGTCCTTTATCCTTTTGCGGGTCCGGCTAGGAAGGCTGCCAACTCCGCGCGAGGAACCTTTGTTTGTATGCCGGTCGAGAAGGTCTTCACAGTCAGGATACCGGATTGGAGTTCGTCTTCGCCGAGGATGACGATGCGGCGGGCGATCTTGTCGGCGGCTTCGAAGGACCTTTTGAGACGGAAGGAACCTTCTCCCAATTCGACACGGAGGCCGGCGTGGCGGAGTTCGCGGGCGAGGGCGAGGGCAGCGGGGTTGAGGGATTCGCCGAGTGGAGCTACAAAGGCGTCCGCCACCGTCTGCGGTTGGGCGGTTTCGAGGGCCTGGAGGGTAAGCACCAGGCGGTCTTCGCCCATGGCGAAGCCGATGCCGGGGGCTTTGGGGCCGCCCATGGCTTCGCTGAGGCCGTCGTAGCGGCCGCCGCCGAGGAGGGCGTTCTGGGCGCCGAGTCCGCCGTGGGTGAACTCGAAGGTGGTTCGGGTGTAGTAGTCGAGGCCGCGGACGAGGCGGTGGTTAAGGGTGTAGGGGACGCCCGCGGCGTCGAGGGCGGCGGTGACGGCGGCAAAGTGGGCCTGGGAGGCTTCGTCGAGCGAGTCGGCGATGACGGGTAGGGTAGCGATGATGGGCTGGTCGGCGGGGACCTTGCAGTCGAGGACGCGGAGGGGATTGGTGACGGCGCGGCGCTGGCAGTCTGCGCACATCTGGCCGACGACGGCGACGAGGGCGGCGCGAAGAGCGTCGTTGTAGCGGGCGCGGTCGGCGGCTGAGCCGACGGAGTTCAGCTCCAGGGTCCAGCCGGTAATGCCCAGTTCGTCGAGGAGCGTGGCCAGCATTTCCAGGATTTCAGCGTCGCGGAGGGGACTCTCGCTCCCCGTCGAGGGTGGGCCGATGACTTCGGCGCCGATCTGCGCGAACTGGCGGTAGCGGCCTTTTTGCGGGCGCTCGCGGCGGAACTGGGGGCCGATGTAATAGAGCTTCTGCAACTGTCCGCTCTCGCCCAGTCCGTGCTCGATGTAGGCGCGGACGACGCCGGCGGTGTTTTCGGGGCGGAGGGTGAGGGACTGGGTTTTTTCCGACTGGGCGCGGGCGCGGTCTTCCCAGGTGTACATCTCCTTCGAGACGATGTCGGTATCTTCGCCCACGCTGCGGGCGAACAGGGCGGTGTCTTCGAAAACGGGGGTACGGATTTCTCCGAAGTTGTAGCGGGCAAAAACGTCCCGCGCAATCGCCTCAATCCGGTTCCATAGCGCAGTCTCCGGCGGCAACAGATCGCGGGTCCCGCGTACGGCTTTAAGGGTCTGGCTCATGGTGATAACCTTTGGTCAACATCTTAGGGTACAAGCTGGAAGCCATGATTCTACATGCCGTCTCGATAGCCGCGTTTTTCGTGGATCAACTAGCGCAAGCGCCGGTTGTGGTTCAGTGCGTCGTTCCCCCCAACGCGGACCCTGGGTGGAAACAGTGGATACCCACAGCCGTTAGCCTTTTATCCGTTGGTATTGGCTTGTGGATTGCTGATCGTACAATTCGCAATGCGAGGGAGCTGACAGAGTGGTCTTTTCGTGCAACAAGCGAAAAGGATCATAAGCGTTGGCTTCTCGACCTGAAGAGAGCCGAATGGAGTGTATTATTGCGCGGCGTCGCGAATGTTTTTCATATCACGAATTTCACTACATTGAATGGATGGAATGGAAAGATAGCAAACAGAATCGCCACTGAACTAGAACAAGCTCTCGAAGAAATATCGATAGCACGCGCAAATTGTATTTTTCTTGATAGTTTTCGCCAGAACAAAGAAGGTGACAAGAAGATTGATGAATTTCTCAAGAATACAAAATTACTGGCACAAAAACTCAAAGGAGTTATTGGTCTATTTGAGGACATAAGCGATAGAGTCGCCAAAGCGGGCATTGCGACCGACATAGACAGCAAGAGCCTCGATAGAAACATAGAAGTCGCTTCAGGCCTGATTTCCAATCTTGCCGAGCAATCACGAACCTTATTGGATTGGCTTCAGGTTGAAGCCGCACGCGATCTTGGTATTACAGCAAAAGGTGAAGAACACCAAGCAGCAAGGAGAGGGACAAAGCTATTCAACTTCACAAGGAAGAAAACGGGGGTATAGCGAAGGCGCGGCTTTGAGCGTCGTTACGCTCTGCGCTTGATCGATTCCAGCAAAGTCGAATCAATCCGCGTTTGCCAGCCGGGGCCGGTGGATTTGAAGTGGTCGATTACTTCGGGAGATAAACGCAGGGAGACCAGCTTCTTTGTAGGAGCCTTTTGCGGTCCGCGCTTGCCTCGGCGGACGACCTTCCCTTTGCGGATGAGGTCGGCCTGAGCGAGCCAGGCGCGGGCGGCTTCGGCGTCGTTGGGGTCGTAGGGACCGTCTTCGGGATCAAACGGGATGGGCGCGCCCTCTTTGAAGGCCAGAACGCGGTCCCAGTCGGTCTCACTCTCTGTCTTGTTCATACTGTTCGCGCTCCTCTCTGGATGCGGGCCGGAATGAGATTACCCGGACATCGTCTCCGCGCTCGGCGTAAATCAGGGCCAGCAGCCGTCCTTTGACGGTGGCAAAGGCCAGGTCCAACAAGCGGCGCTCGCCCTGGCGGCTTGAGTCATAGGTGCACTTGTCCGGATTGTCGTAGACAAGGTGGGCGTCTTTGAAGTCGAGTCCGTGCTTCACCAAGTTGGACTTTCGCTTTGCCTCATCCCAGACGAACACGATTTAATCGTAGATACAATTTAATAAGAATGCAAGCGAATTCTCGACAGCGGTAGTAAGCGCGAACCCGGGTGCGCTGGTTAATCGTCATCCGAGACTCTGTGGTGCTTGCGGTAGACGTAACGGCCGACGAGCCAGCCTACGGCGCTGCCAACGAGGACATCGGAGGGGAAGTGCTGCTGGCCGAGGACGCGGGTGAGGCTGACGCCGGTGGCGAGGGTGTAGGCGCCGAGCTGAACCAGTCGTGAAGGGTATTCGGAGGCGATAACGGAGGCGGAAGACCAGGCGAGAACGCTGTGGTTGGAAGGGAACGAGGAATTAAAGCCGACGCTGGTCTGGAAGAACTTGCCCTTGGCGCCGTCCAGGGAGGGCCGCTCGCGGAGGAAGATGAGCTTCATGCCCTCCTCGACGACCAGGCCATCGACCATAGCTTCGCCACCCAGGATGCCGGTCTCTCTGGATTGCTCGTTCTTGTGGAGCTGGCCTACTCCGAAGAGGGCGACGGGGACGGCAATGAAGCCGCCCAGCAAGACGTTGGAGGCGGTAATGTTGTGGTTGTTGAAGCTGGCGTTCTGGGAGACGACAGAAGACATGGTCTGGTGATCGGCGGTGATGGCCACGGTGGTGGCTAGGCCGAGCGGGACCATCCATGTGAGGTCGGGGGTGCGGATGCGGGCGGGGCTCGTCCAGACGACGGCCTGGTCCTTGAGGATGTGGATGGGGGTGTTGCGGAGGGTTACGGCATCGGCGCCCTTGGGCGGGGCGGGGTTGGTGGATTGGGGCAGGGGCGCGTCGGGGATGGAGTCGGAGTTGCCGCCGGAGGGAGGCTGCGGGTTGGCTCCGGGAGACGATTGGGCTCTGGATGTCGCGCAGAAGGCCAGCATCAGGGCGGAAGATAGCAGAGCAGGAGTGCGGAGCCGTTGCAGCAGCGATAGCCCACAGAGATGGAATGAGATGCGACCAGGCATGAAACGTCTCCCGACTGGCGAGTTAGCGTGCGCTGCGCGCACATGAACAGGTTACCAAGTTAGCGGCGGTTCCAGGGTCGCGGGCGGTTTTTGCCAAAAGGAGGCAATGCAAGCAATTGCGTGGCTGGGAGCGGGCGATGGAGTTGCCCGCTCAGGCAGGCGGCTCGTGGAGGTAGATCTCGACGTAGTCGAGGTAGTTCTGCGCGTATTGGAGGATGAGGGCGCGGTCGGAGTCGCCGAGTTCGCGGCGGAGCTTGGCGGGGACGCCTGCCCAGAGGGTGCGGGGCGGGACAACGGTGTGTTCGGGGACGACGGCGCCAGCGGCGATGACGGAGCCAGAGCCGATGCGGGAGTCGTTGAGGATGGCGGCGCCGATGCCGATGAGGACCTCGTCCTCGACGACGCAGCCGTGGACGGTGGCGTTGTGGCCGATGGTGACCCAGTCGCCGACGATCACGGGATAGAGGTTGCGCTGGCCGTGGAGGACGGCGCAGTCCTGGACGTTGGAGTTGGCGCCGACGCGGATGGAGTGGACGTCGCCGCGGAGAACGGCGTTCATCCACACCGAGGAGCGCTCCCCGAGGGTCACGTCGCCGATGAGCTGGGCGGAGAGATCGACGTAGCAACTGGCGGGAACATGGGGCAGATGACCCTGGTAGCTGCGGATCATGGGTTTCAAGGCCTCTGTGGGGAAGTTTATGCCATTTTTGGCGGAGTTGGTGGAAGTGGAAGGCGGAGTTGGTGGCCGCATTAGAGTGAAGTCAGGAGGCATTTGTCTTGAACCGAAGGAAGCCCCGCCGCAAACCAGTGACTTGGCGCTCCCGCCTCGCCCTGCTCGCCCTCGCAGTCGTCCTCGCCCTTCTGGCCTGGGGTTCCCTCGCGCGTCAGTTGGCCCCCACCTCAAACACCTCGCTCACTCGCTTTGACGCCATTATCGTTCTGGGCGCTGCAACTGACAGCGACGGCAATCCTTCCCCGCAGCAGTTGGCCCGCGTGACCGAGGCCGTTCACGAATACGAGCGTGGCGTGGCCCCGCGGCTCATCCTCACCGGCGGAGCAGCTCAGAACCGGTTTGTCGAGGCGCGTGTGATGGCCCGGACCGCCGAGGCCCAGGGCATTCCAGAGTCTGCCATCTTTGTCGAGCCGGAGGCTTTGAATACCATCCAGAACGCCTGCTATGCGGTGCGGATCATGAAAAACCACGACTGGCGCTCGGCGGAGGTTGTTTCCAGCGCCAGCCACCTGCCCCGCGCAGGGCTCATCTTCAGCCGCCTGCCGCTCCAGTGGCGCACCCACGCTGCTCCACAGCTTTCGCCTCAGTCCGCGGCTAACCTTAGCGCCGCCACGTCCGTCGAAGTCTTGAAAACTGTGCGCTACCTGATTTGGACGCGCTGGGTTGATCCCTGCCAACCATAGCGGAAGCAAAAGCCCCAGCCTGCGTTGTCCCCTGTCGGCGTGGTCCTGTAAGCTGGATGGTGATGCGTTTCCCAGTAAGATTTTCCGCCCTTTTCGCAGCCCTTGCCGCTCTGGCTCTCTGTGCCGGAACCCGCGCACAGGCCCAGAGCACCGCTGCCCAGACCTCCGGCAATGGCACCTACATTGCTGTCGACCCGCTGGCCAATGTGCGCTACGACAACCGCTCTGACGTCTCCCTGGGCATGGCCTACGACCACATGAAGGCCGGTCCCACCCTCCTGCAAGGCTCCAATCTTGGCGGACTCGACCTTTCCGGCTCCTTGTGGTTCGCCAGGCATTGGGCCGTCGAAGGCACGGGCCGCGGTTATGTGGGAACCAGCGGCGCCGGCGTCAACGACCAGAACATCGACGGTCCCTTTGTCGCCCAGTACCTCTTCGCCGCCGGTCCTGAATGGCTGGGGCCGCACAACAAACACGGCGCGCTGATCGCCCACGTCATGGTGGGCGGAGCGTATGGAAACTTCCAGCAGGACCTGCGCGGGAATTCTCCCTCGGTGGTGGATTTTTATAACAACCAACTGGCTCCGGCGGCGATCATCGGCGGCCATTTCGACCTCAACCGTTCGGCGCGCTGGGTGTTCCGCGTCACGCCCGACGCCGTTATGACCCACTACAGCACCAACTACGTCCCCAAGATCAGCCAGTTCGACGTCAACTTCGCCATTTCGGTCGGTGTCGAGTACAAGTTCAAAAAGAAGCGGTAAACCGGCTCTCCAGTTGCAGGAGAGCAGATTCATTGCAGCTTGCGGGCCTTTGTTTCCATCCCGGCAACCCACGCTTGCCGGGGCAACCATGCTGCCGTTTGGCCTGACCGTCTTCCATGCAACATCGTCGATGAAAGGCGATTGAAACAGATGGGCTGCCAAGTTCGTCTGCGTGTGGTATTCTCCACCGTTCGGAGGCCTGTGGAAAAGTGGCGCCGGAAAATATGCTTTACCGAATAGCGGCAATCCCCCTGGGCCAGCTACACTCCGGGCAGGAATAGCGACGAAGGCAGGGTCAAACGGATATGAAAGACACACTTGGAGTATTGCTTGCGGGCGGACAAGGAGAACGGCTCTTCCCGCTTACCCGCGATCGCGCCAAACCGGCCGTGCCCTTTGGCGGACACTACCGCATCATCGACATCACCCTTTCCAACTGCATCAACTCCGGCCTGCGCAAGGTTTACATTCTCACCCAATACAAGGCCCTCTCGCTCAACCGCCACATCCGTGAAGGCTGGACGGGGATTGTAGCCCAGGAACTGGGCGAGTTCTTTGAACTCCTGCCCCCCATGCAGCGCACCGGCTCCAACTGGTACATGGGGAACGCCGATGCCGTTTACCAGAACATCTATTCCATCGGCAGCGAACAGCCAAAGTACATGATCATCCTCTCCGGCGACCACATCTACAAGATGGACTACAGCCGTATGCTCGCCTACCACCAGGAGAAGGATGCCGAGGTCACGCTGGCCACGCTGCCCAGTCCGCCGGAAGAGACGAAGCAACTCGGCGTCGTCGAGGTCGGAACCACGGGCGAGATCCTGGGCTTCCAGGAAAAACCCGCCTCCACCACCTTCCGCTCGCCCTTCAACCCCAACTGCGTGGACGCCTCGATGGGCGTTTACATCTTCAACACCGAAGTTCTGCTGAAGGCTCTCATCGCCGATGCCGAGGACCCCAACTCCAAGCACGACTTTGGCCACGACATTCTACCCAACATGCTGGGCAAGAAGAAGATAGTGGCCTACAGCTTTGTGGACGAGAACAAGCAGCAGGCGCTCTACTGGCGCGACGTGGGCACACTGGACGCTTACTACGACGCCAACATGGACCTGTGCTCGGTTTCGCCAGCGTTCAACCTTTACGACAAGAACTGGCCCATGCGCACCCGCGTGCGCCAGTATCCGCCGGCCAAGTTCGTCTTCGGCGAGCCGGGCCGCACCGGCACCGCAGTCAATTCGGTCATCACCGCCGGCGTCATCATCTCCGGCGCCTCGGTGGCGAACTCCGTGCTGTCGCAGGATGTGCGCGTCAACTCCTACTCCGACGTGGACGCCAGCATCATCTTTTCCCACGTCAACATCGGCCGCCACTGCCGCATCAAAAAGGCCATCATCGATCGCGATGTCCATATTCCCGAAGGCACCGTCATCGGCTACGACCCCGTCGAGGACAAGCGCCGTTATTTTGTCACCCCCTCGGGCCTGACCATCGTCACCCGCGACGCCTCGCTCTTTGAAAACCCCGTCGATCCGGACTTCCTGCAAAGGTATTAGGAATTCTGCTTCGAGAGGCCCAATCGCAAGGATGGGGAGCTCGCATTTCAGTGGCCCGGGAAGGGTGGGTCACCCGCCAATGGAGACCTGGGACTCCCGGTCCCGTCGTAGAACATCGAGATGCGGTCCAGCCGCCGCCCCATTTTCTCCCCAGCCTACGGAACCAACCGCACAAATCCCGCGTATTAGCAAAGTATGCAATGCGTGGGTACACTAAGCTGGAGCGGGATGGAGCTGGCGTCGCCGGCCAGGCCGTCGTGGCGTACCATGGAGGCTCCCGGGATTGGCGCCCCACGGCCGCCCGCCGCAAGCCACGTCCAGGGCGGCAAGGCCATCCACCCCACGAACGAAGACCTGCGGGGTACCCACTCTGTGGGTCGGGGGACCCCGGCCATTGCCCCAATCGCCCGTCAGATGCGCGTGGAGGTGAGTCCGCTGGAGATCGACTGGTCCCAAGTCGTCCGCCGCTGCATGGACGGGGATTCCGGCGCGTGGGCCGAGCTGGTCCGCACCCATCATCGCCGTGTCTACGGGCTCTGCTACCGCTTTACCGGCAGTCCGGCCGACGCCGAGGACCTCACCCAGGACGTCTTCCTGAAGGTCTACTCCAACCTCGCCAGCTTCGATACCGGCCGCGGCAGCCTCCAGGTCTGGATCACCACCATGACCCGAAACCTGCTGGTGGACAACTTCCGCCGCACCCGCAATCAGCGCGCCACCGGTTCACTCGATGAGGGCTGGGAGTCCGCCGAGGAGCTGAAACCGGTGGACCGGCTCACAGCCGGCGGTCCCTCGCCGCTGGAGTCGGCGGCCAGCAAGGAACTCGCAAAAATGGTGCAGAACGCCCTCGCCCGTGTCTCCGTCGAGCTCCGCGAGGCCGTTATTCTCAGAGACCTGCAGGACCTGGATTACAAGGAGATCGCCCAGGTCCTCGGCATTCCCGAAGGGACCGTCAAGTCCCGCATCAGCAGAGGCCGCGCGGAACTTGCGAGGCTGCTGGAACGTAATAAACGGGAGGTGATGTAATCATGGCAGAGCACACACACATTCCGAGCTCTCCGGCCTGCGGCCAGTGGGAGACGCTTTTGGCCGATGCGCTGGACGGGTTGCTCAAGCCCGAAGACGAGGTTACCTTCGCCGCGCACATGGCTGCCTGCCCCGCCTGCACGGCGCTGTTTGAAGAGGCCCGCCGGGGCCGCGAGTGGCTCGAATTCCTCTCCCCCGAACCAGAAGTTCCCGCCGGGTTGCTGGACAAGATTCTGGCCCAGACCGGTCCGGGGCAGCTTGCGGGCTACGGCCTGGCGGCTGACGGCGGCAACGTGTTGCCCATGCCTCCGGCCTGGCAGCGTCGCGGCTTTGTCGGCCAGGTCCGTCGTTTTGCCCAGCCTCGCCTGCTCATGACCGCCGCCATGGCCTTCTTTTCCATCGCTCTCACGCTCAACCTGACTGACGTCCGTTTGAGCAGCCTGCGCCTCAGCGATCTGCGCCCTTCCGCGGTGCGCTCCTTCATGGAACGCCGCATCACTATGGCGTCCACACCCATCATCCGCTACTACGATCACCTCCGCTTTGTCTACGAGGTGGAGTCGAGAATGCGTGAATTGCGCCGCACCACGGAGGGCGAAGACAACTACCGGCAAAAGCCCAAGGACACTGCGCCGGGTGAATCCAAACAGAACCCCGCCCACAAGGATGGCGGTTCCCGCATGGACCCTCCCCAGCAGTCGGTCAGCCCGGCGATCAGCGATCCAACTGAGTTTTTGGAAACTTCCCTCACATTTCAGGACCGGCCCGCGCATTCCGGCGGCTCCGCAACGGAAGTACGGGAAAGGAGCACAATATGGACTGCGTAAATCACACTGGCGTTACCGCGACCGCCTTTTGCCAGACCTGCGGCAAGCCGCTCTGCCCCGGCTGCGTGCGCAACGCGGCTGGAGGTCAGATTCTCTGCGAGCCCTGCTTCGTCGCCTGGCAGACCTTCCAACAGCCCTTTGTCGCGTCGCCTCCGGGTGCGCCCAACCCCTCGGCAGCCGCCGTGCTGGGCCTCATCCCCGGCGTCGGCGCCATGTACAACGGCCAGTTCTTCAAGGGCCTCATCCACGTGGTGATCTTCGCCGTGCTCATCAGCATCACCGAGTACCACGGCATCTTCGGCATCTTCATCGGCGCCTGGATTCTCTATCAGTCGTTTGAAGCCTTCCACACCGCGAGGGCCCTGCGCGACGGCCAGCCGCTGCCCGATCCGCTGGGACTGAACGAGGTGGGCAACTGGCTCAACCTTGGCACGCGCCCGCGGTATCCTGGCCAACCCGGCGCCCAACCCGGTCCCGGCCCAGCTCAGCCCAATCCAAACCAGGGCCCCGAAGCCGGACAGGGTTCCGCACCCGGAGGCTATCAGCCTCCTTATGCCGCTGGGCAGTACCAGGTTCCATACGAATCTCCGTACCAGGGTCCTTACCAGCCCCCATATCCGCCGCCCCCGCCCGGCTTTGTCGATCCGGCCATTCCGCCGGTCCCGCCTGTGCCGCCGCTCTATTGGCGCCGCAAGGAGCCCATCGGCGCCATTGTCCTGATCGCCCTGGGCCTGTTGTTCCTGCTCGGCCAGTTGGATATCTTCCACGGCCGCCTCGTTGAATTTACCTGGCCGCTGTTGCTCATCGGCATCGGCGTCTGGCTCATCGTTCGCCGTCTCGGAGAATCGCAAAGAGGTCCCAAATGAACCGTTATGTTCTGATTCGCCGCCTGCGCGGCCCCGCTTTTCTTCTGCTGGTCGGCATCTTGGCCCTGCTCCGTCAGGCGGGCGTCATCGACAGCTTTTGGCATCTGTTTTGGCCCCTGCTTCTGATCCTGTTCGGCGCCATCATGCTCGCCGAGCGCGCCGCCCTCGCCTCCGATGCCGACTATGCGCCCTATCCCGGCGCTCCCTGGCCGGGCGCGCCCGACCCCGCCGCTGCGGCCGCTCCGCAGCCCCCCGATGCATCCAATTCGGCCATCGTTCCCGCTCATTCCCATGACTTCGGCGACGATTCCAACGGAGGCCAATCATGAGCAGCGTTCCTCCCAACACACCTCCGGGTGGCGGCCCTCCGCCGCCCCCGTATCCTCCTTACGATCCCAGGACCCAGTGGCGCGTCTACCGCGAACAGCAGAAAGCCGCCTGGCGCGCCCAGCGCGATGCCATGAGGGCCCAGCGTTACGCCTGGAAAGCCGGCTACTACGGCGGCACCTACGTCCCGCGTGTACCCTCCGTGGTCGGCCCCATCATCCTCATCGGCGTCGGCATCGTCGCCTTCCTGGTGGTCACCGGCCACATCGCCGCCGGCCAATTCTGGACCTGGTACGCCCACTGGTGGCCCCTGTTGCTCATCGGCGCCGGCCTGGCCCTGCTCGGCGAGTGGGCTCTGGACGCGCGCCGCAAGGTTCCCGTTCACCGCGGCGGCAGCTTTGTCGGCATCCTCATCCTGCTCGCCATCATCGGCTTTGGCGCCGCCGGTTGGAACAACTGGTGGGGCCCCTTCCGCGCCCAGTTCGGCGATCAGGGCGACGACTTCTTCAACGCATTCGGCCTGCCCGAGCACGACAACGACCAGCAGCTCCTCAACGCGCAGATTCCAGCCAACGCCTCCATCGACATCGAGAATCCACGCGGCGACATCAGCATTACCGCCGGCGACGGCTCCAACGTTGAAGTCACCTCCCACGAAGTGGCCTTCGCCAACTCCGACGCCAACGCCAAGAAAATCTTTGACGCCGAGGCCGCTCACCTCACCGTCAGCGGCAGCGCCGTGCTGGTTAAGTCGGAAAGCAATCAGAGTGGGCGCCTCAACCTCACCGTCACCGTCCCCAAATCCGCACGGGTAACCGTGAACGCCGGCAGGGGAGACGTAACCGCCGCCAGCCTGGGCTCAGGCATCAACCTCAGCGCCTCCCACGGCGACGTCCATCTCAGCTCCATCGCCGGCTCCGTCCAGGTCCACTTCCCCAACGGCCGCCACGATTTCTCCGCCCACCAGGTCGACGGAGACCTCACCATCGACGGCGACATCAATGACCTCACTCTCTCCGAAATCAAGGGCAAGATCACCCAGAGCGGCGACATCCTCGGCGATGTACACATCGAGAACGCCGCCGGACCGGTGCACCTGCACACTTCCGTCACCGACCTCCAGGTGGCCGAGCTCCCCGGCGACCTTACCCTCAACTCCGATGACCTCCGCGTTACCGAGGCCAAGGGGCAGGTCCGCGTCACTACCCACTCCAAGGACGTCGATCTCAGCGAGATCTACGGCGACACATACGTCGAGGACCGCGACGGCCGCGTCTCCGTCGAGCCGGCCGGAAACTACGGCGTCGAAGCCAAAAACAGCAAGGGCGACGTCGAGTTGACGCTGCCGCCCAGCGCCTCGGCCACCGTCAACCTGCACACCCACAACGGCGACATCGTCTCCGACTTTCCCATGCCCTCCATGGAAGGCGAGAACAAGTCCGCCACCTTCCAGATCGGCTCCGGCGGATCCAGAATCGTCCTCAGCACCGACAACGGCGACCTGCGCATCAAGAAAGGTTCCGCCTTCCCCGCCACACCGCCGCCGGCCGCGACCGCAGCAACCCCTGCAACCCCTGCAGCCAAAGCCGCTCCCAACGCTCGCCACCTGAAGGCGCCCAAAGCCCAACCAGCGCAGCCGGTCACGCAGTAACAAGCTCAACCGGTCCAAAGTTCGCAAACAGGCGCAGGAGAGATCACCTCCTGCGCCTGTTCCGTCCTGAGCGGTTTTCCTAATCAGTTTTTCCGCCCTTCGTTCCCAAAAAGCTGGGTGCCCCATCCTTGACGCGTTCTTTGCGGCAAGGGTGGAAGACCAGAGACGCACAAGCGGTCACTGAAAACTGTCACCTGTCACCTACTCCGTTCTCAGCGCCTGCATCGGGTCCAGCCGCGACGCCCTCCACGCCGGAACCAGGCAAGCCAGTGCCGCCACCAGCAGCAGCATCGCGCTCACATCTGCAAAGACCATCGGGTCAAGCGGCTGCGTCCCAAACAGCATCGACCGGATCAGCCGCGCCGCGCCCACACTGCCCACCAGCCCAAGCGCCAGTCCAAACAGCGCCGGCCGCAGCCCATCCAGCAGCACCTTCAGCAGCACCTGCTCCCGCTGCGCTCCCAGCGCAATCCTGATCCCGATCTCGCTGGTCCGCTGCGCCACCATGTACGACAGCACCCCAAACAGCCCCACGCCGGCGAGCAACAGCGAGAGCGCCGCAAAGGCCACGAGCAGCGTGGCATTGAAGCTCTCGTCCTGCGTGGATTTGCCTAGCAGTTGATCCATCGTCAGCACATCGGAGACCGCCAGATCGTGGTCCATCTCCTGCACAATGCGCTGCACCGGCAAGGCAAGCTGCTCCGCGTCGCGCGACGAACGAGTCACCAGCGCTCCATTGTTCTGAAGCCCCGTCAAAAGCGGATAGTATTGCATCGGCTTGGGATCCTTCGCGAGCAAGTAACGCGTGTCCGCCACGATCCCCGCGATTTCATAGTCTCGATCTTCGAAATGCAGATGTTTTCCCAGCGGATCCTCCGCGGGAAAGTACTGTTTGGCGAAGGAGTCGCTGATGACTGCCTGATTGGCATGGTCGAGTTGCCTATTTGGGTCGAAGGTATGTCCGCGCAGGATGGGAATTCCCATGGCGGCAAAGTAGCCCGGATCGGCCCAGCGATTGATCGCGAATTGTGCCTGCCCCTTCGGCAGAGGCGGGTGCTCGACGATGGCGAAGGCGTCGTCTCCCCAATAGCCCTGCCCCGGAACCGCCTGCACAAAGCCGGCAGCGTCCACGCCTGGCAGCGCCCGCACCCGGGCCAGCAGCTCAGAGTAGAAGTTGACCAGTTGTGCCGGCTGTCGATAGCGCGCCCCGAAAACATCCAGTTGCATGGTCAACACGTTCCGTGTCGCACAGCCTACGTCGGACGAGCGCAGGTGTTCGTAGCTTTTCAACAGCAACCCCGCGCTGATCAGCAGCACCACCGTCAAACCCACCTCCGCAGCCAGCAGCGTCATGCGCAGACGAGCGCGCGCGTGTCCGGCACTCGATCCCCGCGCCGAGTCCTGCAGAGAAACCAGAAGCTGATTGTTCTTCGTACTCAATGAAGAGATCAGCCCGGCGAACAGCGCACACAGCACAATGAGCCCGGCCGTAACCGCGGCCACAAACCCATCGATATGAATGCTCTCCACGCGGCTCATGTCCTGACGCGTGTGAACCAGCCATTTCACGGCGCCATACGCCAGCATCAGTCCCGCCGCGCCGCCGGCAGCCGACAGCAGAAAGCTCTCCATCAGGCGTTCGCGCAGAAGGCGCAGCCGGCTCCCGCCCAGCGCCGTGCGGACGGCCAGTTCCTTGCGCCGCGCCGCCGCGCGCGCCACCAGCAGGTTGGCTACGTTCAGGCAGGCAATCAACAGCACGCAGCCGGTGGCCGCCAACAGCACGTAGAGCGGCCGCTTGACTTCTCCCACCATATCCTCCAGCAGCGGAAGGCTGTTCGCTGCCTTGCTCACGAGGGGATTGTCGAGATGCTGATCGTGCACCCGGCGCGTGATCACGGAAAGGTCAGCCACCCCTTGTTCTGCCGCAACGCCGGGCTTCAGGCGGCCGATCGCACCGAACATGTGGAAGCCGACTTTGGCCATTACTTCCGCTGGCTTGTCGTGGTAAACCGGCGTCCACAATTGCGTCGATGCATCGGGATAGGCAAACCATGCCGGCAGAATGCCGATGACCGTGTACGGACGTCCATTCAGACGAATGCTTTGATTCAGAATTGCCGGATTGCCCCCGAAGCGCCTCTTCCAGAGGCCCCAGGTGATCAGCACCGTTCCGTTCGCGGAGAGTTGGTCGTCAGCCGAGGTGAAGTTGCGTCCCAGAGCCGGCTGGACACCGAGCGTGTCCAGGAAGTTCCAGGTGCAATTGCCGCCCCGCATCTTCTCGGGGAGTTGTCCCCCCGCTCCGGAAAGGTTGAGCTCTGCATCGCCGATCAGCGAAAGATTGGAGTAGCTGCGGTTCTGTTTCTGCCACTCCGCGAAGACGCCGCCCGCAATTGCGTTGTAAGGGAATTGTTCGGAAGAGTTTTCATAAAGCATCATCAGCCGGTCGGGATCTTTGAAGGGCAGCGGCTTGAGCAGAACGCTGCGCACGACGGTGAACAGCGCCACATTCGCCCCGATCCCCAGCGCCATCACCAGAATCGCTACCGCCGCAAACCCCGGCGTCCGCGCCAGTGTGCGCACGCCGTAACGCACATCGCGCAGCAGCAGTTCCAGCCAGGTCCAGCTCCACGTGGCGCGCGCCTGCTCGCGCAGCAACGCCGGATTCCCGAACGCCCGCATCGCCGCGTAGCGCGCCTCTTCCGCGCTCATCCCGCCAGCGATGTTCTCGGCAATCTGCTCTTCAAGGTGATAGCGTAGTTCCTCGTCCAGCCGCACCGCGGCCTTGCCGCGCCCAAAAAGCATCTGCATCCGCATCCGCAACTGCGCAAACCACCGCATCCGAACCCCCTCACGCTTCCGTCACAATCAGATCGATCGCCGCCGACAACCGGTTCCAGTTGCTTGTCTCCTTCTCCAACTGCCCGCGGCCGGCAGCGGTCAGCGCGTAGAACTTCGCCTGCCTGCCGGTCTCGCTCTCCGCCCATTTCGCCTTGATCCATCCCTGCTGCTCCAGCCGGTGCAGCGCGGGGTAAAGCGAGCCTTGCTGCACCTGCAGCACCTCGCCCGAAACCTGTTGAATGCGCTTGGCGATGGCCCAGCCGTGCATCGGCTCCAGCTGAATGGTCTTCAATATCAAAAGGTCAAGTGTGCCTTGTACCAGATCGCTTGGTTTTCCCATACTATGATTATCTACAACATAGTTATGTAGACCGTCAAGGTATCCCGGGAAATTTTTTGGCCGAGGGTACTGGGCGCTCAGATCTCACCAGATGTAGGGAATCAGCCGGAAGCGTGTCCGAGCGCAGTACTCCTTGTAGCCTGTCATCTCGTCCGCTGTTCGCTATTCCGCCCAGCCCTGCTTTCGTTGTATCCTCCACTCGCAGGAGAATCTTCCCCATGCCCCCCGCACCCACCCGTGTCATTACCGTCGAGCGCGAGTACGGCTCCCGCGGCGGAGAGTTTGCCCACGAACTGGCCGCCCGCCTCGGCTGGCGCCTTCTCGACTCGGAGCTGCCCTGCGCCGCGGCGCGCGCGGCCGGCGTCTCGGCTGAGCTGGCCGCCAAATACGACGAGCGCCTCGATCCCTGGTATTACCGCTACGGCAAGGTCTTCTGGCACGATTCGGTCTACTCCATGCCCGGCCTCTCCGACGACCAGGTCTTCGACTCCGAGCGCATGTTGTCGCTCATCCGCCAGGAAATCCTCAATGCCGCCAAAGAGGGCAACTGCGTGCTCGTAGGCCGGGGAGCGGCGTGCGCCCTGGCGGGCCAGCCGGGCTGCTTCCACATCTTCGTCTACGCCACCGCCGTCGCCAAGCGCGACTGGTTCATCCGCGCCTTTCCCAAGCAAGCCCAGAATGCCGATCAGCTCCTGGCCGCCTTCGACAAGCGCCGCGCCGCCGTCATTCGCAAGTCTTATCAGCAGGAGTGGTGCGCCCGCAGCCTCTACCACCTGCTCCTAAACTCCGCCATCGGCTCCCACGCCATGATCGCCGCCACCCAGGGCGCCGCCGGGCTCACCATCACACCCGAGCCCATTGCAAGGTAGGTCTTCGCGACAGGAGGAGGGATCAAAGCTGGCGTCACCCGGTGCTTGGCAGGAAAAAACATGATTTCTCGCCGCAATCCGAGTATTGTTCTTTTGCGTGAAGGATGGTCCCCAAATTATGCGCATACTCAGAATCGTTCTGGGCTTGTATTTCTTTTGCTTCTCTGCGTGGTGCCTCCTGGCGGCATACTGGAGCATTATTCGCGCAAGTCACAGCCAGGGCAAAGTGATGCTTATTCTCTGCATAGTGTTGGCCGCGTTGTTCTCTGCTGTGGGCACAATACTCGGAGTGGCGTGGTGGTCCAACTTTAGGGAGTGGGCGTCGGCGAGGGGATGGGCGATCGCTGCAAGCCTGTTGATCCTGGTGATATCGACAGGGCCTCCACTTTTTTATCTTTTCGCGAAGGGCTGGGGCGCCTTTTGTCAAGCAGAGAGTGTCTTTGGGATTCCTACGGCAATCGCAGTCGCCGCACTCGTTGTTTCCTCACTGCCTCATGGAAGGCCGGGTGGGCGGGTGTCCCAGGCCTAGGAAGGCCGGAGCCCCACCCATTGGCGAGCCGTTGAAATGAGGGTGCCCCATGTCTCGATTTCGAGACTTGGGATACATTTAAACCAAAACCCGCCGCACCCGCGTCCCAATCCGCGTGAACACCTCCCACGGAATCGTCCCCGCAGCCTCGGCGTGGTCGAAAGCGGTAATCGTCTCGCCCCCTTGCGTTCCCAGGATCACCACCTCATCCCCCGCCTCGACCCCGTCAATCTCCGTCACGTCCAGCACCGCCTGGTCCATGCTGATGCGCCCCACCAACGGCGCCCGTTCGCCCCGCACCAGCAGGCTGAACCGGTTCCCAAGCCGCCGGTCGAGCCCGTCCGCGTAGCCCACCGCCAACAGCGCCAGCCGCATCGGTTCCGAAGCCACAAAGGTGCCGTTATAGCCCACCACCGCGCCGCTGGGAACCGAACGCACTCCTACCACCCTGGTCTTCCAGCTCAGCACCGGCTGCAGACGCGCACGCGCCGCCACCACGGCCTCCGGTTCCTCGGGCTTAAACTCCGGCGCCACGCCATAGAGCGCCAGCCCCGGCCGCAGCATCGCCTTCAATCCCCATCGCTTAGCCAAAGCCCCAATCCTGGCCGCCTGTCCCGCCAGCAGCGCGGCGGAATTGCCCACATTCAGCCACTCCGGACCGAGCCCTCCGGCCTCAATCCGCCCCAGCGCCTCGTCCAATCGGGCAAGCTGCCCCTCGGTCACCCGGCCGTCCGCCTCGTCGGCGGCAAATAGGTGGGTCATCACCCCCTCCAGCCTCAGTGCCGACCCCTCACCAAACCGCGCCAGAACCGCTGCAAGCTCATCCGTACCTACCCCCTGCCGGCTCATCCCCGTATCGATCTCCAGATGAACCGCCGCCGGCCCCGCGCCCGCCGCTCGCGCCGCCCCTTCCAGCTCCTCCAGTTGCCACGGTTCCCAAACCACAGCCGTCAGCCCGTGGTCCACTACCGCCGCTCCCTGGCCGGGAAAGACCCCACTCATCACCAGCACCCTGGCCTCAGGGCACACCGCGCGCGCCGCCACGCCCTCTTCCACGCTGGTCACGCCCAGCCACCGCGCTCCCGCCCGCACTGCCGCTGCCGCGCACAGCGCCAGCGAGTGCCCGTAAGCGTCCGCTTTCACCATGGCCAGCAACTCCACGCCGGGAGCCGCCAGGCTCATCAGAAATCGATAGTTTTCTTCAAAGGAACGGGCTGAAATCTCAACCCAGCAGGGGCGCGTTCGCATCAGGCTGTCCAACCCTTAGTTTAACGCGGACTGGCGCCATCCCTCACCGCAGCAGCGCAAACGCCACCACCGTTTCGCTCTTTGCATCAACCTCATCCAGCAGCCCGGCCTCCAACCCATGCGGCACCGTCATCTCGCAGGCCTTCACCTCGGCCTCGCTGGCTCCCACAAAGCACAACTCGCAATGCCCCAGCCTATCGCCCTCGCCCATCAGCACCGGAGGACCAAACACGCGGCACGTCATCGGCCTCCACGCGTACACGTCGCACCGGCCCGTCGCCGCATCCAGCGCCGGACAAGCCGCCTCATTCGCAAACTCCTCAAACCGCTCCCGCTCCGCATCCGACTCGCCCAGCAGCCCGGTCCCCAGATCGCCCGGAAATCCCTCCCCTTCCGAAGCAATCCACGCCCGCGCCCGCCGCTCAATCTCCGCCGCCAACTCCGGCTCCGCCGCCCGCAGCACCTCCATCCCCGTTCGCAAGCGCAGCGCATCCAACTCGCTGATGGCAAAGGCCCCAAAGCAGCATTGCGTACACCCCACCCGGCACACCAGCCACTCCCCCGCCCGCCGCGCCGCCTCACCCAGCGCCGCATCCACAATCTGCACCAGTTCGGAGTCCTTCGCCGGTAAGCCCATGCCGCCAAGCATACCCCAAGCCCTCGCCGCAAGCCTCGTTACCACTCAAATCCTCCTTTCTCTCGCGCGCACCATCGTGCTATAAGGACCACGAGGTCCACATGATTTACCTGGAGCACACGCCCGCTGCACCGCTGAATCGCTGCATCCGCAAGCTCTGGTATGCCAGGGTCCTCGATATGCCCCACAGCCGGGAGCGCGTACTGCCCACGGGCCGCGTCCAGGTGATTCTCAACCTCTCGCGCGATTTTCTTCTCGATTGCCCCGAGGGCTTGCCCGCTCATCCTTCACCCCCTTCTCTCATTGTGGGAGCGCGCTCCACCTACGAGATCATCGACACCTCCGACATGGCCGACCTCATTGGCATTGTCTTCGAGCCGGGCGGCTTTGCCCCGTTCGCATCGGATGCCGTCGACCTCTTCAGCAATCGGAACGTATGCCTGGAAGATGTCTGGGGCGCTTCCGCCCGAGCCCTCCGCGACCGCTTGCGCGAGATTCCCTGCCCGCCCGCCAGGCTCCGCTGCCTGGAAGCCTTTCTGCTCCAGAGGTTTGGCGTGCGCCTCTCCCGGCACGGAATCGTGGATTTTGCCCTCGAGAGGTTCCAATGCGCGCCAGGCGTCTCCACCGTGAGGGAAGTGGCCAGGAGCACCGGCTGGAGCGAGCGCCGCTTCTCGCAGGTCTTCCGCGAGCAGGTAGGCTTCTCCCCCAAGGCATGGACCAGGATTCAGCGCTTTCAACGCGCGGTGCGGCAGTTACACGCAGGCGTGGATTTACCCTGGGCGGAAATGGCGCTCGATTGCGGCTATTATGACCAATCCCATTTCGCCAACGAATTCCGCGCGTTCTCAGGAATCGACGCCACTTCCTATTCCGCGCTGCGCACTGTATGGGCAAATCACGTTCCAGCCAACTAGGTTCGCGGATTTCCGATTTTTCCAAGAAACCCGCGACAGCCTCATGTCATGATCAGCGAGTAGCTACCCCGCTACGCAGGAGGTCCCATGTCGAGCCCCGCAGTCCACTCCAAATCAACGGTTATCCCCGGCCTGCGCTACCGCAACGCGCCCGCCGCCATCGACTGGCTCTGCCAGATCATCGGCTTCGAGCGCCATGCCGTCTATGAAGGCGAAAACGGAACCATCGGCCACGCCGAACTCACCCTCGGAGGCGGCATGATCATGCTCGGCTCGCAAAAAGACGACGAGTATGGCCGCAGCTTCAAATCCCCTGCCGAGCTCGGCGGCATCGAAACCCGCAGCGTCTACATCGTGGTCCCCGACGCCGATGCGGTCCATGCCCGCGCCGTAGCCGCCGGAGCCGCGATCGTCCGCCCCCTCCAGGATACCCCCTACGGAAGCCGCGAATTCGGCCTGAAGGACCCCGAAGGCCACTCCTGGAGCGTAGGCACCTACAACCCCTGGCAGCCGCACGAATGAGGTCTTTTCAGTCGAACGCCACAATCCTGAACGCTGATGCAAGCCCAATCTGCAAAGTGAAATTGCTCCCGCGCCTCAGCCTCGCGCGGCGGTCCGTGGGATATAGTCGTTTCGTGGTCCGCGGAGGCTCCCTTGAGGTCGATTCGTTTGGCTGTTGCCCTGTTGCTGTTGTCCTTCATCGTCCCATCAAGCCACGCCCAGCAGGCCCGCCTGCTGGTCACCCAAAAAGGCGACCAGAGTCTCGCCATCGTCGATCCCGTCTCCGGCAAGGTCCTCGCCTCCGTCCCCGAAGGCGGCATCACCGGCCATGAAGTCATCGCCTCGCCCGACGGCCGCCTCGCCTACGTTCCCATCTACAGCAACGTCGGCGTCGGACAGCCCGGAACCAATGGCCGCACCCTCGTCGTCATCGACATCGCCGCTCAAAAAGTCGTCGCCAGCCTCGACTTCGGCCACGGCGTCCGCCCCCACATGCCCGTCTTCGGTCCCAAAGACGGCCTCCTCTACGTCACCACCGAGCTCGACCAGTCCATCACCCTCATCGATCCCAAGACGCTCAAAATCGTCGGCTCCATCCCCACCGGCCAGCCCGAGAGCCACATGCTCGCGCTCTCCCACGACGGCCGCCGCGGCTACAGCGCCAATGTCGGCCCCGGCACCGTCTCCGTCCTCGACATCCCGGCGCGCAAAACCCTCAAAATCATCCCCATCTCGTCGAACACCCAGCGCATTGCCGTCTCCCCCGACGACCGCTGGGTCTTCACCGCCGATCAGACCACCCCCCGTCTCGCCGTCATCGACACCACGACCAATCAGGTCAGCAGCTCCATCCCCCTCGAAGGCATCGCCTACGGAACCGCCCCCACCCCCGACGGCCGCTGGCTCCTCGTCACCCTCCCCGACCAAAACAAGATAGCCGTCGTCGACCTCCAGACCATGCAGGTCGTGCGCTCAGTCCCGGTCGGTTCCTATCCCCAGGAAGTCCTCGTCCGCCCCGACGGCGAAACCGCCTACGTCTCCTGCATGCACAGCAACCAGGTAGCCGAAATCGACCTGACCTCGTGGAAGCTGGCCCGCCTCATTCCCGCCGGCAAAGAGACCGACGGCCTCGCCTGGGCCGCGGGACACTGAGGCCGGGTGTACCATAGCTTCCATGGCAAGCTATCGCGTCATTCTCCGCAAATCGGAAGATGGCTACAGCGTCTCCTGCCCCGGCCTCCCCGGCTGCTGGTCGCAAGGAGCCACCGAAGAAGAAGCCCTCGCCAACATCCGGATCGCCATTCGCGAATATGTCGAAGCGGCTGAGGAATTGTCACGCGGTGATGAGAGCCGCGTCGTCGAGGTCGCGGTTGCATAAGCCAGCTTTTCTATCGAATCGGATCGTATAAGCCGTGCCCAAGCTGCCGGGAATCAACCACCTGAGGGCTGTAGTAGCACTGGAAAAGGCTGGCTTTCGCATTCTCCGTCAAGGTGCGCACATCGTCATGACGGACGAAACGCGAATCCTTACGATTCCGCGCCACAATCCAGTCAACGCCATCACAATGGGCGGCATTGTCCGCGATGCCGGGTTGAGTTTGGACGAGTTTCGGGAGCTCCTTTAGCCAGCCAATAACCACGCAGCTCCCTCACCCGATCTCCCGATCCCACCCCTCCAGCGTCTTCTTGAACTCGTTCATGAACCTGCCCCCGTCGGCCCCGTCGATGGTGCGGTGGTCGAACCCCAGGCAGAAGTGCTGCATCGACCGGATGGCAATCGTATCGTTGCCCTCCGCGTCGGTCAACACCACGGCCTCCTTCTTCAGCCCGCCGATGGCAAGAATCGCCGACTCCGGCTGGTTGATGATCGGTGTGCCGAACTCATCGCCAAAAATCCCCGAGTTGGTCAGCGTAAAGGTCGACCCCGACGCCTCGTCCGGCTTCAGCTTCTTCGCCCGCGCCCGCTCGGCCAGGTCGGCAATCGCCCGCGCCAGTCCCAGGAAGCTCCGCTCCTCCGCCTGCTTCACCACCGGCACAATCAGCCCCCATTCCAGCGCCACTGCAATTCCCAGGTCGATGTGGGGGTGATAGTGGATGAAGCCGTCGTTGAGCGACGCATTCACAATGGGAAACTTGTGCAGCGCCTCGATCGCCGCCGCGGCAATGAACGGCATATACGTCAGTTTCACCCCGTTCTCCCGCTCGAACCTGCCCTTTTCCCGCTCCCGGATGCGCACAATGCGCGTCATGTCCACCTTGAAGACTTCGTGAACATGCGGGCTGATCTGCATGCTCTCCACCATCCGCTGCGCAATGATAGCCCGCATCTTCGTCAGCGGCGCCACCTGGCCGGGCAGCGTTGAAGCCGCCGTCGCGCCTGCCGTTGCGCTTGGCGGTTCCGTTGTCGCGCCCGCGGTCCGCGCCGCCGCGGAAACGCCTGCGCCGCCTGGCCCATGTTCGCTCAGGTGCCTTACCACATCCTCTTTCGTAATCCGCCCTTCCGAGCCCGTGCCCGCTATCTGCCCCAGGTCCAGGTTGTTGTCCTTGGCCATCCGCCGCACCAGCGGCGAGGAGCGCAGCCGCTCGCCGCCATTGGTCGCGGCAGCGGGAACTGCCGGTGTCGCAGCCGCCGGTTTGGGCGCCGAATCTGCGCCGCCACCAGGCCCTTGAGCCGCCTCCGCCGGGGTTTCCTGGGCCTCCTTGACCGGCGCCGGCCCCACCGTCCCGCCGATCACCGCAACCACCGTATTGATCCCCACCGTCGCGCCTTCCAGAAACTTGATCTCGCTCAGCACGCCCGCCACAGGCGCGGGAATCTCCGCGTCCACCTTGTCGGTGGAGATTTCAAACAGCGGCTCGTCCTTCTCGACCCTGTCGCCGGCCTTTTTCAGCCACTTGGTAATGGTGCCCTCAAAGATCGACTCGCCCAGTTGCGGCATCACCACATCGGTCCCGCCGCAAACCTCCGCGCTCGCCGCCTCCGCCTTTGCGGCCTCAGCAGCTGCCTGAGCTTCGTCCCGAGCAGCGGACGGAACAGCGCCGGCCTCGGGAACCTGCGCCGCCCTCGTCGCCTCGCCGCTCTCCGTCACCACCGCAACCACCGTATTCACCCCGACCGTCGCGCCTTCCGGAACCTTGATCTCGCTCAGCACGCCGGCAACGGGAGAGGGAATCTCCGCGTCCACCTTGTCGGTCGAGATCTCAAACAGGGGCTCGTCTTTCTCCACCGTGTCGCCGGCCTTTTTCAGCCACTTGGTAATGGTGCCCTCAAAGATCGACTCGCCCATCTGCGGCATGATTACGTCGGTTGGCATGGATCCCTCTCTCCGCCATTCGGGACTTCAATTGCGCGCCCGGTTCCAGCCGGATTATAAATCGCAGCCCATACGCAGGCTTCAGTCGGGCGCCCCAGAGCTCGCCCGCCGCGGCGGGAAATCTGGGAGACTACTGACCCCGTTCAGCAGACCTGGGCCGGCCCCTCAGTCACGCCCCTCAGCCGCTCCACCTCCGCCGGAACCCGCATCGGCGTATCTTCCGCCGGAAACTTCGGCCCAATCCCGGCAGCCGCTTCCGCCTCAGCCCGAAGCGCTGCCAAGCTCTCCACCGCCAGCACCCGCTCGTCAAACACCAGCCCGAACTGCCGCGCCGTCTCGTGGGCCACTGCCTCCAGCGCAGGCAACTCCTCCGGCCGTCCAGCCTCACAATCCAAAGCGAGCTCCCGCTCCAGGCTCGTCGCCGCGTGATCCGGAATGCCGCAGGGAACGATCAGGTCAAAGTCGCGCAAATCCGTCGTCACGTTGAAGGCAAATCCGTGCGACGTAATCCCCTTGGCCACATGAATCCCAATCGCCCCAATCTTCCGCTCCTGCCCGACAGACCCATTGCCAGTCCCTAGTCCCTCAGTCCCTGGCCCCTCAGTCCCCAGTCCCTTAGTCCCCAGTCCCCTAGTCCCCGGCCCCTGCTCGTCGTTCCCTGCACTTCCGCACCAAACCCCCGTCAGCCCCGCAATCCGTCCCGCCCGTACCCCAAACCCGCCGCACAGCCGGATCAGCGCCTCTTCCATCAGCCGCACAAAGTCCACCGGCCCCATCCGCCCGCCATTCGGATTCCTGAGGCTCCGCAGATCGAAGATCGGGTACCCCACCAGTTGCCCCGGCCCGTGATAGGTCACGTCTCCGCCGCGGTTGATTTCATTGAGCTTCACCCCGCGCGCGGCGAGCAGTTCATCGGTTGCCAGCACGTTGGCCCGGTTCGCATTCCGCCCCAACGTCAGCACCGGCGGATGCTCCAGCAGCAGCAGCACATTCCCGACGCGGCCCTCCGCGCGCAGCCCGGCGATCTCCGCCTGCAGCAGCAGCCCCTCGCCGTAACTCACTCTTCCGAGATAGATATACTCAATCATCGTCTCCTGATTGTAGCTACCCGGGATTGTAGCCAGCGGCACCACGCCTTCGCTGGGCGGCCCTCACTCCTCAAGCCGCGCCGCAAACAGCCTTTCAAACACTGTCCGATGCTGCCAGGCAACCAGCAGCCAAAGAAGCGTCGCAAACGCACCCGGCCCAATACCGCTCGGATTCATCAGGATGTGAAACAAGAGGATGTTGAACAGCACCGGGCCCAGCAGCGTCAGCCCCAGCCCCACAAACCGGTTCGCGAGCAGCAGAATCCCTGAGACGGCCATAATCGCGCCCACCACGTAAAAGTAGTGTGCGGCAAACAGGGCGGCCGTAAACTGCCCGGCCAACCCTGCCGGCATCTGTCCCATGGGAATGAATTGCAGAAACATATTGGAGCCGAAAACCAGGAACATCAGCCCCAGGAGATAGCGGGCGATCGTCGCAGCAATTCTCATTGGAGTTCTCCTTCAATTGAGGTGATTTCGGGGAATGAATTCAGCCGGGGACCAGGTCCGCCGCGTCACCGGCTCACTTTCAATACCCAGGCCGGCTGGTGCAGCAGTTGGTAAGGCAGATCGGGAAGCTCGATCTGCGTACCGTTCCCGGCAACCTTGAACTTCAGAGTACCAGCCGATCCCAGAAGCTCCACCCGCTTCACGCCGCTCACGTCTTTCAGCAGAAAGCTCCGCCCCGGCCAGCGAGGCAGAATCGCGTACAAATCGTTCCCCTTCGTGGTAAAAAACGCTTCGATAGCCGCCTTGCCCGGCTCCGGCTCCCCCGCCAGCTTCGATACGTCGTACGCGGTTTGGAACTCTGTGTTGTATTCCACCTTCGGAACCTCGCCGGCGCTCCATTGCCGCGAGGCCTTCCACGGCTTTGTTCCGTAGATCGCATCCCCATTCACCTTGAGCCAGTCGCCGATCTCGTGCAGCCGATCCTGCATGATCACCGGGATGGTGCCGTCTACCGCGGGCCCAATGTCCAGCAGCAGGTTCCCGCCCCGGCTCACAATGTCCACCAGCATCACCACCAGTTCCCGCCCCGTGCGATAATCCTCCAGCCGCTCCGCCCGGTTGTACCCGTAGCTGAAGCCCATTCCCCGGTTCTCCTCCCACGGATGGTCCATGCCGTTCATGCCGGCCGTGTACTCCGTGGTCCAGTAGCCCCCATGTTTGTGCCGCGTATCGCTGCCCCAGCGGTCGTTGATCACAACCTCGTCCTTCACCGGGGAATCGTTGAACAGCCACGCCAGCAACTCCGGGCTGTGCCATTCGCTTGACGGCAGTTCCCACTCCCCGTCGCTGAAGATGATCGACGGCTTGTACCGCGTCACCAGGTCCTTGAACTGGGGAATCATGTGGTCGTGGATATAGCGCGGCTTATCGGTCAACCACAGCGGGTTATACCACTCGTAAAGCGAGTAGTAGTAGCCCATGCGCAGCCCCTTGCGCCGTACCGCATCGCTCAGGTCGCCCAGCACATCGCGCTTCGGACCGGTCTCCACCGCGTTCCACGGCCGGCCCCAGGTCGCGGACGCCTCCTTGCTCGGCCACATCGCGAACCCCTCATGGTGTTTTGAAGTCTGCACCACGTATTTGGCTCCCGAGCCCGCAAGAATCTCCGCCCATTGGTCCGGATCGAACAACTGGGCGCGAAATTGCGGCGCGAAGTTCTGGTAGGCGTAGTCCGCACCGTACATCTTCTGCTGATAAGCCCACGTGCCGGTCTCAATCGCGTCGGCCTTCGGGTTGTCCCTGCCTTCCGTCATCTGGTGCCAGTACCATTCCGCGTAAGCCAGCTTGCCCGGAATCACCGGCGCATACGCCGGCACCGAGTACACGCCCCAGTGAATGAAGATCCCGAACTTGGCCTCCGTAAACCAACCCGGCGTAGGCCGCTTGTCAATCGAGTCCCAAGTAGGCTGGTAGGTCTGGGCCATCAGCGGAGTCGCTACCAGAACCGCTCCCGGCGCCGGCACAAGAAGAAAAAGAAGTAGCCGCTTCATGCAAAGTCTCCCTCAGTCGAAGGGAAATCATCGCACACGGTCGCGGTGGACGTTAAGGCCCTCCCGTCGAACATCCGCTACCGCAACCGCCAGATTCGGCAGTAAACTGGAGCCTGATCGAGGAAGTCGGACCGCCATGCGCCCATCTGAAGTTCTGCCGCAGCATCGGGAAACCATCCGCCAGCTTGTTGAGCAAGCGGGCATGGCGAACCCGCGCGTCTTCGGCTCCGTGCTTCGCGGCGAAGATCAAGACGGCAGCGACCTGGACCTGCTGGTGGACCCTGCGCCGAGAACCAGCCTTCTGGATTTGGCCGGGCTACAGATAGAAATTGAGCAGCTGGTAGGGGTCAGGGTTGACCTACGTACGCCCAAGGAGCTTCATACGCGCTTCCGCGAAAAGGTATTATCCGAAGCCGCTACTCTATGAATTAAGGGGCAAAAATGGAAGAACAAGCGCGTCAACAAGGCGATATCCAGCCCGGGCCGGAAATACTCTATCACTATACGGACAAAAATGGACTCTTCGGGATCCTCGAAAACGAATGTATATGGGCGACGCATTATCGGTTTCTGAATGATATTTCGGAACGCCAAGAAGCCATTCGCTACTGTTCAAATGTTATTTCTCGACGGGAGTCAAGCTGTCTTGCGACCGGCATCGGTGGCCAGAAAAAAAGGAAGTTTCTACGTGAGGTGCAAGGGAGCCTCGAAACGGAGTTTCAATCGGTCGATGCGTACGTTGTATGCTTTACGCAAGAAGATCCAGAATTACATTCAGATTCTCAGATGCTTGGCGACCGTTTAAGTCAATGGCGAGGTTATGCTCAAGGTCGACAAGGATTCAGTCTCGCATTCCAGCGTGATCGATTAATCCGGAATTTCCATTTTGGGTTCACGACACGAACCAGTATACGTGCAGTTGCCTCCGCCGAGTCCGTTTCTTGCATCCGTTTCCATCCCAAAGGCTCGGGCAGACCGGAAAGGGCCGTCTCTGG
>Ga0182014_10000548_pt1 | contig 50025 bp, 53 predicted proteins | sample 612S2DmetaG_FD_120489 | JGI IMG/M metagenome (GOLD analysis project Ga0182014, IMG submission 120489) | Permafrost microbial communities from Stordalen Mire, Sweden - 612S2D metaG | ecosystem: Environmental > Terrestrial > Soil > Wetlands > Permafrost | place: Sweden: Stordalen | collected... | reverse complement strand
TTACGAGGCGATGCGCGACGCCAGCAAAGAAGCCTGGAATTTCATCGCCAATGACGCGGCTCGAATTACCTCAATCGGAACCAGAGACTGGGCATGCGTCAATCTTTAGGGCGGCTGGTATTACTTCCCCTACCCCACGTCAGATCGCTTCGATGGCTTTGACGACTTCGTATTGGGTTTGTGCGTCTTGCAGTTCGAGGTTGCATTGGATGTTGTCGACGAAGTCGCCAAAGCGTTGTTTGATTTTCGGCGCGATATCTTTGGGTTCGCCCATGACTGTGAAGGTATCGAGCATTTCGTCGGTAACCGGCGCGCCGAGTTCATCCCAGCGGCCTTCCTTCGTCATTTTTTTCACTTCATGGTGGAGCTCGCCCCAGCCGTGCAGTTCCAGTTGCACCTGGTAGGCCGGCGTGGAAGCGTAGAAGCCGATGCGGTGGCGGTGCCAGGCGACGTTCTTTTTGTATTCTTCCTCGTTGGAGCCGGTGGCGATGAAGATCGGGTAGACAAACTCGAAGCTGGAGCGCGGCTTGCCTTTTTCTTTCAGAATTTGTTCGATCGGCGCCAGGTTGATTTCCCGCAGCGACTTTTCCGAGACGAAGGAGTGGGTGATGATACCGTCCGCCGCTTCCGCCGCGAGTTTGTTCATGCCGGGGCCGACCGCGCCGAGGTGCACCTTGGGCCGCCCGTAACCTTCGATGTAGGGGATGAATTCCGGCGAGATCAGCGTATGTTTGTAGGTTTCACCTTGAAAATTCAGCGGTCCGCCGCTCTCGAACGCATCCCAGATGGCGTGCAGGGCGGCGATATATTCGCGCATCTGCGACACGGGTTTATCCGTCCACGGCATGCCGAAGCGGCGTACGATATGCGGCCGTATCTGCGAGGCAATGCCGAGGGTGAAATTGCCCTGGCAATATTGGTTGAGCGAGTAGGACTCCATCGCCATGACCATCGGCGTTTTGGAGAACGCCACGGCGATGGAGGTGGAGAGCGCCACATCTCGGTTTTGCGTTGCGCACATCAGGGGAGCAAAAAAGGGGTTCGATTTGTTTTCAAAACCAAAAAACCCTTTGTAGCCCAGGGCGACCTTCTGGTTAAAATCGGGAATCACTTCCTTCAGGTTGTTTTTCAGCCGTTGTGTAACCTTCACCTTCGTCCTCCTGGAATATTATCGTTTGGGCGCAGCGTAGCTTCATTCCAGGAGCTTGAGAAGCGTGATTTTCTATTTCCTTTGACAAAACCAGCAAACTCCGTCAGCGGGCCTGCCCTATTCCGGCAGCTCCAGCAGTTTGTTGCAAACCCGCATCATGCCATTGCGCAAATGCCCAAGCGAGGCTGCGAAGCGGATGTCCTTGAAGTTGCCTCCGTTCAACCCCGCCATGGCCTGGAAGCCCATGACGGCGAGCCGCAGCTGGCGACCGCAACGCCCGCCTCGCCCGGCAGCGTGGCGAGGTAGTTTTTATCGATACCGTCCACCGGGGCATCGCTCACCGGCACGGTGGCCTGCTCCGCCACGGCAGCCTGGTAGCCCTGCCAGTACCGCAAATCCGCCGCCACGTCTGGCGCGGCATCGCACGCCCGCGCCAGTTCGGGCAGTGCCTCCTGCTGCACCAGCATATCGTCCAGCAGACTCACCACCGGGCCAAGCACCGCCGCCTGTTCATGCGTACCGAGTTTTGCCCGCACATCACGGCAAGTGTCGCGCAGCAGACGCACGTTGTTGGCAAGCGCGCTCATGCCGGCAACGCCGCGCTGGCGCCGATTTCCACCAGCGCCACACCGGTTTGCGCCGTGCCGTCCAGCGTCACGGGGCAAAAATTCTCGACAATGCGGTAGGCCGGGCGGCCGGGGGCAGCCTCCGACACCAGCGGCACCGCGCCATGCCGCCCGCTAACGCTGGAGCGCAGCACGAAGCGCTGGCCGTACACATCCGTCACATCATGCACCACGGATTCGGGCATGCCGTCCGGGCCGTTGCCCGCAAAACTCACCTCAATGCGCCGCAGCGCCCGCAGGCCGTCGACGTCGGTCACATAGCCCTCTTTCGCAATAATGCCGGGGCGGGCCTGCGAAGCCAGCACCTTGATGCCGAACGCGCGATCCGGGAAGACGAAGCCGCACCATACATGTTTGGCTACGCCGGCATCGCTGCGCATCACCCAGCTGTGGTCGCGGTAGCCGGCGCCGTTGATGTTGATGGTCTCGCCTGCGAGTTTCACAAAGCCCGAAGTGCGCAGCGCCTGCTGCTGGTGGTTATAAGGCAGGTTGTACCCGAGCGTGCTCACCTCGCGGAAGGACACGTTTTCCGGCACCGCCGTGGCGCAGGCGGAAAAGTCAAAAGTGGGGAAATGCGCGTGGAAATGCAGCTCAGCCTCCACCGCCTCGGTTTGCAGCCGCACCTCGAAATGCTGATGCGCTTTTACGAAGCGCAGGGTGAGTTTGCCGTCGGAGAGTTGGCGCGCCATCTCGAAATCAACCGGCAGCGGGGTTTCACTGTGGTACTCGTAAGGTTTGCCGCGAATGGTGAGGTTGCAGGTGAAGCGTGAGCGGTTGAAGCCAGGTTCGTTATTGAAATGCAGGATGCCAAACTCATAATCGAGGGCTTAACTACATCAACACAATAGCCCCTCAAACCCTTCTCACCGTCCCCCCATACCCCGCCACCGCATCATCCGCCGTCAGCAGTAAAATCCCCTCGCAAATTGATTGCGCCACCAGAATCCGGTCGAACGGCTCTTTATGGATCGGCGGCAGCGTGCCCACGGCGGCGGCGTGCTGGCCGGTTACCGGCAGTTCGGTGTAGCCGTTATCCAGCAAGCCCCGGCGCAGCAGGTGAGGGTCCACGGTAAAATCCGCCCGCCCAAGGCCGCGTTTGATGGTGACTTCCCAGATGCTCGCGGCGGAGAAGAACAACTCGTTTTCGGCATCTTCCAGCAACGCCAGTGCGGCCGAGGAAAGCCGCTCAGGCTGCAGCGCCGCCCATAGCAGCAAATGCGTGTCGAGAAGGCACTTCATGCGCCGCCAAACAGCCCTTCGATTTCCGAGGCGCCCATGCGGTCGAAATCATCGGGCACACTGCCCTGCCCGGCCATGAACCCCAAGCGGCGCACCGCGCGCGGTGCCGGGGCGTCGAATGGCACGAGTCTCACCATCGGCTTGCCCGCCTTGGCGATGACCACCGGCACGCCGGAGGAGGCCTGCTCCACCAAGCGGGAGAGATGGGTTTTGGCTTCGTGGATGTTGATGGCGGACATGAGTGCGGCTCCGGACCTAGTCCGGTAGACTAAGTTTAAGGCGCCAGCCAAAGCAAGAAGATTCCCGCTTGCGCGGGAATGACGCCGGGGGAAACCCCGCCCTACTTGCTGGCGATGGCCGCCTGCGCCGCGGGCGAAATTTCCACCGCCGGCGCGCCATAAACCACCCGCGCGCGCTTCAAAAATGCCGCCACCATGCGGTGCACCGCTTCGGTAAACACCACGCCGATGGCTTTTTGCAGGATGATATTGCGGAATTCGAAATCCACGTAAAAATCCACCAGGCAGCCCTGCGCATGCGGGGCAAAATGCCAGCGGTTATGCAGGTATTTGAACGGCCCGTTCTGGTATTCCACCTTGATCTCGCAAACGCCTTCCGGGTCCTGCGGCAAAATCGTCACGCGGGAGGTGAAGCTTTCACGGAACGGGCCAAAACCGATACTCAGATCCGCGACCAGCATGTTGCCGACATGGCTGCGGATGCGCGCCCCGGCGCACCAGGGCAGGAAGTGCGGGTATTTGCCCACATCGGCCACCAGTGCCGAGAGCTGCGCCGGGGTGTAGGGGACCAGTTTTTTTTCGGTATAGGTGGGCATCAGGCCACCAGTTTGCGGGCGCGGGCTTCACGTAGTGCTGCGAAGTCTGAGTCCGCGTGGTAGGAGCTGCGGGTGAGCGGCGTGGCGGAGACCTGCAAAAAGCCCTTGGCCCGCGCCATGGTGGCGTATTCCTCGAACTCTTCCGGCGTCACATAGCGGTCCACCGCGGCGTGCTTCACGGTGGGCTGCAGATACTGGCCGATGGTGAGAAAATCCACGTCCGCGATGCGCAGATCGTCCATCACCTGGCCGATTTCCGGTTTGGTCTCGCCGAGCCCAACCATCAGGCCGGATTTGGTGAAAATCGTCGGGTCGAGCAGTTTTACCCGGTCGAGCAACCGCAGCGACTGGTAGTACCGCGCGCCGGGGCGAATGGTGGGGTACAGCCGGGGTACGGTTTCCAGATTGTGGTTGAACACATCCGGCTTTGCCGCCACCACCACTTCCAGCGCGCCGGGCTTGCGTAAAAAGTCCGGGGTGAGGATTTCGATGGTGGTGCCGGGTGCCGCCGCGCGAATGGCGTTGATGACGGCGGCGAAATGCGCCGCCCCGCCGTCGGCCACGTCGTCGCGGTCCACCGAGGTGATAACGACATGCCGCAGGCCCAGGGTTGCCACCGCTTCCGCCACGCGCTGCGGTTCGCTGCCATCCAGCGGGGCCGGCACGCCGGTGGCCACGTTGCAGAAGGCGCAGGCGCGGGTGCAAATTTCGCCCATAATCATCATGGTCGCGTGCCGCTGCGACCAGCATTCGCCGATGTTCGGGCAAGCGGCTTCCTCGCACACGGTGGAAAGCCCCTTGCTGCGCATCAGCTCGCGCGTCTCGTGATACACCGGGCTGGTGGGCGCCTTCACCCGAATCCATGCCGGTTTACGGCTGATCGGATTGTCCGGGCGGCCCTGCTTTTCCGGGTGGCGGATGCGGTGGTCGATCTCGATGCGGGTGCTCATGGGGCTAGAAGTGAATAACCTGACCGTAGGCGTCAAGCACCGACTCATGCATGGCTTCACTGATGGTTGGGTGGGGGAACACGGTCTGCATCAGTTCCGCCTCGGTGGTCTCCAGCTGGCGGGCGATGACATAGCCCTGGATCATCTCCGTCACCTCCGCGCCGATCATATGCGCGCCCAGCAATTCACCGGTTTTGGCATCAAAAATGGTTTTTATCAGGCCTTCCGGCTCGCCCATGGCGATGGCCTTGCCGTTGCCGATGAAGGGGAAGCGGCCGATTTTCAGCTCATACCCGGCTTCCTTGGCTTTCGCCTCGGTCAGCCCGACGCTGGCCACCTGCGGCCGGCAATAGGTGCAACCTGGGATGTTGCCGGTCTCGAACGGGTGCGGGTTTTTGCCAGCGATGTGCTCTACGCAAACCACACCTTCATGCGACGCCTTATGCGCCAGCCAGGGCGGCCCGGCAACGTCGCCGACGGCATACACGCCAGGCTCGCCGGTGCGGCCAAAGCCGTCCACCACGATATGCGTGCGTTCCACTTTTACCTTCGTGCCTTCCAGGCCGAGGTTTTCGACGTTACCGACGATGCCCACGGCGGAAATTACGCGCTCAACGGTAATCTTCTGCTCCTTGCCGCCGGCTTCCACCGTCACGGTCACGCTATCGGCGCCCTTCTGCACGCCCTTCACGGAGGCTGAGGTGAGAATTTTCATGCCCTGCTTCTCGAACGACTTGCGGGCGAGCGCGGAAATCTCGGCATCCTCCACCGGCAGCACGCGGTCCAGCACTTCCACCACGGTCACCTCAGCGCCCATGTTGCGGTAAAAACTGGCGAACTCGATGCCGATCGCGCCCGAACCGATCACCAGCAGCGATTTCGGCATCGCCGTGGGCACCATCGCCTCGAAATACGACCAGATCAGCTTGCCATCGACCTCAATGCCCGGAATCTGCCGCGGGCGCGCGCCGGTGGCCAAAATGATGTGCGGCGCGTGCAGCAGCGCCTTCGGCTTGCCGTCCGGCCCGCTCACCGCCAGATGCCCGCCGCCGGTAAGCTTGCCAAAACCGTCCACCACCGTCACCTTGTTCTTCTTCAACAGATGCGCGATGCCCGAGGACAGTTGCTTGGAAACCCCGCGCGAGCGCTTCACGATTTTATCCAGGTCGAACTGAATATTATCCGCCGAAAACCCGAACTCGCCCAAATTATGCAGCAGGTGATTAATCTCCGACGAGCGCAGCAGCGCCTTCGTCGGGATGCAGCCCCAGTTAAGACAGATGCCGCCCAGATACTTGGCCTCAACCACGGCCACCTTCAGCTTGAGCTGCGCCGCCCGAATGGCAGCCACGTAACCGCCCGGGCCGCCGCCGACTACGATAAGATCGAATTCATCCGCCATGACTGGCTCCTATAATTGTATGTAGTAGCCAGGGGCTTTGCCCCTGGACCCCACTGGGGTTCGGAACCCCAGACCCCGATGAATTAGAGCAGGAGGCTCAATGGGTCTTCCAACAACCCCTTCAGCGTCGCCAAAAACTGCGCCCCCAGCGCGCCGTCCACCACGCGGTGGTCAACCGATAGCGTCACCGTCATCATTGTCGCGATCACAATGGCCTCATCCTTCACCACCGCGCGCTTCTCACCCGCACCCACCGCCAGAATAGCCCCCTGCGGCGGGTTGATGATGGCGGTAAACTCCGGAATGCCGAACATGCCGAGGTTGGAAATGGAGAACCCACCGCCCTGATACTCATCGGGCTTCAACTTCCCGGCCTTCGCCTTCGCCCCAAGTTCTTTCATCGCGTTGCTGATTGCAGGCAGCCCCTTCTCGTCGGCCTTGCGCACAATCGGCGTAATCAGCCCATCGGGGATCGCCACGGCCACGGAAATATCGACATCGTCATAAATCAGGATCGCCGCATCCGTGTAGCTGGCATTCACATTCGGATGCCGCCGCAGCGCCAGCGCGCAAGCCTTGATGATGAGATCATTGACCGAAAGCTTGAACGCGCCAGGCCCATCTTTCGACGAACGCGCATTCAGCTCGGCGCGCAGTTTCAGCAGCGCGTCGATCTCGATGTTGCTGTTGAGATAGAAATGCGGAACCGTTTGCTTGGCTTCCGTCAAGCGCCGGGCGATGACCTTGCGGATATTGGAATTGGGTACCGCCTTGTAGGCGCCCGCCACGGCAGGAGCTGGCGCGGGTTTCGCCGCCGCCGCGGGGGCCGGAGCAGCCACCGGCGCGACCGGCGCTTTCTCGAGATCAGCCTTCACAATCCGCCCGTTCGGGCCGGAGCCCTTGATGCCGGCGAGATCAACCCCCGCCTGCTTGGCCATGCGCCGGGCCAGCGGCGAGGCAAAAACCCGGTCCTCCTCGGCAGCCGCCGGAGCCGGAGCCGCGACGGGTGCTGCCACCACGGGCGCCGCCACAGGAGCCGGCGGCGTCACCGCCACGGGCGCCGGTGCGGGGGCGGCCTTGGGTGCTTCCACCACTTCACCCTTGGTCGCGCTCAACACCGCGATGACCGTGTTCACCGGCACGCCCTCGGTGCCATCGGGCACCAGGATTTTGGCGATAAAGCCTTCATCCACGGCTTCCACTTCCATGGTCGCCTTGTCGGTCTCGATCTCGGCCAGAATATCGCCGGATTTGACCTCATCGCCCTCTTTTTTCAGCCATTTCGCGAGCTTGCCCACCGTCATGGTGGGGGAGAGGGCCGGCATCAGAATATTGGTGGACATTTTGCGCCCTCCTCAAAAAAGTTTCTTAACCGCGTCCACCACCCAGTTGGGCTGCGGCAGCGCGAGTTTTTCCAGATTCGCGGCGTAAGGCATCGGCACATCCAGCCCGGCCACGCGCACCGGCGGCGCGTCCAGCCAGTCGAAGCAATGCTCCGTCACCGTGGCGATGATTTCCGCGCCGATGCCGGCAAACGGCCAGCCCTCTTCCACGCTCACCACGCGGCTGGTTTTTTTCACGCTGGTCACGATGGTGTCGATGTCCAGCGGCCGGATGGTGCGCAGGTTGATGACCTCGGCGGAAATCCCCTGCTCCGCCAGCGTCTCGGCGGCCTTCAGGGCAACATCCACCATGATCGAGAAGGCGATGATGGTGACATCCGTGCCCTCGCGCTCGATTTTTGCCTTGCCAATCGGGAGCACAAAATCCTCGGACGTCGGGCAATCAAACGTGTGCCCATAGAGGATTTCGTTTTCCAGAAAGATCACCGGGTTCGGGTCGCGGATCGCCGCGCGCAGCAACCCCTTGGCATCCGCGGCACTCCACGGCGCCACCACCTTCAAACCAGGGCAATGCGCATACCAGGAGGCATAGCACTGGCTGTGCTGCGCGCCGACACGCGCCGCCGCACCATTGGGGCCACGGAACACAATAGGGCAACCCATCTGCCCGCCCGACATATACAATGTCTTCGCGGCGGAATTGATGATCTGGTCGATCGCCTGCATCGCGAAGTTGAAGGTCATGAACTCGACAATCGGCTTCAGCCCGTTCATCGCGGCACCCACGGCCATGCCGGTGAAGCCGTGCTCGGTAATCGGCGTGTCGATGACCCGGCGCGGGCCGAATTCGTCCAGCATGCCCTGGCTGATTTTATACGCGCCCTGATATTGCGCGACTTCCTCGCCCATCAGAAACACATCCGCATCGGCGCGCATTTCCAGCGTCATCGCCTCACGCAGCGCCTCGCGCACCGTGGTGGGCTTGGTCTCGCCCCATTCCGGCTCGGTTAGTTCCTGCGGCGTCGCCGCCACCGGCTTCACCGCCGCCGGCACGGCCACGGGTGTGGCTTTTTTCACCGGTGCCGGAGCAGGCGCGGCATCGCCATCGTTCATCACGGCAATCACCGTGTTCACGGCAACGCCTTCGGTTCCCTCGGGCACCAGAATCTTCGAGAGCACGCCCTCATCGACCGCTTCCACTTCCATGGTCGCCTTGTCGGTCTCAATCTCGGCCAGCACGTCGCCGGATTTCACGGTATCGCCCGGCTGTTTCAGCCATTTGCTCAGCTTGCCCGAGGTCATGGTGGGCGAGAGTGCTGGCATCAGAATATCGGTCGCCATGTCTTAAACTCCCACCAGAATATCGGTCCAAAGCTCAGCCGGGTCGGGCTCGGGCGACGCCTGCGCAAAATCCGCCGCCTCCTGCACGCGCGCCTTGATCTCGTCGTCGAGTTGCTTCAGCGCTGCCTCGGTAATGCCGAGTTCCTCCAGATGCTTTTTCGCGGAATCCAGGCTGTCATGCTCGGCACGCATGCGCTGCACCTCCTCGCGGGTGCGGTATTTCGCAGGGTCGGACATGGAATGTCCGCGGTACCGGTACGTCTTCATTTCCAGCAGAAACGGCCCCTTGCCGGCGCGGCAATGCGCCACCGCCAACTCGCCCGCGGCCTTCACCGCCAGCACGTCCATGCCATCCACGGCCAGGCTCGGCATGCCCCAGGGCACCCCGTTCAGCGACAAATCGCGCGAGGCGGAAGACCGCTCCACGCTGGTGCCCATGGCGTAGCGGTTGTTCTCGATGATGAACACCACCGGCAGCTTCATCAAATTGGCCAGGTTGAAGCTCTCGTAAACCTGCCCCTGGTTGGAGGCGCCCTCGCCGAAATACGTCAGGGACACGCGGTCGTTCTCACGGTACCAGTTGGAAAAGCCGAGCCCGGTGCCCAGCGAGACCTGCGCGCCGACAATGCCGTGGCCGCCAAAGAAGCCTTTCTCCTTGCTGAACATGTGCATGGAGCCGCCCTTGCCGTGCGAATACCCGCCGGAGCGCCCGGTCAGTTCCGCCATCACGCCTTTGGGGTCCATGCCGCAGGCGAGCATGTGGCCGTGGTCGCGGTAGGAGGTGATGACCTCATCGCCCTGCCCGATGGTGTGCTGCATGCCGACCACCACGGCTTCCTGCCCGATGTACAAATGGCAGAACCCGGCGATCAGCCCCATGCCGTAAAGCTGGCCGGCTTTTTCCTCGAACCGGCGGATCAACAGCATCGTGCCGTAGGCGGCGAGCAATTCGTCCCTATCCATCGAAGCGGCAGGCGAGGCGGCGGGTTTTTTGCCTCGTTTGGTTTTCTCCGGGGTAGCGGCCATGGGGGTTCCTCACCTAAGTTTTCAGTGTATTTGCCGCCACTATCCCCATGCGGGCGCGCCGCGCAAGCGTGACGTTTACGAAATCCCCCTAAAAACCTGCAATAAAGCAGCTTAACCACTTTATGGTTAAGCTGCTTGCACTGACTGAAAAACTTTTGATCGCACGAAATAAAATTTCGTTTGAGCGGGAGGTTTTGTCCGCAAACGCCGGTCAGGCACTAAAAAAAGCCCGATTATTCGGCGTTTTTATTCTGTGACAAGTCAATGACCAGATCGTTCGGATTGGCCAGATTGAGCACCTTGCGCGCCTGACCGTCCAGCATGTCCGGCGAGATCGACTGGCCCGAGAGATCGGCGATGCGCGTCTCCCACTGCTGGCGTTCGGTATCAGCCGTGTTAAAAGCCAGGTTCGCCTGCGTCAGTTCAGCCTGTTGCACGCGCTGCGCCTCCAGCCCGCTTTTGCCATGCAGCGCGTTCCAGCCAAAATACCAGGTAATGGCAAAAAAAACGGCCGGCGGCAAAATAATACGAAGACGATGTTTGATGGCGCGAAGCAAAGTGGATTCCTGACCAAATAAAAAAAACCGTCGGGGCGATTCTGTCCCAGGCCAGCCGATTTCGCAAGCACTTTCGCTTGTATCCCTATGATTTTAACAAATTTCTTGCCAAAACCGCACAAAGTCAGGCCGCAACATGGGGCAAACGATGAAAATTCTGTTAGCCACGATTTTGCCTCGTTTCAGTCCTGAATTTGCCCCGCCTGCGGCCCATATGGCAGATAGGAGCTTGGAGGCTCTGCAAATGAAGATGAAACATCTGGCGCTTTGCGTCGCGTTACTCGGCAGTACGGCATTTATCGGCGCCCACAGCGCCATGGCGGATTGGCAAAACAACCAGAACGGCGGCCACAATAACGGCAATGGGCAAGGCCATCAAAACGGTGGCCAGCAAGGCAATTGGCAAGGCCATCAGAACAACCACGGTGGGGGCAACTGGCAAGGGGGCAACGGAAACCATAACGGTTGGGTCCAATCCGGCGGCAACTGGCGCCACGACTACCCGGACCACCACGGCTGGTACGACGGCGGCGGCGGCTGGCACTGGAACAACGGCTACGCGCCCGATAACAATTGGCGCGCCTATAACGGCGGCTGGCGCCATGATTACAACGACTACCACGGCTGGTATGACGGCGGCGGTGGCTGGCATTGGTTCGTAGGCTTCGGCCCCGGCTACGGCTACTATGCACCGCCGCCGCCGCCCGTGTACTACGAGCCGCCGCCGCCGCCGGTCTATTATGCCCCGCCGCCGGGTATCTATATCGCCCCGCCTTCGATTACCATCACACCGTAATCATCACACCGTAGCCAGAGCGGCATAAACCAGGGGCCGTCATGGATGATCCCTGGTTTTAACTTTCAGGTTTTAACTTTCAGGCTCCAGGCTATCCGGCGCGCAGCTTTGCGATGTCAGCGGCAATTGCCGCTGCGGCTTGCCCAGGTTGCGCCGCCCCGGTAATCGGCCGGCCCACCACGATATAATCCGCCCCGGCGTTAATCGCCTCCTCCGGTGTCATCACGCGTGCCTGGTCCCCCAGCGCCGCTCCGGCGGGGCGAATGCCAGGGACCACAAGCAGCGGCTTTTCTCCAAATGCGTCCCGCAATTGCGCAATTTCATGCGGTGAGCAGATCAACCCATCCGCGCCGTTATCCAACGCCAGCCGCGCCAGCCGCAGCACCTGCTGGGTGGTGCCGCCGGCCACGCCGATGTCGGAGAGCGCGCGCGCATCCAGGCTGGTCAGCACCGTCACAGCCAGAATTTTCGGCTTTGCCGGTGCTTCCTCGGCGGCCCGCACGGCGGCGGCAATCATGGCACCGCCACCAGCGGCATGGATGGTGAGCATTTGCGGCGCCAGCGGCAGCAGGGAGCGCACCGCGCCGGCCACCGTGTTGGGGATGTCGTGCAGCTTCAAATCCAGGAACACCGGCCGCCCGCCTGCCGCGTCGCGATACCCCTGGGTGCCGTGGCGAAGGAAAAACTCCAGCCCCAGCTTCACCAGCCCGCAATGCGGTGCCACGTCAGCGATGAGCGATTGCGCGCGGGCAAGCTCCGGCGTGTCGATCGCGGCAATTAACCGCTGCATCAGAATGCCGCCGGCGGCGGGGATGTCCGGGATTCCAGCTCCGCCACGCGCTTTTCCGCCCGCTTGGCGCGGCGGTTAAGGGCAAAACGATGCGGCAGATGAAACGCCAGCCCAAGCAGAAAGCCCAGCACCAGCACGGCCAGCACCACGGCACCCAGCGGTAAGGTAGCCACCTGCCCAAACGGCCAGAATCCGATATCCACGGGCACCCGGTTGGAAAGCAGAAAAATCACCAGCGCCAGAATAATCAGGAAGCCGATGACGCTCTTCAAAATGTTCAGGCTTTTGCTCCGCCGTTCTTCTTACCGTTCGGCGCGGCAGGTGGTTTGTTGATCCGTTCGCGCAATTCCTTGCCGGCCTTGAAGAACGGCACGGATTTCTGTGCCACTTCCACCGTCTCCCCGGTGCGCGGGTTGCGCCCGGCCCTGGCATTGCGATGCTTCACGGTGAAGGCGCCAAAGCCGCGCAATTCCACCCGCTCGCCACGCGCCAGCGCGCCGGTCATTTCATCAAAAAGCGCCGCCACTATGCGCTCTACATCCGCCACCGTCAGATGCGGGTTGTCTTCCGCCAACCCAGCGATCAGCTCCGAACGTGTCATATTACTCTCCCACCTTGAGCAACGATGCCAGGAGAGCGCGCACTGGTCAATAACTTATTGTGAACACGCGATTTTTTTAATCTATAACGCAAAAAAACCCGGCGGGATCACCGCCGGGTTTCTTTTCGCCTACCGCTGGAGGGCGGTATTAGTCTTCAGTGGTCTGGTTACGGCGGCGGATAGCCGCACCCAGGATGTCGCCCAGCGAGGCGCCGGAGTCCGAGGAGCCAAATTCGGCCACGGCCGTCTTGTCTTCGTCGATTTCCTTGCCCTTGATGGTCAGCTGCAGCTTGCGGGCTGCGCGGTCCACCGCGGTGATCTTCGCATCGAGGCTATCGCCAACGGAGAAGCGCTCGGTGCGCTGTTCGCCCTTGTCGCGAGCCAGTTCGGCGCGGCGGATGAAGCCGGTGAGGACTTCGTCAACCTTAACTTCGATGCCATTGGCCTGCACGGCCGTGACAACGCAGGTAACGATCTGGCCCTTGTGGATCTTATCCAGCACGCCGGCGGCCGGATCGACCTCAAGCTGCTTGACGCCCAACGAAATACGCTCTTTCTCGACGTCGATATCGAGCACTTTCGCCTTAACCATATCGCCCTTGTTGTACTTGGTGATGGCGGTTTCGCCGGCATCTTCCCAGGACAGGTCGGACATGTGGACCATGCCGTCGATTTCCGGGCCGACCGCAACGAACAGGCCGAACTCGGTGATGTTGCGGATCTCGCCCTCGATGACCGAGCCGATCGGATGCGCATCCTGGAACTCTTCCCAGGGGTTGCGCGTGACCTGCTTGAGGCCGAGCGAAATGCGGCGCTTGGAAGCGTCGACATCCAGCACAACCACATCCACTTCCTGCGAGGTGGAAACAATCTTGCCGGGATGCGCGTTCTTCTTGGTCCAGGACATTTCGGACACGTGCACGAGGCCTTCAACGCCGGGCTCCAGCTCCACGAAGGCGCCGTAGTCGGTGATGTTGGTAACGCGGCCGGAAGCCTTGATCCCAGGCGGGTACTTGGCGTCAACGCCTTCCCACGGATCAGCCTCAAGCTGCTTCATGCCCAGCGAAATGCGCTGCGTGTCGGCATTGAAGCGGATGACCTGCACTTTAACCGGCTGGCCGATGACCAGGGCCTCGGCCGGGTGGTTGATGCGCTTCCAGGCGATGTCGGTGACATGCAGCAGGCCGTCGACGCCGCCAAGGTCCACGAACGCACCGTAATCGGTGATGTTCTTGACCACGCCGTCGAGGATCTGGCCTTCTTTCAGGCCCAGGATCAGCTCGGAGCGCTGTTCCGCACGGGTTTCTTCCAGCACGGCGCGGCGCGAGACCACGATGTTGCCGCGCTGACGGTCCATCTTCAAAATCTGGAACGGCTGAGCCACACCCATGAGCGGGCCGACGTCACGTACGGGACGGATATCGACCTGCGAGCCGGGCAGGAACGCGGTGGCGCCGCCGAGGTCAACAGTGAAGCCGCCTTTAACGCGGCCATGGATCACGCCGTTGACGCGGGTCTGGGCCTCGAAAGCCTTCTCCAGCTGAGTCCAGCTCTCTTCACGGCGGGCTTTCTCGCGGGAAAGCACCATGGAGCCGTCTTTATCTTCATAACGCTCGATATACAGATCGAACACATCGCCCTTGTTAACTTCGGGCTTGGCGCCGACGGGGGCGAATTCGCGAAGCGGCACGCGGCCTTCGCTCTTCAGGCCGACGTCGACGATCACGAAATCATCATCGATCCGGAGCACGGTGCCGGTGACGACGGAACCTTCAAACCCGGCGTTGGCGCCGAGCGAGGAGTCCAGTAGGGCAGCAAAATCGTCAACGCCCGAATAAGCGGGGGCGTCGGAATGGCGGAGAGCGGGGGAAATGGAAGCCATGAGGCTGGGTATGTCCTTAAGTACGGGCGGGTGCCCGGTGGTATGCGCGGCCTGTTTGAGGCAACGGCTAGAGCATCCTGGGCGCGCCCGAGGATGTCTGGTTAAGTGAATGGCGGTCTCATACCCCTAAACCCGCCAGAGTCAAGTTTTACGGCACCATTCGGGCAAGGCGGCTTCGCGTTCGCGTTTTAACTGCTATAAGCCGGTCGCAATGACAAATTTTCCCTCCGGCTTCGCCCGCACCGCCCTGCCCGCCCTTGCCCTGCTGCTTGGCCTCGGCGGCTGTTCCCTCCTCGAAAACAGCGAGACCGCCAACGGCGACTACGCCAGCAACGTCGCCCTGCCACCGGCCGATGTGCTCTACGCCCAGGGCGTCGCGTATCTGCAGCGCGGCGATAACGAGCGCGCCGTGAAGGCGTTCGACAATGTCGAGGAGAATTATCCGTATTCCTCCTGGGCCACCCATGCCGAACTGCTGGCCGGCTACGCCCAGTACAAGGATCAGAATTACGACGACGCGATCAGCGCGCTCAACCGCTACATCGGCCTGCACCCGGAAAACCCGGATGTCGCCTATGCCTATTACCTGAAGTCGCTCTGCTATTACGAACAGATCGACGACGTGCAGCGCGACCAGACCACGACCTATGAGGCGATCCAGACCCTCACCGATGTGACCACCCGCTTCCCCGACAGCGCCTACGCCCATGACGCGCGCATAAAACTACGCCTGGCGGACAACCGTCTGGCCGGGCATGACATGATCATTGGCCGCTTCTACGAGAAGCAGCACCTCTACGGCGCCGCCGTCGGCCGCTACCAGGATATTGTGACCACGTTCCAGACCACCACCTACACGCCCGAGGCGCTGGAGCGGCTGGTGGAAGTCTATCTCGACCTCGGCCTGCCCGACGCCGCGCAGCGCACCGCCTCGGTGCTCGGCTACAACTACCCCGGCAGCACTTGGTACCAGACCGCCTATAACTCGCTGAAGGCGCATAACCTGGTTGCCCCCGCCCCCACCAGCGTGGACCAGAGCGGCGCCGCCGTTACAGCCCAGCGCGCCGCCGATACCAGTGCCGTCGCCCCGCCGGCGGACATGGAACAGACCGCCCCGGCGCCGGGCAAGCACCATTGGTACTGGCCGTTCTGAGCCGCATGTCCAGCGGGCAGTAAGCAATGCTCAACAGCCTATCGATCCGCGACGTCGTGCTGATCGAGCGGCTGGATTTGCATTTCGCCGCCGGCCTCACCACGCTCACCGGTGAGACGGGTGCCGGTAAATCCATATTGCTGGACAGCCTCGGCCTTGCCCTTGGGGCGCGTGCCGACACCGGGCTGATCCGCTCCGGCGCCGCGCAGGCGGTCGTAGCGGCGGCCTTTTCCGTCGCCCCCGGCCACCCCGCCATGGACCTGTTGGCCGAACAGGGGCTGGATGCGGAGGGCGAAATCCTGCTCCGGCGCATCGTCTCGCGTGACGGCCGTTCCCGCGCGCTGGTCAACGACCAGCAAGTCAGCCTGAATTTCCTGAAAAACCTCAGCGCGCTGCTTATCGAGGTGCAGGGCCAGCACGAACAGGTCGGCCTCGCCGACCCGGCCAACCATCTGCTCCTGCTCGATGCCTTCGGCGTGCCCCCCGCCGCGCGCCAGACGGTCGCCGCCACGCATAAATCATGGCGCGACTCGGCCACGCGCCTGAAGGCCGCCGAGGAGAAAATCGCCGAGGCCGCCCGCGAGGAAGATTTTCTGCGCCATGCGGTGGACGAACTCTCCCGCCTGAACCCGCAACCCGGCGAGGAGGAAGCTTTGGCGACCGAGCGCCTGCGCCTGCAATCTGGCGAGCGCCGCGCCGAGGCCATTGCGGCCGCGCTGAGTGAACTCACCCCCCGCGACCGCCGCAACTCCGGCCCCGCCGCACACCTACGCGCCGCCGCGCGGGCTTTGGGGCGGGTGGCAGCCCCGCCGGGTGGTGAAAACCCCGCCACCGAGGCGATGGCCGCCATCGAACGCGCCGAGGAAGCCCTTTCGGAAGCCGAAACCCTGCTCAGCCGCCTGGCCGTGGAGGCCGAGGCCGACCCGCGCGCGCTGGAAGCCACCGAGGAGCGGCTGTTTTCGCTGCGCGCCGCCGCCCGCAAACACGGCGTCCCGGTCGTCTCGCTGCCGGAATTCCTCGCCGAAATGCGGGGCAGGCTGGCCGCACTGGAAAGCGGCGTCGCCGACATCGCCGAACTCACCCGCGAGACCGCCACCCGCCGCGCCGCCTATGTGGAAGCCGCCGCCTCCCTGTCCGCCCTGCGCGAACAGGCCGGCGCGGATTTAATGCGCGCCCTGGCCGCCGAACTACCGCCCTTAAAGCTGGAGCGCGCCCGCTTCGTGGTGGAACGCGCCATGCTGCCCGAGGCCAACTGGGGCGCACGCGGCGCCGATTCGGTAAAATTCCTCATCAGCACGAACCCCGGCGAAACCCCCGGCCCGCTCGACAAAATCGCCTCCGGCGGCGAACTCTCGCGGCTTATGCTGGGTTTGAAGGTGGTTCTAACCGGCGGCGCCTCGGTGGAAACCCTCATCTTCGACGAAGTCGACTCCGGCATCGGCGGCGCCACTGCCGCCGCGGTGGGCGAGCGCCTCGCCCGCGTCGCGCAAAACGTGCAGGTGCTGGTCGTCACCCACTCCCCCCAAGTCGCCGCCCGCGGTGCCGCCCAACTGCGCGTCGCCAAACGCATCGAAGGCGAACGCGCCGTCACCGTGGTCGACGCGCTCGACGCCCCCACCCGCCGCGAGGAAATCGCCCGCATGCTGGCGGGTGAAATCATCACCGACGCCGCGCGCGAGGCGGCGGGCAGCCTATTGGCGCAGTAAGCCTGACCACGAACCTTCCTCGTCATGCCAGCGAAAGCTGGCATCTCCCCGGCCAGCGTTTAATATCCACGCCATGACCACCACAAAAACCCGCTTCACCGACCTCCTCGCCCGCATCGCAGAGGCCAACACCGCCTACCACACGCATGACGCCCCGGTGATGAGCGACGCCGCGTACGACGCCCTCCGCCGCGAGGCCGAGGCGTTACTCGCCACGCACCCGGAACTTGGCGATGCGCAGGCGCTGGCCGAAATCGGCGCCAAGCCCGCGCCAAAATTCAAAAAAATCATCCACGCCACGCCCATGCTCTCGCTGGACAATATTTTTACCCCCGAGGATTTCCCCGAATTCTGCGCCCGCATCCGCCGTTTCCTCGGCCTCGACGACACCCCGCTGGAATTCGTCGCCGAACCAAAAATTGACGGTCTCTCCATCTCGCTCACCTACGAGCACCATAAATTCACCACGGCCGCCACGCGCGGCGACGGCACCGAGGGCGAGGACGTCACCGCCAATCTGCTCACCCTGAAATCCCTGCCGCTCACCCTGCCCAAGGATGCCCCGGCAAAAATCGAAATCCGCGGCGAGGTCTACATGACCAAGGCGGATTTCCTCGCCCTCAACGAATCCCAGGACAAAAAATTCGCCAACCCGCGCAACGCCGCCGCCGGGTCACTCCGCCAGCTCGACTCCAGCATCACCGCCAAACGCAAACTCTCACTGTTCGCCTACGCGCAGGGCGAATCTTCCGCCCCCGTCGCCAAAACCCACTGGGAATACCTGCAAAAGCTTCAGGACTGGGGTTTTGCGGTCAACCCGCTCTCAAAACTCATCTCCGAATCCGCCGCTGAAGCGTTCCAGACCCACATCGGCACCGCCCGCGCCGCTTTGCCCTACGACATCGATGGCGTAGTGTACAAAGTTAACGATCTCGCTTTGCAAGCCCGCCTCGGCTTCGCCGGCCGCGCGCCGCGCTGGGCGATTGCCTGGAAATTCCCCGCCGAACGCGCCAGCTCCGTGCTGGAAGATATCGAAATCCAGGTAGGCCGCACCGGCGCCCTCACGCCGCGCGCGCGCCTCACCCCGGTGAATGTCGGCGGCGTGCTGGTGCAATACGCCACGCTGCACAACGAGGATGAAATCGCCCGCAAAGACGTCCACATCGGTGACACCGTGGAGCTGCAACGCGCGGGCGATGTCATCCCGCAAATCATCGGCTTGCTCAAACGCGGCGAGCACACCAAACCATTCGTCTTCCCCACCCATTGCCCCGTGTGCGGCAGCCTGGCGGTGCGCGACACCGACGAAGCCGTGCGCCGCTGCACCGGCGGCCTTTCCTGCCCCGCGCAGGTCACCGAGCGCCTCATCCATTTCTGCTCGCGCGGCGCGTTTGACATCGAAGGCATGGGCGAAAAAACCGTTGTGGAATTCTATCAGGACGGCCTGATCAAATCCGCCCCCGACATATTCCGCCTGCCCGAACAGGAGCAAAAGATCGCCGAACGCGAAGGCTGGGGCAAGCTCTCCGCCGCCAACCTCACCGCCGCCATTCAGGGCCGCCGCACCATCGCGCTGCCGCGCTTCATCTACGCGCTGGGCATCCGCCGCGTCGGCGAAAACAACGCCAAGTTACTCGCCCGCCATTACGGCACCTACGCCAACTGGCGCGCAAGCATGCAGGCGGCCACCGAGATCGGCTCCGACGCCCGGCTCGAACTCGGCTCCATCTCCGGCGTCGGCCCCGCCATCGCCACCGACCTCGCCGCCTTCTTTGCCGAACCGCACAACCTCGCCACCCTCGACGCGCTGGAAACCTACCTCACCATCACCGACGCCCCCAGCGCCGGAACCTCGGACTCCCCACTCGCCGGCAAAACCATCGTCTTCACCGGCACCCTCTCCATGGCCCGCCCGGAAGCGAAAGCCCGCGCGGAATCCCTCGGCGCCAAAGTCACCGAATCCGTCTCCAAAAAAACCGATTTTGTGGTGGTGGGCGCGGATGCCGGGTCAAAGGCGAAAAAGGCCACGGAACTGGGCCTGAAAATTCTTACCGAGGAGGAATTCCGGGAGATGGCTGGGCTGAATTAGCCCTCGTTCCAAAAAACCCATGGCACGGAATATCTCTAAAATTCCGCCGCGCCAGCTATCTCATCCCGATATTCCGCAACATACTGGTAAAGCAGGGCCGTCAAATTATCGGGATATGCGTAGAACTCCCGGTCAAGTCTATCTAACGCGTCCGCTGCGCCGGGCGTTAATCCACTGAGCCGGGAGCGCCTTTCCACGTCATTCAGCCACGGGATATCCTGGTCCACGGCAAGAAATGCACGTTCGACGATTTTAGCCATCGCCTCCGCCCGGACGGCGCGCAGCGCAGCCACGGCATGCGGCGCAATTCGCCCGCTGCCATTCAAAAAATATTGCTGAAAGCCGCCATTATTAACTTCCGCCTCAAGCTCCCATACCGACACAAAAACGCGCTCCGGGACGGACAATTTATCGTAAGCAACCTGCCAAAGCCGAGCTTCAGGGCTGCACTCGAGACGGCGGAGGCTTTGGTTCATTTCATCAATATCAATCGTCATCTATGGCCTCCTGCGTAGGAGCCCAATGAAAATTAGTTTGCGCGATCATACGCCGCCAGTGCCTTGCGGCTCTTCCTTCGGGCCAACGGAATCAACACCCGGTAAAACGGCCGCAACAGCCATGCCGGAAACCAGCGCGCACGCTCTTCCAGCGCCACCCGGCCGCGCGGGTGGTCCATAAAATCCGGGTACGGATACGGGAAGCGGTAGTGCTTGCGGTCGTGCCAGAATTCTATCGCGCCGATGTGCTTCACGTTTTTGTAGCCGTAATGCGCCGGCGCGACCAACCGCAGCGGCGCGCCGTGTTCCAGGCCGAGCTTCTCGCCATCCAGCGTGTCCGCCAGCAGCACGCCCGGCGCCAGCAAATCTTCCAGCAACATGGCGCAGTGGTAGCCATCCCCGCCGCGCAGCACCACAAATCCGGCGCCAGCTTCCGGTCCCGCCAGAGGCACCACGATCCGGTGGTAAAAATCAGCAAAACTCACCCCGCCCCAGCGCAGCCCCACGCAGGACCAGGTGGTCACACAATGAAAATCCGAGACCTGCTCCACCCGCGGCAACTCAGCCAACTGCGCGCCAATGGCCACCGGCCGCGCCACCGCGCCACCAATTTTCAACGCCACGGTATCAGGCTGCGCGGGAAAGCGGTTGGCAAACCGCCCCAGGCCGAAACGGCCAAACGACGGTGCCAGGAATTGCCCCGGTGGCAGAGTGATATTTTCCGCCATCCCCTTCTCCCCGCCAGAAATAAAGTGGAGCCACCCTGGCCGTTGGTTTTATACATCCTCCCAAGGCCTGCTTGTGCAGGTGGGCGCCAGATACCCGGACCAAGATCCGGACAGAGCCAGCTCCCGAGGGAGATGCTTACGGCCCTGGGGATGATTTGCCTGACGAACCGGGCAGCTCCAAGACTAACGTAGGGCCGGATCGGATAAAGTTCAATCGCTGCGCGATTTAACTTTATCCGTGAATCCGCCCCTCAAACAAAACCTAAGCGCGCGACTCAAGCGCGCTTAAGCGTCTAATAGGTCCGCTGCAATCTCTTCCGCGCGGGCGGCCACGCGGCGCAGCCGCGCGCGGCGCTCCGGGTTGGATTTTTCCACCGGCGCGGGCGCGTTGCTGCGCAAATCGTGCAGCTCATCGGCCAGCAGCAGTGCCGCCAGCATCAACAGCCGCGCCTCGCCGGACTGCCCGCCGATGGCCTTGATGCTGTCGATGCGTTGTTCGATCTCGGCGGCCATGCGCCCCAGATGCGCTTCCTGCCCGTCCTCGCAGCCTACCGTATACACATAGCCGTTAATGCGGATGGTAACTTGCGCCATGGCGTTTACTCCGTCTGCCCGGCTGATCCGGGTAGTTCCAACCCAACGCGCAGGCTCTCGATCAAGCTGTCGAGAGATGCGGCCAGAGCAGCTGGGTCCAGCTCCCCGCCAGCCGCCAGCCGGGGCGCCTGGGCGCGCGCCGCGATTTTCAGCAGCGCAATTTCAATACGATCAAGGATTTCGTCTTCTGACTCAGACTCGGGCATAAGTGGCATTCAACCCGACGCAATGGTTAAAAGTCAAATAAATGATCGCCCTGCCCCCCGCCGTCATCGTGCACAGCCTCGCCGATGCCAAAAAAGCGCTGGCACCCGGCCGCCCGGTAATCCTGCTCTCGGCCCCCGGCGCCGCGCAATACGCTGGCTGCCTGTGGTGGCGCGAGTTGCTTGCGGCGGCAAACTTCACCGGCCCGGCGCTGCTGGACTGTGGCCTCGCCCCCGGCCGCGCGCTGGAGGCTCTGCATCTGGGCCTGCTCGGCGTGGTGCTGCATGCCCCCGCGCCTGCTTTCGCCATCGTTTCGGAACTCGCCGCCGCAAATGGCGCGCTGGCGTTGGCTCTGGCCCCACCAGCGCTCGATTTCGGCCAAAATGGCGCCATAAGGCGGCTGGAAAGCTGGCTGGCCGGATGACATTTGCGCGCTCATGCGTTACATGCGGCTAGGTTTTTCAGCACGGTGGAGCACAAATGATTATTTCGCAGCGGGTTAAAAAGATTCTGTCGCATTACGAGAGCGACAATCCCGGAACCAAAACCAACCTCGCCCGCATTCTCATGCACGGCAAGCTCGGCGGCACCGGCAAGCTTGTGATCCTCCCCGTCGACCAGGGTTTTGAGCACGGCCCCGCCCGCTCCTTCGCTGCCAACCCCGCCGCTTACGACCCGCATTACCACTTCAAACTCGCCATCGACGCCGGGCTCTCCGCCTACGCGGCACCTTTGGGCATGATTGAAGCTGGCGCGGACACGTTTGCCGGCGCCATCCCGACCATCCTGAAACTGAACTCCTCCAACTCGCTGGCCACCGACAAGAACCAAGCCGTCACCGGCTCGGTGAACGACGCGCTGCGCCTGGGTTGTGCCGCCATCGGCTTCACCATCTATCCGGGCAGCGAATTCGCTTTCGACCTGATGGAAGAAATCCGCGAACTCGCCGAGGAAGCCAAATCCGTCGGCCTCGCTGTCGTCATCTGGTCCTACCCGCGCGGCCCGGAGCTGGACAAAGCCGCCGAAACCGCCTTCGACATCTGCGCCTACGCTGCCCACATAGCCGCCCTGCTCGGTGCGCATATCATCAAGGTCAAGCCGCCCACCGCCGTGATCTCGCTGGAAGCCGCGAAGAAATCCTACGCCAACATTGACGGCTCCACCCTCGCCAAGCGCGTTGAGCACATCGTGCAATCCTGCTTCGCCGGCAAGCGCATCGTCGTGTTCTCCGGCGGCGAGTCCAAGGGCCTGGAGGGCCTGTACGACGAAGTCCGCGGCTTGCGTGACGGTGGCGCGAACGGCTCTATCATCGGCCGCAACACCTTCCAGCGCCCGCGCGAGGAAGCTCTGGAAATGCTGGCGAAGATCATCGAAATCTACCAGGGCAAGGCATAAAGCCCCACCCCATGAAGGCTCACAAGGAACCCCACCGCACCGGCAACACAGGCTGGTTGCGGGCGGCGGTCCTCGGCGCCAATGACGGCATCTTATCGACGTCAAGCCTCGTGCTTGGCGTCGCCGCCGCGCATGGCACCCACTTAAGCGTGCTCGTCGCCGGAGTCTCTGGCCTCGTCGCCGGGGCCATGGCCATGGCCTCGGGCGAGTTCGTCTCCGTCCACTCCCAGGCTGACACGCAAGCCGCCGACCTCGCCCTGGAACAAGAGCACCTGCTCGACCACGAGGCTGAACTGGCGGAACTAGCCGAAATCTACGTCGAACGCGGCCTCACCCCGGAACTCGCGGCGCAGGTTGCCGACCAGTTGATGGCCCACGACGCCCTGGGCGCCCACGCCCGCGACGAACTAGGCATCACCGAGGCACTCAAAGCCCGCCCCGGCCAAGCAGCCATCGCCTCGGCCGCCAGCTTCTCCGGCGGCGCGGCGCTGCCGCTGCTCGCCGGCACCCTGGCCCCGCTGCCCATTCTCATGCCCTGCGTCGGCATCTCCGCCCTGCTGTTCCTGGCCCTGCTCGGCGCCCTGGCCGCCCGCGCCGGAGGTGCTCCCATCCTGCGCAGCACCATCCGCGTCACCTTCTGGGGCGCAGCCGCCATGGCCGTTACCGCCGGTATCGGCGCCTTATTCGGAACCTTCGCATGAGCACCGCCCCCAACTGCCGCCTCTACCTCATCACCCCGCCCACTCTGCGGGACAAGTTCGAGGACCAACTGGCCGCGGCACTGGACGCCGGTGATGTCGCCGCCCTGCAACTGCGCCTGAAAGACGTGCCCGACACCGTCGTGCAAAAAACCATCGAACGCCTGCGCCCCATCGTGCAATCGCGCGGCGTCGCCTTCCTGCTCAACGACCGCCCGGACCTCGCGGTAAAACACGGCTGCGACGGCGCCCATGTCGGCCAGACCGACATGCCCATCACCCAGGCCCGCAAAATCCTCGGCGACCTCACCCTGGGCGTCACCTGTCACAACTCCCTGCACCTGGCCATGGAAGCCGGGGAGGCCGGGGCCGACTACGTCGCCTTCGGCGCCTTCTTCCCCACCGCCACCAAGGAACCGCCGGAAATGGCGGACATCGCCACGCTCAAATCCTGGGCGGAAATCATGGAAATCCCCTGCGTCGCCATCGGCGGCATCAACGCCGCCAACTGCGCTCCCCTGGTCCAAGCCGGCGCCGAATTCCTGGCAGTCGTCGGCGCCGTATGGAATCACCCCCAAGGCCCCGCCGAAGGCGTCCGGGCCATGCTCAAGGCAATTGCTGCTGCAACGCCAGGGTAAAGGGGGAGTAAGGCATTAGTGAGGGTCTTGGAGGGAGGGGGAACTCGCCCGCTCGGACCGTGGCTCATAGAAAAGGGCCTTGCCGGGCGAGTTCCCCCTCCCTCCAAGACCCTTATTAGCGGATTGCAAAGGCGAGCCTTTGCTGGGGGTCCAGGGGGCAAAGCCCCTTGGCCTTACTCCTCCTTAGCCCTGCCGTTCCAGCATCAACTGCTTGACCTTGCCGATCGCTTTAGCCGGGTTCAGACCTTTCGGGCAGGTTTGGGTGCAATTCATGATGGTGTGGCAGCGGTAGAGTTTGAACGGGTCTTCCAGCGCGTCGAGGCGCTGTCCGGTGTGTTCGTCACGGCTATCGGCGATCCAGCGATAGGCGGCCATCAGCACGGCCGGGCCGAGGTAGCGGTCGCCGTTCCACCAGTAGCTGGGGCATGACGTGGAGCAGCAGAAGCACAAAATGCATTCCCACAGCCCGTCGATTTCCGCGCGTTCTTCCTTGCTCTGGCGGCGCTCGCCATCGGGCGGCGGCGGCGTGTCGGACTGCAGCCAAGGCTCCACCGAGCGGTATTGCGCGTAGGCGAGGCTGAGGTCCGGCACCAAATCCTTCACCACCGGCATATGCGGCAGCGGGTTGATCGCAACGGCGCCCTTCACATCGTCGATCGGCTTGAGGCAAGCCAGCGTGTTGGTGCCGTCGATGTTCATGGCGCAGGAGCCGCAGATACCTTCGCGGCAGGAGCGGCGGAAGGTCAGCGAGCTGTCGATCTCGTTTTTGATCTTGATGATCGCGTCCAGCACCATCGGGCCGCAGGCGTCCAGGTCGATCTCATAGGTATCGGTGACCGGATTTTTCCCGTCATCGGGGTTCCAGCGATAGATCTTGAATTCCTTGACGCGCTTAGCGCCGGCCGGGGCCTTGTAGGTGGTACCTTTACCGACCTTGGAATTCGCAGGAAGCGTAAATTCTGCCATGTTCGTGACCCCTTAATATACGCGCTTCTTGGGCGGGAAAACGGAAACTTCGTTGGTGAGCGTTTGCATCTTCACCGGGCGATATTCCAGTTGCACAGCACCTTTGTCGTCGCAATACGCAATCGTGTGCTTCATCCAGTTCACGTCATCACGATCCGGGAAGTCGTCATGCGCCTGCGCGCCACGGCTTTCCTTGCGGGCCTCGGCGCCGACCATGGTGGTCATCGCGTTGCCCATCAAATTGTCCAGCTCCAGCGCTTCCATCAGGTCGGAGTTCCACACCAGGCTGCGGTCGGAGACCTTCATGTCATCCAGCCCGCCCCAGAGCTTCGTCATCTTCTCCACACCTTCGCTCAGGCTCTTGGAGTTGCGGAACACCGCGGCGTGGCCCTGCATGGTCCGCTGCATGGTATCGCGCAGCTCGGCTACCTTGGTGCCGCCATTGGCGTGGCGGGTTTTGTCGAACCGCGCCAGCGATGCCTCGCCCGCACCAGCGGGCAGCGGCGCCTGGGTGGCGCCCGGCTTCACGATCTCGGCGGCGCGGTGGGCAGCGGCACGGCCGAACACCACGAGGTCGAGCAGCGAGTTGGTGCCAAGCCGGTTGGCGCCATGCACGGAAACGCAGGCCGCCTCACCCACGGCCATCAGGCCCGGGACGGTCGCATCCGGGTTGCTGGCGGTCGGCCGCAGCACTTCGGCGCGGTAATTGGTCGGGATGCCGCCCATGTTATAATGCACGGTCGGCAGCACGGGGATGGCTTCCTTGGTCACATCCACGCCGGCGAACACGCGCGCGGTCTCGGAAATGCCCGGCAGGCGCTCATGCAGAATATCGGCGCCCAGATGCTCCAGATGCAGCAGGATATGGTCCTTGTTCGGCCCCACGCCGCGCCCTTCGTTAATCTCGATGGTCATCGAGCGCGACACCACGTCGCGCGAGGCCAGATCCTTGGCGCTCGGCGCATAGCGCTCCATGAAGCGCTCGCCCTCCGAGTTGGTCAGATACCCGCCCTCGCCGCGCGCGCCCTCGGTAATCAGGCAGCCGGCGGGGAAAATTCCGGTCGGGTGGAACTGCACGAATTCCATATCCTGCACCGGCAGCCCGGCGCGGATCACCATGCCGCCGCCGTCACCCGTGCAGGTATGGGCGGAGGTACAGGAGAGGAAGGCGCGGCCGTAACCACCGGTCGCCAGCACAACCTGCTGCGCGCGAAAGCGGTGGATGGTGCCGTCTTCCAAATTCCAGGCCATCACGCCGCGGCAGGTGCCGTCGTTGTCCATAATCAGGTCGAGCGCGAAGTATTCGACGAAGAACTCCACCTCATGCTTCAAACTCTGCTGATACAAAGTGTGCAAAATCGCATGGCCGGTACGGTCGGCGGCGGCGCAGGCGCGCATCGCCGGCTCCTTGCCGTACTCCTTCATGTGCCCGCCGAACGGGCGCTGATAAATCTTGCCGTCTTCCGTGCGCGAGAACGGCACGCCGAAATGCTCCAACTCATAAATCGCCGGCACCGCCTCGCGGCACATGTATTCAATGGCATCCTGGTCGCCCAGCCAGTCAGACCCCTTCACGGTGTCGTACATGTGCCAGCGCCAATCGTCCTCGCCCATGTTGCCCAGCGCGGCGCCGATGCCGCCCTGTGCCGCCACGGTGTGCGAGCGGGTGGGGAATACTTTGGTGATGCAGGCGGTCTTGAGACCAGCCGCACCCATGCCGAGAGTGGCGCGCAGGCCGGAACCGCCGGCGCCGACAACCACGACATCATACGTATGGTCGACAACCTGATAGGCGCCAACAGAAGGTTTTGAAAACGCGTTCATGGGAGCTAAATCCGTTTTTCTTAAAAGGCGAGTTTAAGGATAGACACCGCGCAGGCCAGGGCCAGGACAACAATGCCCCCCTTGACCACCAGCAGGGTCACCATGCGCTTTGCGTCGCTGCGCACGTAATCCTCGATCACCACCTGCATGCCGAGGTTGAGGTGGGAGAACAGCGCCGCGATGAGGCAGAGGAACAGCACCGTGTTCCAGGGCTCGCCGATATAGGCAGCAACCTGCGCGCGGTCGGCCCCGGCCAGCATCAGCACGGAGAGCACGAAGTACAGCGAGAGCGGCAGCAGCGCCATCGCGGTGATGCGCTGCGTCCACCAATGGTGCATGCCTGATTTCGCGGCGCCCAGGCCGCGCGCGCGGCCAAGCTGGCTGCGCATGATATCAACGGTAGGAGTGCTGTCTTTGCTCATTCTATTCACCACACCAAAAAGCCGATAATCCAGAACCCAACCGTGAGCACCACGGCCCCGGCGATCACCAGAGCGCCATTGCGGTGCATATCCGGAAGTTCGAAGCCGCGGCCGGTATCCCAGAGCAGGTGCCGGATGCCGTTGCAGAAATGATAGAAGAGCGCGAGCGTGAAGCCCATGAGCACCAGCAGCCCGATCCAGGAGGCGAGAATCGCCTGCACGACCGAGAAAGCCGCATCCCCGGCGGCGGCGCTGACCAGCCATGCGGTGAGCAGCAGGGTGCCCGCACCCAGGGCAATGCCGGTGGCGCGGTGGAACACGGAAGTGGTGGTCGACATTTGCGGCTTATAGACCTGCAAATGCGGGGAAAGCGGCCGGCGGACCAGCTTGCCCTCCGTGTTACGCCCTACCATCAGGGCTTCGCGGACATCCTTCATGGGTAACCTCTCTCAACGGGTCATTCAGGTTCGTAAATGCTGCAGTTGCTTAGTCCTGGGATTTGGCATGGTCAACGTGCCCTATCGCATGGGTGTAAATGGTCTGGTTTGCTGCTTGGTTAACGCTTATTCCACCGGTGAAAGGCGGAACAGCTTCACCTGCCGGACGACAGAATCCTCCAGCGCCAGACTGGCCGGGACCTCGTAGCGGGCAATCACCTCGCCGCCCTCTTCCGGCGCGTATTTGCGGCCCGGATCGGCGATAATCACCACCGCCGCGCGCGCGCAATCGCGCAGCCAGGGCAGAATATGCCGCGTCATCGGCGCCTCGTAACACACGTCCCCGCACAGGATCACATCCCAGCGGCAGGGGGTGCCAACCATATCGCCCAGCAGCACCTCCACCGCCACGCCGTTTTCCACCGCATTCAGGGTAATTGCCGCCGCCGCCAGCGGGTCGATCTCGGCGGCCTCCACGCGCGCCGCCCCCGCCCGCCGCGCCGCCAGCGCCGCCAAGCCGCAACCGGCGGCAAAGTCGAGCACGTTCAAGCCGCGCACCAGTTCAGGGTGTTCCGTAATGTAGCAGGCCAGCGCCTCGGAGCCCGGCCATGCGAAGGCCCAGAAGGGCGGCGCCATGTTATGGCGTTGTAAAAACGCCTCGCTCGCCAGCCACAGCGGCGTGATCTCGGACGCCAGGTGAAGTTTTATGTCCGGCACCAGCCGGGAAGCGCCCAATGCCGTGTTCTCCAGAATAAACCCGGTACGGGCGGCAGCGTCCAAGCTCAGGCGAGCTGACGGAATTTCTTCTCCGGCTGCTTGGCATAGGGGTCGTTGTGCACGCGATGCGTCTCGGAGAGTTCCGCCAGCTTTCTCTCCATGCCGGTCTGCTCATCGTTGGCCCGGGCCCAGCGCGCGGCCATCGGCCAGAACACCAAGCTCACCTGCATGAACAAGGCAATAATTCCAGGAACAACCCGCCCTTGGGCGAAAAACGCAGCAAAAGGCACCACATTGCTCAAGCGGAAAGCGGAACGGCGCCGGACCAAAGGCTCGGCCGGCGGGTGCGCCCCAAGGTTCGCAGCCGCAGGGTTCAAGGCCGGCATCGGTTCGTCATGCACCACATTTCCCCCCTCTGGCGGTTGCAGACCGGAACCCACAACTTGCGCCAATCTCTTCTGCACACCCGAATTCCCGGTTGTCACCCGGGCCCAACGCGACGCCACAGGCCACAGCACCAAGCTGGCCTGCATAAACAAAGCAACAATTCCCGGTAGCACCAGCCCTTCCGAGAAAAAGGCCGCGCAGGGCAACACTATGCACAGCTTCGGTGAAGACATTACGCGCTTCCTAAAATCCAACTCAATCTAGCGTAAATGATGTCCCCCATATAACTACCCGTCAAGGATATTTATTTTGCGGAACAAACGGACGAATATCCCGAAATCAGAAAAAAATGTTAAAATTCAACATTTTGTACAATATAGAACCCAAATCTTGATTTTTGAAACAAATACAGCCCGCGCCACGCCAAATCCCGCACAACGCGCCGTAAGTCATTAAATTTTTGGCTAATTTTTTCCAATTACCGTGGCTAAAATGCGACGCTCCGGGCACCTGCCGCGTCCAAAAAGTCTCAAAAATTGCACAAACGCTAACAAAGCCCAATCGAAATATTACATTTCACATAAACATACGGGCGACCGTGCCGCGGGTTACGGCATAGCATCACAATAAGTTTATTCGGCCGCGCGCTTCATCCCCCAAAACACGATCAAGCTACCGCCCAAGCTGCCCCGGGAGCAGCCCGATCAGCGGGCACACCTGCAGCCCGCCACCCGGTGTTTTACCTCAACCGGTGATGTCTTCCGGCTCCGGCCGGTCGGGTTTACCCACTTCCAGCAGGGCCACCCGGCTTTCCAGCGCCTCAACCTGGCTTTTCGCGCGGCGCGCGAGTTCGGCCATCGCCTCGAACTCGTCGCGCTTCACCAAATCCAGCCGCCGCACGGCTTCGTCGACTCGGGCACGGACCAGCGAGGCAAGCTCCTCACGCAACCCCGCGAAGGCGGAAATCGCGCCACCGGCAACTCCGGCGATGTCGTCAAAAAATTTAGGACGTTCATTCATGGCGGCGGGCCTTCTCTGTAGTGGTGCATCTGCATATAAGCGCCTCCATGATATTGGTCACGGGTGGCGCTGGATTTATTGGCTCTAACCTGCATGCCGCGCTACGCGCCGGCGGGCAGGATTGTATTATCACGGATTGGCTGGGCCATGGCGAAAAATGGCGCAACCTGCGCCACTACCCGCCCGCACAGGTCATCGCCCCGGAAAACCTGGCCGAATACCTCGAAAACGGCCCCAAACTCACCGCCATCGTGCACCTCGGCGCCATTTCCGAGACCACGGCGACCGACGGCGACCTGGTCTGGAAAACCAATGTGGAACTCAGCCAGCACCTCTGGCACTGGTGCGCCGTACACAAGGTGCGCTTCATCTACGCCTCGTCGGCCGCCACCTACGGCAACGGCGCCGCCGGGTTCGACGACGATTTCTCCATCCCCGCCTTGCAAAAGCTCCAACCGCTCAACCTCTACGGCTGGAGCAAACACGCCTTCGACCTCTGGGCCGCCGGCCAGATCGAAGCCAACACCCCCGCCCCGCCCGCCTGGGCCGGCGTCAAATTCTTCAACGTCTACGGCCCCAACGAGTACCACAAGGGCAAGATGATCTCGGTGGTAAAGGTCAAGCACGACGAAATCGCCACCGGCGGCCCCGTCCGCCTGTTCAAATCCGACCAGCCCGGCATGGCCGACGGCGAGCAACGGCGTGACTTCATCTACATCGACGACGTAATCGCCGCCCTGCAATTCCTGCTCACCGCACCCGGCATTTCCGGCCTGTACAACCTCGGCACCGGCGTTGCGCGCTCCTACGCCGACCTCGCCCGCGCCGTCTGCGCCGCCAACAACGTGCCGCCCAACATTGAATACGTGGACATGCCCGAAGTCCTGCGCGGCAAATACCAGTCCTTCACCCAGGCCCCCATGCACCGCTTGCGCGACGCCGGGTTCAACCACCAGTTCCACACGCTGGAGCAAGGGGTGAACGCCTATATCCGCAATCACCTGCTGCAACCGGACATGTACCGCTAATGGTCTTCACCTGGCCAAATTTCAGCCCCGTGCTGTTCAGCATCGGCTCGTTCGGCATCCATTATTATGCGCTGGCCTATATTCTCGGCCTGCTGCTCGGCTGGTGGCTGGCGCGGCACCTGGTCAAACTCTCCCCGGTGGCCGCCACCGCGCAGCAGGTGGACGACTTCCTCACCTGGGCCGTGCTCGGCATACTGCTCGGCGGGCGCATCGGCTATGTGCTGTTCTACCAGTTGCACCAGGAATCGCTGGGCTACCTGCTGGCGCATCCCATCCAGATCATCGCCGTCTGGCAGGGCGGCATGAGCTCGCATGGCGGCTTCATCGGGATGGCCATCGCCATCATCTGGTTCAGCCTCAAGCACAGGCTCAACATGTTCGCCTTCGCCGACCGCGTCGCCACGGTCGTGCCCATCGGCCTGTTCCTCGGCCGCTGCGCCAATTTCATCAACGGCGAACTGTGGGGCCGCGTCGCCACGCATTGGTTCCCGCTGCTGGTCATCTACCCGCAGTCCGGCGCCGTCGACCCGCTGAACGCCTTCAAACCGCGCTACCCCTCGGAGCTGATTGAAGCCCTGCTCGAAGGTGCCGTACTTTTCGCCATCATGATCCTCGCCATCCGCTCGAACAATCTGCGCCAGCGCCCCGGCATGCTCACCGGCCTGTTCCTCATCTGCTACAGCATCGCCCGCATCATCTCCGAGTGCTTCCGCGAGCCCGACTATTTCCTCGGTTTCCTCCCGTTCGGCACCACCATGGGGCAGATCCTCTCCCTGCCGGTGCTGCTCGCCGGGCTGGTGATGATGGTCTGGGCCTACCGCCAGGGCCCGCGTGCAGCCTGAACGCTTCGACCACTTCATGGCGCGGGCGAACGCCGCCTATTACGCCACACATGACTTCTCCCGCGACTTCGTCACCGCCCCGGAGCTGACCCAGGTTTTTGGTGAGCTGCTCGGTGCCTGGGCCAAAACCGTGTGGACCATGCTGGGCTCGCCCGAAAACATTATCCTGGCGGAAGCCGGCCCCGGCCGCGGCGTCCTCATGGCCGGCGCCCTGCGCGTCTGGCCCACGCCCAACGTGCATTTCCTGGAAACCTCCCCCCGCCTGCGCGCCGAACAGGCGTCACGCGTCCCCCACGCCACCTGGCATGAGTCACTGGCCACCCTACCGCCCGGCCCGCTCATCCTCCTCGCCAACGAGTTCCTTGACGCCCTGCCCGTCCGCCAGTTCATCCGCCGCGAAACCGGCTGGATGGAGCGCCACGTCCAAAACAGCGCCTACGTGGAACTCCCCGCAAATTACCCCCTCCCCGACGATCCCGAAGGCAGCGTCCGCGAAATCAACGAAGCCGCGCTGGATTTCTGCACCACCCTCGCCGCCCGCAACGCCATCGCTCTGTTCATCGACTACGGCCCAACGCAAAGCGCCCCCGGCGAGAGCGTGCAGGCCATATCCGGCGGCAACTACGCCGGTCCCCTGGCCGCCCCAGGCACCGCCGACCTCACCGCCCATGTTGATTTCGCCGCCATCGCCACACGGTGCCATGCCCAAGGCCCGGTAAAGCAAAACGCCTTCCTCACCTCACTCGGCCTGTTTCAGCGCACTGACTTCCTCGCCCGCAAAAACCCCGCGCAAGCCGAGGCGCTCAAGCTCTCCGCCCAGCGCCTCACCGCGCCCGAGGCCATGGGCAGCCTGTTCAAATGTCTCGCGCTGTGCCCAAAAGGGTTTCCTCCCCTGCCAGGATTCGAATAATGGATTTTCTCACCGGCGACCTGCCGGCCCGCCACGGCTTTTTCACCCGCAACGGCGGCGTCTCCACCGGCCCTTATGCCAGCCTGAACTGCAGCTTTTCCGGCGCTGACGAGGTCGCGAACATCCGCGAAAACCGTGCCCGCGTGGCGCAATCCCTGGGAGTCGACCCCATCGCCTTGCTCGGCCTCAAACAGGTCCACGGCACCGAGGTCATCACCATGACCACCCCCTGGCGCATCGGCGACGGACCGGAGGCCGACGCTTTGGTCACCAGCACTCCCGGCCTGGCACTCGGCGTCATCACCGCCGACTGCGCCCCGGTCCTGTTCGCGGACGCCACCGGCACCATCATCGGCGCCGCCCATGCCGGCTGGCGCGGCGCTTTCCTCGGCGTGCTGGAAGCCACGGTGGCAGCCATGCGCGCCCTCGGTGCCGCCGAAATCCGTGCCACCATCGGCCCCTGCATCCACCAGAATAGCTACGAAGTGAGTGCCGACCTGCGCACCCCCATCATCGAGGACCACGCCGCCGCCGAGCGTTTCTTCAAACCCGGCCGCCCCAACCGCTGGCATTTCAACCTTCCCGGCTACTGCGCCGCCCGGCTCAAAGCCGCCGGTGTGCCCACCGACATCGTCCCGCACGACACCTGCGCCGAGGAACGAAAATTCTTCTCCTACCGCCGCAAAACCCTGCGCAAAGAGCCCGCCACCGGCCACCAGATTTCAGTGATCCGCACATGAAGCAGCTTATTTTCCCGCGCGCATGTTTTTGGCGCGCGGCCGCCCCACCATCCCCGCGCGCATTCATGCTCCTGCTCCCGCTCGCCCTCGCCGCCTGCGGCACCCTGCCCGAGCCGTTCTACGGCAACCCCGGCCTGGAAGCCGCCCGCCTGGCCATCCCCCCGGCCCCGGTGCTCATGGTCCCCACGCCCACCGCCGCCCTGCTCGATGACAAATCCGCCGCCCTCTACGCCCAGGACCTCGCCGCCGCGCTGGTAAATTACGACATCCCAAGCATCGCCGGCGCCCCCATGAAAGGCGGCTGGCTGCTCACCACCTCGGCCAAACTCACCGGCAACACCGTCACCCCCGCCTACGCCATCACCGGGCCCGACGGCAAAACCTACGGCACCCAAACCGGCGCCCCGGTCCCCGCCGCCGCCTGGGCCAATGGCGATGCCACCGCGCTGGCCGGCGCCGCCGGCACGGACGCAAAGCCGCTGTCGCAAACCCTGGCCGCCATCAACGCGCGCATCCAGGGCAGCAACCCGAAATCGCTGGAAAACCGCCCGCCGCGCATTTACATCGGCCCCGTCACCGGCGCCCCTGGCGACGGCAACCACTCCCTACCCCTCAACCTCGCCCGCGACCTCCCCGGCCCGGACGATTTGCTGGTAACCAACGCCGCCCAGGCCGATTTCACCGTCACCGGCAATATTCTCGTCTCACCAGGCCAGAACGGCCAGATCATGGTCGAGCTCGACTGGACCGTGCAGGACGCCAACCACCGCAAAATCGGCCAGGTTACCCAGCTCCACCCGCTCGCCCCGTCGGACATCGAACCCTACTGGGGTGACGTCGCCGCCGCCGCCGCGACCGAAGCCGCCACCGGCATCCAGCAGGTGGTCGCCAACGCCGTGCTGAAAAAAGGCAGCTGACTGCGATCTAATACCGTGAAAACACCGCCCGGACATGCTAAACCTCCAGCCAGAACGCTGGAGGATACCATGCAAAAATCACAAAAAATCCGCTTAGCCCTCATCCTGGCCGCACTGCTCACCGCCGCCGGACTCACGCGCCCAGCCCAGGCCCAATCCATGAGCCCGCCCGCTGCCGCCCCGCCCGAAACCGGCGTCCAGCTCTTCGCCGGCAAATGCGCCAGCTGCCACAACGCCGACGGCTCCGGCGGCATGTCGTTCGGTTCCGTCAAATCCGCCGACCTGCGCGCCCCAGGGCTGGAACAAACCTACAAAACCGACGCCCTGCTCCTGCGCGCCATCCTCGACGGCAAGGACGAAACCGGCCAGCCGCTGCACGCCCCCATGCCCGTCTGGCGCGGCCAGCTCTCCACCGCCAGCGCGCAAGCCATCGTCGCCTACCTGCACACCCTGCACTCCTGACCGGCACCATATAAAAAAACGGGGACGGACCACTCCGGCCCATCCCCGCTTTTTCTAACGCCGACTGAGGCTACTGTGGTTTTTTCTGCTGATTCCCATGCTGGGGCGGCGCCCCGGCAGGTCCTTGTGCATGCGGCGCCGCCGCAGGCCGGTTCATCTGCTGCGCCGGGTGATACGCCGGTGCCGCAGGCCGGTTCATCTGCTGCACCGGGTGATACGCCGGTGCCGCGGGCCGGTTGATCTGCTGCACCGGGTGATACGCCGGTGCCGCCGGCCGGTTGATCTGCTGCACTGGGTGCGGCATCGCCGCGGGTGCTGCATGATACGCCGGTGCCGCCGGCTTGTTCATCTGCGGCGCCGGATGGACAACATTCCCTGGTATCGCTTGGTGCGACAGAGCGCCCGGCTTGTTCATCTGCCCCGCCGGATGGATCACACCCGCCGGTGCCACCGCATGCGCGGGCGCACCAAGCTGGTTCATCGCTCCGGGCTGATGGTTTGCACCACCCGGCCCCGCCGGATGCTGCCCGGCATTAATTCCCGGCTGCTTCTGGCCCACTGCGCCTCTGAAATCCGCGGGACGCGACGTAGCGGCAATAGCCGGATGCCCGTTGTTATGGCTATATGCGAATGCCGGATTGCTTTGCGCGGCGCTAATGTGGCGCGTCTGGTCCGCGGTTACCTGGATATGCCGGTCATGCTGGGCCATCAGATCCTGCTGCGTGGGCCTGAACTGGGAGCCGCCGTTTCCACCGTAGTAACTTACATTGGTGCGATTAATGACGGTCACATTATGCTGGTACACATTGGTGACATGCACCGACCCGAAATTGTTCGCGGCACGGTTATATTGGAACTGCCGTCCGTTCCAACGGCCGCCGTCATAGCCATCGCCGCCGTAGCCGTAACCATAATTAATGCCACCATAGTACCCGACATGCGGACCCCAGTAGCCATTATTGAAGGCATACGTGCCATTATTCCAGGCCCAGTAGGGCGGGGTCCAATACACGCCTTCCTCCGGCGGCTCGACCCAGGTGCCAGGCACCCAGTAATAGCCTTCCGAGCTATAAGCCCAGTAGCCAGGGGTCCATACATAACCTTCCGCAGGCATGGGCGGCTGCTCGTACACCGGCAGCATCGGCGGCGCGACCGTGATCGCGAGTCCGACCACCAACTGCGCGTGCGCAATGTTAGGCACCGCCAGAACCAGCGGCCCCGCAAGCATGGTCGCGGCAATTAAGCCGTGGCGGAGGGTAAAGCGTTTGGAAATGGCCATTGTATCCTCACTGAAACGGGAAAAGTTTAAAAAACGCCCCCGGCCTCGTCTCCGGCGCTGCGTCTGAAGCTAAAGAATCCGTGGAACCATTTGCACCGCTGGCCGAACCGTCCCGGCAGCCCGCTCCTGATCCCGAGCCATTACGAGATAGGTATCCAGCGATCACTTGAAAACCCCCGGAAACTACTCAGGCAACCCGCAATCGCAACAAACTGTGTCCACTTCGCGTCACCCCGCTTCCGTGGCACCTCGGTCTGGATCGACCATATCCGCGCCACCAGCGGCGGGAAGACTGGGTGTGATCTGGTACAATGATGAAGCTAATCATTCCTTTTCCGGCACAAACCCGCACAAATTGGGGTGCAAGCAAAAAATAAACCCGCACTACCAATGTGTTATAACACAAACCTCACAAAAGCTTCACGTGAAACACCCCCGCCCGCTACTCCCGCCCCAGCACCTTGTCATTAATAAACCCGGCCAGCGCATTCGCCTTGAAATGGTCGCGCAAATCCTGCTCGGAATAATCCTCGCGCACCCAGTCCAGAAACTTCTTGCCCCGCGCCTCGCCATCGCGCTGATACGTCAGAAAAAACGCGTCCAGAATCCCGGTTTTCGCCTGCTTGATATGCCCGAACCGCCACGAAAGCTGTTTCAGCGCCTCCTCCACGGTCCCGCCCTCGATCAGCACAAACAGCCCCGCCGCCAGCCCGGCCCTGTCCGCGCCAGATTTGCAATGGATCAACGCCGGCCCGCGCATGGTCGCCAAAATCTCCGCCAACCGCAGAATCCGATCCTTATGCGGCGCCCCGCGCGACTCCATCGCCATGTCGTAAAAATCCAGCCCCAGCCGCGCCGCCGCATCGCGTGAGAGCGCATCGGACCCATTTTTCGCCAGCCCGCGCAGGTTAATCAGGCTGCGCAGCCCCGCCTTTCTGGTAAACACCGCCAAATTACCCGGCGTGGGGTGGTTGGAGCGGTACAGCCGCCCCGCCTTCACCTCATGAAAATTGGTCCAGAAAATGCGCAGCACCGCATGGTCGACAAACAACGCGTCGATCCAGGCATTGCGGCGGCCAGCCTTGGTGGAGAGGTCGCCTTTATAGATAGTATCCATGGCCCTCCCCTACCGCAATTTGTGGCCAAGCAAAAATATGGTTAACCCAGCGCCATGACCAAGCACCTACGCCTCGACGAGCAACAATCCACCCCCGCCCTCATCTACCGCCTCTGGCGCGAACACATCCGCCACTACCGCGGCCGCATCGTGCTCATCGTGGTGACGACGCTCGTGATGTCAGCCACCACGGCGGCCTACCCGGCGCTGATCAAATGGGCCTTTGACATGTTTTCGCATAAGGATCCGCGCATCCTCTATCAGGTGCCCATCCTGGTGCTCATCGTTACCGCCATCAAAGGCGTCTCCATGTATTTCCAGGCGGTGCTGACGCAGGACATGGTGCTGCTGGTCATCCGCCGCCTGCAGGTCGCCATGTTCCGCCACCTCTCCAACGCCGCCCTGGCGCGGGTGGAACGCGAGGCCCCGGCCCAGCTCGCCGCCCGCTTCACCACCGATGCCGGCGTCATCCGCGAGGCCATGACCCGCGCGGTGAACGCCGTCGCCGACGCCGCCACCGTGGTTGGACTGGTCGTCACCATGATCGTCATCGACTGGAAACTCAGCCTCATCGCCGCCGTGCTCTACCCGATGGCCGGCATCCCGGTGCAGAAAATCGGCAAACGCATGCGCCGTGCCTCGGGCGGCATGCAGGAGCAAATGGGCCTCGCCGCCTCCGTCCTCAACGAAAGCTTCGCCCAGGCCCGCACCGTACGCGCCTACGGGCTGGAAGCACATGAGCAAGGCCGCGCCAACAAAACCTTCGACCAGCTTTACCACGCCCTGCTGCGCATGACCCAGATCCGCTCCCGCCTGGACCCGATGCTCGAAGTCCTGGGCGGCGTCGCGGTCGCCATGGTCATCGGCTTCGAAGGCTGGCGCAACGCCACCGGCGGCGGCGGCGTGGGCAACTTCATGGGCTTCATCTCCGCTTTGCTCATCGCCAGCCGCCCCCTGCGCGCGCTCGGCACCATGAACTCCGCCATCCAGGAGGGCCTGGGCGGCCTCATTCGCGTGTTCGCGGTCATCGACGAACCCGCCGCCATCGCCGACACTCCCGGCGCCGTCCTACTGCCCCCCGGCCCCGGCGAACTGGTCTTCGACCACGTCGCCTTCAACTACCCGGACGGCCGGCCCGGCCTGAAAGACCTCACCTTCACCGCCGCCCCCGGCAAAATGCTGGCACTGGTCGGCACCTCGGGCGCGGGAAAATCCACCGCTTTGGCCCTCATCCCCCGCCTCTACACCCCCACCAGCGGCCACATCCGGCTGGATAACGCTGAAATCGCCAGCGTCACGCTCCACTCCCTGCGCACCGCCATCGCCTACGTCGGGCAGGACGCCCTGCTGTTTGACGACACCATCTACGCCAATATCCTCCTCGGCCGCCCCGACGCCACGCCCGAAGACGTCCACGCCGCCGCCGCCGCCGCCGCCTGCGGCTTCGCGCTGGAAATGCCGGAAGGCTTCAAGACCCGCGTCGGCGTCAATGGCCAGCGCCTCTCCGGCGGCCAGCGCCAGCGCGTCGCCATTGCCCGCGCCATCCTGCGCAACCCGCGCATCCTGCTGCTGGACGAAGCCACCAGCGCGCTGGACACCGAAAGCGAGGCCGCCGTGCAGACCGCACTCACCCACCTGCGCGCCGGCCGCACCACCATCGTCGTCGCCCACCGCCTCTCCACCGTCCGCGACGCTGACCTCATCGTCGTCATGGCCGACGGCCAGGCCATAGAACAAGGAACCCACACTGACCTGCTGGCGCAGGACGGGGCGTTTGCCCGGTTGGTACGGGCGCAGGCGTTGCATTAAGGGCGCCCTGGCGCAAAACTGCCGCGAGAAAGGCAACAGTATGACGTGTGAAACCCACCGGCTTGTTGTTCCGCCCCGCGGCGTTTGCCTCTTGCGCCCGTTCGAGGCCGCGCAGTCGCGTGGATATCTGAAAATCAGCCTGGAGCGAGCCGGAGCCGATGCGCGGGACTATCTTTTTCCCGCCGGCAGCGGGTTAAGTTTTTTCCTCAGCGCTGGAAACACCGCGGTAACGGTTTCGGTCGCCCCTGGTGAGGCGGCACTTGAACGGGCCGGCTGGAGCAAAGCGGCCTTCGCACGGCTGCGCCGGCGTTTTACCTCCCTGAAGCGCGGCGTGCTGCATTTTGATGGCGTGGAAACTTTTCCCGCCGGGCCAAAGCAACATTATAAAACCTATTGCAAACACGTGCGTCTCGCGCGCCGCTTCCAGATGCCTCCGGATGGCAAAATCATGCGTGACCACCCCGAATTGATCACCGGCTGGCCGGTTGGCGCAACCAGCGCTCCTGTTGTGAGTACCGCGCCTTCCCCGCGCGTTGCCGTGGCGCTGCATCTCTACTACGCCGATCTTTGGCCGGAGATTGAAACCCTGCTCAAGCGGTGGAGCCTGCCGTTCACATTGTTCCTGACACTTACACGCGAAAATCCAGAATTAGCCAATCAAGTGACCGCGGCTTTTCCCGGCAGCGTGATCCGTATCGTCGAGAATTCCGGCCGTGATGTGCGCCCGTTCCTGTTGCTGCTGGAGGACGGCGCATTTGATGCTTTTGATATCGTCTGCAAAATTCACGGCAAGAAATCACTCAGCCATGGCCGCGTGCCGATTTTCGGCGACATCTGGCGCCGCGCGGCGTTCCTTGATTTGATTGCTACTGACCGGCAGGTCCACAAAATCGTTAAGTTATTTCAGGATGATCCGGAAATCGGGATTGTTGGACCCAGCCGTTTCCATGTGGTTTCCAACAGCACGGCACCACGAGACTTGCTGGGAAAAAACCGTCCGCTGGCGCAAGCCATTGCAGCGCGCATGGGGAGCCCGATTCGAGATGATGCCTTTGATTTTTTTGAAGGCACGATGTTCTGGGCACGGCCACGAGCGCTGGAGCCGCTGCGGCGCTTGCGCCTGACAGAAATGTTCAAAACTGCGGATGCCGGGCGCGGCGACGGCGCGGTTGAACATGCCCTTGAACGTCTTTTCAACCATGCAACGCGCACGGCGGGTTTTCGCGCCGAAGAAGTCACGGGGGAGACCGGCTAATGGCGAGCCTCATGCAGCACTATTACAAATGGCGGCAACGCCGGACTTTCCGTGACGAAGGCGGCAGAAAGGCGCTTATTCTGGCCTGGTCTCATGCAAGCAATACGGTGCTCTCCCTCGCGGGTTCGCTCGCCGGCGGATTAACCGCCAATGATGTAGATGTTACAATATTGAATTTGAGTGACAAACGCCAAAGGCGGAAATTGGGCAGTTTTCCCAGGCGATATTTCAGTCAGGTTTTTTTGATGGGATCGGTTCCGTTGCGCTACAATTGCAATGGACTGCCTATCCATGATTATTTCGAGGCGGATATTTATTTCTGGGTTCTGGACCCGATCATCTATGATCTGGATCGTACCAAGGAAACCCGCGATTACTTTGAAAAATCCAGGCAATGCAGCCGGCTGCATTGCCTGTTCCCCGACAGCTCATACATTCAGTTCGTTGAGAGCTGGATCGGAACGCAAAGTATCTATTTTCCGTTTGCTGGAAACTTCAACCGTGAAGGTGAAGAAAATAATTTCTACGATGCGAATGCCCAAAAAAGATCGGGCATTGTTGTGCTGGCAAACATTGGCCAGGAATTGAATGATCGCGCATCACAATCTCTGCGTGAGATTATCGAGGCGATTGATCCGTTCGGGTTAAGCCCGCGCCAAAGAGCAAGCCTGGCGGAGCATGTCATGAATGATGAGGCACATTCAAACATCGCCATTTCCGTTGGGAATTTTATGCAGATTCCATTTCAGGAGATGTATGATTCCCGCATTATCAGTTTCCTTGCCGCGCTGGATGCTTCGGAAAAGCGCCGGCGCCGTGTTTTGGTCATAGACTCCATTCGAACGTTGAACATTGATATCATCGGCTCCGGATGGCAGAAAATTCTCGGGGACAGGCCAAACATCACGTATTCCGCAAAGCCGGTCCAGCACGAGTTTCTTGGCGATTTCTTTGCCGGGCACAGAGTTCTTCTCGATTTTTCGCCAAATTGGGACCATGGATTTAACGACCGGGTTATTACCAGCATCGGTGCCGGTTGCCGTGTGGTGACGTCCCGCAATGCCGCGGTTGCGGAACTTGGCGATGCTGCAACGCTTGTCTCCAGCTACACAATGGTGCATCCGGAACCAGAAGCCACGCTCGATATTGCGCTGAACGCGCCGCCTGTCGATGAAAATCTGATTTCACGCATCAAGGCAGATCAAAATTGGCACGGCCGGGTGTCGCAATTACTCTCGTGACAAATAAGTAGTTTCCCGCAGAAACCAAAACTACCCACCTCGGCCCGTGAGATCTTTCAGAAAACCTTTCACGGTTTTCTCTGTTTGTTTCCATGCGCGCCTTAACCGAAAAAGAATAACACGCCCGTCGAGTTGGCATAAAAATCCAACAATAATTTGAGCGCAAGTGGTTTGCAACAGTCGTAGACGAAGTGCGCGATTCCATTTTTCTTCAAATGCGCGCTTTGCTTCAAAAAACTCCACACCCATCCGCCCCATGCCTAAATGGTGTAAATGAAAATTAATAACGTAAGCGTTATACCCCATTATGTCCGCATGAAGGCAAATATCCGTGCCATAAAAATGGAAGCCAGACAGATCATTCGAAAAACCTAGTCTGGCACGCTTCCTCACAACGATGAAATTTTCATCTAATGAGATGACTCTCTTTGGAAACACACCGACACTTTTATTTTCCCCATAACGATCGGTAATACGAATAGATAATGAGTCTAACTCTACCCCTCCCGCGTTTCCCGCAAGCCCCCAGTTTTTGTCGAGCACGTTAAGCTCAGACAGTCTCTGTTCAAGTATGCTCCGATTATCAAAAGATAGCCGCACATCTTGATGACACAAAATTATGTAGTCACCCCTGGTGGAGTTTAGTAGAAGATTTAGACCACTATAGGCCGAGGTATTATTTGCGCTGATATTATCAATGTATAGATACTCGCAGTCGTCTGTATTAAATCCGGCCTCTATAAAAGTTTTTAACATAGACTCATATTCGTCTTTGTTCGTAACAAGGGTCCCGATTGAAAACACAAGTTCTCGATTATGTTTTGACAATTCAAAGGAATCACTCGGAGAAATTTCTCTGGCGAATGGAAATTCTTGCAATGACTCATTCATCAATCCGCCCTCATTTATGTCGAATTATCGTTTTCCGGCCTATCGTAGACAATAACGCAATCGCTCACTAATGTTACGCAAGCGACGCATTATAATTGTACTAACCCGGCCTCTTCGCAACCATGGCGAGACTCTCGCCGCGTTCCGCGGTTCGGGAAGCAGCCTTGTTCGCGGCCCGCGCCTGTTTCTTTCCCCCTGGTTCCCAGCCCGGCGGTGCTGGCGTTTCCTGCGGATTTAGACCCTGTTGCATTGCCAGGCTTTGCCGGAAATAGGACTCCGCCACCGCTTCGGCAGGGAGCATTTCGATATCAATGAAGCCCGCTTCACCCAAAAGCCGGGTCAGGCTTTTGCGTGCGTACAAACATAAATGGCGCGGCGTTTCCAGGCCACGCCAAAATTCACCGAACAGCGATAGCCCAATGGCATCCAAATTTGGCTGCGACAGCCACACGCGGCCGCCTGGGCGTAATAGCCTGAGAATTTCAGCAGCAGCTTCCCTTGGTTTATGCAAATGTTCGAAGACGTGGTTAAGAAAAATATGGTCGAACGAACCCTCCGCCAGACCCGAGTGAGGCAAGAGTCCCAATCGCACATCCAGCCCCGCCGCGCGCCCGCGGCTTACGGCATCTGCGTCCGGTTCAAGCCCAACCGCGGCATAACCCAGGTCACGCGCCGTCAACAAAAAGCTGCCGTTACCGCATCCGATATCCAACAGCACCGCGTCCTTACGGGACGGAGCCGGAAGATGCCTGATAGCGTAATCCGCCCGCGAGGCCTTCGCATGGTCCAATTTAAAAATCAGCCGGCCGAAAGGCCATGCCCCCGCGAAATTATAGCCGTAATGCGCGTTGTAGTAGCCAAGCTGCCGGCGGATCTTCACACGCGCGCGGCGCTCTGAAATCGCGCTGCAGGGCTGGGTATGGGTGTAGTAATTTTGATAGGCCCGGCCTATGGAGTCCTCGCTTGGCCGGGGGTCGAGATATGCCGCGTCACAGGTGAGGCAGCGCCACATGGTCCAGGTTCCTGGCGCAACCTGAAAGGCGAGGTCACGCAAACTGCCAAAAAGCTCCGAACGCGGGGCGCTGCCGCAAGCGGGGCATTTGCCAAGCCACTCCAGGTCTTGTTCGGGCCAATTTTCTTCTGGGCTCATATATCATTCCTATACCACGCCCAATATTCGGGCAACGAGGTACAGGCGGTGGCGCTACATTAGGAAGTTGCCGCGGGCGTAAACGGCGCGGGGCGGCGGGCATTGCCCTGGAAGTCGAACATCCATCCCGGATATTCCGGCGGCAGCTTGCTCACCTCATCGAGCGTGGCGATCTCATCCGCGCTCAGCACCAAGCCGATGGCGGCGAGATTGTCGTCGAGCTGTTCGATGGTTTTCGCGCCGATGATGATGCTCATGACATGTGGTTTGGCGAGCAGCCAGGCCAGGGCGACCCGCGCCGGGGAAACGCCGTGGGTTTCGCCGATTTTGCGCATTTGCGCGATGCAGGCCCAGGCGCGGTCGGTATCCACTGGCGGAAAGGGAAAGGCGGCGCGGCGCGCACCTTCGGGCGTGGGGGCGCCGGGGCCGTATTTGCCCGAGAGCAAGCCGCCGGCCAGCGGTGACCAGACCATCAGCCCGAGTTTCTCCTGGTTAAGCATCGGCACCAGTTCACGCTCCAGGTCCCGCCCGGCGATGGAGTAGTAGGCCTGCAATGTCTCGAAGCGGGCGTAGCCTTTGGTCTCGCTCACCCCCAGCGCTTTGGCGATTTTCCAGGCGGACCAGTTGGAGACGCCCACATATCGCACCAGCCCCTGGCGGGTCAGGTCGTCCAGCGCGCGCAGGGTTTCATCGACCGGGGTAACCGTGTCGTTGCCGTGAATTTGGTAGAGGTCGATATGGTCCGTCTGCAACCGCTCCAAGCTGGCGTGCACGGAGTCCATGATGTGCCCGCGCGAGGCGCCGCGATCGTTCGGCCCGGTGCCCATGGCGCCGAACACTTTCGTCGCGATCACCACATCCTTGCGCACCACGCCAAGGTTTTTCAGCGACTGGCCAACGAGTTTTTCCGAATCGCCGGCGGCATACACATCGGCGGTATCAATGAAATTCACCCCCGCCGCCAGCGCACGGCTGATGATGCGGTCCACATCCGCCTGCCCCAGCGCGCCGATGGCCTTCCACATGCCGGCCGCGGCGTCGCCGCCAAACGTCATGGCGCCCAGGCAGATTTCCGATACGAACAATCCCGTGCGGCCAAGCTGATGATATTTCATGACTGATCCCCCGATAATTTCATGCGCCAGGAGAACATAGTCGCGCCGGCGGAGTTTTCCACTGGGGATTCAGGCGCCGCCCAAATAGGCACGCCGCCACGCCTGGTTCACCGCATTGGCCTGCCGGGCGATGCCCACCTGCTCCGGATGCGCCACCAGCGCCCCGCACCCCATGGCGGCGGCGATTTGCGCCATCACCGGGGCGGGGTCCGCCAGCACGGCCTCGTAGGTCGTGTGGACCGGCGCGATGCCGTTGGCGGCGAAGAAGGCATAGAACAACGCATTGGCCAGCGCGATTTTCTCCAACTCCCCGGCGATGGCGGCGCGGGAATACACCAGGGCGGCATCCGGCACATGGGCCGCATGCGCCGTGGTAAACCGCCCGGTCTGCGTGGCAATGACCCGTGAAATCGCCTGCCCCAGCCGGTCCTGGCGCTCCATCAACACAAACTGCGCGCGGGGGCCGAGCGCATCGAGAATCCCGGCATCCGCCAGCATGGCCAGCTGGTCCACCCCGGCCTTGGCGGCGATGTGCCCGTAATGCGGCAGCAAATGGTACAACGTGGCGAAATATGCGGCCAATGAACGCAGCCCGCGCGGGCGGGAATGTTCCAGCACGGTCTCGGCGTTAAAATACTCCCCCGCCTCGTTGAACGCGCCGGTAGTGGCGAGCAGATGCGCCAGGTAATTGGAGCCGCAGCGGTTGGTGAAACATAGGAAGAGGAAGTTGCCCGGCGGCATCACCGCCTCCGGGTCCGGCCGCAAAGGGCCGAACTCCTGTTCCACCAGCGCCCGGTGGAAGGAGGGCTGCGCGCGTAACCGTGGCGGGATAATCACCCCGGCCACTTGGCCGCGAACACCGCGCGCTTGCCGATGTCCCGGCGGCAAAAACCGTCATCCCAGTCGATCGCATCCACCGCCGCGTAGGCCCGCGCCACGGCCTGCTCCAAATCCGCCCCCACCGCGTTAACCGCCAGCACGCGGCCGCCATTGGCCAAAATACCGCCCTGGTCGGCCATGGTCCCGGCGTGGAAAATGTTTACGCCGGGCAGCGCGCCCGCTTCCTCCAGCCCGAAAATCTCACCGCCGGTGGCGTAGGCGCCGGGGTAGCCTTTCGAGCACATCACCACGGTCGCCGACGCGCCGTCTTTCCAGCGCAAATCCACATGCTTCAGCGTGCCATCGGTCGCCGCCACCAGCGCCGGCAGCAAATCCGAGCGCAGCAGCGGCAGCAGCGTCTCGCATTCCGGGTCGCCAAAGCGCACGTTGAATTCGATCAGCTTGGGTCCATCTTCCTCAACCATCAGCCCGGCGAACAAAAACCCCCGGAACGGCATGCCCTGTTTGACCATCTCCGCCAGCGCGGGACGGATCACCCGCTCCATGGTTTCCTCGATCACCGCCGGCGTTGCCCAGGGCGGCGGCGAAATCGCCCCCATGCCGCCGGTATTCGGCCCGGTATCGCCATCGCCCACGCGCTTATGGTCGGCGGCCACGCCCAGATACAGCGCGTCCAGCCCATCGCATAACGCAAACACCGAAATTTCCTCACCCACCAGGCATTGCTCGATCACCACTTTCGCCCCGGCGGCGCCATGCACCATGTCTTCCATAATGGCGGAAATGGCCTCGTGCGCCTCCTCCGGCGTCAGCGCCACAACCACGCCCTTGCCAGCCGCCAGGCCATCCGCCTTGATGACGATCGGCGCCCCCACGGCTTCTATATACTCGTGCGCCTCCTCGGCATGGGTGAAGCTGGCCCAGGCGGCGGTGGGAATGTTCGCCGCGTCGGCGATTTGCTTGGTGAATTCCTTGCTCCCCTCCAACTGCGCGGCGGCGGCACTCGGCCCGCAACAGGCGATGCCCGCCGCCGCCAATGCGTCGGCAATACCGGCGACCAGCGGCGCTTCCGGCCCTGGAATCACCAGGTCAATCTTCTGTTCCACCGCGAAAGCCACCAGGCCCTTAATATCCGTCCCGCGCAGCGGCACATTTTCCGCAAACGCCGCCGTGCCCGGATTACCGGGGGCGACAAACAGTTTGGTCAGCAGCGGGCTCGCCGCAATCGCCCAGGCCAGCGCATGTTCCCGCCCGCCGGACCCGATGATTAAAACCCGCATGTCGCTGCCCCCTCTGTTAACGCCGCGCGCTCTATCATAGTCTCCCACCATGAGCGACCTCCTGCCAAACACCCCCGAATTTTCCGTCTCCGAGCTTGCCGGGGCGGTGAAGAAAACCCTGGAAGGGGCTTTTGGCCGGGTGCGCGTACGCGGCGAGATCACCGAATTCAAAGCCTATTCCTCCGGCCACCAGTATTTTGCCCTGAAGGACGAGAGCGCCAAAATCCGCGCCATCATCTGGAAAGGCGTGGCGTCGCGCGTCGGGCTGAAAGCCGAAAACGGCGTCGAGGTCATCGCCACCGGGCGCATCACCTCCTACCCGGAGCGCTCGGAGTACCAGCTCATCGTCGAGCGCCTGGAATACGCAGGCGCCGGCGCGCTGCTCGCCCGCATCGAGGCCCTGAAAGTCAAACTCGCGGCGGAAGGCCTGTTCGAGCGCAAACGTCCCTTGCCCATGCTCCCCGCCGTCATCGGCGTCGTCACCTCCCCCCAGGGCGCGGTGCTGCAGGACATCAAAACCACCATCGCCCGGCGCTTCCCCCGCCCGATCCTGCTCTGGCCGGTCCCGGTGCAGGGCGAGGGGGCGGCTGAGAAAATCGCCGCCGCCATCAACGGCTTCTCCGCCTTGCCCGCGGGCGGCCCCATCCCCCGCCCGGATGTGCTGATCGTCGCGCGCGGCGGCGGCAGCCTGGAAGACCTGATGGCTTTCAACGACGAACTCGTAGTCCGCGCCGCCGCCGCCTGCTCCATCCCGCTTATCTCCGCGGTGGGGCATGAGACCGACACCACCCTGATCGACTTCGTCTCCGACCGCCGCGCCCCCACCCCCACCGCGGCAGCCGAAATGGCCATCCCCGCGCGGCTGGAACTGCTGGCCGACCTCGCCCAAAAATCCGCCCGCCTCACCGGCGCGCTGGCGCGGGCCACTTCCCAGGCGCGGCTGCTGCTGGACCGCGCCGGGGCCAAACTGCCGGACCTGCCCAGCATTTTGGGTGCCGCCCGCCAGCGGCTGGACGACCGGGGCGAGCGCCTCACCCTCGCCTTGCCCAACTACGCCGCCGCCCGCCGCGCGGCGCTGGAACGCCTGGCCAACCGCCTGCGCCACCCGCGCGAAATTCTGGCCGCCCACCGCAACACGGTCTCGCTGCTCGAACACCGGCTCACCGCCGCTCTGCCCAACCAGGTCCGCACCCGCCAGAACGCAGCCTCCCTACTGGCACAACGGCTCGATGCGCCGCTGCCGGGGCGGCTGCGTGAAGCCCGCCTGCGGCTGGAAAACCTCGCCGCCCGGCTGGATTCGGTCTCCTACGCCGCCGTGCTCGCGCGCGGCTTCGCTTTGGTCACCACGCCGAAAGGTGCCCCCGTATCCAGCGCCGCGCTGGTCGCGCCCGGCGCCGCGCTCATCATCAAATTTGCCGACGGCGATGTCGCGGTGAAGGCCGCCGCCAAAACCGCGCAGCTCGATCTGGGGTTGTAGGCCTGCCCCGCCGCATCCTAACGGCCGGCCTGCACGGCAGCGCCTCCACCTTTGTGTTCAACGTGGTGCGCGAGTTGCTGATCACGGCGTATGGCGAGAGCAGTTCAACCCCGGGCAACAAGCCAGGCTGACGCGCCTCTTCACGCCGTTTTTGTTAAAATACCTGTATGCTAACTAACCGGCGGTTTTTACACCCGAGATACGGCAAACATGTTAGAATCGCGCTGTTTTCGCAACTATAGAGCAAGTCGGAAACAACCATAACGTAACGTTAGAAAAAAAGAACAATTTCTAGTTGTAGAATCTTTGCGGGAGATATTCACAACGATATTTTGTTACAGTTTCATGGCTTCCATCTTTTTTGCCTGATCCAGCACGGAATCCCTAAATCTCTTGTTGCACTTACGATTTGCAGTGTGCATTAAGCGGAACCACGCAGTAGATTGTCCTTGGAGCCAAAACATGTCTGAAACAACATTCGATTATGTATTTACTGATGGCATTAGCCCTGCGGACATTACCGTTGACGTCACAGTGACCACACCGCCTGGCGTCGTGTCCGGGCTACCTGGTTCGGCGGCTTATGGGGTGATCGCTATCAGCGGTAGCATCGACGGCACCCCAATCACTGGGGAACTTGGAAGCCCGGCAGCCGTGCAAACTGCCTATGGCTTCGACTTCGATAACGCCATTTTTACCAATCCCAATGTTGTCTACGGCGGCGGCACCAGCAACGACGGAATTGATTTTGGTGGGATCATGCTCCAGACCGGTGGTGGCAGCGCCAATCCTGTAAACATTAACATATATGATAATAAGGGCCAGTTCATTCTCTATGAAAAGCCGGGCGTTCCAGAAAATATCACGCTCGTCTCCGTGACTCCCTCCATACCCTGTTTCTGTGCCGGTACGCTGGTGCTGACCGACCGGGGCGAAGTGGCGGTTGAAACCCTGGCCATCGGTGATCGCGTTATCACCACCACCGGCAAATCCGCGCCGGTCCGCTGGATCGGCCGCCGGGCCGTGTCGTTGCGCTTCGCCGACCCGCTGCGGGCACTGCCGATCCGCGTGAAGGCCAATGCGTTGGGCGAAAACATTCCCGCCCGCGACCTGCTGCTCTCCCCGGATCACGCCTTGCTGGTTGACGGCGTGTTGATTCAGGCGGGCGCGCTGGTGAACGGCGTGTCGATCGTCCGGGAACACCAGGCGCCGGAGACCTTCACCTACTACCATGTCGAGCTCGCGGACCATTCGTTGATCCTGGCCGAGAACACCCCGGCGGAAACCTTCGTCGACAACGTCGACCGCATGGGCTTCGACAACTGGGCCGAACATGAAGCCCTGTATGGCAACGAGCCCTCCTTGCTGGAAATGGACCTGCCGCGCGCCAAGTCCGCCCGCCAGGTGCCTGCCGCATCCCGCACCCGTCTGGCCGCCCGCGCCGAAGCGCTGTTCGGCAGCCTCGCCGCCGCCTGAAGCGCCCGGCGTTAACGCTTACAAAAACCCCCGCCGGTTTCCAGCGGGGGTTTTTTATTGCCAGGGTAATTTATTGAAGTGCCCATCCTATTGATCCGACGCGATTTTATATGATTCGGTGTGGCCTCTGATTTTGAGGTTGCGGGCGATGGAGTTGAAGAAGGTTTTGGAACAGATCCCCGA
>Ga0182014_10000546_pt1 | contig 50083 bp, 48 predicted proteins | sample 612S2DmetaG_FD_120489 | JGI IMG/M metagenome (GOLD analysis project Ga0182014, IMG submission 120489) | Permafrost microbial communities from Stordalen Mire, Sweden - 612S2D metaG | ecosystem: Environmental > Terrestrial > Soil > Wetlands > Permafrost | place: Sweden: Stordalen | collected... | reverse complement strand
TTTACCGTCATGGCCCGTCCGGCGCGCGCGGCCATGGCCTCGACGATGTAGATGTCCGAATGGAAGTTGGCCACGTCGGTGAGCACGATGTGTCGATCCGGACGCAGGTCGAGCGAACCGCCGATCAGTTTGGCGAGCAGGAACGTCAGCGTGTCCGCCACCAGCACCTCGCCGGGTTGGGCGCCGATCAGCGGGGCCAGGCGGTCGCCCAACCGGGTGGGTTCGGCCATCCATCCGGCGCTGTTCCAACTTCGAACAAGCCCGTGGGCCCACTCGGTGTCGATCACTTCATTGACGCGCCGACTGGCCGACTCCGTGACGGGACCGAGTGAGTTCCCGTCGAGGTAGATCTCGCCCTGGTTCAATCGGAACTCGGCTCGAAGCGGGCCGAGCGCGTCGCTTTCGTCGAGGGCCGAACAGTCATCACGGAGAATCACAGCACTGACCTCACTTCCCATAGCAGGGGATACAACCGCTGCAGCAGCGTCGTATCCAGATACGCCATTCCCTCGCTGCCGCCCGTCCCGGGGCGCCGTCCAATCTGACGGCCCGCCATGAGCATGTGCTGATGGCGCCACATCGCGAGGCGCTCGTCGTGGTCCATCATCAACTCCGCGACCGCATGCAGCGCGGAGGTTTGGGGCGTCGTGTGCGAAAGGTACAGCGCGCGAACGACGTCGAGCAGGTCCTCCTGGCTGGACGCGCCGAGCGTGAGGCGTAGCGAGTGCTCGAAGCCCGACCACAAGGAAGGCGCCTCGCTCATCCGCTGAAGCCACGCGCGCTGGTCGTCATCGAACAGTTCGAAGCTCAGCATCGCCTGCTTACCCGCGCCGCTCAGGAACTCGATGGCCCGGAACTGGAACGACTGGAATCCCGACGCCGGATTGAGCGGGTCACGGAATTCGAGGAATCCCTCGGGCGACATCGACTCGAGCACCTGGAGGTGCGCGAGGAGCAGGTCCTCGATCACCACCATGCGACGAAGATGCGACACGGCGTTCCAGGGCTCATTGACGTGCAGCGCCGAGTTGGCGCGCTCCAACTCGTCGATGATGACCTTGAACCAGAGCTCGTAGGACTGGTGGACGACGATGAAGAGCAGCTCGTCGGGCGCGTCGTCGCTGAGCGGAACCTGCAGTTCCAGCAGGTCGGTGATCTTCAGATACGTCGAATAGTCGGTGCCGTTGCTCACGCCAAGAACTCTAGGCGGCGTGATTACTTACGTTTTGCCCCAACCCCGAGGTCCTTGCCCGCTCAGGAGCGCGTGATGGGCTTGTAACGAAGCCGGTGCGGCTGATCGGCGTCGGTGCCGAGACGCTTGTGGCGCTCGACCTCGTAGTCCGAGAAGTTGCCTTCGAACCACCGCACCACCGCGTCGCCCTCGAACGCGAGCACGTGGGTCGCGATCCGGTCGAGGAACCAGCGGTCGTGGCTGATCACCACGGCGCAACCAGGGAACGTCAGGAGTCCGTCCTCGAGCGCGCGAAGCGTGTCGACGTCGAGGTCGTTGGTGGGCTCGTCGAGCAGCAGGACGTTGCCGCCGCTCCTCAGGACCTTGGCGAGTTGCACGCGGTTGCGCTCCCCCCCGGATATCTCGCCGACCTTCTTCTGCTGGTCGCTGCCCTTGAAACCGAAACTCGCGACGTAGGCCCGTGCGTGAATCTCGCGATTGCCTACGACCATCTGCTCCTGGCCCCCGCTGATCTCGTCGAAGACCGTCGCACTCGCGTCGAGGCTGTCACGGCTCTGGTCGACGTAGGCGAACGAGACGGTGCTGCCAACTTCAATGGTCCCCGCGTCCGGCTTCTCCTGGCCGATCATCATCTTGAACAACGTGGTCTTGCCCGCGCCGTTGGGCCCGATGACCCCGACGATGCCGCCCGGAGGCAGGAGGAACGTCAAGTTCTCTATGAGCAGATGGTCGTCGAAGCCCTTGGTGATGTTGTTCGCGCTGACCACGATGTCGCCGAGCCTCGGACCCGGCGGAATCGCGATCTCGAGCGTGTCGCCTCTACGCTCGGACGCCTCGGATTCGGCGACGAGTTCATTGAACGCGCTGAGGCGGGCCTTGCCCTTGCTCTGGCGGGCCCTGGGAGACATGCGGATCCATTCGAGCTCGCGCTCGAGGGCGGCTTGGCGAACCTTGTCGGCCTTCTCCTCCGACGCCAGCCGGGCCTGCTTCTGTTCGAGCCAGGACGAGTAGTTGCCCTCCCAGGGAATCCCGCGGCCGCGATCGAGCTCGAGGATCCACGATGCCGCGTTGTCCAGGAAGTAGCGGTCGTGGGTGATAGCGACGACCGTGCCGCTGTAGTCCTGCAGCGTGCGCTCGAGCCACGCGACCGATTCGGCGTCGAGGTGGTTCGTGGGCTCGTCGAGCAGGAGCAGGTCGGGCTTGGAGAGCAGGAGCCGGCAGAGCGCCACGCGGCGCCGCTCACCCCCCGACAGCTTGGTCACGTCAGCGTCGGGCGGTGGAAGACGCAGCGCGTCCATCGCGATGTCGAGTGTGCGCTCGAGGTCCCACGCGTTCAGCGCGTCAATCTTGGTCTGCAGAGTGGACTGCTCGGCGAGAAGGGCGTCGAAGTCCGCGTCGGGGTCGGCGAAGCGGGCGCACACTTCGTTGAAACGAAGAAGAAGATCGCGCTGCTCGGCGACGCCGTCGGCGACGTTGCCCACGACGTCCTTCGTCGGATCGAGCTGGGGCTCCTGGGAGAGGTGGCCAACGGTGAAACCCGGCGTCAGCCGCGCCTCGCCGGTGAAGCCGTCGTCAAGGCCGGCCATGATACGCAGCAGCGACGACTTGCCCGATCCGTTGGCACCGATGACGCCGATCTTGGCCCCGGGGTAGAAGGAGAGATTGATCCCTTTCAGCACCTCGCGGTCGGGCGGATAGAAGCGGCGAAGGTCTCGCATGGTGAAGATGAACTGGGCAGCCATGCCTTCCAGTGTGGCCCAAATCACCCACACGGTTCAGCGCGCAGCCGGCGGTCGAAAGAAACCGCCACCATTACACTCGCTCCATGACTGAGAAAACCAAGCCAGCTCCGCCGAAGACGAGTTCCGGTCATCGTCACGCCCCGGACTGGATCATCCTCACGATCGCGTGCTTGGCACAGTTCATGGTGGTGCTCGACGTCTCCATAGTCAACGTGGCGCTGCCGCGCATGGGTCACGACCTTCATTTCACGTCGTCGAGCGCGCAGTGGGTGGTGAACGCCTACGTGCTCACCTTCGCGGGCTTCCTCCTTCTCGGAGGCCGTGCGGCTGACATCTTCGGGCGGCGCCGGGTGTACCTGGCGGGTCTCTTCATCTTCACCCTCGCGAGCATCGGGGCGGGCTTCGCCGCCACGGGTCCGCAGATGATCGCCGTGCGAGCGCTGCAGGGCATCGGCGGTGCGATTCTTTCCCCGGCGACGCTCACCATCATCGTCACCACGTTCCACGGCCCGCGCCTGCCCAAGGCCATCGGCACCTGGAGTGCGGTCGCCGGCGCTGGCGGCGCGGTGGGTGGACTACTGGGTGGCATCCTCACCGGCTGGTTCTCGTGGCGCTGGGTCTTCTTCATCAACGTGCCAATAGGAATCTTCGCGACCGTCGTCGCGCTGATGTACCTGCGCGAGATGCGAAACCGAAACGCGGCCGTCAAGCTCGACGTCACCGGTGCGGTGCTCGTCACGGCGTCGCTCGCGTCGATCATCTACGGCGTGGTGAATACCACTACCGAGGGCTGGGGTTCCACCTCGACGCTGTCGTGGATCATCGGTGGGGCCATTGCCCTCGTGGCATTCCTCTTCTGGGAGTCCAGCGTGGCCTCGCACCCGCTCGTGCCGTTTCACATCTTCAGGTCACGGGCCCTCTCCACGGCGAACTTCGTCATGTTCCTCGTTGGGGGCGCATTCTTCGCCATGTGGTACTTCTTGACGTTCTATTTCCAGTACATCCTGCACTACGGACCGGTGAAGGCTGGCTTCGCCTTCCTACCCATGGCACTCGGCATCATCGCCGGGGCCCAGATCAGTTCAAGGTTGCTCGCCAAGACCGGCGCTCGTCCGATCCTCCTCGTAGGAGCGGGCATCGGCACGTTGGGGTTCCTCTGGATCTCGCTCATCAGGGTCCACAGCTCCTACGCGGGCGCGATCCTGATCCCCTCGGTGCTCTGCGCTTTCGCCATGGGGCTGCTCTTCGCGCCGCTCGCCAATACCGCGACCGCGGGCGTGGACCGTGCGGAGGCGGGCCTGGCCTCGGGGGTGCTCAACACGGCCCGCCAGGTGGGTGGTTCGCTGGCGCTCGCGGTCTTGGGCACGGTCGCCACCGACCGCAGCGACACGTTCATGAACCCACTTTCGGGAGTCGCCCAAGTGAGCGGTTACCAGCGCGCCTTTGAGATTTCGGCGCTCATCACGTTCGTCGCGCTGCTCGCCACCCTCGCCATCCCCCGGCGCACGGGGATCGCGGCCAAGCATTAGGGCCCCGAACAGGGAGAAGTCGCCCAAGATTCACAGAAGCCAACCTGCAAACTCCCGCTTTCAGGGCTAGTCTCGCGTTGATAAACATCTGACCGTGTGACGCGACCATGTCGGGGAAACTCCGCACGATTAGACAGTCTCTTATTCACGGACTGACTACAAAAGGGAGAAATCATGGGAAGCATTCGCCGCCTCGGCACGGTGCTTGGAACAGCGTCGCTGCTTCTAGGCACTCTGACGGTAAGCGTGGCCGCGACGACGGTGTCGGCATCAGCCGCATCGAAGTTCAAGGCCTGCGTGGTAACCGACACCGGTGGTATCAACGACAAATCGTTCAATGCCTCGGCGTGGGCTGGCTTGGGAGACGCCAAGAAGTCCGACCCGGGCATTTCGATTGCGTACCTGTCGTCGACGTCATCGGCCGACTACGTGCCAAACATCAACACGTTCCTCCATGAGAGCTGCGGCATCATCGTGACGGTCGGCTTCCTGATGGACGCCGCGACCACCGCCGCGGCCAATGCACACCCGACACAGAAGTTCGCGATCGTCGATGACGCGCCAGTGGTGAAGAAGGGGACCAGCGTCCTCGCCCTGCAGTACGAGACCGACCAGGCCGGATTCCTCGGTGGCATTCTCGCGGCCGGCATGTCCAAGACCGGGGCTGTCGCTACCTACGGTGGTGAGCCGTTCCCCTCGGTAACCCTGTACATGAACGGCTTCGTTGCTGGTGTTCTTTACTACGACAAGACGTTCCATGCCAAGGTGAAGGTCCTCGGTTGGACGCCGGCCAAGGGCGCGTGCAGCCTGTCGACCTGCAAAGGCAAGGGCACGTTCACCGGCAACTTCACCGACCAGACCGCCGGCAAGACCGACACGTCGACCTTCTTCTCGGAGGGCGCCGACATCGTCTTCCCGGTCGCCGGATCGGTGGGACTTGGTTCCGTCGCCGCTGCCAAGCAGGCCGGCAAGGGCCACTACGTCATGTGGGTTGACAGCAACGGCTGCACCAAGGACCCCTCGGACTGCAGCCTCTTCGTCGGCACCGTCGCCAAGGGCGTTGAGCCGTCGGTCGAGGCCGCCGTACTCTCCGCCGCGAAGGGCACCTTCAAGGCCGGTTCGTACGTCGGGACTCTGGCCAACAACGGGACTGCGCTGGAGTACGGCGGCGTGATGATTCCCTCCGCGCTGAAGGCGAAGATCGCCACGGCGAAGGCGGGCATCATCGCTGGCACCATCTCGGTGAACCCGAACAACTACCCAGCCATCAAGTAACGGCCGAACCGCCGAGCGGCCAGTCATGACAAGGACCCGGGTCAAGCAACCCGGGTCCTTGTCATGACTACGATTGACGTGATGCGACTGGAACTGCGCGGAATAACGAAGCGATTCGGCTCGTTGACCGCCAATGACCAGATCAGCATCACTGTCGAGCCTGGACAGATTCACTCACTGCTCGGTGAGAACGGTGCGGGCAAGTCCACCCTGATGAACGTTCTCTTCGGGCTGCTGACGCCCGACGAAGGCGAGATCCTGATCAATGGCGAGCCCGTGCAAATCACCAACTCCGGTGATGCCGTGCGGCGGGGCCTCGGCATGGTCCACCAGCACTTCATGCTCGTGCCGGTGTTCACCGTGACCGAGAACGTGGTGCTGGGCTTCGAGCCCACGAAGTCGCTCAACCGCGTCGACTACCGCAAGGCCACCGAGGACATCCTACGGTTGTCGCGGCAGTTCAATCTCGACGTCGACCCGGACGCGGTGGTCGAACGCCTGCCCATTGGGCTCCAGCAGCGGGTCGAGATCCTGAAGGCCCTCAGCCACGACGCCGAGCTGCTGATCCTCGACGAGCCGACCGCCGTACTGACTCCCCAGGAAATCGACGCATTGATGGAGATCATGCGCTCACTCGCCGCCGCGGGCAAGTCGATCCTCTTCATCACCCACAAGTTGAAGGAGGTCAAAGCCGTCGCCGACGTGATAACGATCATCCGTCAAGGCCGGGTCGTGGGCACCGCCGAACCAACGGCGTCGGAGTCGGAGCTCGCCTCGATGATGGTCGGTCGAGACGTCGAGTTGACGGTCCACAAGGAACCCTTCTCTCCCGGCGGTGACGTCTTCGAAATCCGCGACCTGGTCGTCCGTGACGAGAGGGGGCTGGCCGCAGTCAACGGTGTCTCGCTCAGCGTCCGGGCCGGTGAAATCCTCGCCCTCGCGGGCGTGCAGGGCAACGGCCAGACCGAGCTCGTCGAAGCCATCGCCGGGATGCGAACCGTGGAGTCGGGTTCGATAACCCTGAACGGCCGCGACATCACCAACCACTCACCTCGCGAGGTGCTCGACGCCGGACTTGGCCACATCCCCGAGGACCGCCAGCGCGACGGACTGGTGATGTCGATGTCGGTGGCCGACAACTTGGTGCTGAACACGCCCCGAAGGGTCCCTTTCGCCCGGCGCGGTACGCGAGATCTCGCAGCCGTCCAGGCCCACGCGGTTCAACTCATCAAGGACTTCGATATTCGCACCGAATCACCACAGGAACTCGTGAGCTCCCTCTCGGGTGGCAACCAGCAGAAGGTGATCGTGGCGCGCGAACTCTCGCGGGCACTCGAATTCCTCGTAGCCTCCCAGCCCACACGAGGTCTGGACGTCGGCTCCATCGAGTACGTCCACCGCCAGATGGTCGAACACCGCAACCACGGCAACGCGGCGCTCGTCGTTTCCTCCGAGCTCGACGAGGTTCTCGCTCTCGGCGATCGAATCGCGGTGATGTACGCCGGGAAGATCAGCGGTGTCGTCGACCCCTCGACCAGCCGTGAGACGATAGGCCTGCTGATGACCGGTACGAAGGTGGAACAGCCCCATGACTGACGCAACCCCCGTGCGGCTCCATCGCCGGCTGGGAGCTCAACTCACCTCCCAGCATCCGATCGTTGTCACGATCTTCGCCCTCATCCTCGGCTTCATCGTCGGGGCGATCATCATCATCACCACAACCGCCAGTGTCCTCGATGCCTGGCGCGGGATCTTCCACAGTTGGGGCGCCCCGGGCCACGCCATCAGGTTGACCTTCGACAACGTGGGTGCCGCCTACCGGACGATGTTCACCGGCTCGGTCGTCGATCCCAACAGCTTCTGGGATTCGCTGACCACGGGCAAGAACTGGTCCGTGACGCTCACGCCGATCTCTGAGACCCTGACCTACGCCACGCCCCTCGTCATCGTGAGCACCGGCGTGGGCATCGCCTTCCAGACCGGCATCTTCAACATCGGCGCCAACGGCCAGGCCGTCCTGGGCGGCATCGCGGGCGGAGTCGTCGCCACCATGGTGCACCTGCCGATGGTCATCCACCTGCCCCTCGCCCTGCTCGCCGGCCTGGCGGGCGGCATGCTGGCCGGATCGGTACCAGGAATCCTGAAGGCGTTTACCGGAGCCCACGAGGTCATCGTCACGATCATGTTGAACTACGTGGTCTACGCCTTCCTGCTCTTCGCAGTGCTCTCCACACCCTTCCAGCAGCCGGGCCAGCAGAACGACATCTCGCGGACCTTTGACGGTTCGGCCCAGCTCCCCCCGCTCTTCGGCACGGCGTCGGGACTACGCGTGAGCTACGGCGTCCTGGTGGCCGCCGTGGTCGTGGTCTTCGCCTGGTGGTTCCTCGACCGTTCATCGCTCGGCTTCGATTTCCGGGTCACCGGCGCCAACCCCTCCGCCGCGAAGGCGTCCGGCATCTCGGCCCGGTCGGTCGTCGTGATGGTCTTCTTGATCTCGGGCGGCCTCGCGGGTCTCGCGGGATTCGTCCAGGCGGCGAGCACCACCCACCAGATCGACGGTGGCTTCCTTATCGGCAACGCGGGCATTGGCTTCACCGCCATCACCATCGCGCTGCTCGGCCGCAACCGGCCGATGGGCATCCTCTGGTCCTCGTTGCTCTTCGCGGCGCTCGGTGTCGGTGGTCGCGCCATGCAATCCCAGACGGGCATCCCCCTCGACCTCGCGACGGTGATCCAGTCCGTGATCGTGCTCTTCGTCGCCACGCCGGTGCTGGTGAAGGAGATCTTCCGCTTGCGCGCCGCACCGGTGGCCACCATCAAACTGGCAACCCAGGGATGGGGATCGTGACGGTCGCCGAATCGACCACCGAGCAGGCCCTTGCTCCCAAGCCCGAGGGCCGCACCAGGGTCATCGCCATCATCATGGCCATCGTCGGTCTCTCGACGCTGCTGTTATTCGGAATCGGAAGCGCCGCCACCGCACACTCGACGCTCAACTTCAGCCCGATCAACCTCAGTAGCTCCCCTCCGCTGCATCTCGGCAGCCTGACACTACCGACGCGATGGACTGTCGTCGTGGCGGCCCTCGTAATGATCGGACTGGGCGTCGAGGTCTTCCTGCGCCGGCCGAAAGGCTTCGTCATGGGCCGCTTCGGGATCGTTGCCGTGCTCTTCCTCCTCGCGTTGCTCTTCTGGGCCGCCCGCACCCCCGGGCCCTCGCCGGTCCCGTTCATCAACCTGACCGACATTCTGACCGGCAGCACCGAGGTCGTGATGGTCCTCATCTTCGGCTCGCTCTCGGGTGTGATGTGTGAGCGCTCGGGCGTGGTGAACATCGCCATCGAGGGCCAGTACATCGCCGGCGCCTTCTTCGGTTCAATGGTCGTCTCGACCACCCACAACTTCTTCTACGCCGCCATCGTTGGGGCCCTTGTCGGCGGTCTGCTGGGGCTCCTACTCGCCTTTCTCGCCCTGCGCTACCTCGTCGACCAGATCATCGTCGGCGTGGTGATCGTCACCATGATGAGCTCGCTCTCGTCGTACCTGAACCTGCAGGTCTTGACTCCCTTTCCGCAGTACAACACTGGCAATCTCGCGCCCAACCTCGCCATTCCACTGTTGTCGAAGATCCCCATCCTCGGTCCGGTCTTCTTCAACCAGAGTGGCTTCTTCTACCTGATGATCGCGCTGGTGGCGCTCGTCAGCTTCGCGCTCTTCAAGACCCGCTACGGGCTGCACGTGCGCGCCGTCGGCGAGCACCCGCACGCGGCCGCCACAGTCGGCATCAACGTCGCGCGCGTTCGCTACATCAACGTGGTCTTGGGCGGGGCCATCGCCGGGATTGGGGGCGTCGCCTTCATGGCCTCACAGGGGCAGTTCCAGCCGGGGTACACCTCGGGTCTCGGTTACATAGCGCTCGCGGCCATGATCTTCGGCCGCTGGCGGCCTTCCGGCGCGGTCGTCGCCTCGATGATCTTCGGTATCTCGGTCTTCCTGTCGTACACACTGGTCTCGTACCAGGTGCCGGTGTCCATCTACGTCTTGCAGATGTTCCCGTACCTCATCACGATCGTCGTGGTCGCCGGCCTGATCGGACGCGTTCGTCCACCCGGTGCGGACGGCATCCCATACCACCGCGACTAAGCGCGAGAGCCAAGAACTCCGACGACGCTCGAGGCTCTCCGCATGGCCCGATTCAACGCCTCCCCGCAATCGAGGCCGTCGAGCCGCGCCGCGAGGTAGGCCCCCGTCGCGGCGTCACCTGCGCCCGTCGTGTCAACGACGTCAACCGGCAGCGAAGGCTGTGCCCACGCGCGACCATCGCGCACGACCATGGCGCCGTTGCTTCCCCGGGTGATCACCACCTCGCCGCTCACCTCGCGAAGGACCGTGCCGGCTCGCTCGACGTCAGCGGCTCCCGACAGCAGCAGGGCCTCTTCCTCGTTCGCGAACAGCATTGTGACCTTGCCGGCGGCTCGCAGGAACTGGGGGGCGCCGAGCCTCGCCAGGGGGGCCGCCGAGCACGTATCCACCGACGTCGACGCACCGCTCGCGCGGGCGCTGTCGAGCGCCATCATCGCGACGCGGCGCGTGGCGTCGTCGAGGATGGTGTAGCCCGAGACGTGCAAGTGGTCGAAGGGCTCGGCGAAGGCGTCGTCAACGGTGTCCATCGAGAGCAGTGAGTTCACCCCTCGATCGGTCATCATTGCGCGCTGTCCGTCACCGGACACAATGGCGACGACCACCCCGGTGGAGCCTTCCTCAATCTGCAGCTCGGCGCCGATCCCGGCTTCCTCGAGGTCTCGGGCGAACATCTCGCCCGGCTCGTCATCGCCCACGACACCCACGTAGACCACGTCATGATTGGCTCCGAGGGCGACCGCCAGGTTCGCCGCTGATCCCCCGCGGCTGAAGTGCACGCGCGAGCGCGTGTCGCTCGTGGGTGCCATCGGTTCCTCGGGCCGCACGACGACATCGAGCATCGCGTCACCGATCACGATGACGCGCTTTCTCATGTCGCTGGCCGCGACGCTGCTGCCGCGATGCGCCCGGCGAGGGACGCGTTCGATACGACGAGATCCCGGTTCACCTGCACGCTGCGTCCCTCGGTGAACCGGGCGAACTCCGCGAGCAGGACCGGGGTGACCTCCTTGCCCGTGACTCCGAGCTCCTGGGCCTTCGCGAGCGCGCTCGCGAGCGCCTCGTCGTGAAGCTCGCCATCGAGCTGGAGATCCTCGGCAACGGGATTCGCAACGAGGAAACCAGTCGAAGAGAAATGGCGATGCCGCAGGAACGCCGAGGCGGCCTGCTCGACACTTTCGAGGGACCAGTCGAGTTCGAAGCCGCTGTCGCTCCGGTAGAAGCCGGGGAACCGCGTCGTGCGAAATCCCGCCACCGGCACACCGAGCGAATCGAGCCGCTCAAGCGTGGCTCCGATGTCGAGGATCGACTTCACTCCTGAAGCGACGACGAGCGCCGGCGTCCTCGACAAGGCAGTGAGGTCGGCGGACTCGTCGAAGCTGTGCACCGCGTCACGGTGCACGCCACCGAGGCCGCCGGTCGCCATGACATCGATGCCGACGCGATGGGCGATCACGATGGTTCCGGCGACCGTGGTCGCGCCGTCGACGCCGAGCGCGAGCGCCACGCCCAGGTCGCGTGCCGAGAGCTTCGCCGCGTGGCGCGCGGGCGACGCTAGCTCCTCGAGCTGATCGAGAGTCAGCCCCACGATGATCTTGCCGTCGAGGACGCCGACCGTGGCGGGTACCGAGCCGCCATCGCGGACCGCCCGCTCGCACTGGCGGGCGACCTCGAGGTTGGTCGGCGCGGGCAGTCCCTGGACGACAATGGTCGTCTCGAGGGCGACGACGCCGCGTCCTTCGAAGAGCGCGGTCGCCACCTCGTCGGAGAGCGCCACGCAGGATTCGAAGGAGTTAGTCATTCAATGCGAAGTGTACTGTTTGACCGTGAGTTCTCTTAACGAAATACCTTGGAATGAACTTCGCGAACTGGCCCGACACGCCACCACGACTTCTTACGCGCCGTACTCGAACGTGCACGTCGGAGCGGCTGGCTACACGACCGACGGGCGCTTCGTCAGCGGCGCCAACGTGGAGAACGCGAGCTACGGCCTCACGCTCTGCGCCGAGTGCTCGCTCGTCAGCGAGCTGATCCGCCTCGGCGGCGGGCGCCTCGCCGCGGTCGCGATCGTGGCGGGTGACCTCGATCCGATCGCCCCGTGCGGACGGTGCCGCCAGGTGCTCTTCGAGCACGGCGGAGGGGGGCTCCTCGTCGACAACGGGCCCGACAAGGCGCCCTTCCACCTGCACGATCTGCTGCCCCACGCCTTCGGTCCCGATGACCTGGGCGCGAGGAGGAGCTCGTGAGCTCGTTCTCCGCCGTCGACATCATCACCGCCAAGCGTGACGGCGCGGTGCTCAATGACGAGGCGATCGCGTGGGTTCTCGACGCCTACGTGAGAGGCGAGGTCGCTGACGAGCAGATGTCGGCGCTGCTGATGGCGATCTTCTTCAAGGGACTCGGTTCGCACGAACTGCTGACCTGGACCGACTGCATGATCGCATCGGGCGAGCGCCTCAACCTGAAGGGACTGTCGCGCCCAACGGTCGACAAGCACTCGACGGGCGGCGTCGGGGACAAGATCTCGCTCATCTTGGCGCCGTTGGTGGCCTCGTGCGGCGCCGCGGTGCCCCAGCTCTCGGGGCGCAGCCTTGGCCACACGGGCGGCACCCTCGACAAGCTTGAGAGCATTCCCGGTTGGCGGGCTCTCCTGACCAACGACGAGATGCGCTTCCAGCTTGAGAGCGTCGGTGCGGTCATCTGCGCCGCCGGCCAGGGACTCGCGCCGGTGGACCGCAGGCTCTACGCGCTGCGCGACGTGACCGGGACGGTCGAGTCGATTCCCTTGATCTCCTCGTCGATCATGTCCAAGAAGATCGCCGAAGGCACTGAGGCCCTCGTGCTCGACGTCAAGGTCGGGCGCGGCGCGTTCATCAAGACCATCGACCGGGCACGCGAGCTCGCGACGACCATGGTGTCGCTCGGCACGAGCCACGGCGTCGCGACCGTCGCCCAACTCACGTCGATGAACCAGCCTCTCGGTCGTGCGGTCGGCAACGCCCTCGAGGTAACCGAGTCGGTCGAGGTGCTGAAGGGGAAGGGCCCGCTCGACGTTCGCGACCTGACGCTCGAACTCGCGCGCATCATGCTCGGGCTCGTCGGCATCGACGTGGACCCCGCCGTAAAGCTCGACGACGGTTCGGCCTACCGCGTCTATCGCGAGATGATCGAGGCCCAGGGCGGCGACCCCGACGCGAAACTCGCCTCCGGCAAGTCAAGGGATGTCGTGCTCGCGCCCCTGGAGGGCATCGTCCAATCAGTCGACGCGCTCAGCGTGGGCGTCGCCGCGTGGCGCCTCGGCGCGGGGCGCGCTCGCAAGGAGGACCCCGTCAGCGCGGGCGCGGGCGTGATGTGCCTCGTGCGCGAGGGGGACTACGTCGAAGCCGGGCAGCCTCTTTTTGAACTGTTCGCGGACGATGACGACCACCTCTCGAGGGGCCTCCATACGATACGGAGCGCCGTGGAACTCGGCGACGAACCGGTGCCCGTCGAACAGATCCTGCTGGAGAAGATCACGGCGAGTTGAGAAGCGGGGTTGGCTAGCCTTGACCCATGTCCGGCACCGCCCTCACCCGTGAACTGATCAAACGAGCCCCCAAGGTGGTGCTCCACGAGCACCTGGACGGCGGCCTGCGGCCCTCGACGGTGCTCGAACTCGCCCACGAGATCAGTTACAAGGGGCTGCCGACGGACGATCCCGACGAACTGCGCGAATGGTTCATCGCCGACACCCCCGGTAGCGACCTCGTGCGCTACCTCGAGGGCTTCTCGCACACCGTCGCCGTCATGCAGACCAGGGAGCAACTCGAGCGGGTCGCGAGCGAGAGCGCGCTCGACCTCGCGCGCGACGGCGTGGTCTACGCCGAGATCCGCTTCGCGCCGGAACTGCACACCGGACGGGGGCTCTCGCTCGACGAGATCGTGATGGCGGTGCTGAACGGCTTCGTCCACGGCACCAAGCAGGCGGCCAACGAGGGGCGCACGATCATCGTGCGCGCCATCCTGTCGGCCATGCGACAGAACAACCGCAGCGAGGAGATCGCGCGCCTCGCGGTCACGTTTCGCGATGTCGGTGTCTGCGGCTTCGACATCGCCGGTCCCGAGGACGGCTTTCCCCCGACCGAGCACCTGAGCGCGTTCCATCTCATCCAACGCGAGAACTTTCACATGACCATCCACGCCGGCGAGGCGTTCGGTCTCCCGTCGATCTGGGAAGCGGTCCAGTTCTGCGACGCCGAGCGCCTGGGCCACGGCGTGCGCATCGTCGACGACATCACCCGGGTCGGCGACGGCTACGAGCTCGGCCGGCTCGCGAGCTACATCCGCGACCGGCGCATCCCGCTCGAAGTGTGCCCGACGTCAAACGTCCACACCGGTGCGGCGTCATCAATCGCCAAGCACCCCATCGAGCTGCTGCGCAAGTTGCGCTTCCGGGTCACGCTCAACACCGACAACCGCCTCATGAGCGGCATCACGATGAGCAGCGAGTTCGAGGCGTGCGCGAACGCGTTCAACTGGACGCTCGAAGACATGGAGTGGCTGACGCTCAACGCCGCCAAGAGCTCGTTCTTCCAGTTCGACCAACGCCTCGAAATGATCAACCAGGTGATCAAGCCCGGCTACGCCGCGCTTCGCCAGGCCTAAAGCCTCAAGAGTTCCGCCAGGTCCGCGCGCACCGCGCCGAGCTGGCGCGCGCCGAGCTCTCGTTGCTCCTCCAGCGTCGTCGACGGGTCGGGCCCGACCTTCACTTCCATGTAGGCCTTGAGTTTCGGCTCGGTTCCCGACGGACGAATGACCACCCGGCCCTGGCTTCCGAGCATCAAGAGCACGCCGTCGGTGGCGAGCAGCCCGTTCCATCCCTTGGCGAGGTCGATCACGCTGGTGACCGCGATGGCGCCGAGCGCAGTCGGCGGCTTCGCGCGCACCCTGCTCACGGCGTCGCGGATGGCCGTGAGCCCCTGCGGCCCCTTGGCGCGCAGCGAGAGCTGCCCCCCGGCGTGGACCCCGAAGCGGGTCTCCAACTCATCCAGACGGTCCAGGAGCGACTTTGCCTCCTCGCCCAGTTCGTGCGCGAGCTTGCACACCGCGAGCGCCGCCGACATGCCGTCCTTGTCCGCCACCAGCGGGTCGACCGCGTACCCGAGGGCCTCTTCGTAGCCGAAGCGGAGCACGCCCTCTCCGGCCGCGCGCGAGATCCACTTGAAGCCGGTGAGCGTCGCCACGAAGCGCACGTGGGCCGCGTTCGCCATGGTCTCGAGCATCGTGGACGAGACGATGGTCGTCGCCACCACGTCGTCGCTCGACGCCATCTCGCCGAGCAGGCTCGACGCGAGCAGCCAGCCGGTCTCGTCGCCGCGAAGGGTGCGCCAACCGGCGCCCCCCTTCACCGCCACGCCGAGCCGGTCCGCGTCGGGGTCGTTCGCGATCACGAGCGTCGACGAGGCCTCTTCGGCCCTCGCGATCGCGAGGTCGAGAGCGCCCGGCTCCTCGGGGTTCGGGAACGGCAGCGTCGGAAATCGTCCGTCGGGGGCGAACTGCTCGTCGACGACCGCGATCGAGTGGAACCCGGCCTCGGCGAAGAGCGACAACATCGAGGCGCCACCCACGCCGTGCAGCGGCGTGTAGGTGATCACGAGGTCGCTGCCGGCCGCGACGGCGAAGCGGTGCGCGAAATGGTCGCGGTACGAGGCGAGGACCTCGTCGGCGACAACGTGATGCAGTTCGCTGGAGCGCTCGCCGAGCGGCGGGGTCGTGGTGGCGTTCATGTGGCGCTCGACGATCTCGTCGCTCGGAGGGATTATCTGGGATCCGTCGGGGCCGTAGAGCTTGTAGCCGTTGTCGGCCGGCGGATTGTGGCTCGCGGTGATCATGATGCCCGCGCCCGCGCCGAGGGCCTTCACGCAGTACGCCACCAGGGGCGTCGGGAGGGGACGCGGCATCTCGAAGACGGCGACCCCCGCACCCAGCAGCACCGCGACCACCTCGTCGTTGAACTTCTCCGAATCCCGGCGCGCATCGCGCCCTACGACGACGCCACGGGCGGGATCGACACCGATCTCCTCGAGCCATGCGACCACCCCCTGGGTGGCGCGGCGGACCGTGAATCGGTTCATCCCCGAGGGGCCCGCCATCATCGGACCGCGCAGTCCGGCGGTCCCGAAGCTCAGTTGGGACCCGAACCTGCGCTGGAGCTCCTCCTCGTCGCCCTGCTCGAGCAGTTGCTGCAGCGCGGCCCGATCCTCCTCGTCGGGATCGCTCGCTATCCACGTCGCGACCTGATGGATCAGGTCCGGGTTCACAGGACCGGTACGAGCTCGGCCAGCAGTGCCCCGAGCGAACTCGCGGCGTTCTGGCCCGCCTCGAGCACCTCGAGATGGTTGAGCGCCGTGTGCGACACCCCCGCCGCGAGGTTCGAGATCAGGCTCAACCCCAGCACCTCGGCGCCGAGGTGGCGTGCGGCGATCGCTTCGAGGACCGTCGACATGCCCACGAGCGTCGCGCCCATGGTCGCCGCCATCTTGATCTCGGCGGGCGTCTCGTAGTGCGGACCTCGGAAGCCGGCGTAGACCCCTTCGCTCAGCGACGGCGCCGCCACCTTCGCGACCGCGCGAAGGCGCGCGCTGTAGAGATCGGTGAGGTCGACGAAGCGAGAACCGTAACCCTCGGGTGGTGACGCGCCCTCCATGGGCGAGGTCGCCGTCAGGTTGACATGGTCACGGATGATCACCACCGTTCCCGCGCCCTTCGAGGGATCGATGCCGCCGCACGCGTTGGTCAGCACGACCTTCGTGGCGCCCGCGGCGATTATGGTTCGCACCGGATGCACGACCTGGTGGGCGGAGTTGCCCTCGTAGAGGTGGACACGACCCGCGACCAGGGCGACCTTTCGCCCGTCGAGGTCGAGCGAGAGGATCTGGCCGCTGTGCCCGGCGACGGTCGGCGCCACGAACCCGGACAGCTCGGCGGTCGCGACGACACTTGAGGGCTCCCCGAGGGCCGAGGCACCCTCCTTCCAGCCCGAACCCAGGACGATCGCCATGTCGTAGGAGTCGAAGCCGCTCCTCTCGCGCAGCTCGTCAGCCGCGAGTCGTGCCAGTTCATAGGGATTCGTCATCACTGTCCAATCGTGTGCCATACGGTCGATGTCTCGATGAACGCGCGCAGGCGCCGGGTCGTCGCGGCGGTGTCGCGATCGCTGGGGCGCAACACGCGCTTGATCGACGCGGCCGCGGTGATGCTCAGTTCGCTCGCCTCATCACCGTCGACGCCCGCGAGATCGATGCCGTCGACGTCCTCGTGCGACGCGAGCACCGCAGCGAGCTCCTTGGTGAAGCCGGTCACGATGTTGAGCACTCCCGCCGGGAAGTCCGACGTCGCGGTCATCTCACCGATGAGAATGCTCGGCGTCGGTCGACGCTCACTGGCGACGACGACCACCGTGTTGCCGGCGCAGATCGGCGCGAGCACCTCGTCGATGAAGCCTTCCAGCGAAGAGTCCTGCGAGGCGACAACGCCGACGACGCCGCTCGGGGTCGGCAGCGAGAAGTTGAAGAACGGACCCGCGACCGGATTCGCTCCGCCGAAGACCTGGGCGATCTTGTCGGTCCACCCGGCGTACCAGACCATGCGATCGATGGCCCGGTCGACGCTCCTCTGGGCCTTCTTGGTGCTGAGGCCCTCGGCGAGGGCGACGTGCTCGGCGAGCTCGTCCCGGCGCGATTCGGCCATCTCGGCGAGGCGGTAGATCACCTGGCCGCGATTGTACGCGCTCGACCCCCACCACTTCGCCTGCGCGGAGCGCGCCGCGGCGACCGCGTCGCGAAGGTCCTTCCTCGAACCCTGGGCCACGTTCGCCAGGAACTCGCCGCTCGCCGCAGCGACTTCGTAGCTGCGCCCGGACTCCGAGCGCGGGAAGGCGCCATTGATCAAGAGCTTGTAGGTCTTTCGCACGTCGAGTCGGCCGTCAGACATTGAGGTACGCCTCCAGACCGTGACGGCCGCCCTCGCGACCGAATCCCGATTCGCGCACGCCCCCGAAGGGGCTCGTCGGGTCGAATCGGTTGTAAGTGTTCGCCCAGATAACCCCGGCGCTCAGGCGCTCGGCGACCCACAGGGTCCGGCTCCCCTTCTCGCTCCACACGCCGCACGCGAGTCCGTAGTTGGTGTTGTTGGCCTTGGCGACCGCCTCCTCGGGGGTGCGGAACGTCAACACCGAGAGCACCGGGCCGAAGATCTCCTCGCGCGCGATTCGGTGCGACTGGGAGACATTGGCGAACACCGTGGGCGCGAACCAGTAGCCCTTCTCGGGAAGCTCGCACGAGCTGGTGTAACGCGTCGCGCCCTCGCTCTCGCCGAACTCGGTGAGTTCTTCGATGCGGGCGAGCTGCTGGGCGGAGTTGATCGCCCCGACGTCGGTGTTCTTGTCCATGGGGTCTCCCAGGCGAAGCTGCTCGACGCGACGGACCAACCGGCGAAGCACCTCGTCGGCGACCGACTCCTGGACGAGCAGGCGCGAACCGGCGCAGCACACGTGGCCCTGATTGAAGAAGATGCCGTCGATGATCCCCTCAATCATCTCGTCGATTGGTGCGTCCTCGAACACGATGTTGGCGCCCTTGCCGCCGAGTTCCAACGTGAGGCGCTTCTGACTCACCGCCACTCGCTGCTGGATCAGGCGCCCGACGTCCGTCGAGCCGGTGAACGCGATCTTGTCAACGCCCCGGTGGTCGACCAGCGCGGCACCCGTCGAGCCGTCACCGGTGACGATGTTGACGACACCTGCCGGGAGTTCGGCCTGCTGGAGGATCTCGGCGAGGATCAACGCGCTGAGTGGCGTCGTCTCGGCGGGCTTCAGGACGCACGTGTTGCCCGCGGCGAGTGCGGGAGCGAGCTTCCACGCCGCCATGAGCAGCGGAAAGTTCCAGGGGATGATCTGGCCGGCGACGCCGATGGGCTGGGGGTTCGCACCGAAGCCGGCGTGGTCCAGTTTGTCCGCCCACCCGGCGTAGTAGAAGAAGTGCGCCGCCGCGAGGGGGATGTCGATGTCGCGCGACTCGCGGATGGGCTTGCCGTTGTCGAGAGTCTCGACGACCGCCAGTTCGCGCGAGCGCTCCTGGATCAGGCGCGCGATGCGAAAAAGGTACTTCGAGCGCTCGGCCCCGGTGGTCTTGGACCAGACGGTCTCGTAGGCCTTGCGAGCAGCCGAGACGGCGGCGTCCACGTCGACGGCGCTCGCCTGGGCGACCGTCGCGAGCGTTTCCTCGGTCGCGGGGTTCAGCGTGACGAACTGCTCGTGCCTCGAGGGGTCGGTGAACTCGCCGTTGATGAACAGCCCGTAGCTCGGCTTCAGGCGTGCTATCGATGCGGACTCGGGAGCTGGGTCGTAGTCGAGCGAGCCCAGCTGCGAGTTCGCCAGTTTCTTCTCGGTCATGTCAGTCCCCGCTGAATTCGTCGGGTCGAACGTACGCCCCGCGTTGCTGCTTGAGTCGTTGCATCAGAAGGTCGTTGAGCAGCGACGAGGCGCCGAAACGGAACAGCTCCGGCGTGAGCCACGTCGAGCCCACCGTCTCGTTCACGAGCACCAGGTACTTCATGGCGTCCTTGGTGTTGCGAATCCCTCCCGCAACCTTCACGCCGACGATTCGCCCCGTCGTCTCGGCGAAGTCGCGAACTGCCTCGAGCATGACCAGGGCGACCGGCGGCGTCGCGTTCACCGACACTTTGCCCGTCGAGGTCTTGATGAAGTCGGCACCGCCAAGCATCGCCAACCAGCTCGCGCGGCGCACGTTGTCGTAGGTGACCAATTCCCCCGTCTCGAGGATCACCTTCAGGTGCGCTTCGCCGCAGGCCTCCTTCACCGCGACCACTTCGTCGAACACCTGTCCCAGACGGCCCGACAGGAACGCCCCGCGGTCGATCACCATGTCGATCTCATCGGCGCCCGCTTCGACGGCTTCTCGGACGTCGAGGAGCTTGACATTGAGCGACGCTCGCCCCGACGGGAAGGCCGTGGCGACCGAGGCGACGGCGACCGAGGCGGTTCCCAGTGCGGAGCGCGCCGGGGCGACGAGGTCGGGGTACACGCACACCGCCGCAACCGAGGGGACGCTCGAATCGCGGGGGTCGGGACGAAGGGCCTTGGCGCAGAGCGAACGAACCCGCCCGGGCGTGTCGGCGCCTTCCAGCGTGGTGAGGTCCACCATCGAGATCGCCAGGTCGATGGCCTTCATCTTCGTGGATTTCTTGATCGAACGGGTCGCAAGCTTCGCGGCTCTGGCCTCGACGCCCACGGCGTCGACGCCCGACAGCGCGGTGAGCAGTGCCCGAAGTTGCGTCTCGGATTCCACCGCAGGCACGCTGTGCGTCCGCGGAATCCTGACGCCGCGGTCTTCCTTGCTGACGAGGCGAAGAGGGGCGGTACTCACCTCAGCAACGCTAGCAACGAACCGTCGCAAAAGCCCAAACGGCAGACCTAGTGGAAGAGGGGAAGTTCGTTGGCCGCCAAGCGAGCAGCGAGCGAGGGGGCGGCCGCATCCTTGGTGCTCACGATGGCCTCGCCGTGCAGTCGCCACGGCACGTTGATCTGCTCGTCGAACGGGTCGATCTCCAACTCGAGCGGCGCGTTGAAGGGCGAGGACAGGAGGTACGACAGGGACGCCTGCTCACTCGTGACGCAGAATCCGTGGGCCACACCCGCGGGCAGGAGCACCGAACGGCCGAGGTTCGCCGCGAGACGGACCACTTCGACGCGAGCGAACGAGGGCGAACCGACACGCACATCCACGATGACGTCGTCGAGTTCACCGAACACGCACGTCACCACCTTCGCCTGACCCTCCGGGGCCATCGAGTAGTGGAGCCCGCGCACCACGTCGCGCGACGACATCGAAAGGTTGGCCTGCCTCGCGTCGAACGAGACGCCGGCCGATTCGAAGTCGCCGAGCTTGAACCACTCGCGAAAGAAGCCCCGGTCGTCGCCGTGCACGGGCGATTCGAGCACGAAGAGCCCGGGGATGGAGAGTTCGACCAGGTTCATGGCTGCACGTCCTTCAGCAGCCGCCACCACTGCTCGTTCTCGTGATACCACTCGACGGTCGCGGCGAGCCCTTCGTCGAAGTCCACCTGCGGCACGTAACCGAGCTCCTCGCGGATCTTCGTGCAGTCGACCGAGTAACGCCGGTCGTGGCCGAGGCGGTCGGCGACCGGTTCGATGCTCGACTCGTCGCTCCCGCAGAGTGCCAGCAGCCGGCGCGTCAGTTCCTTGTTGGTCAGCTCAGTGCCGCCGCCGATGTTGTAGATCTCACCGGCGCGTCCGTTCTCGAGCACGAGCAGGATCCCGCGACAGTGGTCGTCGACGTGCAGCCAGTCGCGCACGTTGAGCCCGTCGCCGTAGAGCGGGACCTTCTTGCCTTCGCTCAGGTTCGTCACGAACAGCGGGATGACTTTCTCGGGAAACTGGCGCGGACCGTAGTTGTTCGAGCACCTGGTCACCATGACCGGCAGACCGAAGGTCCGGTGATAGGCGAGCGCCGCCAGGTCCGATCCCGCCTTGCTCGACGAGTAGGGCGAGTTCGGTTCGAGGATATGATCCTCGCGCCACGACCCCTTGGGTATCGTCCCGTAGACCTCGTCGGTCGAGATGTGCACGAAGCGTTCAACGCCGCCCTGTCGGGCGCTCTCGAGGAGCTGCTGGGTGCCGAGCACGTTGGTCTCGAAGAACGGGCGCGCACCGGTGATCGAGCGGTCCACGTGGCTCTCGGCGGCGAAGTGCACGACGGCGTGCGCGTGGCGAAGCAGGTCGTCCGTGACCTCGGCGTCGAGGATCGACCCCTCGACGAAGCTCACTCGCGAGTCGAGCAGGGTCTGGGTCATGTTCTCGCGCCGGCCCGAGTAGGTGAGGGCATCGAGCAGGATGATCTCGTCGTACCCGAGCCGCTCGGACTGCTCGAGGAAGAGCTCGGTGAAGCGAGAGCCAATGAACCCCGCCGCCCCGGTGATCACTGCGCGCATAGAGGTACCTCGGCCTTTAGGAAGGGGTGTCAGGACTTCTATACTAATGGAGTGAAGGGAATCATTCTGGCTGGTGGCAGCGGCACACGCCTCCATCCAATCACGCGCGCCGTGTCCAAGCAGCTGCTGCCGATCTACGACAAGCCAATGATCTACTACCCGCTCAGCACCTTGATGCTGAGCGGCCTGCGCGAAATCCTCCTCATCACGACGCCGCACGACCAAGCGGCCTTCCAGAGGCTGCTCGGCGACGGCTCCCAGCTCGGCATCAAGATCTCCTGGGTCGTCCAGGAAGAGCCCAACGGCCTTGCCCAGGCGTTGATCCTCGGCGAGGAGTTCCTGAACGGCGACAAGTGCGCGTTGATTCTCGGCGACAACCTCTTCTACGGTCCCGGGCTCGGCACCCACCTTCGACAGAACACCGACGTCGAGGGGGCGCTGATCTTCGCCTACGAGGTGAGCGACCCTTCCGCCTACGGCGTCGTCGAGTTCGACGCACAGGGCAAGGTCATCTCGATCGAGGAGAAGCCGGCCGCGCCCAAGAGCAACTACGCCGTGCCCGGCATCTACTTCTACGACGAACGCGCTTCGAAGCTCGCGCACGAGCTGAAGCCCAGCTCGCGAGGCGAGCTCGAGATCACCGCGCTCAACAACGCGTACCTCGAGATGGGCGAGTTGCGGGTCGAGGTGCTCTCGCGCGCCACCACGTGGCTCGACACCGGCACCCACGAATCGCTCTACGAGGCTGGCGGTCTGATTCGAACGCTTCAGCACCGCAACGGCTTTCGCATCGGCGACGTGGACCAGATCGCCCGCGACCAGGGCTGGGTCGAATAATCAGCCCTTGAGGGGTCAGCGCTCGAGCATCGACTCGAACTCGCTCAGCAGGTCGACGAAACGGTCGATCTCGACGAGGTGAGGATAATGCCCGAGTCCGTCCCAACGCTCGATGCGCACGTCCTGCACGAGGTTCCTCAGCCAGTCGTCGTAGCCGGCGCCCGGGTCCGTGCCGTGCACCGAAAGATAGGGCACGGTGATCGCTGACGCCAGGGCGTTGACCATCGCCTCGAGTTGCTCGGCCTCGGATTCCAGTACCGCCGCCCATATGGCGAGCACGACCTCCTGGTCGGCTCGACGGAGTCCCACGAGCCGCTCCCACTGCTCGCCGTCCAACTCACCGCGCATGGAGTCGAACACCATGGTGATCACCTGCTGGAACGCAGCGTCATCGCCGCGCAGCATCGACTCGACGGACCTCAGCGCCGCCTGGAAGTCACCGAGCCGCATGGGCTGGTCGATGTTCACCACCCCGCAGCAGGGATACATCGCCGCGTACGCGCTCACCACCGTCCCGCCGAGTGAATGGCCGACCAGCAACGGGCGCTCCATGCCAAGGGCCTCGACCACTTCGTGCACGTCCGACGCCATCGTGATGACGTCATAGGGGCCTTCGGCGTCGGATTCACCGTGACCGCGAAGATCCACCGCGAGCACGTCGTGGGACGCGGCGAGTCGCTCGACAAGCGGATCCCACGAGCGCCGCGATTCGGTGATGCCGTGCACCAGCACGATTGGAGTTCCTTCGCCACTTCGTTCGTAGTCGATCATGAGGGTCTTTCTAGCACCGGTCGGACAAAGGCTCCGCAGGCACACCGCGCCGCGACCGTCAATCGACTTCGCAGATCATCTCGACCTCGACGGGGATGTCGAACGGCAGTTCCGCCATTCCGACGGCCGACCGGGCGTGGCTCCCGATCGCCTTGCCGAAGATCTCGACGAGGACGTCGGAGCATCCATCGACCACCAGAGGAGTCTGGTTGAAACCGGGTGCGCAGTTCACCATCCCGAGGACCTTCACGACCCGCGTCACTCGGTCGAGCGATCCCAGCTCGTGGCGGATCGTATGGAGCAGGTTGAGCCCCACCAACCGCGCGGCGTCGCGCACCTCGTCGAGGGTCAGATCGGACCCCACCTTGCCGGTCCTGAGCGAACCGTCGACGTCGTAGGGACCGTGCCCCGCGAGAAAGAGCAGGTTTCCCGTGCGCACGGCCATCAAGTAGTTCGCCACCGGCGCCGACGTCTGGGGAAGAATGATGTCCAGTTCAGCGATTCGATCCTCCGCGCCCATACGAGCCCTCCCTTTCACGAAGTCCCCTCAATGTAGTTGCCACTGCCACCCCGCTGCCGTCGCGCCTCGAGACCTCTGCCCGGCAGCGAGAGGCGATGTGGATAGCATCGGATTGAAGTGGAGGGTGGAGGTATTCACTCGACGCACGAAAGCGAGCACCGGTTCGATGAGCGAATTCGAAGTTTGGGCCACGGCGACGTTCCGCCAGTCGAAGATCGACGTCAACCCGAGCGACCTCAGCCTCATCGAACTCATCTACACCGCCGCCATCCGGCAACTGGAGGCGCTCGACCGCATCGACCTCGAGAAGTTCCCCGCCGTAGGGCTCGATCTGCGCCACGCGCCAAAGCCATCGTGAGCCATCCGCAGGATTGGACGCTTCGCCAACAATCCGAGGCGTTGCGCCACGGTGAACTGAACGCCCGTGAACTCCTGGACATGACGATCGCGCGCATCAACGAGCGCGACTCGACCATCAACTCCACCCCGGTCGTGTTCAACAAGGAGAGCTACGACCAGCTGAACCAAGCCCCCGCGGGTCCGCTGCACGGCGTGCCCATCACGGTGAAGGACATGTTCGCCCTGCCATGGCGCGCAGCACGCAACGGCACCACTGCCGATCTGATCCCCGCGGGTGCCTCCGGCCCCTACCGCAACCTTCGCGACGCGGGCGCGGTCGTCGTCGGCATCGCTAACCAGCACGAACTGGGCATCGGTACGACCGGGACGCAGTCCGGGTACGGGCGGATGGGCAATCCCTGGAATCCCGAGCGCTGCGCCGGGGGCTCCTCGGGCGGCAGCGCCTCAGCGGTGTCGGCACGTCTGGTGGCGGGAAGCCTCGCAAGCGACAGCGGCGGATCGACGCGGCTGCCCGCCGCGTACTGCGGGGTCGTCGGGTTGAAGCTGACCTACGGATCGGTCCCCTACGACGGCTACTTCGGTGCAGCGACCACTTTCAGCGCCCCGGGCATCATCACGCGCGACGGCAGTGACGCGAGGATGCTCGCCGCCGCCCTCTTGCAGCGCCCGCTCCCGGCCCAAAGCGGCAGCGGCCTGCGCGTCGGACTGATCCGCGATCCGTTCTGGGACGACGTCGATCCGGAGGTCGCCGCGGCTGGCGAGATGGCACTTCGAGCCACCGGTTGGCACGTCAGCGAGGTGCAGGTGAAGCATCTGGAACTCGCCGGCGCGGCGTTCCTCAGCCGTCTCATCGCCGAAGCCGGCATGCCGACGAACGAGTTGCTCGCGACGCTGAGCGTGCCCACGCGGGCACTGCTGCTCGCGGGAATGCTCGCCCCGGCGCGGTTCATCCCCCGGGCGGACCGCGTGCGAGGCGCGATCAGGGACTCGCTCGCGAAGTCCTTTCACACGGTGGACTTTCTCTGCTGGCCTACGAGCCCCGCGCCCGCTCCGCCGCTCGACGATCCCCACGTGGTCATCCCGTCGGGACGCGCGCAGGCAGACCTCCCCAATGTCCGCCAGACCCGGCTCGCCAACCTCACGGGCACCCCGGCGATCTCGATCCCTGTCGGACTGCACTCCTCGAAGCTGCCCATGGGACTGCACTTCATCGGGCCGTGGGGCGGCGAGGCGAGGCTCATCGACGCCGCGGAGCACCTCGAGCGAGTCACCGACAGAGAGTTCGTCAACCTCACGCCACCGATTGCGCGCTAGGTGCCGCGGGGTCGCACCTGATCGAACTTCATCCGCGACGTGCAACCGATTCACCTCAAGCAGTGACGCTGCAGGTAACTACGCGGTAAGTCATGGGCCCGCGGTGCCTCGCCTAGAGTGACGATACCTTCCACAACCAGGAGACATCCATGTCAACCGCTGCCGTCCTGTCCCCGCGCCGTCCGGTCTTGGCTGACCTCGTGTCGAACACCCTGACGGCGAACATCGCCCTCGTGACTGGCGCCGCCGCGCTCGTTGGACTGCTCGCCCAGATCTCCATCCACGTGCCCCACACGCCGGTGCCCATCACGGGACAGACACTCGGCGTGCTGCTCGCGGGCTCCGCGTTGGGATGGCGCCGCGCGTCACTCGCGATGAGCCTGTACCTGGTGGCGGGTATCGCGGGCATCCCCTGGTTCGCGGGACACTCGAGCGGCTATCCGACCGCGACGTTCGGTTACATCCTCGGCTTCATCGCCGCCGGGGCGCTCACCGGATGGCTCGCCTCGCGTGGCAATGACCGAAGGGTCCTCAGGACGGTGATTTCAATGGTCGCCGGCGAACTCGTGATCTACGCGATCGGCGTCCCCTGGCTCGCCGTGGCAGCCCACGAGTCGCTCCCGTGGGCCCTTCACTGGGGGCTTACCGTCTTCGTCGTCGGCGACATCATCAAGGCCGCGCTGTGCGGTGTCGCGCTTCCTTCGACGTGGCGCCTCGTGGATCGCACCACCAAGGGTTAAGAGCCTCTCATGAACAAGCGACAGCCTCGCGGCTGGCGTTTGTTCATGACCGTGCGTAACCGAGTCGTTCAGCTTCAGCCCCATGGATGATGCGCTTGTGGATTCCCAGGACCTTTCGATTCAGTGTCGCGAACCGGTCGGCGACGCCTAGGGCGTGGCTGAGCACTTCATCCTCGCTCGCGACCGCCTCGACGACTCCTCGGGCGTGGGCGTCCTGGCCCGTGAAGCGATGGGCGGTGGTGGCGGCGAGGATCGCCGTGGCCCGCGGAAGGCGGTTGTCGAGGATCGAATAGAGCAGCTCGTTGAGCGGCAGTCCGATCTCGACCTCGTTCATGCACCAGAAGCCGCGGTCGGCGCGCATGACCCGGTAGTCGAACCCGCAGGAAATGAGGGCACCGCCGGCGAAGGTGTGGCCGTTGAGCGCAGCGACCGTATAGGCCGGATAGACGAGCAGGCGGCCGATGAAGCGGTTGAGCTGCTCAATGGTGACGCGGTACTGCTCGGCGTCGGTACCGAAGCGCTCGAGGTCGAGTCCGTTGCAGAAGAACTTGCCCTTTCCGGTGAGGACGATGGCGAGCGGCCCCTCGATGGAGTCGAGCTCGTCGAGGATCTCGTTGAGTCGCCCGAGGGAGTCGACGTTGATGCGATTCTCACCCTCGTTCCATGTGATGACCGCGACCGGGCCATCTTGCGTGACAGATATATCCATGGAAGGACTATAGGACGGGCGCCGGAAGCACCCGAGTAGGTTAACGACTGTGAGCGACATCAACCAGCCAATCCCCGAACCCGACGTCACTGCGCAGAGCCCAATCTCCGAACACTGGGTCTGGGCGGGAACCCATCGACCCCCGGTGCCTCGGCGGCTGGTTGAGTACATGACCTCCAACTGGGCGCCCGACGAACCGAGCGACGAAGTGCATCCCGCCAACGCCTTCAGCGCCTCCCGGCGCCGGAGGGTCAGCGAGCACTTCGCCGGCAAGACGCTGGTGATTCCCACCGGGCCCCAAAAGATCCGTTCGAACGACACCGAGTACCGGTTCCGACCCGGTACCGAGTTCTTCTACCTCACGGGATGCGACGAACCCGATGCGGTGCTGGTGATGGCCCCGAGCGCCGCCGGACCGCGTTCGACGCTCTACATCCCCCAACGGCGAAACCAGTTGACGCACGATTTCTTCACCGACGCCCGTTACGGCGAGCTCTGGGTGGGACGCCGGCGCGGTCCCGACGAGGCGAAGGTCTACTTCGACATCGACACGGCGCCCCTCGAATACCTGGAGAAGGACCTCGCCTCGCTGAGCGCCACCGATGTGGTCACGCTGCGAGGCTTCGACGAGAAGGCCGACGCGCTAATCGAACCGAACGAGCAGGACGAACTGCTGCGCACGACGCTGAGCGAGCTTCGACTCGTGAAGGACCAGTTCGAGGTCGCCCAGCTGCAGCTCGCCATCGACTTCACCGTCAAGGGATTCGAGGACGTGGTACGGGCGCTACCCGACGCCGAAGGTCGGGGGGAACGCGTGATCGAAGGCGTCTTCAACCTGCGCGCGCGTGTCGAAGGCAACGACGTTGGCTACTCCACGATCGCCGCGAGCGGCTCGAACGCGACGGTCCTGCACTGGATGCGCAACGACGGCGCCGTGCGAAGCGGCGACCTGCTGCTGCTGGACGCCGGCATCGAGTGCCACAACCTGTACACCGCCGACGTCACGCGCACCATGCCCATCAACGGCAGATTCTCCAGCGCCCAGCGCCGCATCTACGAGCTGGTACTCCGAGCCCAGGAGGCGGGCATCGCCGAGGTGAAGCCCGGCGCCGCCTTCACCGCCCCCCACGGTGCCGCGATGAAGATCCTCTGCGAGGGCCTCCACGAACTGGGGATCATGGAGGAAGACCCCGAGTACGCAATGCGCCGCGACCGCCAGCTGTACCGCCGCTACACGCTGCACGGCACGAGCCACATGCTGGGACTCGACGTGCACGACTGCGAACACGCCCGTAACGACCTCCTGCGCGGCGGCAACCTCGCGGAGGGCTACGTGCTCACCGTCGAACCGGGGCTCTACTTCCAGCCCAACGACTTGACGGTCCCCGAGCAATACCGGGGCATCGGCGTGCGCATCGAGGACGACATCCTTGTCACGGCCTCGGGAGCACTCAACCTCTCCGCGGCATTGCCGCGCGAACCCGACGAGGTCGAGTCGTGGATGGCCGAAATCTGGTCGCGCGGCCCCGCCAAACTCGGCCTGTAAGGCGCTTCGCGACGACAGCCCCCAAGATCTGACCGGTGGTCCCCGAGGCGCGGAATCACCGGGGAACGAGCGAGTCAGCCGCACAAGGCGACCCGAAATCCGCGGCCGTCCCGTCACGCCACGACACACTTACGACCTCGTGATGAGCAAGTGTGTCATCATGTGACAGAAGTGCTCGGGGGGGAACTTATGGCGAAGCTTGGCCCGGTAGACGATTGGGCGACCGATTTTGACGTTATGGACGAGGCGTACATCCTCGATCCGTTCCCAATCTGGGATGAGTTACGCGAGACCTGCCCGATAGCGCACACCAAGCGACGGGGCGAGACCTGGTTGCTCACGAGCTACGAGGACGTCACCAAGGCGGCGCACGACATCGGGCACTTCAGCTCACTCGAAGTGGGCGTGATCGCCCCCGAAGAGGTGGACGAAGAGCCGATACTCCCCTATGGACTTCCGCCCATCTCGTCGGACCCGCCGCTGCACACCTGGACGAGGCGTCTGCTCCTTCCGTGGTTCTCGCACGCGAAGGTCGCCAGCTACGAGACGATGACGCGCGAGCTCTGTCGAAGGCTCATCGACGGGATGGTCGAGGACGGCTACGGCGACGCCGCTGCTGGGTACGCCCAGCAGATACCCGTGCGAGTGATCGCGAGGATCCTCGGGGTGCCGGACACGCTTTCGGACACCTTCACTGAATGGGTGCGCGACGTCCTTGAGTTCGCGGATGACAAGGAGAAGTCGCAGGAGGGTTGGGACGGCATCTTGGAGTTCATGGTGACCCAACTCGAGCAGGCGAAGAGCAATCCCCAGGAGGACCTCATCAGCCAGCTGGTCCATACCGAGCACGAGGGAGCGCCCATCGAGGACACCATCGTGCTTGGCATTGCGGGTCTTGTGATGATCGCCGGCATCGACACCACCTGGAGCGCCATTGGCTCATCGCTCTGGCACCTCGCCACGCATCCCGAGGACGTGGCGCGCCTGGTCGCCGAACCCGAACTCATGGACTCGGCCGTGGAAGAGTTCCTTCGCGCCTACGCGCCCGTCACCATGGCCAGAGTGGTCACCACCGACACCGAGTTCCAGGGATGCCCGATGCACGAGGGCGACAAGGTGCTGATGAACTTCCCGGCGGCGAACCGTGACCCCGCCGCCTTCGAGAATGCCGACGAGGTCATCCTCGACCGCGCCCAGAACCGTCACGTCGCCTTTGGTTCGGGTATCCACCGCTGCGCCGGTTCCAACCTCGCTCGCATGGAACTGAAGGTTGCCATCGAGGAGTGGCTCGCGCGTTTTCCAGCATTCAGCCTTGCTGAAGGCGCTGAAGTCACGTGGGCCGGAGGTCAGGTGCGCGGACCGCGTTCTGTTCCGGTGGTGTTCTCGTGAGGATCCAGGTCGACGCCGAGAAGTGCCAGGGCCACGCCCGCTGCTTCGCCTTGGCTCCGGAGGTCTTTGACGTCGACGACTATGGCCAGTCGAGCGCGAAGAACGGTGGCGTCGTGCCGAGCGGGCTTGAAGACAAGGTTCGCCTCGCGATCGACAACTGTCCGGAATACGCCATCAGCGAGATCCCGGAATAGGCCGCCCGCATCACCCAACCCGGTGTGCGCGCTCGTGGACCGGAGTCGTGTCGACGAGGAGCAAAGGGGCAATCGACGACGTGCAGTACCCGGGCATCGGCGCGGCCACGAGAACGGCATCCCCGTGGCCGCCAGGGGTGCGCTGGACCTCTCGGCGGCAGTGCCGCGCGAGTCAGACGGCGACGAGGAGTGCGTGGCCAGATTTCTGGTCGCGCGGACGAGACGCTCGCGGCCTCTGGGCCCTAACCGACCTTCATCGGAATGTGGCGTGGTCCTCGGACCTGTCCCTGGGCCCAGGTGACCTCGCTCGACCCATCGATCGAGAACCTCGGGTACGTCTTGATGAACTCCTCCAAGGCGACCCGCAGCTCCATGCGCGCGAGGTTCGAACCGGCGCAGCGGTGTATCCCGAGCCCGAAGGCGGCGTGGCGGTTGACGGCGCGATCGATGATGAACCTGTCGGCGTCCTCGAACGCCGCCGGATCGCGGTTTGCTGCGGGGAAGCCGAGCAGGATCCAGTCGTCCTTCTTCATGGGACAACCGGCGTACTCCATGTCCTGCTTCACCAACCGAGCCATCGTCACCGGCGCGTAGAAGCGCAGGAACTCCTCGACGGCGAGCGCCATCAGGTCGGGTTCATTCACGAGACGGCTGAGGTCGTCCGGATGCGTCGCGAGGTGCCAGAGCGATGAGCCAATGGCAGACCACGTGGTGTCGATGCCGGCGACGAGGATCAGCACCATCGATCCCCGCACGTGCTCGGGTGCCAACCTCTGGCCGTTCACCTCGACGTTGAGCAGATAGCTCGTGAGGTCGTCGCGGGGATTCTCGATGTGATCGTCGATCTGTCTGGCGAAGTACTCGGTCATGGGTTGGAAGAGCGGGCCGCGAACCTCCGGCTCGAGGTCGACGAGGTCGAGCACGATGTGCACGAAATCGCGGAACTGCTCCTCGTCCTCGGGAGGGAAGCCCAGCATGTGCGCAATCACCCCGGGCGGGATGAACTGCGCGTACTCAATGCCCGCGTCAATCAACTCGCGCCCCTGCAGGCTGTCGAGGTGCTTACGGCAGAGGGCCCTGATCTGCGGCTCGAGGGCATTGATCGGACCGGGCGCGAACGCCGGAAGCAGCAGCCGTCTCGCCATCTGGTGGAAGGGCGGGTCCGACGTGATCGGTGGCGCGCCACCGATCGGCGCGGGCGGCGCGAACTCGGGGTTCTTGTTCTTCGTGACGACGACCTGACGGCTGGTGAAGTGCTCGGTGTCGTTGGCTATCGCCGAGACCACCTTGTGAGTCGTCGGGAACCAGCCGCCGCCGTATCGATCGGTGTGCGCGACGGGACAGCGTTCTCGAAGGTCTTCCCAGATCGGGTACGGATCGTTGACCCACCGGGGATCGGTGTGATCCCAGTCGGTCGCGAAATCAAGCACCGGTTGCTTGTCAGTCATCTGCTCCCCCTGGCCAATGACCCGCCGAACTTCAGCGTGATTGCTTATTTGAGAATACGAAACGGCAGGTTACGCGCTCCACGCACCTGCCCGATCGACCACGTCACGCCATCGGGATCGCTGAGCTCGAAACGGGGGAAGCGGCTGATGAACTCCTCGAGGGCCACGCGCAATTCCAGACGCGCCAGGTTCGATCCCGCGCAACGGTGGATCCCGAGACCGAAGGCGACGTGACGGTTCTCCGCACGGTCGATGATGAACTTGTCCGCGTCGGGAAAGACCGCAGGATCACGGTTCGCGGCGGGAAAGCCCAGGAGGATCCAGTCGTCCTGCTTCATCGGGCAACCGAGGTACTCCATATCCTCCTTTACGAGCCGAGCCATCGACACCGGTGCGTAATACCGCAGGAATTCCTCGATCGCCACCGGCATGAGGTCGGGTTCGTTGACCAGCCGCGCTAAGTCGTCGGGGTTGTTGGCCAGGTGCCAGAGCGACGAAGCGATGGCCGACCAGGTGGTGTCAATGCCCGCGATGAGCGTCAGGACCATCGTGCCAAAGACGTGCTCGGGCGCCAGCTTCTGACCCTCGACTTCGACGTTCAACAGATACGTCGTCAGGTCGTCGCGGGGATTGGCTTGGTGGTCCTCGATCTGCCTCGTGAAGTACTCCTCGATGGGCGCGAACTCCTCGATGCGATCCTCCTGGGAGTGGTCCACGCCCTCGAGCACCACGTGGACGAACTCGCGGAACAGGTCCTCGTCCTCCGGCGGAAAGCCCAGCAGCTGCTTGATCACGCCGACCGAGATGAACTGCGCGTACTCCGATCCCGCATTGATCAGCTCGCGGTCGCCGATCAGATCGAGGTGCGCTCTACAGAGCGCGCGAATCTGTGGCTCGAGGGCGTTCACTGCCGACGGCGAGAGCGCCGGTAGCATGATGCGCCTCGCGATTGCGTGAAACGGTGGGTCTGACGAGATGGGTGGCGCCACGCCTATCGGAGCGGGCATCGCCTCTTCACCGGGTCGGCCATTGCCGATCACGACGGTGCGGCTCGTGAAGTGCTCGCTGTCCTTTGCGACCGCGGAGACACCGGCGTGGGTCACTGGGAACCATCCCCCACCATAACGATCGGTGTGGGCGACGGGGCAACGCTTTCGCAAGTCCTCCCAGATGGGATAGGGGTTGGCGACCCACTGGGGATCGGTGTGGTCCCAGTCGGTGGCGAAGTCTTTGACGGGTGGCTTGTCAGTCATGACTGGTCCTCGATGAAGATCGCGTGTTCGGGGCAGTTCGATTGCGCGAGTCGCGCGCTCTCGATGGTCTCATCAGTGAGCTCACCGTCACCGATGACGACACCGTTGCCTAGGTCATCAAAATCAAAGATGTTCGGCGCTATCGAAAAACAGCGCCCCTGTCCTTGACATAACTCAGCGTCAATCCTTACTCTCACGACCCCTCCTCCGTGCTGTCTAACACGCCATACTACTGAGTAACTGGGTAACTACTTAATATGCGAGAGTATGCGCTCGCCAGCCGGTTCCCGCCGCGAAATGGGTCGCAATCAGGCGGGCCGTCTCGTCAGCCATGGCGAGTTGGCCAACCGACAAGGCGAAGTCGTGCCAAAAGTCAGTGAATTCACGCACCCGGACCTGCTCGAGCCCGAGTACGTCGAGGCGCCGGGCGTCAAGGGCGAGCAAGTCATCGCTCCCCCCGATCACCAAGGTCGGGGGCATGCGCTCCCACGGACCGAAGAGCGGGGACACCGCGGGATCCGTGAGGTCGTCCCCGGCGTACGCCCGGGCGCACGCGCCAAGCCACTGCGGCGAGAGCAGCGGATCGCGTGACACGAGTACCGCGTCGATCGTGCGGTCGGCGCTGAGGTCGAGCCACGGTGAGAGCAGCGCGACTGCGCGCGCATCGTGCGCGGTGCGCTGCAGCGCGCTCGCGAGCAGTCCGCCACCCGCCGAGTCGCCCAGGGCGACGACCGTGCGTCCACCCTGGCCGCGCAGCACGGCCTCGACGTCCTCGAGGGCGGCCGGCGCGGGATGTTCGGGGGCGAGCCGGTAGTTGACGCAGATCACCTGCGCCTCGAGCGACGCCGCGAGGTACGAGCACAGCGGGTAGCCCATCGCCGGCGAGCCCGTGCAGAAGCCTCCGCCGTGCACGTAGACGATGACGCGGTTCTTCTGGTAGTTCTTCGGCGTCATTCGCTCGCACGGAACGCCCGCGATCGTCACGTTCTCTACCGCGACGTCAAAGAGCGGCCGGTAGCCCATGGTGGCGGCGCGAAGTCGCGTGCGCTGCTTGGCCCACGGGACCTCGGGGCGCAGCACGAGACGCTTGATGGCGCGCAGGCCCATTCGCTGGACGTGGGGGGAGATCCGCACCTGCACGAGTTACTGGTTGTCGATCTCTTCGCGGCTGATGCCAAGGAAGTAGAGCACCGCGTCGAGATACGGAACCGACAACGCCGCGTCAGCGTGCTCCTGGACGACGGCCTTGGCGTTGAACGCGATGCCGAGCCCGGCGACCGAGATCATGTCGATGTCGTTCGCCCCGTCGCCCACCGCCACCGTCTGTTCGAGCGGCACGCCGACTTCCTTGGCGAAGCGCTCGAGGGCCCGCGCCTTGCCGGCGCGGTCCACGATCGGCGCCGCCAGCCGACCGGTCAACTTGCCGTCCTTGATCTCGAGCCTGTTCGCCACGAGGTGCTCCACGTGCAGTTCGGCGAGCAGCGGGGCGAGCACCTCGGTGAATCCTCCCGACACGACCGCGGGCACGTAGCCCAACCGGTGCAAGGTGCGCAGCAGCGTGCGGGCACCCGGCGTCAACTTGAGTTTGGCCCGCACGTCGTCGATCACCGACTCGGGAAGTCCCGCCAGCAACGCGACGCGCCGACGGAGCGATTCGGCGAAGTCGATCTCGCCGGCCATGGCCGCCTCGGTGATCTCGGACACCTCCTCGGCGCAGCCGCAGGCGTCGGCCAGCAGGTCGATGACCTCCTGCTGCAGGAGCGTCGAATCGGCGTCCATCACCACCAGGTGCTTGGCCCGGCGGTGCAGTCCGGCACGCTGGACGGCGAGGTCGAGGCCCACGCTCTTCGCAATCGACGCAAGGTCCTCGCGAAGGCCGCTGTTCTCGGGTCCGCGCACCACCAGTTCGTAGCAGTCGACCGGGTAACTGGCGAGGTGGACTATCCGCTCGCAGGTGGAGCCGCTCTTCGCGATGGCCCCGAAGATCTCCTCGAGTTGGCGGGCGCTGATCGAGGGGGCGAGCAGCGTCACGAGCAGCCGTCCCCCGTGCAGCACGTCGCTCGGCGTGACCAATTGCACCGTCGCGCTGATCCCCTCGCCGATGATGTTGCGCTCGTGCAGGGCCTCTTCGACCTCCGGCACGCCGACCGAACCGTCGACCACGATCTCGGCGCAGAGCACCAGCGTGCCGCGGATGGTGATCTGGGCCACGTCGATCACGTGGGCGTTCTTCGAGCTGAGCGACGAGAGCGCGGCGAACAGTTCAGCGCCGACGCCGACCCGGTCCGGCCCACTCACGGTGACGAGGTAGGTCGACTTTGTCATGGTAAGAGCGTAGAGGCTGGCGCGGGCCCCGCTACTTCGAATGGTCCTCGTTCGCGCGAAGCTCACGCACCGCCGCGACGTGGTGGTCGGTGCGCGCGTCAAAGCTCCAGAGCTTCGGAAGTGCCGCGACCACCACCCCGACCGATCCCGTGCACGCGAGACCACCGAAGGTGAGCGAGAATCGCATCGTGGTCCATGCCGCCATGACGCCCGCGCGGAACTGACCGGCGGTGGGCCCGAGCGAGTACGAGATCATCTCGATGCCCGCCATCCGTCCACGCGTCTCGGGCGGGATGGACTCGTTCCACATCGTCGAGCGAAACACCCCGCTGATCGAATCGGCGCCGCCGGCGATGACGAGCCCGAGCAACACCAGCCAGAGCGTCAAGGAGTACCCGAAGACGGCGATGCCCAGCCCCCAGATCGACGCCGCAGCGACGATCGCGCGACCGTAGCGGTGGACCCTCCTCGTCCAGCTGGACGTCAACGTCGCCACCAACGCCCCGAGCGGCAGTGCGCAGTAGAGCACCGAGAGCGCGTAGGTCTCGTGGAAGCGCGCGGCCACGAAGGGCAGCATCACGACCGGGAACGCCAGAATCATGGCGAGCAGGTCGATCACGTAGGTGCCGACGATGTCGGGTCTCGAGCGGGCGTAGCGCAGCCCTTCCTTCAAGGCGGCGAAATCGCCCCCCTCGAACGAGGGCGTCGACAGCGTCTTTCGAAGTGACGTCAGCAGCAGCAGCGAGAACGTGAAGGTCACCAGATTCGCCGCGTACACCGAGGCCGGTCCGATGGCGACCGCGGCGAGGCCACCCAGCGCCGGCCCGATGATCGACGCGGTCGTGTAGCGGATGTTCGAGAGTATCGACGCCGATCGCTGCAGGTCGTGCGGGACGAACATCTGGTTGAGCGCGTCGATGCTCGGGCTCTGCATGCTCGACGCGCCCGTGGCGATCACCGCGTCGGCGTAGAGCACCCAGACCTGGGGACGACTGAGCAGCGCGTTGACGAAGAGCACCACGGTCGTGAACATGAGGAGTTGCTCCATCGAGATGATCAGCCGGCGGCGATTGAGCCGGTCGGCGAGCACACCCCCGTAGAGCCCGAATACCACCAGCGGCACGAGTTCGACCAGGCCGAGCGCGCCGACCTTCAACGGCGAGTCAGTCAACTGCTTCAACTGGAAGGGGACGACGACGTAGGTGGCTTGGCTGCCGAGCGCGCTGATGAAGCCGGCGAAATAGAGGCGACGGTACTGCTTGGAGACGCGAAGGGGCGTGAGGTCGACGCCGAGTTTGCGCTTGCTCACGCCCCGCCAGCCCCCGACTGCCATCCGGTCGCGGGGTCGTAGTGCCGAAGGATCCTCGCGGGAACCCCGCCGAGCACCACGTGGTCGGGAAACGTCCCCCTCACGACCGCTCCGGCGGCGACCACGGTGTTGCGCCCGAGCACCGTGCCCGGAAGTATCACCGCGTTGGCGCCGAGCCAGCTTCCCGATCCGATCCGCACCGGCGCCTCCTCGGGGGTCTGCCAACCGATCGGCGCATTCGGGTCATCGTAGGAGTGGTTCTGGTCGGTGATGTACACGTAGGGGCCGGTCTGGATCTCGTCGCCCAGTTCGATCGACCAGTGTCCGATGATGTGCGAACCGCGCCCGATGATGCACTTGCGCCCGATGGAGACCGTCGGACAGAGCAGCATCTCCTGCTCGCCGCTGATCCCCGCGGTCAGACAGACGTTCGGACCAATGAGCGTCTCGTCACCAATGGAGAGATAACGCTCGTTGTAGACGACTCCCTGAGGGGCCATCAGGGCCGCCGCCTTGCCGAAGTAGTGGAACTTCCTCGCGTACGGATCGCTCGGACCGACCGTGGCGACCTCGTTGGCGTAGCTGCGCCACGCGCGGATGCGCGCACCAAGATACTGGCGGAAGTGGATGCGGATCGTCACGCGAGCCACGCTACCTCGCGCCCGCCTCGCTTGAGCATGACTCCTGCGTGACGATGGCGCTGAGGCTCGACTGACGCAGCCCATCTCGCGCCTGTCGCTCGATCAGCAGTGCAGGCTCGAGAGCGCTCGGGCGTCGATGCTCGACGGCGGACTGCTCGTGGCGTTGTAGACCGTCCGGCTCCAGAGGAGGTCGAAGTCGTTCACGCGCAGGGTGACCGTCGAACCCTGGGACGAGGTCTTGGAGAAGAGCTTGGGCACTTGGCACCACGCCGAGGACCCCGGGGCGAGGAGGAACAACTTCTTCTGTTCGCCCGACGACGAAGTGGTCGTCGCGAACAGGGTGCCGTTGGGGGCCATGGTTAGTGAATCACCCCAGTTGTCAGCGGAACCCACGCTGACGCCGTCGAGAGGAGGTAGCTCAACGTAGTTCCAGTCAAGGCCCGAATCGGTCGATTCGAGTAGCGGGTACTGCGAGGAGGGATCGAGCAGCATCAGACCGCGCGATGACGTCGCGACCAGTTGCTGGGTGAAGCAGTTGTTGACCGTCACCACCCATGACGAGGTGGTCCAGCGCACCGCCGAGCCAGGCGTCGAACCAGGAGCGCGCAGGAGCAGCGCCTGATTCGATCCGTTCATGGCGCAGTTACCCCAGGAGAGTGGACCGAAGGTCGCGCACGGACCACTGCCCGGGCAACCGAGCGTTGTTACCGACCAGCTGGCTCCGTCCTCGGAGAGCACCTCGACAGTGATTGGTCCCTCCGGCAAGGGAGTGTTCGCGTAGCTGTACTGGGTGGTGAACATCGCCTCGACGCGACTCCCGACGGTCACGAACCCGGCGAAGTCGTCTGGCGTCAGACCCGGAGGCGCGGGCACCGCGCGCCACTGCGCGCCGAGGTCGGTCGTATAGAGACCGGCTAGATCCTCGGGCGGCATGATGCCACCCGGCGCGCCCTCGAATCCGGCGTAGACGACATCGGGGAAGCGCGGATCCAGCATCACCGTCGAACACTGCGGATGTGCCGGCGGCGAGCCCGACAACTCGAGATTGAGGTCCTTCATGATCGCGACCACGCCCGAAGTCGGGACGCTCACCTTCGTCGCTCCTCCCGTGATCAAGATTCTTGACGGTTGACACCACGCGGTGAGGTTCGAACCGCTCAGGGGACTCACGCTCGACAAACCGGACCATGTGGACGTGAGGTAGTGCACCTTGCCGAGGTCCGCCCAGGTCAGCGCGGGCGCGACCTTCAACGCACGGGGATCGACCATTACGCTAAAGCCCCCACCCTTCGCAGTTCGGGTGTAGGTGATGCCCCCGTATTTCTGGTCTTTGGTCGCGGACGCCACCGAAAGGTTGTAGCCGAACGGTGGACCGATGATCGTCTCGAGAGGCGCCCAGCCGCTGAGGCGTACGACGTCGCCCACTTGGGCCTTGGTAGTGCCCAGTGTCAGTGAAGCGCAGGGTCGTCCGTTGGCGCACCTCGTGGGCGCGGGGGCAGCCAGGTGAACGATCGTCTCTGCGTCAGCCGGGCCGAGCGCACATCCCGAGCTCACGGCGACGCACTCGATGCCGAGCGAGTAGTTGCCCGACGCCAGTGGGTGAATTGACGGCTTGCGAGTCGTCCCTTCGAACCAGGGCGCGCCGGGCACCTCGAAGTCCGCCTGGAACGTCGTCGACGACACCCAGTGCAGCGTGACACCTTGCTCTTGCAAGCCAGTCTGACAACCATCCCAGCAGAGATTGGCGTAACCCGATTGGCCTGCAGGCCGCTGGCCCGCGTAGCGCCCGGTCACCACCACCGTCTCGCCGGGCGTCACCGAGCGGGAAGTCACCGACAACGTGAGTTGGCCCTCGACCGGTGGCGTCGACATCGTTGTCGTCGTCGGGCTCGGCAGGTGCTTCGACGAAGGGGAAAAGTACGTCTGCAACCCCACCACCAGCGAAGTGCTGTTCAGCGCCGGCACGCGAAAACAACCCGAGATGTCACCGTTCAACGATTGGTGCACGGCGTTCTCTGCCGACCCGCACTGCCCGCCCCACGAAGTACTGAGAGGAGCACTGGGAACCGACGTGGTGGTGGCCGGCGCGGTGGTCTTCGTCGAACTCCCGCACGCCGCGAGCGCCAGCGCGGACGCCACAATCAACGCTCCGTATCGGACAGCGGCCCTCATGCGTAGCCTCATTGGCCACAGCATCCCACATGGTCCGAACGGCACAACGCCCGGCGCACAGAGCGCCGGGCGTCATGCGACGAGGACTGTCTAGTCCAGTGAAATCGGCGAGTCGATGTCAATGTCGTTGACGGCGCCGACCACGTCGGGCGCGAGTGCGTTCGCCAGGTGCTCGCGCACGCGCCCGTCGATCTCGGCCATGGTCTGGGGGTTCTCGCGCAGGAAGTTCTTGACGTTCTCGCGGCCCTGTCCCATCTGCTCGCCCTCGTAGGTGAACCACGCACCGGCCTTCTTCACGAAGCCCAGCTCGACCGCGACGTCGAGCACCGAGCCCTCGCGGCTGATGCCCTGGCCGTACATGATGTCGAACTCCGCCTGCTTGAACGGCGCGGCGCACTTGTTCTTCACGACCTTCACACGAGTACGGTTACCCACGACCTCGGTGCCGTCCTTGATCGACTCGATGCGCCGGATGTCGAGACGAACCGACGCGTAGAACTTCAAGGCGCGCCCACCGGGGGTCACCTCGGGCGAGCCGTACATGACGCCGATCTTCTCGCGCAACTGGTTGATGAAGACCGCGACGGTGTTGGACTTCGAGAGTCCGCCGGTCAACTTGCGGAGGGCCTGGCTCATGAGGCGGGCCTGGAGTCCGACGTGACTGTCGCCCATGTCGCCTTCGATCTCCGCGCGCGGCGTGAGGGCGGCGACCGAGTCGATGACGATGACGTCGAGGGCCCCGGAACGGATCAGCATGTCGCAGATCTCGAGCGCCTGCTCTCCGGTGTCGGGCTGGCTGATGAGCAGGTCGTCCACGTTGACGCCGATGGCGCGCGCGTAGACGGGGTCCATGGCGTGCTCGGCGTCGATGTACGCGCACACGCCGCCGTTGCGCTGAGCCTCGGCGACCACGTGCATGGCGAGCGTTGACTTGCCCGAGGACTCGGGACCGTACAACTCGACGATGCGGCCCCGGGGAAGGCCGCCGATTCCGAGGGCCATGTCGAGGGCGAGGGCGCCGGTGGGGATCGACTCGATATTCATGTGCATGTTCTCACCCATGCGCATGATCGATCCCTTGCCGAACTGCTTCTCGATCTGCCCGAGGGCAGCGTCGAGGGCCTTTGCGCGATCGTCAGTTGCCATTGCTGTCTCCTTATTATTCTTTGTCATCGCAGGCACGCTATGTGCCTCGTGTGACATAGGTCGGTCTCCACCTGTCATTCAGGATATACGAACAAATGTTCGTAGTGTGGAATCTCCGACCGTCTTCTAATGATTAGTCCCAAACCGGACCAATTGTGGGATTCCCTGAATCTTCAAGCATCTGCGCCGGTGGGGTGCCGTTCTGTTAGGCGGTAATCGGAGGTCGACATGGTGCTGCTCGTAATGCTCTTCGTGGCCGCAATCGTCGTCGTTTCAATCCTCACCGCGTACTCCGCCAAACACAAGCACTTCGATACGGTCCCCACCGAAGCGCCAAGGTTCGGCGGAATGCCCCGGTACCGTATCGCTGGGAAGTTCATGCCCACTCCCGAAGAGGTCACTGAAGAGGAGGTCGTCAAGTCCGAGGAATACGACGCCTCGGACGACCTGCTCGACCCGAAGAACCCCGGCCACGCGCAGTGGCTCGCCGAGCATCCCGACGCCGAGGGCGATTAACTCCCGCGTCCACGCCTAGGTCGGCGGCGCGAGGCCTCGCCGGAGAACGATCTAATCCACCAGGGCCTGGTACACCAGGCGCTGAAGCTCGCGACGAATCGGATAGGTGCTGCTCGGCAGCAACTGGGTGAAGAAACTCACGGTCAGGTCCTCGACAGGGTCGACCCAGAAGGCCGTCGACGCCGCCCCTCCCCAGGCGAAGCTGCCCTCCGAGGTGAGGCTCTTGTTCGCCCGGCGATCGGTGACCACCGAGAAGCCCAGTCCGAAACCAATGCCGGCCATGTCCGATTCGGCGAACAGGCCGGTCGCGAAGTGCTCAAGGTCGGCGTCGCCCGGCAGGTGATTCTCGGTCATCAGCTCCAGCGTCCGGCTCGACACCAGTCGCACGCCGTCGAGTTCGCCCCCGGCCAGCAGCATCGTGAGGAACCGGTTGTAGTCGTGGGCTGTCGACACGAGGCCACCCCCACCGCTCAGTACCTGTGGAGGATGCTTCGCCGCCTCAGCCCACGCCTCGTTGCGAACAGCTCCATCCTTGCCCGGTATGTACAGCATCGCGAGACGGTCGAGATTCTCCTCGGCGCAGTGGAATGCCGTGTCGTTCATCCCGAGCGGGCCGAGTATGCGTTCTTGAAAGAACACATCGAGGGACTGCCCGCTCCAAATCTCGACGAGTCGGCCGAGCACGTCGGTCGCGACCGAGTAGTTCCACGCGCTGCCGGGCTCGAAGACCAACGGGCTCGTGCAGGCGTCATGGACAAGTTGTGCGAGGTCGGCGCCCTTGGGATATCCCCATTCGTAACCCTTGGTGCGGTAGATGGCATCGACGGGATGGGTGTTCTGGAAGCCGTAGGTGAGGCCGCTGGTGTGCGTGAGCAGGTGGTGGATGCGCACCCCTTCGGTCGCGGGAACGGTCTTGGGGGAGACGGGCGGACCCGAATGGTAGACGCGCGGATTGCGTAGTTCGTCTATCCACTTCCCCGCGTAGTCATTGAGGTCGAACAGGCCCTCCTCGTAGAGCATCATCACGGCGATCGAGGTGACCGGCTTGGTCATCGAGTACATCCGCCAGATGGTGTCGTTCGTGACCTCGAGGCCCCTCTCGCGGTCACGGTGGCCCGCCTTGCCCGTCCAGGCGAGCTCGCCGCCGCGCGATACCGTGGCCAGCCAGCCAGCGAGTCGACGATCGGTGACGTACTGATCGAAGTGTGTCTGGATCCTCTCCAGACGCTCGGGATCGAATCCCAACGACGACGGATCGACGCGAATCTCCAGTGACGACATCTCTACCCCCCGGATAGCCCTGCGTCGAGACTACGTGAGAAGCGAGTCCTCTAACTCAATGCGTCGAGCGCTCGACGCAGAGCGTCGAGGGAGCTGATGGCGCTGTAGCTGCGAATCCTCGGCCGGTCGCCGGGCAGACGCAGCGCGACTTCCTCGACCCTGTCGCCCATGGCGATGCCGACGAACACCGTGCCGGCGGGCTGGCCGTCCTGCTCCTCAGGTCCCGCCACGCCGGTGACGCTCAGTCCGATGTCCGAACCGAGCAACCGGCGAACGCCGGTCGCCATGGACTTCGCGGCTTCGCCGCTCACGACGGGTCCGCGCTCGACGCCCAGCAGATCGAACTTGACCTCCGAGGCGTAGCTCACCACCGCGCCGCGGAACCACTTGGAGGCTCCGGCGATGTTCACGAGCCGGCTCGCGATCAGTCCACCCGTCACCGATTCGGCGACGCCCAGGGTCAGGCCGCGTTGGAGCAGTCGCGTGGCGATGGCGTCCTCCATGGACTCGTCGTCGACGCCGAAAATGATGTCACCGAGCCGGTCGTTGATGAGCGTGCGAACCAGCCGCTCCTCGTCCACGAGCAGTGACCGGGCGTGGCTCGCATCGTCGCCGCGCGCGGTCAGGCGGACCTTGATGCCTTCGATGCCCGAGGCGAGGAACGCTATCGTGACCCGGCCGTCGTCGCTCAACGCTTCGAATCGTTCGCCCACCGCTTCGGCGAGGGCCGACTCGCTCGCCCCCCAGGTGCGCAGCACCCGGCTCGTGATGACCGACGTGGCGCCGCCGGCACGTTCGCGCGCGAGCAGGTCGGACAGGATCGCGCGCTCGAACATGTCGGTCATCTCGTAGGGGACGCCCGGCACCGCATAGACGACCTTCTGGCCCACCGGGCAGATCAGTCCCGGAGCGGTGCCCCTCGTCTGGACGATTATCGAGGCGCCGCGCGGGACGTCCGCCTGGAGCAGGTTGTTATCGGGCATCGTGCGGCCCCGGGAACCGAACATCTTGCGGATCGCCTCGACGATCTCCTCGTGGCGCTCGAGCGGCACGTTCATGACCTCGGCGAGCGCGGCACGGGTGATGTCGTCCTGGGTGGGACCGAGACCACCGCAAACGATGACCGCGTCGCTTCGGGCAAGCGCGGTGCGAAAGGCCAGCACGATCCGCTCGTGATTGTCGCCGACGTGCTGGTGGAAGTGCGAAGCGATGCCGTTGGCGGCGAGCTGCTCGCCCAGCCACTGCGAATTGGTGTCGGGAATCTGCCCGAGCAGCAATTCCGTTCCGACTGCGACTATCTCAACCCGCACTGGCGAGGACCCTCTTGCCGTCCAGGTAGTAGCGCCATCCGGTGTAGACCGTCATGACCGCGGCGACCCAGATGGTGGCCACGCCCAGCCACTGGTGATGCGCGGTGAGCGGTATGACGCAAAACGCGATGGCCCAGTCCTGGACGAAGGTCTTCCATTTCGCGATCTTGCTCGCGGGTATCGAAACGCCGCGCTTCGCGGCCTTGGAGCGGTAGACGCTCATCCAGATCTCGCGCAGCGTGATGATGATCGCGGGGATGATGAAGCTCTTGAGCCCGTGGGGACGCGAGATGATCAGCGCGTAGAGTCCGCCGAGCACGATCACCTTGTCGGCAAGCGGATCGAGGAACGCGCCCGACGTCGTGGTGCCATGGCGCCGCGCGACGATGCCGTCGAAGTAGTCCGACGCGGCGGCGAGAAATCCCACCAACGTCGTCCACCACGAGATCCGGTTCACCACGATCATGTAGATGAAGACCGGTGCGACGAGCAGACGGAACGCGGTCATCAGGTTCGCGGGGGTCAGCAGGGCCGATTCGCCGTAGGTGCGGTCTTCGGTCCTCACACCCTCACCCCCTCCAGATCGGTCCCGTGGCTCGCGACGATCTCACATTCAACCATTGTGCCCACGCTAAGTGACGCATCGACCATCACGATGCCATCGATTTCCGGGCACTCTCGGACGCTACGTCCAACCCCCGGCGAATCGATCAGCAGGCGCTGTCGGGTGCCGACGAGGGCGTCGCGGCGTTGGGCGGTAATCGAGTCCTGCAACTCGCTCACCTCTCGCAGGCGCTCGAGCGCGAGCTCGTGCGGCACCTGGGCATGGAGGTCGTTGGCGAAGGTCCCCTCCTCGCGCGAGAAGGTGAAGAATCCGGCCCAGTCCAGCTGCGCCTCCTCCACGAAGTCGAGGAGTTCTCGCTGGTCGTCCTCGGTCTCGCCCGGGTAGCCCAGGATGAACGAAGACCGGAACGTCGCGTCGGGATCGGCCGCGCGGATCGCCGCGATCCTCTCGAGGAACCGGTCCGAGTCGCCCCACCGGCGCATGGCGCGCAGCATCGACCTCGAGGCGTGCTGCAGCGAGAGGTCGAAGTACGGCACGCCCGTCTCCAGGATGGTCTCGATGAGGCTGCCGGTGAGTCCCGACGGGTAGAGGTACAAGAGACGCACGCGCTCTATCTCACGGCTCAGAGTCCTCGTGAGCTCGATCAGCGGCTGCGTGCCGCCCTCGTCAAGCACCTCGACCGCCTCGCCGCGTCCGGCGCGGCGCCGGTCGTGGCCCCAGCTCGCGAGGTCCTGGGCGATCAGCACCACTTCCTTCACGCCGCCTTCGGCGAGCGCGCGCGCTTCTCCCAGGATCTCCTCGGTGGACCTCGAGCGCTGGTCGCCGCGGAAGGTGGGGATGGCACAGAAGCCGCAGCGGCGGTCGCAGCCTTCGGCGATCTTCACGTACGCCCAGGGCGTGCTGGTCTTGGGTCTGGGCAGGTTCAAGAGATCGAAGGCCGGGGAGGGTCGTTTGCGCAGCGTCACGGGCGTCGATGGCGACGCCAGCGACGCGGTAAGGCTCTCGCCGAAGCCGGCGACGAGGTCGACCTCGGGGAGGGCGGCGGACAATTCGTCACCGTAGCGCTCGGCCATGCAGCCGGTGACGACGAGGCGCGCGCCACCCTGCTTGCGCTCGGCCAGCTCGAGGACCGTCTCGATCGACTCCTCGCGCGCGGCTTCGATGAACGCGCAGGTGTTGGCGACGACGAGGTCGGCCTCTTCCGCGGACGTCGCGAGGCCGTAGCCCTGGGACTCCAGGAGTCCCGCCAGTTTGTCGGAGTCCACGTGGTTCTTGGGGCACCCGAGCGTCTCGATCCAGTACCGCAAGAACGTCTCCTCTATACATGCCAACACCGAGCGCTGGGCGCTCGGTGTTGATGGCGGAGAGGGAGGGATTTGAACCCTCGGGCCCACTTTCGCAGGCCGCATTCTTAGCAGGAATGTGGTTTAAACCGAACTCACCCACCTCTCCCAGCAGATTTATCCTAGTAAAGACGAGTTCGCGAGGGAAATTCTTTGCTGCGCTCCCTTGCGGACGCTGGTCGCGGTCGCGACCTGGTGCGTCGACCCTCGAGTCGGCGAGTTGTGAACGTTCGCTTTGTTGGCGTGGCCTCCCCCTTTGAAACAGCGGGCGCGCAACGACCCGACATCGACAACACGACCAGTCGGGGACATCCGCCACGCCGCTGCAGACGGGAGTGAGTAGTTTTGGCGAGGAGTTTCGACTATTTCCTAGCGTTACACTAGGAAATGCCAAAACTGGCTACCCGCTGGGAAGGGGATCACATGCGTAACGTCCGCCTCGCACTCGCCGGGCTCATGGGCGCCTCTCTGCTCACCGCCGTCTCACTGGGCGCCGGTGCCTCCGCCAACGCCGCGACGCCGTCGCTCGCCTCATGCAAGACATCCATCGCATCTGAGGAGTACGCCAAGGGCAAGCTCACGGTCGCCACGGACAACCCGGTGTACACGCCGTGGTTCGTCAACAACAAGCCGAGCAACGGCCAGGGGTACGAATCGGCGGTCGCGTACGCGATCGCGAGCGAGCTCGGCATCTCCAAGAGCAACGTGAAGTGGGCCTACGAGCCCTTCGACTCGAGTTACGCCCCGGGCCCCAAGGCGTTCGACTTCGACATCAATGAGGTCTCGTACACCGCGGCGCGGGCCCAGGTGGTCTCCTTCTCGACGAGCTACTACGACGTCCAGCAGTCGATCGTCGCGCTGAAGACCAACAAGATCGTGAAGGACCACTCACCCGCGCAGCTAAAGAGCTACCTCTACGGCGACCAGATCGGCACGACCGGGCTGGCGTACATCAACGACCACCTCAAGCCCACCAAGCCCGCACGGGTCTACAACACGCTCGACCAGGCCGTGCTGGCCCTTCAGACCGGACAGATCGATGCGATCGTCATCGACACCCCGACAGGCCAGTACATGGCTTCATCGCAGATCGTGAACAGCAAGAAGAAGCTCGTCGCCACCCAGGTCGGGCAATTCCCAAGCGTGGGTGAGCACTACGGCCTGCTCTTCAAGAAGAACAACCCCATCGTCGGCTGCGTCAACGCCGCGATCGACGCGCTGAAGTCGAACGGCACCCTGGCATCGCTGCAGAAGAAGTGGCTGGGCATCTACACCAGCGTGCCCGTCATCAAGCCATAAGCGCCATGCCGCTCGACTCCGACGCTGATCTGTCGGGAGAGGTTCCAAAGCTATTCGGATCGCGGCGAAGCCAGTTCTTCGCCGGACGTCGCGGAACCGTTGCGAGCACGATCTCGGTCATAGTGGTGATGGCAGCCATAGTCCTCGTCGTGTACCGAGCACCCGGCGCTGCGGAGTTCCGCTCCTACTTCTTCAATTTTCACAAGATGTGGATCTCGTGGGCGGGTGACCCCGCGAAGGGCATCAGCGCGATCGGTCGAGCGCTCTTCACGAACATCTGGATGTTCATGATCGGCGAGGTGCTCATCTTGGTGCTGGGCCTCTCGCTGGCGTGGATCCGCATCAGCCAGTCGCCCGTCCTGTTGCCGTTTCGGATACTCGCCACGGTGTTCACCGACGTGATGCGGGGACTTCCCACGCTGCTCGTCATCTTCATCGTTGGTTACGGGCTTCCAGCTCTAGAGCTTCCCCTCGTCTCCCATCTGCCGCTCGCCGTCTATGGGGTCATCGCGCTTACGCTGAACTACAGCGCCTACGTCTCCGAGGTCATCCGGGCGGGCATCTTCTCGGTGCCTAACGGCCAGTTGCTCGCCGCACGCTCGCTCGGGCTCACGCACCGGTCGACCATGCGTCGGGTCATCCTGCCCCAAGCCGTGCGAACGGTGATTCCACCACTCCTCAACGACTTCATCTCATTGCAGAAGGACACGGCGCTCGTCTCGACCCTCGGGGCGATCGAGATATTCCAAGCCGCCTCGATCTCTCAATCGACGCTCTTCAATGGGAGCGGGCTTGTCGTCGCCTCGATCTTCTTCCTGGCGCTCACGGTGCCGATGACGCGCTTCACCGACTACCTGATGGCCCGCGATCGAACAAGAAGGCTGGCCAACGCCTAATGGACGACGTCGTCCTCGAACTCGAATCAGTGGTGAAGCGCTTCGGGGACAACGAGGTACTTCGTGGCGTCTCGCTGGCGCTCCACCGCCACGAGGTCGTGTGTCTCATCGGCGCTTCGGGATCCGGGAAGTCAACGCTCCTGCGTTGCTCGAACCTGCTCGAGAACATCGACGGCGGATCGATCACGCTGTTCGGCCAGCCCCTCGAAGACAAGCGAATCGATCCCGACCAGGTCCGTCGACACGTCGGCATGGTCTTTCAGTCCTTCAACCTCTTCCCCCACCTCAGCGTGCTCGACAACGTCCTGCTCGGACCGGTCTACGCTCTGAAGCGCAAGCGCGCCGACGTGCGCGAGGAAGCACTCGATTTGCTGGAGCGAATCGGGCTGCGAGACAGAGCCGACGAGTTTCCCGACCGGCTCTCGGGAGGCCAGCAGCAGCGAGTGGCGATCGTCCGCTCGCTGGCGATGAAGCCCTCGCTCCTGCTTCTTGACGAGGTCACGAGCGCCCTCGATCCAACCCTTGTCGGGGAAGTGCTCGACCTGCTCACCGATCTCGCCCACCACGGGATGACCATGCTCATCGCCACCCACGAGATGAACTTCGCCCGCGACGTTTCGCACCAAGTCGTGTACCTCGAGAAAGGGGTGCTCGTCGAGCAGGGAACTCCCGAGCAGATCTTCACGAACCCCCAGCACGAGGCCACGAAGAAGTTCTTGGAGAGGGTGCGCTAGGAGGCCTGCGCTCGAAGTTCGGGCATGGCGAGCACGAGATCGAAGAGTTCCTGGTCGCGGTCCCACGTGAGGTGGGCGCGCACCTGCTCGAGCGGCAGCCACACGAGCACGTCGACTTCCTCGTTGGGGGTGAAGTCGCCCTCGCTCACCGACATGAGGTAGTAGGCGACGATCTTCGGCTTGCCCTTGCGGTGCGTGTAGTTCGTGGTGCCCACGAAGCGGATCACCTCGCAGAGCATGCTGGTCTCCTCGACAACCTCTCGCAGGGCCGCCTGCTCGAAGGTTTCTCCCGGATCCAGCTTGCCCTTCGGGAACGTCCAGTCACCGCGGGCCTCGCGGTAGATGCACGCGATCTCGACGCGCCCGCCCGGCACGAAACGGTGAACGATACCCCCCGCCGCACGGATGAGGTCGTTCGGGGCGTCCTTGGGAATGATGAGTTCGCCGCTCAAGAGGTACACGTCGCTAACCGTAGGGGAAGAATCATCGCAATAAAGGTAATACCACGAAGAGTTTGCGTAGATTTCACCTACGTAGAGTAGTTACAATGTTTGCCGCCTCCCTGCCGCTCTTCTGGCGCCTTTTCGTGTTCCTGCTGGCGGGCATCGGGGCGGGTGTCGCCAACGGCGTCGCCGGTGGCGGGACGTTCATAACCTTCCCCACGCTGCTCGCGACCGGCATCCAGGCGCTACAGGCGAACGTCTCCACGTCGGTCGGCGTGCTGCCGAGCTACGTCGGGGGCATCAGCGGATTTCGCCGCCAGATCGCCAGCCACGCGAAGCTCATACGCTCGCTCCTGCCGTCATGCCTGCTCGGCGCGTCGCTCGGCTGCGTCCTGCTGCTCTCCGCCTCGCCCGGCACGTTCCGGGCGGTGGTGCCGTGGCTCATCGGCGCGGGCACACTGCTCTTCGCAATGGCGCCCACGATCACCAAGCGCCTGGCCCACATCGACCACGCGCACCCGAGCCGGCGCTGGACCCTGTACATCGGCGTCTTCGCGGCGTCGATCTACGGGGGATACTTCGGCGCGGGTCTCGGCATCCTGCTGCTCGCCGTGATGGCGATCACGCTGCCCTTCGAGATGCCCGAGCTGCAGGGCCTGCGTAACCTCCTGTCGCTGATCATCAACAGCTGCGCGGCGATCATCTTCATCTTCCGAGGCCACCTGGCCCTCGACGCGGTCTACATGCTGCTCGTGGGCACCCTGATCGGTGGTTGGCTCGGGACGTCGCTCATCCAGCGGCTGTCGCCAAGAGCGGTGCGAATCCTGATAATCCTCATCGGTGCCGCCACCACGATCCGCCTCGCCTGGAATTAGTAGCGCAGGATTCGGCCTTTGGTCGACGTTCTAGTTGATATAGGCCAATATCCAGATATCCAGAGAAATCGGTCAAATTGGTTTGCGAAACCCAAATCGCGCGCGACATCCCAGTCGCCTCAGTAGCCGTCGTCTCCTAAGCCTGGATCCACCGTGAAAGTGCTGGTCTGAGGGGCTGACCATGCGCGAAAAAGGTGTCCCCATCAGGTAGAATTGGAGTCTCTACAAACCAAGTTCAACCTGAAAAGAAGGACACCTTT
>Ga0182014_10000544_pt1 | contig 50237 bp, 45 predicted proteins | sample 612S2DmetaG_FD_120489 | JGI IMG/M metagenome (GOLD analysis project Ga0182014, IMG submission 120489) | Permafrost microbial communities from Stordalen Mire, Sweden - 612S2D metaG | ecosystem: Environmental > Terrestrial > Soil > Wetlands > Permafrost | place: Sweden: Stordalen | collected... | reverse complement strand
CTGGCGCTGCATTCGCGACAAGGACGGGCGCATCGTCGTCGCCATCTGTTTCAACATGCACCTGGGCGACGCCTGGGAGTGGGCCAACGCCGGCGATTATCCCGAGAAGTTCTCGGGACTCGCCTTTCGCATCGTAATCAACTACATCACCTACGCCATGACGCACTGAGGCCCGGCACGTAGCGCCCAGCTAATCACGCGGCGGGGAAAAGCGTCCAGCACCACGGCCAGGTAGACGAACTCGGTCAGCAGCCGAATGTAGGTGATGTCGGCTACCCAGAGCTGGTCGATGCCGGTCAGCACTATCTCGCCCGCCAGGTTCGGATAAATCTTGCGGCCGTGGTTGGAGTCCGTCGTCACCACATTCATGTCGGGATCGGGCCCCGCATGACGGCCGTCCGAGCGCGGCCTTCACTTCTTCCTGGACCCTGCGGTAGACCGCGGACCGCCACTCAGTGCCTGCAGCATCCGCTGCTACTAGGAATGAACTTCAACGCGAGCCGCGATCAGCGGACGCTCATGCAACTGGCATCCGATGAGGAGCACTTGGGTGGCTGGTACTACTCACCCGCTGCGGCGATTCGATTCTTTTTCGACCCGATATGCGGCCCCGCGAAGTCCTGGATTTCGAGATCTGTCGCGATCACATTTGAATGGGCCGAACGGGTATGCAAGGCCACGAACTAGAGATCGGCCAGCGCCCGGTGAACCATATAAACACTGATCGCGCCCTCGCCAACGGCCGACGCCACCCGCTTTACATTGCCCGCGCGCGCATCCCCCACCGCAAACACGCCAGGCAGACTGGTTTCCAGCATTTGGGGAGCGCGCGCGAGCGGCCACTTGGTGCTCTCATCCGGCGCGGCGGCATCCAGATCCCGCCCGGTGAGGATGAACCCTTTGTCGTCCAGCGCCACGCATCCGCGCAGCCATTCGGTTCGCGGCAACGCGCCCGTCATCAGAAACACATGCTGGATGGAGTGGGTGGAAATCTCTCCCGTCTTTCTGTCCTTCCACAGAATGCGCTCCAGAGAAGATCCGCCCTCGAGGGCGGCGATCTCGGTGTTGAAATGTATTTCAATACAGGGATTCTCAGTCAGCCTTTGGATCAGATATCGCGACATGGTGCCCGACAATTCCTCCGCACGCACCAGCATATGCACGTGGTGTGCGGTTTGCGACAGGAACACCGCGGCCTGGCCCGCCGAGTTGGCTCCTCCCACCACCGCGACCTGTTCGCCTTCGCACCACTGCGACTCGAGGTGCGTGGCGCCATAATAGACTCCCTCGCCTTCGAACTTTTCCAGATTCGCAAGCTGCGGCTTGTTGTATTGCGCCCCGGTTGCGATTACGATGGCCCTGGTTGACAGCAGCTCTCCCGTGTCCAGCTCGACTTGATATGGGCGGCTGTCGCAGCGGAGCCGCGCCACGCTGCGTGCGATCATCATATTCGCGCCGAATTTCTGCGCCTGGGTTGTGGCCCTCGCCGCCAATTCCTCCCCGGAGACTCCCGTCGGAAAGCCCAGGTAGTTCTCGATCTTCGAGCTCGACCCCGCCTGGCCGCCGGGAGATTGGGCCTCGATCATCAGCACATTCAGCCCTTCCGACGCCGCGTAAACCGCCGCGGCCAGGCCCGCCGGACCAGCGCCTACGATGATCAGATCGCGCACGTGTGTGTTGTCGATGCTGACATTGAAGCCGAGGCAGTCCGCCACCTTCTGTATCGACGGACTTCGCAGTACGGTGCGGCCGTAGCAGATGACCACCGGCACTTCAGAGGATTTCACTTCGAAGCGGTCCAACAGTTCCTGCGCGGTTCGGTCGGTGTCGAGGTCGATATAGGTGTAAGGGTGTCCGTTCCGGCTGAAGAACTCGCGCAACTGCAGCGTCTGTGCGGAGTGCCGCGAGCCCATCAGAATGGCGTTGCCATAACCCCGACGGACGAGTTCGAGTCGCCGCAGGATGAACGCGCGCATCAGGATCTCGCTGAGTTCCGCGTCCTTCGCCACCAGCGCCCGCAGCGCGTCTCCGCTCAACTCGATAAACTCGCCAGGCTCCGTCACGCGTCCACGCACCAGACATCGCTGCCCGGAAATCATGGTCATCTCACCCGTGAATCCGCCTGGGTTGTGCGTAGTCACCACGCGCTCGCCGTCCAGGGTTGGCTGCACGATTTCCATCTGTCCTGAGAGCAGCACAAAGAACGGGACAGCCGTATCGTTGGGTTGAAACAGGATTTCGCCGCTATGGACCGTCCGGGAGCGGCCCATCGGGCGAATGCGCTCGATCTGCGCGGGCGTCAGCAGCGGAAACGCCTGAGTGCGGGCGTCCAGGGCGCTCGGTATGAGGGGAGAAGCCATAATCCATTTTCGCATCGCCTGTGTCCGGCTTCACCTCACTATTTGCGTCGGTGACGGGAATGTGATGCACTGGTCGAAGGAACGGGGCGGCCTCGCGGCTAATGCCCAGGGAGGGGATGTGAAGATCTGCGAACACGTAAGAGAGGCCAAGGACCTGGAGCCATCGGAGCGGGTTTGTGAAGAGTGCATCAAGATGGGTGACGGTTGGGTCCATCTGCGAATCTGCCTGACCTGTGGCCATGTGGGATGTTGCGATTCGTCGAAGAATAAGCACGCCACCAGGCATTTCCACCGGGTACAGCATCCCATGGTCCGGTCCATTGAGCCTGGCGAAAGCTGGGGTTGGTGCTATGTCGACGAGATCACATATGACCTCTCACGCGGCACCGAACACGCTGTGGTCCTCGACTAGGCACGCTGCCACACTGCGAGCAGGCCGCTATGAACGCATACACGATGTTGTCGGACGCGCGGAAAGAAACCGATAAGCTCTTCGCTCTGGTCCGTCCCGATTGGCTGTACGAGCGCCCGATTGCGGAGCGACACCGCCTGGTCTTTTATCTGGGACATTTGGAGGCATTCGACTGGAATCTGCTGCGGCCGCACATGCGAAACGGGGAAGCGTTTCGTGCGCGCTTCGACCGGCTGTTTGCCTTCGGCATCGATCCGGTGGGCGGCGGCTTGCCGTCGGACTCTCCGTCGGACTGGCCTTCCGTAGCCGAAATTCGTAGTTACAACCAGCGGGTGAGGCAGAGGCTCGACGACGCTGAGCACGATACCTTGCTCCTCCACATGGCCGTCGAGCATCGCCTGATGCACGCCGAAACGCTTGCCTACATGCTCCATCAACTGCCGTTGGAGGGCAAGGACCCAGAGCCGCAGGCGCCTGTGCCGCGGAGTGAACCAATTCGCCGCGAAATGATCGGGATCCCCGCTGGCTGTGCCACCCTCGGGCTCCCGCGCAACGCCGCTTTCGGCTGGGACAACGAATTCGACGCGCATCCGGTAGAGGTTCCCGCTTTCGCCATTGACCGTTACAAAGTCACCAATCGCGATTACCTTGAATTCGTGGAAGACGGCGGCTATCGGGACCCGAGTTTGTGGACGGCTGAAGGTTGGCAGTGGAAGGCCGAGCGGAACATCACACACCCGGCCTTCTGGCGACTGGCCAGCGGCAAGTGGCACTGCCGTACCATGTTCGATGAAATCCCGCTGCCGCTCGATTGGCCGGCCTATGTCAGCCACGCCGAAGCCAGCGCGTATGCCAAGCGGGCCGGCTTCCGGCTGCCAACCGAATCCGAATGGCACCGGGCCGCCTACGGCACGCCCGAAGGCTCCGAGCGGCAATTCCCTTGGGGAACGGAACCGCCCGCGCCGCCACATGGATATTACGGCTTTGCCCGCTGGGATCCCGCTCCCGTGAACGCCTTCCCCGGTGGCCGCAGTGCGTTTGCCGTCACCGGTCTGCTTTCGACCGGATGGGAGTGGACGGCTACTCCGTTCGCGCCGTTCCGAGGATTCCAAGCGCACCCCTCCTATGCCGGCTATTCGGCCGATTTTTTCGACGGAATGCATTACGTTCTCAAGGGCGGTTCCACGCGCACGGCCGCGAGCATGCTGCGCCGCTCTTTCCGCAATTGGTTCCAGCCGCACTATCAGTATGTTTACGCCGGATTCCGCTGCGCGAGGGGAGTTTAAAGCCATGGCGACAAGAGCGCTGGCCCTGGATGAGCCGGCCACCTTCGCAGCCGACGTCCGAGCCGGCCTGACCAGGCCCGGACAGAAGGAACTGCCGTCGAAATACCTCTATGACGAGTTGGGTTCTAAACTCTTCGAAGCCATCAGCCTCCTTCCCGAATATGGCCTCACACGCGCCGACGAACGCCTGCTCCGCCGTCACGCCCACGACATTGTGGAGCGATTGCCCGGCGATACGGTGGTGGCAGAGTTGGGAAGCGGCAGCGGGAGCAAAACGCGGTCGATTCTGGAGGCTTTTGGCCGCTGCCGCCAAACCTCGTATTTCCCAATCGAGATTTCTCCCACTGCGCTGGCAATGTGCCGCCGTGAGCTGGCCGATATCGACTCCATCAGCATTGTGGGTTTTGAGCGAGAGTACCTGGCCGGGCTGCTCGAAGTAGCCGAGCGCCGCCGCACCGATCAGCGGATTCTGGTGCTGTTCCTCGGCAGCACCATCGGCAACTTCGATCCTCCCGCTGACGTGACTTTCCTGAAAGAGATTTACTTCATCTTGAATCCGGGCGACGCGTTGCTGCTGGGCACCGATCTCGAAAAGCCCGTGGATCGACTGATCCGCGCTTACGACGATCCGCTCGGGATCACCGCCGCTTTCAATCGAAATCTGCTGGCGCGAGTGAACCACGAACTCGATGCCGACTTCGTCCTTGACCGATTCCAGCACGAGGCGCGCTTCAATCCCCAGACCCGCAGCATCGAGATGCACTTGCGATCCACTCGTGACCAGCGGGTAACGGTCACGAAGGCGGGCTTCTCGGTTGTCATTTGCGAAGGGGAAAGCATCTGGACGGAGAGCAGCCACAAGTATTCGCTGGCTGAAGTCGACTCGCTGGCACAGAAGGCTGGCTTCCGCCAGGATGCGCAGTGGGTGGATGAGGTATGGCCGTTCGCCGAAACGCTGCTGGTCCGCCAGTAGGGTCCGGCGGGCAGAACGTCAGAGGCCCGTTCGAAAAATCCCTTGGCCAAACTGTCGCTGCCGGCGTGTTACGCGCGGTGCGTCAATCGACTTGTGTATGAAGTGTGCGCGGATTTGAATCGCCCGGCGGCGGTTTACCCGAGGGTCTGGCGTTTTGCGCGGTGGCTCGGTAATAGCTTCTCTTATAGTCCGGCCTTTATTGGGTTACCGTTACTTGCGATCGGGAAGGTGACTCGCCGCAACTGGGCGCTTTTTGCACCCATTGGGACAAGCGTGACGGATGCGGGCGTGTGATCCTTTCGAAGCATTTTTCCGTCCAGGACATTGACCGGGTTGTCGAGCGGATAATCGGAGTTCGCATCCGTGACGGTTTTCGGCGCAAAACCAAACCCGTCGGCGCGCGTGGCGGCGAGCAGGGCGAGGTCGGTTTCCACATGATCGGATTTTGTGACGAAGTAATCTTTGAGCTCTGACTGGGCGTAGGTCTTGACCGCTTCCACTTTGCCTTTCACCGGCAGGACATAGAGCAGGGGGCCGTACTGAAGCGCAAATTCATTGCCGAGTGCTGGAACTTCGCGAACGGCCTGATCGAAATGAATGGTGATAGAGTCGCCGTCTTTCCACTCTTTGCGTACCTGCCAGAAAGAACCCACCAGGCTAATGGTTGCGCCGGAGCAGGCGATCTTCGTTTCCTTGGACCATTCGGGATTGCGCAACCATAGGCAAAAAGAGAGCGGCTTGTCTGGGCGCAATATGATTTCTACATTTCCGGAATACGGGTAATTGGTCCTTTCTTCGATCCGGAGAGGAACGCCCGCCAATTTCGTCATCACCTCGCATGGGCCGTAGAGCGTAGCGGCGAAGGCCGGCTCCGGACCTTCCGGACGCATCCAGGCATTACTGACGAAATACGCGGCGACGCGAGTGGCATTTGGGTTGCAGCAAACCGCAACATGCTGGTGCGTGGGCGAGAAGCGCTGCCTTTTGTCCAACTCGTCATGGACGGACAGTCGGTTTTCAAAGGAACAATAGACAATCGCCGAACCATCGGGTTCGCGGGAACCTTGGGCGGCGTTGAACCAAAGATGTTCGGCCGCTTGGAAATATGCGGCATCCCCCATCTTCTGCCCGGCGTTGATGAGCGAGAACTGCCGTTCGAAAATCGTGCAATACTCATAGCCGATCCCCCAGGGTCGCGGGGGAGCATCTACGCTTTCCTCGCTGACCAGCGCGCCGCTAGGCATGATGAAGCCATTCATCGCTGAAATGACGCCAATTCCAAGTTTCAAATATTCCTCGTTGCCGGTTGCGGCCCAGAGCCAAAACGGCATGCGCATGGATTCTGCCACCGTGGCGCCGTGCCCCAACTCATAGCAATTCTGAAAGTTCTTGCCCACCAGGGGCTGTTGATGGAACTGCAAGAGATTGGGGCGTTCGTGATAAATCCGCAGCCCAAAGTCCAGATACTTCTTGTCGCCCGTCTTGGCATAAAGCTGTTCGAGAACTTCAGTGTAGAGGGCGTCGTGCTGAGCGAAGTGAAAGTTCTTCCCCCCGGCATAACCCTCCATGGTGCGATCTACGGCGCGCTTGACTGCCTCGTACACCCTTTGGTCAGCTAAGGCGTCGGCATACGCAAGCAAGCCGCGGAACAAGCAGGTTTGGGTCCAGAATTCACCATTGCCGCCGTAACGAAGTTCCGGAGAAAAAATCCCGATGTAGCCATCTGCGTCCTGCGAAGCCAGAATATGATCCACATAGGCCTTTGCCTTCGTCATAGACACATGATCTTCGGTCAGGCACGAGAGCATGATGTGTCCGCAGCGCCAGTTGCCTTCGGTTTCCCCGTTCCACCAGGCTTCACTAGCGGCGTTTCCCCTGTTCGGTTTACCAGGACTGTTTCGCCCGGAGGCGAAGATATCGCTGGAAGCCTCGTGGCAAAGTTCATCAAGGTGCCCCGCGAAGCCCGTTTGAAGATCGCGACGCATTTGCGCCAGAATCCAACCTGTGGGCTTGATGTCACCGAACTTGAGTTGGCTGAAGGCGGGCTGAATAGCATAGACTTCGGATCGCGCTGTGGACTGTGATCCGGAAGATTCAGACTTCTGCTTCCATATAGGCTGTGCTAAGGCAACCTCTCCTGCTGGTAGCAGGACGCCGCCCGTTGCCGCGATCATGAGCTTTATCGAGTCTCGTCTGTTCAATTTCTGCTCCTTTGATTAAGGTGTTTTCTGAAATCCGCGATTGGTACGCCGATATCAAGGGGCGCGAGTATTGGGACCTGGTCGGGATCGCCAATCTCGTCAATGGCCTTTTGCGCGTAGACGCCCTCGGCAGTATACTCGCTCCCGTGGACTACCTCAACGGCCGTCCTCAAGAACAGGCGGTAGCGATGCGTGCCTTCCCAAAGATACATAGAAGGTCCACCCGCGTTCAGAGCGGCATCGGTCGCCCCGCCCGATTCCACCAGAACTTGGGCCTTTCCCTGGATTCTGTCCGGTACGGTCCCGGCTTTCTTGGATTCTTTGGCTGGTGGCTGGCTGGAGCAACCGCCCAATGCGGCGAGCGTAAGCACGAGAAAACAGAAAATGCGTGCGTTGCGGTTCATCCGTCGTGCCTCGCTTTCGAGACGTTTTCGTCCGAATGTGAAGGTATCACGGGGCATGATCGCTCACAACGGATCCGTCGCCCATTCGTCTCCGCGCCTGCTACGCCGGCTTGTGCAGGCCGCTTCCGATAGCCACGAGTGTCGACAAGCTCAATCCACGCTCTCGGCAACCCCGCCGAGAACGCGTGTAAGCCCCTGCCCGCCGCGGCGCGCCATCAGAGCCTTGCCGGGTGATCAGACCCGGATCGTCGGAACCTGAAAAGGGTCGCCCGCGGCGATCCACTCGACTGGGATCCCGGGGATGAGGGGCTTCAGCCAATCGGCACAGGCCTGCATGCCCCATTCTTCCAGCCCTTCGTGGGAGATCATCACCACTCCCTTCTTCATTCCCAGGCTCATGGCGTCGCGCAGGTATTCGAAGGTGTCATGCTGCGGCGTCTCTCCCACCAGGGCCACATCGCAGGTTCCGAGCACGGGCAGAACGCTCGAGAGAATATGGGCGCAATCGCCGATGGTCTTCACCCGCAGATTGCGATCGCCCACCACCACCACGTTTTGCGTGCCTAACTTCCGCTGGACGTTGCGGGCCACCTCCTGCAAAGACATTTCGGGAATCTCATAGCGCCTCGGCCGCGTGTCGAGCTGATAGTATTCGGCCCACCCCAGTTTGCGGGCCAAGCCGACAAAGATCGGGTCGGGCTTGCGCCGGTGCCAGTGGTCGTGTATGCGCCACACCGCCATGCGGTTCTGTTCCGCGAACCGGATCTTAGCCTGGCACACCGGATCTTTCATCATTACCTCGACCGGATCGAAGCCATCCCAAAACGTGCTTTCGTGGGAGATGACAAAATTCTTCCGGGCCGCCAGCGACCGCTGGAGCACTTGGAACGTGGACTGGAAAGTCGTGGCGACCCCAATCACGGGGACATTGGGATCGCCCAGGTGGAAGCCGTCGAAATTCGAAGGACCCCAGACGACGCCCTCCGCGGCCAGCTTTGCTTTGATGAGGTCGACGATTTGGGCGGCTGTGAGGGGATCCGCTGGTGCCGCGGCGGCGGAACCGGCCAACGCCGTGCCTGCCGCCAACGCCGTGCCGGCCCATTGAGCGAACCCGCGGCGGGAAATGCTCTTGTCCCTGTCGATTCTGTCCATGCGTTCCTCCTCAGGACCGGGGTATCCAACTCGGATCGGGGGTCTCCCAATACTCGACAGGCAGCGCGGGAAAGACGCCGCGTAACCATTTGGCCATCGCCGCGCAACCCGGCGCTTCCGAGGGCAGGTGGCCGATCGCCAACATGGCGATCTTGCGGCCGGACGCCATCACATCCTGGAAGTAGGCGATAGCGCCATCCACCTCATCCACCGTGCCGCCGGCTCCCGCGATCGCGCCATCGATCTTGGGGTCGGCCAAGAGCCTGGCCAAAGCGGGGGTGGGGTCGGTTTCGCCGGCCAAGACCGCCACTCTGGTGACGCTGCTCACGGGATCGCCAACGGTACGGGAGGAGAAGGCTTTCAGGCGGTCGGCAGCGGTCTGGGCGAGGTCCGCCAAGGTCGTCCGCGGCAGATCGCAGACCACTCCGCGCGACCGGTCCGTGGGCAACCATGGGAGCGGCTTCAAACCCAGCGCCTGCGCCAGAGCCAGCGATTGGGCTTTGGGTTTGAACTGGTCCCAGGCTGAAGCGTAGCGATAGACCATCAGTTGGTTGGCGTTGATGATTTCGCGCTTCGCCCGCACCACGGGATCGTCCCGCATCGCGGCTTCAAGACCATCGGTCCCGTAGCTGTAGTACAGGCCGCCATGGAGAAAGTAAGGGTGCTCCCTGGCAATAATCAGGTTCTTCTTCTCCAAGGCGGCGCGGCGCAGCAGGTCCAGGGTGGGCGCATAGCACACCATTACCCCCGACACCCGCGAATTCGCGCTGCCGGCGCACAACCCCTCGTACCTGGCAGTACTCATGGGGTCGCCCAATGCCGCACACACGATCAGATCCGCGGTGCGTCCCGTCAGTTCACTGTCCATCACACCCGATCATCACGCTTGCAGGGGGCCGGCGCAACGCCAATTCAGTTACGGAATTCCACCTACGCTCTGAAATCCCTGAAATATAGGGCAATAGCGGCATCTGCTGCTGCCGCCGCGCGCAACAATAACCGCGGCGTAGTGCATACGCCGTCAACCTTATTTGGCGAGCGGGTCAAATCTGTCGCCGTCTGCGTCGACCCAGGCGCAGGAGTCCATCGGTTTGGTACCAGCCCGGAAGGTCAGCTTGCAGATCCGTCGGTGGTTGCGTAGGAACGCCCCCATCATTCGATCCGCCAGGCGGGTGTGATCGCGGAGCCAGGACGTCAGGTACTCCACTAGCGCGACTCCCGCCTTGTGGTCCCCCTGTTCAATTCCGAGGACGAATTGCCCCACCCTCCTCCTTGCAGCATCATGTTGCTGTTTATGCCAATTTATTGAGCCGTACCGGGCCGCCTGCATCAGCCGTTCCTCGTGAGCAAAATGCCCTACAATGCAAGCGGTCAGACGCTGCGTCAGTTTGCGAATCTCTAGCGACGGACCGCTACCGGAGAGGGCTTTTTGGAGGTTGGAGACCATCTCAAAGATCTCCTTGTGTTCGTCATCAATTTCCGTGACAAACACGGCATGCGATGTGCGCCACTTCAAGGAACGCATGTCCCATCTTACACGATTTCAGACTTCAACACCCTTAATAGCCTATCGTCGAATCCGAGACAAGTGTCTATTGCCATTGCGTCCGCCTCGTGTACCCGTCGGCAGTCCGCAGTCGCACTCCGTTAGGCATTTCCGCCAGAGTCGATGGCGAACGATCGATTGTCGCCGCGCTCGCCTTGAACGCTGGCGCGGAGCGCGTCGATCCGCGCCGCGAACCCACGCGGCCTGGCGCCGCTGGAAGGCCGACGCGGGCGCGCCTTGGGCCTCGTCCGAGAAGTGCGCGTGCCGCCCGCGCGCGTTGGGGCGCGCCATCGACGCGGCGGACGCGGCGAAGGTCCGTTGCGCTACCGGCGCGCCTGGCCACTTCAGGCTTCCGCACCGAAATACTTGCGCGTCGGCGAATATTTCCGCTAGAAAAATACGAAGTTTCGCCGAAAAGAGGCATTGAGGAGTAAATCATGGGGTCGATTACGAACTCACTGAATGGCCTGTCCTACTTGACGCAGCCCGGACGTCTACTTTCCAGTCTTCCGGCCTCAATCTCGACGGCTGTGCTGCAATCGGCCTCGCCGCAAGACGTGGTAACTCTCAGCGTAGCCGCACTCCAGAAGCAGGAAGTAGACGGCATATTTGGCATTTCTCAGGCGTCCCAGAACACGCTGCCCACCGTCTCCGCCGCGGCAACTTCGGCGACTGACGTGCTCCCAGGTATCTCAGCCGCCGACATGACCAACGCCACGCCGCAAGAGCAGGTTTCGATCAACGGCCAGGCCCTGCTTCTTCAACAGGTACAAGGCCTGTTCGGCGAACCCACCTCGCTGACGGGCACGACCAACCTGATTGGCTGAAGCGAAACGACTCACGCCTCCTTCAGAACCATCCGTGCCGCGAACCCACGCGGCATCGCCTCGCTCCGTTGGAGGGCCGGCCGAAGAGCTAGCGCACGCTGAAAATGCGGGCGCATCCATCCTGCCGCCGCCGATTTTGGAAGCCGCCCGGCACCGTGCGCCCCCGCGGGAAGGCCGCCGCTGGCGCGCGGGAGCGGCCCTTCGCCGCGGCGCTGCGGACGCCCTGAGACATCAGAACAATTGGTTCGTCTCCTAGCTGGTAGCCGGGTGAATTCCCGATAACGTAACTTGGTACGCGTCCGCAGCTAGTCTAGTACCAAGCTGACTCGCTTCGAATCGCCCGAAGTGTGCATACTGGAGCCGGTGGATGACTCCATAGCGTCCGGGAGGAAGAAAACATGGGTTGTGACCGACCGATTTCCACAGCGACAAACCGGACTGGCGTCGCAAGCCAGACAGCCTCTGACCCCCGCGTGGGTTATTTCGGGCCGGCTTCGATGATCGATGTCATGTTTGAAGTCGGTGGAGCCGGGCGTAGCGAACGCAATATCGGGCTACTCAATATCGTGCAACTTGCACGTGCACTTCGGGTTAAGCCAATGCAGCTCATTGAGCCCATCCCGTGATTTAACGGACGTTCTGCGGCTGGCCGGCCGGGCCGGTTGGAGCTACCGAACCTCACTGCTCTTTAGATTCGACGCCCTCGGGGGCGCCCCGGGGATCGCGATTCGAGGAATCTTGGCTGACCGCTGGGCAGTGGTTCCTGCTTACCGGCCGGCGGGCTTTGGGTAGGCGCCGGTCGGCGTATTTGGGTCCGCTTTGCGGGCCTGCTGTTCGGCGTAGGCCTTGCGCACTGGCTCCGGAAAGTCTTCGATCATTTTGGCTATCCGCGACTCGATCTGGGCCACTATCTGCGCATTCTCCGGCGCGACGTCGTAGCTTTCGTCCGGATCGCTGGCCAGGTTGTACAGCTCCGGCTTCGGCAGCAGGAAGCTGAAACGCCCGCCGGGCGGCGCAGGCGTATAAGCGGCGGTGTTGTGGCGCGCGATGTGCAATTTCCAGTTCATCCAGCGCGCGCACTGCAAGTCCCAATTGTCGAAGTAGAGCAGGGGCGCCCGCTCGATGGACTGGCGCTCCCCGTGGATCAGCGGCCATATGTCGATACCATCCAGCGGCTTGGACGGCAACGCCGCGCCGCAAAGTCGGGCCACCGTGGGGAATACATCCATCATGGAGGCTAAGCCGTCCGACACGCGCCCCGCCGGAATCCGGCCCTTCCATCGGGCGATGAAAGGCTCGCGGACGCCGCCTTCGTAAGTCGTGTTCTTGCGCCCGCGAAGCTTGCCCGGGCTCCCCTGGTACCATGGGCCGTTGTCGCTCGAACACATGACCAGCGTGTCCTCTTCCAGGCCGCTCTGCTTCAGTGCCGCGATGACTTCACCCAGGCTCCAATCGATTTCTTCCACCACGTCGCCGTAGAGGCCCTCGGCCGATTTGCCGCGGAACCGCTCGGAAGCCGCCAGCGGGATGTGCGGAAATGTGTGCGGCATGTAGAGGAAGAAAGGCGAGCCCTTGGAACGGCTGATGAACTTCCGGGCTTGGTCGGTGTAACGTGCGGTGAGTGTGGAGAGATCCGCCGTCTGCTCGATGACATCGGTATTGTGCATCAGGACCCTGGGGGTCATGTCGTTGCTGTAGGGGATGCCGAAGTACTCGTCGAAGCCACGGCTCGTAGGCAGATAGGGCCGGGGTCGTCCGAGGTGCCATTTCCCGATGCACATCGTGCTGTAACCGCGCCTTTTCAGGACGTCCGCAAGCGTGGTCTCATCCAGGCCGAGCCCATCGGTATCCTGCGGGAAGAGAACCCTGGGAACCCCCACGCGGGTTGGATAGCGGCCGGTAAGCAGGGCCGCACGAGAGGGCGAACAGACCGGGTCGGCGGAGCAGAAGTTGGTGAAGCGAACGCCCTCCGATGCCAAGCGATCGAAATTCGGAGTCCGGATCTTCGAGCCGTAAACACCGAGATCGCCATAGCCGAGGTCGTCGCAGAGTATGAAGATGATGTTGGGGGCGCCGGCCGGCGCCCCCAACAGCCGCGAGCCGGCTGCCGCGGCCGCGGAGGCGAGCAACTTGCGTCGTGTCATTTCAGAACCTCTCCGCGGAGGCAACGGGAAGCAGGTTTCCGCGCGCGCCGCGATACCGTCGGACTCAGCCAATTCCTGCCGGTCTTGTCCTGTAGTGTAATCCGAATCGGTTCGCGCCGGCGCCGGAAGGATGCCGCCGCCCAAAAACCTGCCGCGCCCGTGAAAACAAGGAGGAAACGCGGCCAGCAAGTGCCGGTATCGGCCTTTAAGGCTCGTTTCCGAACGAGCCATCGTATTACAATTCCTGCGTGTCTATTTCACGCCGGATGCTACTCTGCGCCGCCTCCAGTTTGCCCCTCCGGGCAGGGGCCTCCACACCCGCCCTCAAGATAATCGTCGCTGGTGGTCATCCCGGTGACCCTGAATGTGGCTGCGCTGGAACGATCGCTCGCTACACCGGGCTCGGTCATGAGGTGGTTCTGCTGTACCTGAATCGCGGTGAGGGCTTCTGCGGGGGAGCCCGTCACGGGCGCTGTGCCGCCATCCGTACTGCCGAAGCCCGCCAAGCTTGCCAAATACTTCGGGCCCGCGCCGCCTTCGCCGGCCAGTACGACGGCCGCGCTATCATCGACGCCGCGCATTACGAGGCTTTCGCTCGCGAGCTTACTGCGGAAAGCCCCGATGTGGTGTTCACCCAGTGGCCCATCGACCGTCATCGCGACCATCGCGCCGTTTCCATGCTGACTCTCGACGCCTGGTTGAGAAGCGGCAAGAGTTTCGCGCTCTACTATTACGAGGTCGCCGAGGATACGATGATGTTCTCTCCGGCCGACTACGTTGACATTTCCTCCGTTGAATCGCGGCGCCGCGGCGCTTGTTACGCGCACGCCTCCCAGCAGCCTGATCAGTGGTACCCAAAACAGGTCGGGATTACACGGGCTCGTGGCGTTGAGTGCGGGTTCCCACAAGCCGAAGCCTTCCTCCGCCATTCGGATAGTAAGCGCGCCCTGCTGCCATGATCATTCGCGGTCTTGGAACCGGTTTGGCTACCGATAATCGGGGATAACGCGCCTCAAAAGCTGGACTGCACCCTTATGCCGAGACACGGATGCGCGCCCTTTGGCCGGGCCCGGGGCCAACCAACGGGAGGCGGTAACCCGGCCCCAGCTTTCAAAGACGTTCCAGATCGCCAATCAGGAGTGAAATGTCGCCTAACACGCGACCGGATTATCGCGCGACCCAGAGAGGCCGACAATGCCAGCGCCGAAGCAAGGTCTTACACAATTCCAGGAGGTTGCCACCCCGATCCGTGTTGGAGTCGTATTTAGCGCTTTCCCGGCGAGGGACATTACGCCCTATCAGTGACTTTCTCCGCCTCCTCAATCGTCTCCAGCGATCGTGCGGGTTTGAACTGTTTGATGTTGACGAGAATGATGACTTCGTTAGAATACTTGCAGATAACATTGTCGACGCACACGAAGCGAGAGATGGACTGAAAGCATTACAGGCCGTGACACCGGAGTCGTCAGGCGGAAACTGAAAGCCAAACGATATGCGGCAATATCGGCAGCCATTTCCGTGCTCGGTTTCCGTTTCCGAATTAGTACGCCAATTACAACCGCCACTATTGGACCAGGGTACTGCAGTCATTTTATTGGTACGCGCGGGTCTCGCGGGCGTTTTGGTTTGCTTGCTCAGGAAGGCGGGCCTCAGTATCAAGTATACTGGAACGAAATGGATTCAAAACAATTTGCAGAACTCCACGCAAAGTGTTGGGAAACGCTTAAGCACTATGTGCACGAGGCCGATAGGATGTGCGAGTTGTTCGGTCAATGCCTCCCCGATGCCTCATCTATTCAGTTTCGCTCAGACATAGTGGAGCAACGCGTTCGCGAACACAATGCTTACGCCAGTTACGTCGAGATTCGCCGGCAACTTTTAGAAGCGGTTCGGGTCGGCTACGATCGGCCAAGCTGAACCGCTACCCGCTGGGGGGTATGCGTGGATGGAGTGTGATGTGTTTCCCTAGCGCGTGAAAGACTGCGTTCCAGCGCTCGTAGGCTTTATTCACCCGCTTTTCAGAGATGGGGGCGGCTACGCCGGACCGCAGGCGCGCAACTGCTTCTTGGCAAATTGTCATGGCTTCCATTTGCGCGGACCGTAGTTCAGCCAACAGGCTGAGACAGTGTGGACATCCAGTATCCGCACTATTCTTCGCGTCTGCCGGGGGACTCAACGCGCCTTTGTTGTGCGCCGCTTTTCCCGCAGGCGTTGATCGCGCAGCCCGATTTGACCGCCCCTCCAGACCAGACACCCTCAAGCCGCACCCTGCAACCGCTCCTTCTGCTCCATTCGCCCCGGAACGAACAATGTAATTTCGTCCTGGGCGCCCTTTTGTTTTCGCAGGAGAGGAAGGGTTTCGTCCTCGCTCAACTTTGTAAACGCTGCAATGCTATCGGGCTTCAGAGGGAAGGAGATACTACGAGCAAACATGCAACCTCCTCGGTTATGGTTGCTAAGAGGCGGGGTGGACAATCTGACTTAGTTCAGGCGATCCGCAGACTGAGCAGAAAAGCTCAGTCCGTAACTACGGTAGGTCAATTGAGTCTAATAGTCAAGAAGATTGTGCGACAGAAAATTGTGCGGCGGGGGGCACTGCGGCCCGGGTATAAGGTGAACAGATTCAAATGGTTGGCTGGAATCGACTAAATTCGCTTGGGAGACGGGGGCTCAAGCTGCCGCGTTAAGTTCCCAGCGCCTTGCCCATGTCCGTGTGGGCGTCGGCCGTGACGGCCTCCCACTTCACGTCCTCCACAGGAGTGGGCGCGGCGATGTGCCATGGCGCGCCGCGGGAGAAACGCAGGGCGCGCACCAGCACCTGGGCTTCGGGGATTCTTACCGGCCTCCTGCTGTAGGGCCGGAATCGCTTCGCGAATCGCGGTATTCATGGCTTCGATCTTGCCGTTAGCCTTCATGGAACCCGAACAATCCAGGATCCAGATAAAAGTGAAGGGGCCGGGCGGACAGCTTGCCTCCACCGGGCATTTTCATTTCTGGGACTACCTGGTTCTCTCCGTTCGCCGGAATTGGCGTTCGCACCGCCGGCGAAACGGGCGCCGGGCTCGCGGCCGGCCATTCGCCGTTGGTGTGGCGGATCACCGCGGCCCAAACATCCACCGCCCACAGAGCATTCCCGAATCGAGCCCCTGGTTCTCTTCGCGGCGCCGCGCCAGGTTGGTGCGCAGCGTTGCCGCCGGCATCTGCGAGCTTTCAGGGAGGCTTTTCGGTACTCCCCAACGCACGGCCGCGGATAGGGCCGCGATCTCGCGCCGGCACTCCCCGCAATAATCGCGAAGAAAAGCTTCGCGGAGCTTGTCGTCATCGGCGATCTTGCCGTTCAGAGTGTAGATAGCCGCCAGTTGCATGCGGGGAATGTCGCTCAACATGACCTATGCCACCTCCCCCTGTACCAGTCCGAAGTCGATCCGGGTCGCGCTCACCATGGGCTAACTCTCTCTATCATGCTGCGCGGTGCTGAACCGTGTGTCGTCAGTATAGGCTCGGGCGCGCGGACGCGCCCAGGAGCGAAGTGTTCATGGCGCCAGTGGTGTGGGTACCTTCCTGGCCGCCGAACGAAAAGATCAGCCAAACCATCGGGAAACCTCCGGCGCGCAGCGTCAGCCCCACCGAATAGCTGTGCCGCAGATGCGTGAAATCGAGATCGCTCCGGCGCAGCGCGACTTTTCCTTCGTCCACCATGGCTGTGAATCCGAGGGGGCCGTAGACCGAGTGTTCGAAGGCCGCCTGCACCAGGATCTCGTTCGGCGCGCGAAAGCGATAGTCCTGGTAGCTCGGGAGGGTCGGATTGCCGTCGATATCGGAGCCGCCCAGGGTCGGCTCAAAGTAGAAGGGCACCACGTGGCCCGCCGACGTGATCGACTCGTTCATCAGAAATCGCGCTTTAAAACTACCCTCCAGGTCGCGGGTCACGGCGGGGCAGGTATGCTCGCCCGCGCTCACCGAACAGTCGTCGGGCCCATTGAAGCCGTTCGGCGCCAGCGCACGGGTCCGCCGGTAGATCGGGAATTGATGGGACAGATCGGTCGTCCACCGATCGAACGAATAAGTTGAATCGCCGGGCGCTGCGTATTCCTTGAACGCCACGGAATAATTCAGCCGCACATGGCCGCCGGCGAAAGACGGATTGATATGCACTCCTTCACCGAACTGCGCGAATGCCGGTTGGCTGGCCAACCCGGGCGCGGTGACCGGCGAGTACAGTTGCTCGATGGACGGGCTGGACTGGCCGGGGTCGGGGCTAACGTCCACAAAGCGGCCATTGGCCTCGCCGTAAAGCGATATGTGCCACTGTTGCAAAATGGGCCAAGTGGCGTTCACTCCGGCGATGGTCTGGCGCATTCCGAAGTAGGATCGGGCGGTGTCGCTCGAGTCCGGGCCCAATCCGAAATAGCCGAGCTTCTTCAGGGAAGTGGTCTGCACCAGTAAGTGGAATACGGGATCCTCCCGGACCCTCAGGTTGGACGCGCCAGTGCCGGTTGCGCCCGGATTGGACACGATGCGGCCGTGGCGATCCCAAATCGCCGTCATGTAGGCGCCCGCGCGCCAAGATGCGTTGGTGGAGACGACAGCGTCCACATCCCAACTTAGGCGCCAGGATTCGTTGGGCGTCCAATGCGTCACGAAAGCCGGACCAAAACCGAAACCGTCCTGGGGAGCGATGCTGCCGGCGGCAATGTGCAGCGGGTGATCCGTAAACAGGGTGTAAGCGCAACTGCCCAATGATTGGAAGTTCGAACAATCCTGCTGGAGCGCGTCGCCTTCGCGGCGGAAATCGGAGCCCAATTGAGTCTCTTGCGCGCAAGCGCCGACCGAGAGCGCGAGACAGGCAACGAGAACTGGGATGCGGGTCTTTCGCATCTCTACGCTCCCCCGGGAGGCCGATGGAACCTGTTGGTCATGCGCCGGATGTATTCGGCTGCCTGGGCCTCTGTGATGATTGAGTCAATGGCGATACCGGTCTGCTGGTCGAGCGGGAGGTCCTTCTCCAGATCGCGAAAATGTTTCACCTGGCTCTGCAGCAAAGTACTCCTCGAGAGCGGCCGTTGCGGCTGGTAAGAGCTGCGCGCGGGTTTCGGAACGTGGATCACGGGGGAATGTGGCATGGGGCAATCTCCTAATCGAAGCTGAAGGCCGGACAGTCGGAATCGGGCCGCATTACATCGGTCAGCAAATCGAGAAAGGTCTGAGCGGCCTTTTCGCGCGGGGTGCGATTGTCGTAATTGCCGATGAAGTGCTGGGTTATTGTCGCGGGAATGGAGGCGTGCTCGAATACGCGCCCGTTTGCGGGATCTTCCGGGCCGGGCACAACGGTAGCTTTGGCCACCCAGGGCGAAACCAGAATCGAGGGCACGCGCACACCCAGCCGGTCGAAGGCGAACGGCATGTTGTTAGTGTCTGTGAGCGGCGCATGGTATCCGTCGGGGATGCAGGCCGGCGGCGGCACGTGATCGTAAATCCCGCCATGTTCATCGTAGGTGATGAGTAGCGCAGTGCTTCGCCAAAGATCCGGGTTTTGGCGAATGGCGTTGTAGATGGATGCGATGAAGACCTCGCCCGCTTGCACGTCGTGATCAGGATGCTGGTCCGACGCCAGCAGTTCTCCGCCGTCATCTCCGGGGTGATCGCTGTAATTTGGCTCGACGAAGCTGTAGTCGGGCAGCGCGCCATTCCTGCAGTCGTCCAGGAACTGCTGATAGGTGGCAAAGATCTGCGGCTGGTTCTTTAGCAGATTGACCACTTCCTGGGTAGAGCTTGACGGATCGAAATAGTAGAGCTTGGTGCTGTGTCCCGCCGCCAGCATCCGTTCGTAGATGCTCTCGCCAGCGTCCTTAACGTAGAAGATATCCAGGTTTACCTGGCCGAACGACGTTCCGTAGTGAGCAAAGGCGCGATTGCAGACCGTGGGACCCGGGATGGAAGCGAACCAGCCATTAAACAGGGCGTAGTTTTGCGCCAGCCCGTGCAGCACCGGGAGCTTGCCTTGCGCGAAGTAGTACATGATCTTGCGGGAGTGCGCGACGTTGTGCTGTTGGTCCCAGTAGCTCTGCACGAAGCCCTGCATTTCGGGAGCCGCCGGCGGCCCCGGAGTACCGAAAAACAGTTGCTTCTGCACCGCAGGAAATGAATGGTCGGGATCGGGATCGAGCTGGCTCTGGAACTCGGCCAGCGGTGCGACCTGGGCCGGTTCGTTGGTGGTGTCCGGATTAGCCTCATTGCCGACGAGGCCGTTGATTCGCGGGTCTGCCGCGCGGAGAGCCCCCAACATGTGGTCGAACGCGCGGTTCTCCATCATGAGTACGACCACGTGCTTGAGATTGTCCAGTCCCGCTGACACTTTTCCCCTCCGAGAGAAACAAGTTGCTTGAAGTATATCATTGGCTTTTTCGTTCGCAAGTGCTGTTATGCGGGACGGGGTACTGTGGCCAGAATCACACTCTTGCAGTGGCGCGCATGGTTGCCCCCGGTCGAGATACCGAACGCCTGAATGGTCATAGTACTTGCACCAGGCAATCGTTCGGCACCGACAGCATTGGCGCAACGATCAGTTCTGCGGAGGCACCCTTGACGAATCTCCGGAAGCGGCTCGACAAGCCGGTCTGCTGGGAGTTGAAGCGTCGCCTGATCGAAGTTCTGGTGGCCGGCGTGCAAGTGGATACGGTCGAAACCGACGGCCTCCCGACCGGCTCAGTTGGCACGGGTTGGAGGGCGACTCTTCCGTCTCACGTCTGACCAAGGCGATCAGCGCGCAAATAACCGCCGCTCGTGAGGGCGGCAAGTTGAAGGTGAACGTGGAGGTGGCCAATACTGGTGCGGGCCATCATCTGCCGGGCGGGTCACCCATGCGGCAACTGATCCTGGAGGTCAACGCCGATACGGACGGCGGCGAAACGTCCTCACTCAGGTGTGCTCTTCGCCGAAGCGTTCGCGGACGGTGGCGTGCAAGAGCCTTACCGCCTCGGCCTGATCGGAGCGGCAGTCCCGAGATTGTGAGGCTGCTCTTGGCGAAGTCTGAGGTTGGTAAGTCTTTGAGGAATTTGGTCGGGCCGCCGAGATTTGAACTCGGGACCTCTTGCACCCCAAGCAAGCGCGCTAGCCAGGCTGCGCCACGGCCCGAAACCTCTATTCTACACGGTTTGAGGAGGCTCATGTTGAAAACCGCCGGGTGCTGGCCGCTTGGCGCTTATCCCAGCAGATCGAGCAGATCGAGCGCCGCCTGCAGTTCGCCCAGCGCATGCCGCTCGCCCTTGCGGGTGGTCACCTCGACGCCGCGCCCATACCACTGGCGCGCTTCCTCAATCCGGCCCAGCCGCTGCAGAGCCTGGCCTCCATGAAAATACGCGGCGGAATAATCCGGATCGGCCGCTGTCAGGGCACGGAATTCCTCTACCGCGCGCGCCAGGTCGCCGCGATTGCGGTATTCCATCGCCAGGCCGTAGCGCGCAAAGCTATCGTTGGGATTTTGCGCCAGCATGCCGTTGAGTATGTCGATCCGGCTGGTTGCCATGGTTGTGTTACCATACCTCCAAAATGTCGTGCCCCTATTTCGATCCGGTGGCCCCGCGTGCCCCTCGGGCGCGTGCGGAAGATGCTACCCTGCCGCTGGGCGACGAGTGGGCGGGCTTATGCCGCGCGGAGCCGGACCGGGCATGTGAGCCCGACCAAACGAACCTTCGCATGCTCTGTAATCTCGGTTACGCGCGCGGAGCGTGCAATCGATTTCCCGCGACGGATGGCCCGGACGCCGCCCGCTTCACTCTCCTCGACGACAACGGAACCACCCTTCGACTCTACTACGTTCTGGAGCGGGATCACCAGCCGCATGCCCACGGAGTCCTGGAGTATTCCATCGGCCGCAACGCGTTTTTGCCCGCTCCCCTTGGCAAGTGGACCCCGCGCCAGGCGGTGGCTTACGCGCAGAGCTACCTGCGCCGGAAAGCGGAAAGTCAATCATGGAAGGCAAGCCGGTAAGGGAATCCATCTCCGTATACTCCGAGTTCGCGCTGCCCACCGACGCCAACGGCCTGGGCAACGTGCTCGGCGGCAAGGTCATGCATCTGGTGGACCTGGCGGCGGCAATCGCGGGGATGCGCCATGCGCGGCGTCCGATCGTCACCGCCGCGGTCGACAGTTTTCACTTCTTGCACCCCGTCCACATCGGCGAACTGGTGGTTCTTCGCTCGTCCGTGAACCGTGTTTTTCGCACGTCCATGGAGGTCGGCGTCAAGGTCGTGACGGAGAACCTGATGACCGGCTTGCTGGTCCACACCTGTTCCGCTTATCTCACTTTCGTCGCGCTCGATTCCGAAGGCAATGCCACTCCGGTTCCGCCGGTGATCCCGGAGACGGAGGACGAAATCCGGCGTTTCAAGGAAGCCGGGGAGCGCCGCGAATATCGGCTTGCCATGCGCAACCGGCTCCGGCGCTAGCCCAGTCCCGTGAACCTTGTATGCTGGAGTGGAGACACCTGAAGTGGAGAAACAACGATGCGTTTTTGGAAGCTGTTGGCGTGCGTAGCGGCGCTGGCGTACACTGGCGCGGCGTCGCAACCTGTCGGGTTGGTCAGCACCACCTATCAGGCGGGCGTGGCGGCGAGCGGCACGATTCAAGTGAACAACGCCTACGGCGAAGTCAACGTGGAAGGCTGGGACCGGCCGAACGTGGAAGTGACGGTGACCCGCTCCGCATTCCAGCGTGACAGTCCCCAGGCGCGCGAGGCGGCGCAACGCTACCTGAATCAGATTCGGGTGAACATGACCAAGGCAGCCAATGGCGACCTGGCGATTTCCACCAGCTTTCCGTCGCGCAGCCGGGTGATCCGCTTGTTTCGCGGCTGGGGCGATTTCACCCTGGAGTATCGCATTCAGGTGCCGCGCCACTCGCGGCTGGTAATTCGCGAAGGAAAGGGCGATGTGGTGATCACGGATGTGGCCGGCGATATCGATGCCAGCGCGCACGTGGGCGACGTCCTGGTGCAGGTCCCCCAGAGCGCCACCTACAAGCTGGACGCCCGCTGCCGTTTTGGCACCGTGTATTCGGATTTGCCCGGCACGTCCCGCTACGCATTCCTGTTCGGCCACAGTTTGAGGAACGACGCTTCCGGGGACGCGCACCGTCTGTATCTGCGGGTCGGCGCAGGCGGCGTCAGCGTGCAGCAGGTCCGCAATCCGCTGCAACCGGCGGCAACGCAGTAAGGCAACGCGCGCTACCGGGCGGCTTCGATCAATATCTATATAAATTGTTTATTATCAATTGTTTGTAAGCCATAATGGCTTCGTTCGGTAACGGCGGTTTGGGTTCGCGTTTGGACATTTTTGTGCATCTTTGTGCAGGGAGCGGTTCTTACGGCCGGCTGCTAGCCCGTCTTCGGTCACCGGGCCTTCTGAAATATAACCCGTGTGCCGGCGCCGCGCAGTTCGTCCCAGAACCGGACAACCAGCGCGATTAAATAATGATTGGCAGAGCTGAAATACCGATTTTGCCAGGTTGGCCGCTGGCCCCGAAATTGCCCTTGATTCTCGTCTATGTCCCCCGTTGAATGGATCCGCGACCTCCGCATGGCTCTTCGCCTGCTAGCGAAGAATCCCGGCGCCACGGCGTTGGCCGTGCTTTCGATTGCCCTGGGGATCGGCTTGACCACGGGTCTGTTCGCCATCGGCGATGCGGCCCTCTTGCGGCCCCCGCCGGTGGAGAAACCGCGGGAACTGTGGTCGGTGAATTCGCGCGGCGACGACGGCAACTGGATGATGTACGGTTGGCCGGATTATCTCGATATGGCCAGCGCGCTGGAAGGCAAGGCGCAACTGGTTGCCACCCAGCAGCGCGGCGTCCAGGTGGGCGAGGACGAAGCGAGCGAGATGGCGATCATTCAGCCCGCCTCGCCGAACTATTTCCAAATCGTGGGAGTGAAGCCGGCGCTGGGCCGCGCCTCGATAGGCGAAGTCGGGGGAAGGCCGGAGACGGTGTTGGGTTACCGGCTGTGGCAAACGCGCTTCTCGAGCGACCCGGACATTGTCGGCAAGACCGTCTTGCTCAGCCACAGGGCATTCCTGGTGGCGGGCGTGATGCCGGAGGTCTTCACGGGTCTTCAGCGGGGCAGTCTGGTCGGCGTCTGGGTAAGCGCGCATGCCTGGTTCTCCACGCTGGGGAATCGGGAGGAAGAGCAGTCTCGCGTCGGCCAGTTCGAGATCGCGGTGCGATTTCGCGCTCCCCTGACCGCGGCTCGCGCCGCGGCGCAACTGGACGCCGCCATCCGCGGTCCGGGGAAGCACAAACCCGCGCCCGGCAACGGTTCCGGAACGGCGCTCGAATGCTTCGCGCGGCCCTGGACGAACGACCTGGTATTCGGCGGCGGCCTGGTGGCCGTGCTTTGCTTGGTCCTGTTTGTGGCTTGCGCCAACGTAGCTCAGTTGCGGCTGGCGCAGGCCGAAGTGCGCCGCAAGGAACTGGGCCTGCGGATCGCTCTGGGCGGGGGCGGATGGCGAATCGCGCGCCAACTGTTGGTGGAAACCGCGTTGCTCAGCCTTGCGGGCGCCGGATTGGGCCTTCTGCTGGCCCGCGTTCTGATGGAGAAGGTTTCCCAGTTCGCGCGCGCACTGGACCCGTTTGCGGATTACGGCATCCGGCTGGATTACCGCGTCCTTGCGTTCTCGACAGGGGCACTCGTTCTGGCCGTTCTGGTTGCCGGCGTTGGGCCCGCGCTCCACGCGGTTCGGCTCAACATTTCCGACGTATTGAAGCAGACTCACGGCGTCGGAATGGGGCGCCGAAGCTGGCAGCGGAAGGCGCTCGTCACCTCGCAGATCGCGGTGAGCGTGACGCTGTTCGGCGTCGCCGTGTTGTTCCTGACCAGCCTTCACCATGCAACCGGGATACGGCCGGGCCTGGACCCGCACAAGAAGGTTCTGGCCCTATCGGTGATCCCGGCACTCCATATCCCGCCCGCGGCCTGGTGCGACCAGGTGTGCGAGCGGCTGGCGGCGCTGCCAGGCGCGCGCGGAGCAACTTATGCGCGGCGGCTTCCGCTGAGCGGCTCGGGTGGCGGACTCACGGCGCGGGTCGAGTTTCCGGGCATCGCACCTATGGGCGTGCCGCTGAACAACGTGGGCGGCAACTACTTTTCCCTGATGGGGACCCGCGTGGTGGCCGGGCGGAGCATCGACAGCCGCGATCACGCAGGCGCGCCGCTGGCTTTGGTCGTGTCGCAGGCATTTGCCCGCACCGTGTTCGGCAACCGCGACCCGCTCGGCGCCTGGGTTCGGATCGATGGCAAACCGCGCCAGGTCGTGGGGGTAGCCGAGGATGGCCCGTCCAACAACCTGCACGAACCGCCGCGGCCGTTTGTCTTTCTGCCATTCGCCCAGGCGGTGTCGGACGATATCACTTTGATGGTGGAAACCTCCGGCGCTCCGGCGGCACTCGACCGCGCGGCCCGCGCCGAGATTCGTGGATTCGACCCCAAGGCGCGCGTGTACGAATCGACAACTTTGCAGAAAACCCTGGACAACGCCCTTTCGGTCGACCGTTTTATCGCCGCCGCGAGCAGCGCTTTGGGCGCCAGCGTGGTTTTGCTCACCGCGGCGGGGTTGTTCGGCGTGCTGTTATACGCCGTTAACCGGCGGACGCGCGAACTCGGGCTGAGGGTGGCGCTGGGCGCCCGGCCGCGCCAAATCGGGCGCCTGGTCTTGGGCGAATCGCTGCGGCTGGCTGCGATTGGTGTGCCCATCGGGCTCGCCGGGTTGGCGGCCGCGGCCCACGGTGCACGCTCCATGCTGCTTGGCGTGACGCCTCTCGACCCGCTTTCCTACGGCCTCAGCGCCGTTGCCGTGGTGACGCTGGCCCTGGCCGCCGCATGGCTCCCGGCGCGCCGCGCCACCCGCGTGGACCCGATGGAAGCGCTGCGCTCGGAGTGACCGTCGGGAGCTAGCCAGGCTTTTGTGGGTCAATCTGTCCGTGGGGCAAGCGGTTTGTTCGAGCCTTCGCGAAGAGCGACCGCCGCTGGCTTTCGCTCCCGGCGCTCAGGGTAAAATGTAGTCATGCGCAACGAGTTCACCGCGATTGTCGAGCAGGACGGACCTTGGTTCGTCGCGTACTGCGCCGAGGTGCCGGGCGCCAATGGCCAAGGCAAAACGCAGGAAGAATGCCTGGCGAGCCTGCGCGAGGCGATTGCCCTCATCCTTGAATACAGGCGAGACGAATCTCTGCGCGCTTTGCCCCCTGACGCTAAACAGGAACCCGTGATCGTTGGATGAAACGCGAGGGGCTTCTCCGCCACCTTCGCCGCTACGGCTGCGTGCTGCGCCGGGAAGGCAAAGAACATACTCTTTGGGAAAACCCGCAGACCGGTCGATTCGCCGCTGTCTATAGCAAACCCTCCTGACCGTCATCCTCCTCACCCTCGGCTTCGATTCCAAGGGGCGGTTGCACTGCACGCGGCGCTATGTCTTTCGCGTTTAATCCGGGTTCTCTTTCCAGAAGCTCCCGAATGAAACCGATGTCGGGAAGGTTGAGGGCGTCCACGATTGCGGCGTCAATCTGGCAGCGTACCGGGTCGGAATGCAGTTGCGCGAGAGGTTGTAGATTTTCCTCCGCCAGTGTGTCGTAGCGCCGGGCTAGGGTCGCAAGCTGTTGCGCAGAGAGCGACCGCACATCCAGAACCGGCATAGATTCCCACGCCGGTTGCTTCATCTGCATCCACGCCCCTTGGGTAACAACGCGACGGCCAAAGAACAACAGAAGGGCAAGAGTCGAGTTGAGCCATAAAAGCAGGGCTTTCTGTCGTTGTGCGCTGAGGTGATTTGGCTTTAACGCCCACCATGTATTGCCAAGCATCTCCTGTTCAAAGCGAACTGCTAGTACACGGTGGGTATTGGAACGCAGACGCTCCACCAGGAGAATATTGCCCGCTCTCTCCCATAAATGTGGGCCATAATTCGGGCCGCGTGGTGATTGCAACCACACTTCCAGACGGGCGTTAGGTTTTTGAGCGATGGTACGGACAGCAGCGGATTCGTGGCCCCAGAAAGCGGGGTATGGCGTCAAGTCCTCTGTTGTGACCTTAAACCCTTCGTGGATGCGCTTACGGTCGGGGCCAAGCGCTCCGAGGGCATCCAAGCGGCAAACGGGCACATGCGCGGCGTCTCTAACACCGGGAATGCGTAGGACGCCACTTTCAAGTGTCCAACACGAGCGCAGTAACTCGGTTTGGGCGAACAGAGCACCCGTCCAATTTTCCGTATCTTTTGCGGGGGGAAGCGTCACTAGCTCCCCGAGTTTGCTGCTTGTTCCCCGAATGTTCGTGACACCTGCTCCTTCGACTGTGGCCCGTTCATCTGCGTGAGTAATTCTGTTGGCAAGGTCTAATGCCTCATGAATGGACCGTGGATTGCGCCACAGATTGACGTAGGTTGTTCGGCCTGCTGGTTCTTTCTCTTTACGCTTACGCGCAATAAAGAGGATTTCGGAAAGGTCGGTGTTTTCGGAGAAATTCGGGCACTCCGCGTCCTGACTCGATATGACTGTCTCCAGGTGATAGCGTTCGGCTATTAGTTGCCGGGTCTGTGCCCACGCCTCACCGGAGGCAAGCGCGGCGGGTAAAACAAAAGCAAGCCGTCCGCCGGGTTTTAGCCATCTGTCTGCGAGTGCCACAAAGACGCTTCCTAATCCCGCCGTGGCACTGGCTCCCAAGCGCTTGACGCGCTGTTTAAGCTCGGCCTGTAGTTTTCCCCGCTCATCCGGCAACGAGCCAAACAAGAGATTGCCGCCCACGCTACGAACAAACGGTGGATTCATGACGCAGAGGTCGAGGGCTGGAAGTTCGGCTGTTGCTGAATAGGAGAATCCCGCGCCCGTGCGCAGCGCCTCTGTATGCGAGTAATCGAGCGCCATCTGGGTTTGCACCCTGTCACCGGCGAGGAAATCGAGACTGCCAAGCTTAGGTATTCCGTGGTCTACGCCTAGCGGCATGACGAACAAGCCCATTCGCACAAAAGCAACTTCGGGCGCGAGCATTGCCAGCGTCGAGGCCGTCAGGTGAACAGCCGACGGCAGTACATCGTAGCCGTGCAGAACATTTTCCATGAGCGCACGGTGCAATGTGGACATGTCCTTTATATCTAGCGGTAGGTCTTGGTCGGCACGTTCGCGGATATACACGTCTGAAAGCGCCTGGGCGGTCGCCATCAGCAGCGTTCCCGTCCCACACGCGAGGTCGGCGACTTTGAAGGAAGCCAGTTCTATCGGGTCACTGAAATCCTGTTTCCATTTCGCGGCGAAGGTCAGCTTCATGAGGAGAGTCGCGGCGGAAACGGAAGTGTAGTAAGTGCCGAGATATTTGGCGTGATGCAAAAGCCAGTGGTAGATACGGCCCATCAGGTCGTGCCGCAGAGCGGCTTGTTGCCTGCAAATGGCAATGGCTTCCGATAGCAGGGCGCGGGTTGCTATGTTGCTGTTCTGGTTGATAGGCAGTTCATTCAGAACACGCTCGCCTAGCTGAAATATGGGAACGTAGTTGATGTTTTCCCAAATCCATTTCCAAAGTTTCGCCGTGTTCCCTACGAGGTCGCCTTTGCCTCGGTCGAGCGTGCGGAGTGACGTAACGCGGCCATCGGTCTGTGCAAGCTGCTCCTGAAAAATGAAGGCGTTTGCCAACACCAGGGCGGAGACTCTTGCGGCTGTCTCGCGGCGCTCCTCCGCCTTTTCCTTGGTTTCTCCCTTCGGGGCGAACAAACCAAGGATAGTCGATAGGCGGTCACACGCTCCCTTTTGCCCCATCCATAGCTTTGCAACGCCTGACAACTGGCCGGAGAGGGATTTCGCCGTTTGCTCTACGATGTCATCCTTCGTTAGAGCTTCCTGCGCGTGGCGAAGCGCATCCATCAATGATGCGGGACTGCCTTCAAACCACTCTTGGGTTTCGTAAGTCTCCGCGACAATTCGGTACTTCAGTTGTGAGGTGCGGAGCGCGTCAAGAATCTTTGTCGTCGGGGTGTGGCGAAGCGGAAGGGGATAAATTGCCGCCGCTGCAATATGGGCGATTCCGCTGCGAACCCGTTTCCGTGCGTCTTCTAAAACAACCTCCTCCGCGTTGGGATGGTCGGCCAATTTGCCTTCGATAACGACACGCAGCCCGCGCAGTTGAAAGAGCACATCCGGGCGGTGTTGGCCGTGGACGTGGATTGTTTCAGCGTCGGCGGTCACGCCCAAATGAGAAATGAGAATGGCGAGCTGAGTGTTTACTACTTCTTCCCGGTTCCGCTGCTTTTGCATGATTCCTCTTCCCGGCGCTTACTTGCGTGTTTGCATGTGAGCATGAAAACATGCAAGCATGAACTCGCTGACGGTCTGCTCGGCTTCGGCGGCGGCCACCTTGATGGCTTTCACGTCCCCACGGGGCCAGCGCACTTGCAACGGTACGGGCTTCGGCTTCTCAGGTGTTTTCTTAGTTCCGCCTCTAGGCGTAGTAGCCGCTGTCGGGCTGGTGGTAGTGGAAGGAACGAGGGCGTCCGGGGTTAGGGCAGTCGGTTTAGCCATCGGCGATTACCTTTCGCGACTGTACCATGCTTGCATGCTCCGGGTTCCATGGGGGGACGTTTCCAGGGCTTCCGACGATCACTCCCGTGACACGCCGTTCACGGAAGCTTGGTCAGGCGAGGGGCGGCATCTCGCCTGAGATGTAACCTAATGACCTCCTCCCGGCAACACAATCGCTTGGGGATCGTCGGGTTCGCCTTAGTCGCCCTTCACCCTTCCAGGCTGTACCGCGTCTCCGCCAGCCGGTACAGCGGTTTCCAGACCAGGCGGTTGACGGTGACTACCAGCATGGCCATGACGATGGTGGAGAGTAACAACAGCAAGGTATTGCCGCTATCGGTGGCGGAGCTGATCTGGGCGCCCAGGCCCAGGGTGGTCATGATTTTGCCCTGGAAGTGAAAATACTCGGCCACGATGCTGGCGTTCCAGGCGCCGCCGGAGGCAGTCACCAGGCCGGTTACCAGGTAGGGGAAGATGCCCGGCAGGATCACGGTTTGCCAGCGTTGCAGGCGGGTAAAGCGGAAAACGTCGGCGGCTTCCCGCAATTCCGAAGGGATGGCGATGGCGCCGGCGATGACGTTGAAGAGGATATACCACTGCGTGCCCAGCAGCATGAGAATGATGGAACCTACACCCAGGCCGCCGCCGAAGCGGACCAGGGCCAGCAGCACCACCGGAAACAACGCCGTGGCCGGCACCGAAGCGGCGATCTGCGCCAGCGGCTGGGCCACGCGGGCCAGGCGCGGGTTGAAGCCGATGGCGACGCCGGCGGGCACGGCCCACAGCAGCGCAATCAGCAGGGATACAATCACACGCAGAAAAGTGGCGCCGGCGGCTTCGAGAGTGACGGACACGGCCGCGGCGGTGACGCTGCGCATCATCTCGAAGGCTTGCCAGGCGGCATAAAGAACGATCGCGGCTACCAACAGCAGGCCGGCCGCTTGCGCCAGGCGGACGAGCCAGACGCGGCGAGGTCCCGGCGCGGGCCGTGCGGCGCCCGGCCGGGACACGGTCAGACGCTCCCACGCAGGCCGCAGCGTTCGCCGCTCGATCCATTTCACCGCGGAAGCGTTGCGCAGCAGGTGCAGGATGGGCGAGGAGACGGCGGCGGAACTTTCCACCTGCTCGATTTTGAAACGGTCGGACCAGGCGATCAGAGGCCGCCAGACAAGCTGATCGATGAGCACAATCACGGCGATCATGGCGCCGAGGCCCCACAGAATGGCGGGCGTATCGCCGGCTCCGGCGGCTCGCTGCAGATACGACCCCAGCCCCGGCAGGCGGAAATCGTGGTTGCCGAGAACGAACATTTCGCAGGCCATCAGGAAGAACCAGCCGCCGGCGACCGAGACAATCGAATTCCACACCAGGCCGATCACGCCAAAGGGCAGTTCCAGCTCCAGGAAACGCTGCCAGGGGCTGAAGCGGTAAATGTCGGCAGCCTCGCGCAGCTCGCGAGGAATGGATTTCAGAGAGCTGTAGAAGCTGAACGCCATGTTCCACACCTGGCCGGTGAAAATGAGCACGATGGAACCAAGCTCCACGCCCAGTTGGCGGGTGGGAAACAACGACACCATGGCCAGCATGACGCCCGGCAGAAAGCTGAGAACGGGGATGGACTGAAGAATATCGAGCACCGCCACCATCACCGTTTCGAGGCGTTTGTGGTAGGCGGCAAGATAGCCATACGCCACGGCGAATACCAGGCTCAACACATAGGCCACGGTCATGCGCACCAGCGAGTACATGGCGTAGCCGGGCAGGGCTCGCGGCGAGCGTGAAATGTGCGCGGCGGGCGTGACCACGCCCATCCAGTAATGAACGGTAGTGAGGACGGCATAGATCGCCGCCAGCACCGCGCCGAAAACGGCCGCATCCAACAGCAGCGGCCAGGTGCGCTCGCGAATGTGGGACCGCGACAGCCCGGGGATCGACATCAGTTGCCCGCAGCCTCGTCGCCAGCGGACGGGGCGGTTTCTTCGGGTATGAAGAAACGTCCGGTGGAGGCGTCGCGGTCGAACAACTCGGCGTAGCGGCCCCAATGGACCGCGGTTTCGATCTGGCGCCCGGATTCCTCTTCGCTGAAGTGCTCGTCCAGCAGGTCGCGGAAGAACTCGTCGGGGAGGGTGTGGTCGGCCTTGCTGGCCAGAGCGCGGGAGATCTGGCGGATCAGGGTGACGTGCGAGCTGGCGGCCACTTTGAAAAGCTCTTTGCGGCGGAGGATGCCGGCCTCGGCGAAGCGGCGGCCTTCGGGAGTGATTTCGGCGGCGCCTTCCTGGACGGTGAGATAGCCGAGCAGGGAAGCGGCTTCGACAATAGGGAGCAGGTCGTCGAGTTCGAGCGCCAGGTCGTCGGCCAGGCGGTAGAGATCGTGGCGGCCGCCGCGGTCGTTGACCAGCTCGAGCAGGCCGGCGATGCCGCCGGGGCGGGCATGGGGGAGCATCGGGTACTTGGCGTGCGCGGCGAGCGCGGCGACGGCGGCGGGAGCCTCGGCTTCGGGCTGCGGGGTGGGCACGAGGTCGGGCTGGGTGAGGACGCGATAAATGTAGTCGACGGCTTCGTGGAAGCGCAGGTCGAGGTGCTCGCGGGGGTGGGGTATGCGGATCCGGAAATCGGTGCGGATGCGGCCGGGATTCTTTCCCAGCACCACCACGCGGTCGGCCAGGGTGACGGCTTCTTCGATGTTGTGGGTGACGAGGAAGACGGCGCGGGTGGGCATTTTCTTGCCGAGCCACAATTCCATCAGCTCGCCGCGCAGGTTTTCGGCGGTGAGCACGTCGAGCGCGGAGAAAGGCTCGTCCATGAAGAGGACTTCGGGCTCCACGACCAGGGCGCGGGCAAACCCGACGCGCTGTTTCATGCCGCCGGAGAGTTCCTTGGGGAAGGCGGTTTCGAAGCCGTCGAGGCCCACCGAATCCAGGATTTTCAGGCTGCGCCGCATGCGCTGGTGGGCGGGAACGCCGCGCGCCTTGAGCGGGGCCTCCACGTTATCCAGCACGGTGAGCCAGGGAAACAGGGCGAAGCTTTGAAACACGATGGCGACGTTGGGGCACGGGCCGGCGAGGGGCTGGCCGTGCCAGAGAACCTGGCCGGAACTGGGACTCGAAAGACCGGAAAGAATGCGCAGGAGGGTGGATTTGCCCGAGCCGGACGGCCCCAGCAGGGCGAGGATCTCGCCGGGATAGACGGCCAGGTCGGTGGGCGCCACCACCTGGATGCGCGCCTGGGCGGGGCCGTAGAATTTCTCCACGGCGCGGAGTTCGAGGATCGGTTCAGCCACTTGCGTCAACCTACCTAGTTATACCCTGCCGCGGCCGAAAGACCCCGAGAGATCGTGTTACGGCGGCATGAAGGGGAACGAGCCCTGCCGCTGCCGGCGCCATCGGCGCCAGGTTCGTCTCCCAAACGCCGGAATTCCTCCGTACACTGGTGGAAGCGGCCATGCCGAAGAAAGCGCAAGCACCAGCCCAGAAGCCGGCTCCGGCCGGCGATCCCGATCTGAAGGACGCCTCGCTCTACGTCAACCGCGAGTTGAGCCTGCTGCAGTTTCAGCGCCGCGTGCTGGAAGAGGCGGAGGACGAGAGCAATCCACTGCTGGAGCGGATGAAGTTCCTGTCGATTCTGGGCTCCAACCTGGACGAATTCTTCATGGTGCGGGTGGCGGGTCTCGAAGCTCAACTGGAAGCCGGCACGGTGGATGCCGGGGCGGACGGGATGAGCACCCGGGCGCAACTGGTGGCGATCCGGCGCGAGTGCAAGAAACTGCTCAGCGAGGCGCGCCGCGCCCTGGAACGTCTGCTGCCTCCGCTGAACGAACAGGGCATCTGGATCCACGAATACGGCGACCTCAACGAGGCGCAGCGAAGGCGCGCGCAGGAGTATTTCGAGGAGACGATTTTTCCGGTGCTGACGCCGCTGGCGTTCGATCCGGGGCGTCCGTTCCCGCATATTTCGAACCTGAGCCTGAACCTGGCGGTGCTGATCCGCGACCGCGCCGGCACGGAGCACTTCGCGCGCGTGAAGGTGCCGGACTCGCTGCCGCAACTGGTAGCGGTGAACGGCACGTCCAAGCCAAAAGCCAAGGGCACGCGGCACGGGCGGGTGGAACTGGTGTGGCTGGAGCAGGTGATCGCGGCGCACCTGGGGGCCCTGTTTCCGGGAATGGAGGTGCTGGAGTCGCACCCCTTTCACGTGACGCGCGACGCCGATATGGCGATCAAGGAGCTGGAAGCGGAGGATCTGCTGGAGACCATCGAGGAGGGGATCCGGCAGCGGCGCTTTCAGAGCGTGGTGCGGCTGATGGTGACCCAGGACATGCCCCAGCCGATCCTGGAGATTCTGTCGAACAATCTGGAAGTGGGCCCGACCGAAGTGTATCGCACCTTCCATCCGCTGGCGCTGAAGCGGCTGATGAGCTTGTACAACCTGCCCAGGCCGGAGCTGAAGGACCCGCCGTTCGTGCCGGCGATTCCCGAGCTGCTGGCGGAGGTTTCCGAAGAGGAAGACGTCTTCGCGGCGATTCGAAAGCGCGATATCCTGATGCACCATCCGTTCGACTCCTTCCAGCCGGTGATCGAATTCGTGCGCCAGGCCGCGCGCGATCCCAATGTGTTGGCTATCAAGACCTGCCTGTACCGGGTGGGGCGCAATGCGCCGGTGGTGGAAGCGCTGCTGGAAGCCGTGGAAGAGGATAAGCAGGTGGCGGCGATGGTGGAGTTGAAGGCGCGTTTCGACGAAGAGAGCAATATCGAATGGGCGAAAGCGCTGGAGCGCGCCGGGGCACACGTGGTGTACGGCATTATCGGGCTCAAGGTGCACTGCAAGGTGACGCTGGTGGTGCGGCGCGAGCAGGACCGGATCGCCCGCTACGTACACCTGTCCACCGGCAACTACAACGCGGTGACGGCGCACCTGTACACGGATATCGGGCTGTTCACCAACGACGAAGAAATCGCCGGGGACGTGAGCAACCTGTTCAACTATCTGACCGGGTATTCGGATAAGACCGATTACCGGCGGCTGATGGTGGCGCCGGTGAACCTGCGCTCGCGGTTGGAGGCGATGATCGCGCGCGAGATGCAGATTGCGCGCCGCGGCGACAAGGCGCATCTGATTTTCAAAGTGAACTCGCTGGCGGAACGGGAGACGATTCGGCTGCTCTACGAGGCGTCCCGGGCGGGGGTCAAGATTCAGCTCCTGGTGCGTGGCATCTGCTGCCTGCGGCCGGGAGTGCCGGGGGTGAGCGAGAACATCGAGGTGACCAGCATTGTAGGGCGGTTTCTGGAGCACAGCCGGGTCTACTACTTTCACAATGGCGGAGAGGAAGAGATTTATATCGGCAGCGCGGACCTGATGTCGCGCAATATCGACCATCGCGTGGAGGTGCTGGCGCCGATTCGCGACCCGGGCCTGGTTCGCTCCATTCGGGACGGCGTGCTGAAGACGTACCTGGCGGATAACGTGAAGGCGCGGCAGATGAACGCGGCCGGCAACTATACGCGCAAGAAGCCTGCCGGCGGCAAAGCGCCGGTCAACAGCCAGGAATGCTTACTGGAGCGGCGTAAGGCGCACGGCCGGAAGAAGAGCGGAGCGTAGGGGGGGCGGCGCCTTTGCCGGCGCAAAGTCTGGTATTAATAACAAACGTGGGGCTGAGGGTTGGATTTGTTCGGGAACTGTTCGCCGGTGAAAACCGTGTTGCCATAACTCCCGGCGCTCTTTCGGTCTTAAAGAAGGCGGGAGTGGAATGGACCATGGAGGCTGGAGCGGGCCAGCGCGCCGGTTTCCCAGACGCGGAGTATGCCGAAAGGGGAGTCCGCGTCCTGGAGGCGCGCGCCGAAGTATTTGCCTCGGCGGACGTGATGCTGCAGGTGCGCGCCCTGGGCGCGAATCCCGACACCGGGGCCGAGGATCTGGCGCTGCTGCGGCGCGGCCAAACCTGGATCGGTTTCGGCGAGCCGCTGACAGCGATCGCCGCGGCGCGAACTCTGGCCGAATGCGGCGTGGATTTCCTGGCCATGGAACTGATGCCGCGCATCACCCGCGCGCAAGGCATGGACGCTCTTTCTTCCATGGCCACGATTGCCGGCTACAAGGCCGTGCTGATTGCCGCCGGCGCGCTGCCGCGCATGTTCCCCATGCTCATGACCGCAGCCGGAACCGTGACTCCGGCCCGGGTGCTCATCATTGGCGCGGGAGTGGCCGGACTGCAGGCCATCGCCACGGCCCGCCGGCTGGGCGCGGTGGTGAGCGGCTACGATGTCCGCACGGCCGTGAAGGAACAAATCGAAAGTCTGGGCGCGCGCTTCGTGGAGCTCGATCTGGACGGCGGCGGAGCGGAAGACAAGAGCGGCTATGCCAAAGCGATGGGCGAAGAGTTTTACCGGCGGCAGCGGGATTTGCTGGGCGCCGTGCTGGCCGAACAACAGGTGGTGATCACCACCGCCGCCGTGCCCGGACGAAAAGCGCCGATTCTGATCACTCGCGAGATGGTAGCGCGCATGGCGCCCGGCTCGGTGATTGTGGACATCGCCGCCGAGCGCGGCGGCAATTGCGAGCTCACCGAGCCCGGCCAAACGGTGGAATGGGGCGGGGTCGAGATCGCCGGTCCAATCAACCTCGCCTCCACCATTCCGTATCATGCCAGCCAGATGTACGCGCGCAATATTGCCACGTTCCTGGCCCATCTGGTGAAAGACGGCCGGCTGGCGCTCGACCGCGAAGACGAAATCGTGCGCGAAACGCTGGTGACCTATCAAGGCGACGTGGTACACCCGCGCGTGCTGGAAGCCATGGGAGCGGCGCATGCACTCTGATCTCGAGCTCGGACTGTACATCTTTATGCTGGCCACTTTCGTGGGCCTGGAAGTGATCCGCAAGGTTTCGCCCCTGCTGCATACCCCGCTCATGTCGCTGACCAACGCGATTTCGGCGATTTCCGTGGTGGGCGCGATTCTCATCACCGGCGCCCAGGGCGCCAGTATGCTCAGCAAGGTGCTGGGCTTCATCGCCATTACCGCCGCGGTGACCAACATCGTCAGCGGATTCCTGATCACCGACCGGATGCTCAAAATGTTCAAGAAGCGCGAGGCAAGGAAGTAATGGCGCACCTGGCACCCTACCTGGCGATTGTGGCCGCGGGGCTGTTCATCCTCTCGCTCAAATGGATGAACTCGCCGGCTACGGCGCGGCGCGGCGTGTTTGCCGGCGAGCTCGGAATGCTGCTGGCTATCACCGGAACGCTGGCGGCGAACCAGGTTTTTAACTGGCAATGGATACTGGCCGCATTTCTGATCGGCTCCGCCATCGGCGTGCCCATCGCCTATATCATGCCGATGACCGCCGTGCCGCAGCGGACCGCGCTTTCGCACGCTTGCGGCGCCCTGGCGGCCGCATTGGTGGGGACGGCCGAGTTTTATCGCGAAACCCCGGACACGTTTACCATGGTGGCGCTGGTGGTGGAGACTTTGCTCGGCTTCCTCACCTTCACCGGCAGCCTGATGGCGATGGGGAAACTGCAGGAGATTCTGCCCTCCCGTCCCATTACCTACCGCAACCAGAACGTGATCAACCTGCTGCTGTTTGCCGCTGCCCTCGGAATCGGGGTGAGATTGATCGCGGCACCGGACGACCGCTTTCTTTTCCCGATTTTCGCGGGCTTGTCCCTGCTGTTCGGCATTTTGCTGCTTCTGCCGATCGGCGGCGCGGACATGCCCACGGTGATCGCCCTGCTCAATTCCTACGCGGGGCTCTCGGCCTGCGCCATGGGCTTCGCCCTCTCGAGCAAGCTGCTGATTATCGCCGGCGCGCTCGATGGGTCCTCGGGGCTGATTCTCTCGGTCATCATGTGCAAGGCCATGAACCGCTCGTTTACCAACGTGCTGTTCGGCGCCTTCGGCCAGATTCAGGAATCCAAGGTCCGGACGGAAAAGCGGCCGGTCCGCAGCGCCAGCCCGGAGGAAGCGGCGTCAATTCTGGCAGCCGCCGGCAGCGTGATCGTCGTGCCGGGATATGGACTGGCCGTGGCCCAGGCGCAGCACAAAATCCGCGACCTGTTCGACAACCTGATGCGGCGCGGCACCGATGTGAGGTTCGCTATCCATCCGGTGGCCGGCCGCATGCCGGGCCACATGAACGTTCTGCTGGCGGAAGCCGATATCCCTTACGACCGGCTCATCGGACTGGAGGAGATTAACTCCGACTTCGCGCAGTGCGACGTGGCCCTGATCATCGGCGCGAACGATGTAACCAATCCCGCCGCGCGCAGCGACAAGACCAGCCCCATTTACGGTATGCCGATCCTGGACGTCGACAAAGCCCGCACGGTGATGGTGATCAAGCGCTCCATGAGTCCGGGATTCGCCGGCATCGACAACGAGCTCTATTACATGGATAAGTCGCTGATGCTGTTCGGCGACGCGAAAGCCTTCGTCACCGAAATCCTGAAGGAACTGCCGGCCCGGGCCGGCGCCTGAATCTGCCGGGCCGCCTGTAAGCCGTCGCCCCGAGACTTCAGCGTGAGTAAAACTTACCCGGCGCGGTCCTCCCGGCACTCCCTTCCGCGCCCCCGAACTTACCTTAAGGGCACTGAACTGTTGAGGATTCCACGGACTTCTGCGTTGGCACTTGGGATGCTGGGAATACCGTTCCGTTTTCTTGACCGCAATCACGAAGGAGATACGCATTTGTGGAATAAGCAGCCGCTGCAACAAAACGAACCTCCGGCTCACCCGGCGCCCGAACCGGCCCGCCCGGTTCCGGCCTATACCCCACCCGCGCCTCGCGTGGAGCCGGCACGCCAGCCCGCCGCGATCGGACCGGCCATGCACATCAAAGGGGAAATCTACGCTCGCGAACAATTGCTGGTGGATGGCGAGGTGGAGGGTAGTGTGCAATCGGAAAGCCAATTGACGGTGGGCCCGAACGGCAAGGTCCGCGCCAATATCAAAGCTCGCGAGGTGATCATTTTCGGTTCGGTGCGCGGCAACGTGGAAGTGGCCGAGAAAATCGCCATTCGCGAACAAGGCAGCCTGGTGGGCGACATCAAGGCGGCCGGGATCAGCATCGACGACGGCGCCTACTTCAAAGGCAGCATCGATATTATGCGGCCGGAGCCGAAGGTGACCGCCAAGCCGGTAAAGAACGAGGCCAAGGTCGAAGCCGCAGCCGGGTAGCGCCAGGCGGAATACATTTGAGGTTTTGACGCCATCGCGCGACGGGCCTCCGGTCGTCAACCGTGACGGTAACCGGCACAAGTGAGCGTAACACGAGCAGGGGGAAATTTCGGGGGATGGCCGGGGCTGCGGTGTGGAAGCGAAAGAGGGGCGCGGACGGGTGGGGCGCGGAGCTCCGGGTGCGGCTATTTCTGCGCCATTGTGCATTTTTGTGCGCTTTTCAGAACTGATCGGGGCCCCCGAGTTTGGGTTCGGAAAAGGAGCCGAATTGGGTTGGTATTGAGCGGGTAAGTTATTTTGTTTCTCTTTGTTGAAAAGAAAATTGGGTTCGTTTGGTATTTTCAATTTGGGTTCGCTCGCGGGGCCTTACCAGACGATGGCGGCTCCCCATGTTGAGATGTAGCACGACGACTGGGACGGTGAGGGAATGCGGCAGAGATGGGGCGGTGGGAGGAAAGGATATCGGGGCCTGAAATAATTTGGAAAGCTCTGTGACCGGGATTTCGCATCAGGCCGATTTCCGTTACGGGAAAAACGGCGCAGTCCAGGCTGCGAATCGACTCTCGTGTACTTGAGTATACTGACAATAGCGCGAGCTGATCGACCTTCCGGCGAAGGCGGTTCAACTCAGCGGCCGTGCTCGATAGCCTAGTGAAGCGCTCCCGTGTGAGCCGCGCGATGGCCAAAACGTAGCGGCCAAAAGGAAAACCATGGACCCGAATCTCAATCAAGAACGTGAGCAGGCCCACGCGTTGCTGGACATGCTGCCGGCCGAGAAACTGAACGCCGTGCGGAGTCTGCTGGAAGCGATGGTGGATCCCGTTTCCCGCGCCCTGGCCAACGCTCCCATTGACGACGAACCCATGACGGAGGAAGAAGAGCGCGCCGTTGCCGAAGCCCGTGAGTGGCTCAAGCATAATCCGGGGATTCCGTTTGAACAAGTGGTCGCCGAACTCGGCTTCACCCTGGAGGAAGTGAAAAACTACCAAGACCCCTCGTGATCAAGCGTGTCGTCGTTTCCACCCAGGCCCAAGCCGATCTCGCCGCGATTGACCGCCCCGTGGCTCTGCGTATCGCCGCGGCGATCCACCGCTTCGCTACCACCGGCGCCGGCAATGTCCAGGGATTGCGCGGCATCCACCCGCCCGAGTTCCGTCTCCGCGTCGGTGATTGGCGCGTTCGCTTCTACGATCACGGCGATTGGATCGATATCCTCCGCGTCCGCAACCGCCGCGACGCCTACCGCTGAGTCCCGGCCGCCCCTTGTTGGGGGGGGTGATGTGCCTTGTTGGGGTGACGTGGGGTGACGTGGGTCAGCCTGAACTAATACCTTTTCGATGCATGGAAAAAGGGACGGAGCAGACTGGCACATTATCCGAGAGTGCCCGCCACGGCAGAGTACAGCCGGAGGGCGGCCGATCACTTTATAGGATTGGACTTATCTGACAAGATCGGGATAGCGGTGGGCGGGCGATGCCAACAGTTCGGACGGCAGATGAAGAGGCAGCGCGGCTGGGTGCATCGGAGCATGTTGGAGCGATGAAGCTGCCATACGGACGAAACGCGCCCGTAGCGCGGTCCGCGAAGGATTTGGGCAAAGCACAAAAAGGGGACGGAGCCGATTGCGACCTTTTCGGCAGATCAAAGAGGTGCAAGTTCAGGCTGTCCCGGCTTCCCCCCATTCAGACGCCGACCCAGACGTGGAGCCAAGCTTACACCTATGACGGCGTCAATCGCCTGCTGACGGCGGCGGAAAACGTTACCGGCTGGACGCAGGACTTTGGCTACGACAATAATGGGAACATGTACGTGAGCAGCCAGACGAACCTGGGCGCGATCGGCTCCACGACACCGCAGTCCCCAAGCTGGTTCGCTAATGGGAAGAACCAGGCTAGCGACCCGGCCAACGCCTGGGGCTACGATTTGGCGGGCAGCCTGACGGGGATCCCGGCGGCTGGCTGGGTGTTCACCTACGATGCGGAAAACCGGCAGGTCGAGGCGAGCGGGTAGCAAGCGCCCAAGTACGGTGTCGAGATAGGGTTTCGGACGTCTCCTACTTCAGGTCCTCAATCACGCATGCGATCGCAGCCTGTGCAGCGTGGGCGGTACCTCGATTACAACATCGACCCATTCGCGCGGCCCTTCCGTTTCGTCACGTATGAGATGCAGCAGCAGTGCTTCGACAACGGGCCCGCCGATTACCGTCGTGGCCTTCCATTCCCCTCCAGCGAGGCCCCGATCGACGCCGTCGAGGTCGGTCTCCAGGGTGCGCCGAAGGGGCGCGTCTGGACAGCGCGCGAACACGCACCCACGAGACCATTCCCGTTCGGGAACAAAGCTAGCTCCATGCCGTTCGATTGGTCATTTCGCTCGCCACGCCACCACCGCCAGAAAAGGCAAAAAGGTGCGAAGATACAGAGCGTGACGGGTTCGTATCCGGAGGGCTCGGAACCAATGACATACATCCACATCAGAGCTGTTTTCTTCCTCTTGACTCTCCCAATCTTCGCTTTTGGGGAGATTGAGCCGAAGCGGCCGCTTTCGCCGCAGCAGGAGCTCAAGGTGACCGAGGATGCCCGTTCGGTGACTGTCTCCGGCGAAACCTTCGCCTACAGCTTCAGCCGGGAGAATGGGCTGATCAGCGCGGTGAGGGTGATGGGCCGGGAGGTCACCGACGGCACGCCGATCCCGGACCTGGTGGCGGCCGAGCAGTTGAACCCGGATGTTTCTCCGTACGCGGCACGGCGCGAGAAGCGCGCTGCCCTGAGAATCCGCTCGGCGGCGCCAGCCCAGGTCGTGGTGGTTGCGGAGGGCCGGTACACCGCAGAGGACGGAAAGCTCTTCCCGCTCCGCTATTCGATCTCGTACGAAATCTCCATCGACGGTGTCGTGCTGGTGGCCGTGACCAATACCGCACTGGAGGACTGCTCGCTTCGCTGGCTCACGCTATCCGGGGGAGCGGTCCGGTCGGAGCTGGTGAAGTTCCTCAACTGGATGCCCGAGCAATCCACTTCACAGTCCACGCGCTACCAGTTCCGTACCGTGGCGGAGATTGCCGGGGAGAAACTCCTGACGGGAACCTGGATTCCGTGGTTCTGGCTCGGCGACCAGAATGTGGGCCTGGAAGTGACTACCTGGGACGTGCGCTCGCAGACGTTCAACCAGGTGGACAGCAGCGCCCGCCGGGACCAGGCTGACATGTTCGTTGTCCAGCGGGCGGGTGGGGGTGTGCGCTGGGACAACTTTCTCACCCGCAGAACCAGAGTCTTCGCCAGGCAGGGATGGACCAGGAGCGGCCAGTTCGCCCTGGCGGTGACGCCCTCCAAGAAGTTCGACCCATACTATGCCATGCTCAAAGGCGCGCATCTCGGACCGCACCAGCACGTTCCGAGCCTCACTCTGCCCGATGAGCAGCAGATCCGCACTCTTGCGCAGGACGGCTACAACCTGGTGGTGGGCATGGCCAACTGGCGGTCCGGGGAGTACGTTCCGCTAAATGAAGCGGACCTGCGGCGGACGATCGCTCTTTGTCACAAGTATGGGATGAAAATCATTCCTTATATGACCCTGGTGGATCTTTCTCACGCGACGGAAGCCTGGCGCGAGCATGGTGAGGAGTGGGCCATCGAGCCAACCACCGAATACGCCAAGCTGCCGGTGGGAGGGCCGCCGGATCTGCAAACGGAGATGGCATACCGCAACGACGAGGAACGGGAGACCACGCTCATGTGTCCCGGGGCGGAAGGGTGGCGGACATTCTGGAAACAGCAGGTGGCCCGCGTCATCCGGGAGTACGATTTCGACGGTATCTACTTCGATTTCTGGTACGGACGAATGGCCTGCGAGAACGCGCGGCACGGCTGCGGCGGCCGCTTTCGCCGGGCAACCATCCTCGGTTCCCGGGAGATGTTGATGTACGCCTATAACCTGCTGAAGGCGAAAGACCCGCATGCCATCATCAAGGCCAATACGAACATGCTGGCCAGCGCGCTGATCACCAGCCTGGTGGACATCCGCCTGGTCGGGGAGAGTACGGATGCGGCCAAGATGGACCCGCCCAGCCGGCAGTGGCTCTACACCTCCTACCGGCTCGGCGAAGCGACGGAGTTTCTGTGGGCCGACACCGGCTGGAACGCGGCGCAGCGGGCGTCGTTCGCGACGCTGGTCAATTTCCTCCCGCAATACTACCAGCGGCCGCGCTTCGAGCCGCGGCAGGCGTTCGACGATTTCGACGTCTTCCGCTCGTTCGACGACGGCCAGGGCGCCTGGTCTCTGGGTATCGGCGGGCAGGAGAGGCTAAAGGCAAATCCGCCGGAAATCGTGACCAACGTGGTTGAGCGGGACGGGGCAATGCTGGCGACCATGATCAATACCCGCGATTCCTCTGTCAACGCGGAACTCCCGATCGCCGAGGGCTGGTTGGCCTGGGAACCGCTGGCGGAACGATTGCTGGATGCGCGCCGGGGTTCTTTGAAGGTCGAACTGGCCGGAGGCGCTTACCGCTCTGTGGTTTTGCAGCCGAAACCGGCCGGGCCGCGATTGCTGTCTGCCTTGGGAGCCGCTAAGCCGGCCATGCAGTCCTTCGATAAGGACGCCCGGCGGCTGCGACTTTCGGTGGAAGCCGTCGAGGGGGCGCTGGTGCGTTTTGTGGTCTACAGCCCGGAGCCGGTCAAGAAGGTGACCGACGGGCGAGGTGTAGACGTAACTTTCCAGTGGACGCCAGAGACTGATCTGGCGCGGTTCGAGGTCAGGCACGTCCCCGGCGGAACTTGGTCGGTATGGTTCTGAAAATGGGCTGTTTTAACGCCCTCCCCAGCCCGGTCGATATCTCGCTCAAGTGCGGTTGCTGTGGCGATTCCACGCCGGCTCCGCGCGCACGGCGTCCGGACTAAAGCGGCGGCGCGACTCCCGACTTCCCGGCGCACCCAAGGTAACGGCACACGGCAGGCACGACTCGTGCCCATTCGGAGCAAGGAATGTCTTCACTGAACTGCAGCATGGTGGGCGCGCCGCCGCGGGCCTCGTTCACCAATCGGGCGAGAAAGGCTTCGATTTCGGCCGTTTCCAGCAGACAAAGCGAAGCCGGGAAATTCGGCAGAACCACCTTATCCGGCCATGCCGCTTTAGCCTCCGCCAGGCTCATGTCCCCGGCAGTCTCCGGCAGCGAGAGCGATTCGACCCCGTCGATTGGCGCGCGCTCAATGAGGTCTCTAAGCGCCTTCAAGCGTCCGTCCATGTGAACGAAATATGGCTTGTCGGCATGGCGGCACTCGCCACCATGCCTCTCGTAAAACGGGAGACAGAAGCGTTTGAAACTATTGGGAGGCGTTGTGGCCGACGTAATGTTATCCGGTTGCCAGATGACATCCGCTTCAGAATCGAGCGCCAGGGTGAAGACCTCGTCCATTTTTCGGTCGAGCGCGTCCAGCAGTTCGAGAACCGGGTCGGGATCGGAGTGAAGGTCGAGCAGGAAACGCTCCGGGCCCGCGAGTTCAATCAGGACTTTTTGGAACGGGCAGCGATCGACCCGGCCAAGGACGACTCCGTCATCTCCGAGTTCCGATCTTCTGGCGCGGAGGGATGCTTCGTTCTTGCGAAGAATCGTGTGCCTGGCAAGATACGCCAGGACCCGATAGTCCTCGCGCGTCTGTATATAGTACTTCGAGATCCAATCCGAACCGTAGCTTGGATCGGTCCTGATGCGCTGGCACACCGAACCGACCGGTGTGTCATACGTTCTGACCTCGACTCTCTCCCCATTTTCGAAAGCGAATCGAACCTGCAGATCGGCACCCCGGACCTCGGAAACGTAGCCCGCATGCGTGTGCCAGGGAGGAGCGATCAAGGAAGCGACGGGGTGGAAATCCAGAATACCGAGGCCGAAATTCCGGGCTTCCCGCTCGCTCGTCCCGCGAGGAAGATATCTCGTATAGATACCGACCGGGACTCCATCAACTGGCTGCTTGTGGTACACCGCAAGCAACCGTTCGCGGGCGGCGATCCGGCTCATACCAAAATTCCCGCCGCGCGCAGGCTGGCTTCGACTTCATCCCGCGTCGGGATCGCGTCGATGACACCGAGCCGCGTAACCGACAGCGCACCTGCATGGTTTGCGAACATAACCGCGTCTTCCACCGGCTTGCCGTCCAGCAAGGCGGCCAGGAGCGCGCCGCAGAACACGTCGCCCGCGCCGGTGGTATCCACCGCCTGGACCTTCGGCGCCGGGTAGTGGCGGGAAGCATCTCTGTCCGTGACCACTGCTCCCTGTTCTCCGAGCGTGACGATCGCCGTTCCAACGCCGCGGCCGACAAGCCAGAGCCCGGCGCGCATCGCCGTAGCGGGGCTGGTGACTGGAATTCCAGTAAGTACCGTCGCCTCCGTCTCATTCGGCTTGATGTAATCGATGAACGGGAAAAGATCGTCGGGCAGTTTCACGGCCGGCGCCGGATCTAGTAGTGTGGCGACTCCAAGGTTGTGTGTCTTGCGGATCGCATAGTCCACCACTGCCAGCCGGCTCTCAAGCTGAAAACCAACAATGTGCGATCGCCGGATCGCCGGTTCGGCGGCATCGATATCCGCCTCGCACAACCTGAAATTCGCGCCCGGGCAGACCATGATCATGTTGCCTCCGTCCTTGTCGACGAAAATCACGCTGATGCCGGTATGATCGTCGTGATCGATCCGGATCGTTTCGGTGCCGATCCCGTACCGCCTGTAAAGCGCGAGCGCGCCCTGACCGTAGTGGTCCATCCCGATTCTTCCCACAAACTGTGTGGGAGCTCCGAAAGCGCGCGCCGCGATAGCCTGGTTCGATCCTTTTCCGCCATTCCCTTCCCAGGCAGAGTCGCCAATCACGGTTTCACCGACGACGGGCAAACGCGCCGCTTTGTAAAAGAGCCCGATGTTATAACTGCCGACAACAGTAACAAAGTTTCTGCTCATAACTTCGACCTCCTCGTACCCTTGTTTCCAACCCACGGCTCAGCCTGCCGGGCTACCGGTCGATCCGCGACACGATGAACTCGTTGAGCTTATCGCCGTTCACGTTCCTGACGACCTGAATATTGGAACCCCGGACGCCAAGGTCGATGCTCTTCATGACCCCGCTGTCATCAAATTGAACCTTACACGGGATGACATCGAACATCTCCGCAGCTTTGGGATGATGCGCGGCATGAACGAAACCGGGCGTCGACCACATCCAGCGCCCTTTTTCGAAATACTCGTAACGATCCCTATGTTCGTTCGCCTTCGCGTCGTTTCTGAGATACCAATAGAGCAGTTCGTTCAGCAGGAAGTGAGACAGCATGTTCTTCTCGGGCGCGAGTTGTTTTGGGGCGGGGAAGTACCACATGGACGAGTCCACCGGGACCCACACAATCGGCAGTTTCGAACGCATGACGACAACGAAAGCGAAAGGGTCCAGCTTGACGTTGTAATCCTGCTCGGGAGCTTCCGCCGAGCCTGCGACAACGTACACGTTTGAGACCTTCCGTTCCAGCAGCCCGGGATCGCGGAGATACGCCGCGGCGAGGTCAGTCATACTCCCGACGGCCATCAGGGCGACTTTTTGATTCGATTCGCGAAGGGTCTTGAGGATCAACTGGACGCCATCCTGCCCGTCCACATAAAGGCCCTTGTCCCCCAACGAACGCAACTGGAAATTCCCCAAGCCCTTCACCACGGGCACCTGGCGGTTGGCGTATTCCATCAGCTTGGACATGACCTTCTCACCATCCGATGGATACAGGTGGTTGTCGAGGATGACTCCTTTGATGTCAAGCTCAGGCGATTTCAACAGAACGGCGGCATCGAAATGGTCGTCAATGTCCGCAATCGTGTAATACAAGTCGGTTGAATAGACGATTGGATACCGGGCTTGAGCCGCGGCCGGAGGGCCGATCGTCACAACCGCTGCTATGGCGAGCAGGACGGGGCCAGACGCTTTGCTATGCATAAATCGTTTCTCCATCCGCCATCCTCGGGCGCAACCGAACCTGCCGCCATGCCGTTGGGGGCGGCGAGCCCGGCCGGTGGCCGGAAGGGATATTACTTCTTCCTCTTTTTCACCGGCTCCGGCCCGATCCGTTGGATTGTTACACCGATCAGTTTCACCGGGTCCACCGGCTTATCGCCGCGGACCCGACCGCGACTGATGCGCGAGACTACATCCTGCCCCTCCACCACGAGGCCGAAGATCGTGTACTTGCCATCCCATTCACGCATGGGACCGGTGGTGATAAAGAACTGGCAGCCGCCCGAATCGGGCGCGCCAGTGTTTGCCATGGCGAGCTTGCCTACGGCATCGAACCGCAGACCGGGCAGAAGCTCGTCGCGAATGGTGAACGCGCAGTTGTGCGAACCGGTCCCGGTGGGGTCGCCCGACTGGATCATCACGCCCGGCAACACGCGGTGGAACGTGATGTTGTCGTACAGGGGCACCTTCACCAGCTTCCCGGTCTTGGGATTGAGCGTCGCCTTGACGCCTTGCGCCAGCGCGACAAAATTCCAGACCGTGACAGGCGTATCTTTCTCGTAAAGCCGGGCGGTGATATTCCCCATCGGTGTGTTGAAGATGGCATAGAGTCCGTTCGGTAGTTGTTGCGCAGAAACGCATCCTGCCGCGAGAAGGAACAGCGCGAATCTCGTCACGGTTTCTCATTCTAGCTCCAGGCGACTATCGGCAGCGAGGAAATGACGGACACCATCCCTTCGTCGAACGCCGATCCGGGCCGGAGCAACGCGTGTTTCTCATCCGATGGGTACACGCACGGGAAACGCCTGCCGAAGCTGTGCGATTGTTTGCGATTATGGCCGAGACTCCATGGATCGCCGGCCGTTCCACGCGCGGAAGGTGTAATTTCTTGGGCCGCTTTCGACAACTCGTGAAGTGCGCGCGGACCTCGCTGGGCGTGAGCCGCTTGCCGCAGCCAGCGGCAGGGCATCGTGACGCCTGAGGGGACGGCCGCCCCACCCGGGATGGCAAGGCTGGGCACCGAGGGCACGGCGCCGGGGTTCGGTGAGGGGGAGACGCATCGGGATTGAGGTAATAAGGGACATTTGGCGCGTCGGTCCTCGTCCAGGTCAACCTCTTTATTCGTTCCGGATGTTTTCGTTCCTCACGAACCGCCGTGATTGCCGCCTGCACTCTCAAGACGAGCTGTATACTGTTGCTAGCATAGCTGAGCTAATCAAAAACATGGGCCGACGGTTTCTGACCGTAACGCTGACGAAATAGGAAACTCACGCGGCGGCGTTCCCGTGGCGCGGCTCAAGGAGGAGATTCATGTCTAACCAGGCGATCGGCCAGTTCTCCTGGCCCTCTTTCCGGCCGCCGCTGGAGACCTACAAGCTCGATTACGGCATCGGCATTGTCGGCTACACCAACATCGTGCGGGCGCAGCAGTTGACGGCGTACCGCTTGGCGGGATACCGCGTGGCGGCGGTGGCGGACGTCAGGGCGGATCGCCGCCGGCTGGCGGAACTGGACGGCATCCCGCACGTGTATGAAGATTATCGGGAATTGGTCCTGCGGGACGACGTCGATGTCATCGATTGCACGATGAACCACGCGACCACGGCAGGTATGGCGGCCCGCATCGCGGTCCTGACAGCCGCGGCCAAGGCAGGCAAGGCCGTGCTGATGCAGAAGCCTATGGCGACGGATCTCAAGACCGCCGAAAAGATGGTGGAGATCGCCGAGGAGGGTGGAATCTCCTTCGCGATTAACCAGAACCTGCGCTTCGATCCGGCCATTTATCTGACCAAGCAGCTTCTCGGCCCCGATAGCTTCGGCGGCCCGGGCTTTATCCATTTCGCTAACATCTCCACCGAGGGGCCGGCGTTCGGGATGGGGCCGGGCGGCGTGGAAATGGCGTGGCAGATTCACGCGATCGATTCGATCCGCTGGCTCTCGGGCGGAGACCCCATCTCGGTCTATTGCACTAACCAGAACAACGCCTCCCTGTATCAGATGCAATTCTCCAGCGGAGCGGTCTCGAACTACTTCGAGTATCACAACGCCGACAATTTCCGGAACGAGACCCCAATACGGGTCTGGGCGGAGAGGGGGGCGATTCGCGCCAATCACCGCTGGAACCCGACGTCGCGATGGGAAAAGGACCTGGTCGAGGTGCGGGGCTACGACTGGCCCAAGGAAATCGGATGGGTCACCTGCAGTCTGCCGGACGATCTGACCTACCGGGAGGTCTATGTTCGACCGCGTTACGATGAGTGCGCCTCAATCGGCGGCTTCATCGGGGTGATGGGCGAGTTCATGCAGTCGCTGCACGAGAAGCGCCCCGCGCTGACCAACGCACGGGATAACCTTATGTCGCTGCGGATCTATTTCGCGGGCGTGCTGTCTTCGGAGCTTAAGCGGCCGGTCGATCCGCGCACTATGAAGACGTCGTGAAACGTCAACCCTCTTCCGGATTTGCGCCCGGCGGCCGGCGTTCCACAAACCCGCCTTCGCCATCCATCGCCGCAGCGCGCCACCGGGAGGCGGCCAGCAGCATCAGAGACCGGCGTGTCATGAATCGATTATCTCCAAACCCCGATACCCTCCCGCAGGCCGATCCCGGACGTGCACTCGCGGCTTGATATCGGTGAATATGCCGCAAGGCTGCGACTATCCTTGCGGAGCGCCTTCGCATTACTTGCGGCAACGGGAGCCGTCCTGGGGGTCCGTCACGGCGATCAGTGTCGCGCGCAACGCCCGCCGGTCCAGGTGCCCGCCCGCGCGGCGATGATGTTTCGGCGGAGGTCAGAGTGTTTCGCCGTGTAGCGCGGTCGGCATAGATTCCTCAGTTCGCAATTCCGAACGCTGCCACCAGCGCGTCGTAACGCTCCCGTGTAATGGGCAGCATGCCACCGTGCCGCAGGTTGGGCGGCATCGAATACTTGTTCCAGGCGGGCACATTGGTATAGCCCGAAAGCTGGTACCACGGGCCATTCAGGTCCAGTGCCACCGATATGCCGTATGAGATCCCCGGATACTGTTCATAGTACAGATACCAAGCCTTGCCATCGGGTGAGGGGATCAGCGTGGGAGCCTCGCGGAAGTTGGGGCTGATAGGCGGAGAGGGCTCCGAGTATGGTCCGGTCAGGCTGGAAGCCGATGAGATGCGGACCGTCTTGCCGGTGGGACATTCCGGTGTCGGGTAGCGTTCGTCCTTGATTACGGCGTAGTACCGGTTGCCGCCCGCGCGGACAATGACATCAATCGTGGCCATTTCCCAGGGAAACAGGCGGCGCGGAGGAGCGGAGAAGGTCTTCAGGTCTTTGGAAGTGACGTAAAGGGTCCTCTGGCTTGCCCAATACCGTTCGGGATCCTCCTGGGTACCCTCGACGCTCGGTGTGTGCCAGGTCAGCAGATATTGCGAGGTGAGCTTGTCGTAATAGAGCTTGGGGGCTCCGATGCGCTGCAGCGGATGCGGGTAGTTCGGCGTGGTGTGGAGGTCTGGCGTGTAATCGCCGTACTTCGTCCAGCGGATCAGGTCGTCGGAGACCCAGAAATTGATATCGGGGGCGGAATCGCTGCGGTTTCCGACCAGGTAAAACCTGCCGTCGTGACCCGGGCAAATGTTGGAGTGCCCCCGGTAGTCCTCGAACACACGCTTACCGCCGTTCAGCCGTTTCCAGTGCAACCCGTCCAGGCTCACTGAGTAATAAAGGCGCCCGTAGTCGCCTTCCACCATGTGGCTGAAAAGATATGCCTCGTACTGGGGTTTGGTTCCCTTAGGTTGTCCGGGCGGGTCCGGTTGCTGGCAGCGGATCGGCAGTGCCGCGAGCAGCATAATCCCTAGTATGGCGCCGCGGAGTTTTTGGAAACGCAGTCTCATGATCCTTTTCAACCTCTCTTGAGCGTCGGTGTCCCACGCTTTATCCGATTAGAGAAAGGTCGACCTCTTTCTCCGTATCTTCCCCGCCGGACCTGACGCCTGCCGGCTACGGCTCACACTCTGTGAAAGTCCCAGTATTGATCTTCGCCGTTTCCAGCACAAGTCCGTCCAACGTCTCCTGACGGCTGCTATGGCAGCGGATCGAACTGGGCGATTACGACTTCGCCTAGCGGGCCGTGGAGCGATCCGGTGGCGCGCGTCAGCACGGAGGAGTGCGAAGGGATGGCTGCGGCGTTCGCCCAGCATTACTGCGATACGGGGCAAGAACGGCGATGCGGCACCTGGCCTCACGGTGTGGTGCGGAGGCTGG